>Ga0316197_10002302_pt1 | contig 13647 bp, 11 predicted proteins | sample OudBiesiAoxic_MG_FD_204939 | JGI IMG/M metagenome (GOLD analysis project Ga0316197, IMG submission 204939) | Coastal sediment microbial communities from Oude Bieten Haven, Netherlands - site A oxic | ecosystem: Environmental > Aquatic > Marine > Coastal > Sediment | place: Netherlands...
AGCTGTAGTTACTGCTTGTAAACTCAACCAAATAGCTCCACTCATTGCTATTAAAGAACCTAAGATAAATTGTTTAGAAATGATTTCTTTTAAAAAATATCCTGCTGCCATTGCTGTAATTACAGGCATTAATGATGTAATCATTCCTGCTTGTGAAGCTGACGTTAATTGTAATGCTTTAGCTTCAAATATAAAATATAAACAAGGTTCAAATAAAGCCAGTAAAATTATATATTTTACATCTCGCTTTGAAAATGTATATTTAGTAAAACTTTTTATAAAGTAAACAAAACAAGCAGAAGCTGTAAGCATTCTTAGGAAAATAACAGTGTAAGGAGATAAGTCATTCATTGCCGTCTTTAAAGCAATAAAAGAACTTCCCCATATAAACATAGCGAATACTAAAGATAGTATTCCTATTAAACTAAATTTTTTTGTCAATTATCTGTTCTCATCTTTCAATTAAAGACGTATTATACATAGGAAATTAAATAAAGTGTTTAATTTATGATAAATTTAAGATTTATTAGGTAGAATGTCAATCTTAAAAGAAGAACATTGAAAATATCTAGGTATTTTGAATGCTCTTCTTTAGACCCTTACAATTGTCATTGAAGACAATGCCCCAGGATGGGAACATAGCAAGGCACCTTCTTTAATAGTGTGTTTGGGTATCTGGAGAGGAGTACTTTTATAAGTACTCTTTTTTTTTGCCTAAAATTTAGGTATTTCTATACTAAATCCCTAAAATCAGACTTAATAATCAATAATTTCTTTTCAACTTTATTATAAATAAATCTACTATCTGAATTTTCAATTGCATCAAAAATGATTTTTTTTATTTCATATTCTGTTTTATTATATTTTTTCATCACTACAAAAAATTCTTTTAATGTAATAAAATCTACATCAATATCAGGTTTTTCGAATATTTCTGATTCTTCTTTTTTTTGATTTGTTTGAATTTGTGGTTTATAGATAGTTCTCATTTCATTAAAAGCACTTTGTAGAAGTTGAATTTCTGAATCAAAAACAGAAATAATTCTATCTTGGTTCTTTTCTAAACGTACTATTTCAGAAGTATATTGTTTTTTCATCCACTTCATAGATTTTTTTAATAAATGGATTTGTTCATCTTTTACATCAATAATAGATTGTATTGATTTTTCATTGTTTAAAGTATTTGAAGTAGCTTCAACTTTTGTATTATCTAAATTAGATTGTTTTTCAATATATTCAGAAATATATACAAAAGTTTTGCCATCTTGTTTGATAGATTTCAATTGATCTTTTTTAATTCTGTAGTGAATTCCTTGCAAAGATAAGCCCAATATTTGAGCTGCTTGAGTAGTTGTGACTAATCTTTCCAAGGTTTAAGCCTTACATCTTTGCACTGTCAATTTCAATAACTGTATGTACATTTCCTCTTGGTTTAAAATCAGCAATAACATTTAACCATCTTGGTTCTAAATTAGAGAAAAGACTATCAAAGATTTCATTTGCTGAGTTTTCGTGAGAAACATGTCTATTCATAAATGAATTGATATATAATTTTATTGCTTTTAATTCAACAACTTTTTTATTTGGTGTGTATGAAATTTTGATTGTTGCAAAATCTGGGTATCCACTTCTTGGACATTTACACATAAATTCTGGTAATTCGATATTGATATTATAATTTTTATCATTTGTATTAGGCCAAAAGTTTTCTTCTTTATTTATATCAAAATCTATAATTTCTTGTTCGCCATATTTTAATTCCATATTTTTAATAACCTTTTGTGCTAATATTTTTATGAATTTTATCAAAATAATGCTTACAATCATTGGTAATTGTAAAAAAGCTTAGATTTGAGTATAATGCAATTTTTAATAAAATAAATTAATCAAAGCTTAAGAGAGTAAATATGACAAATAAAATATATGACATAATAATTATTGGTGGGGGACCAGGTGGTATTGGATGCGCTATAGAAGCATGTGCACACAATATTGGAGAGATCCTACTAATAGAAAAAACAGATAATCACTCAAATACAATTAGAAAATTTTATAAAGATAACAAAAGAGTAGACAAAGATTACAAAGGTCAAGTTTCAGTTTTACAAGGAAACGTAGAGTTCTTTGATGGTACAAAAGAAACGACATTAGATTACTTTGATGATTTACTTGATAGTGAAAAAATTCACTCATCATTTAACAATGAAGTAGAAAAAATTGTAAGAAAAGAAGAATTTCTAGAAGTTTATACAGCAAAAGGTATGTATACAACTAGAAATGCCGTTGTAACAATTGGTAAAATGGGTAAACCTAATAAACCATTATATAAAATCCCTCCATCAATCAGATCACACGTAAATTTCAACCTTGACAAATGTTCGTCAAATGAAAAAATCTTAGTTGTTGGTGGTGGAAATTCAGCTGCTGAATATGCTTATGATTTAGCTGATCAAAAAAACAATGTAACTTTAGTTTATAGAAAAGATACATTCTCAAGATTAAATGATATTAATGAAGAAACTTTATACAAGTATCATGGTGAAGAAAAACTAAGACTAAGAATGAGTACGGATATTGAATCACTTGAAAATGAAAGTGGTTTAGTAAAAGTAAATTATAACGATGGCTTTAGTGTTTTATACGATAGAGTAATTTACGCTATTGGCGGAACTACACCTGTTGATTTCTTAAAATCATGTGGTGTTGATGTTGACGTTGATGAAAACTCAAAACCAATTTTTGATGAACATCACGAAACATCTGCAAAATGTGTTTATGTTGCAGGAGATATTGCTCTTAAATCTGGTGGTTCAATTGCAATTGCTTTAAACCATGGATACCATATTGTAAATAATATTATGAGAAAAAGAGGTAAAATCTTCTCTCATACAGATAAAATGGAAAAATAAAAAAACTAGATCATAATATAAAAGTTATGATCTAATTTTTTCACAACCCACACAATCTAAATTGTGTTCACTTATACTACAACTCACACAAGGTCTTACATTTCCATACTCTTTTCTCATTGCATTTTTAGGATGCAAATTAGCCATATATCCAACATTTTGAACTGGATCTTGAAGTAAAGTACTTAATATTTCTTCTGTTATATTGATATTACGAGCTAATGCTCTTCGTACATTCATTGATGAGTTTTTTAGTAAAATTGTCATTTCTTCCAAAGAAGTTGTTCTATATGCAATGTTTAAAAGTTCATTTATTGTTTTGTTATTTAAATTCATGAAATCCCCACATAAAATTATTTATTGAGATTATTGTATCTTAATTTGAAGATTAAATAATTGTATTTTAAACAAAAATTAAACAAATTTATTAATTTAAATGGAAAAGTTTTGCCGTTTTATCCTTATTTATAAGCCTTCTTTAGATTAAAAAAATTATTTAATAAAATTACTATTCTAAGAAGGCAATAATTAGCCTCTTTTAAAAATTATTTTAAAAATATTATTATTTAGAACTTATTTATATTATAAAAAATACAATATGAAGGTTTTTAAACTTTTATAGTTTAAAAACCTCCAAATAAAGCAAGTACAATTGGAATATATAAAATAGAAACAATAGTACTTACTAAAACAGTGAAACTTGCTTTTTCAGGTTTTGCATTTAAAAGTACTGCAAGAGTTACAGTATTTCCAGCAAGTGGTACAATTGCAAATAAGAACATAACTTTATATAAGTCTTCATTTAAAAACATATAGAAGTTTCTATCTAAATAAATCACACCTAAAATTGCTAAAGGCCAGAAGATAAACTTGAAAATAAAAGTAATTGAAATAAACTTTAAATCTAAGTCACTACCTTTTTTAAGTCCAACTAAACCCATACCAAGCATCATCATTCCAAGAATTCCATATGCCCCTTTAAATTGCGCTGTATATGAGCTAACTTCTTCAGGAATACCTACACCTAAAAGGTTTAAAGCAATACCTAAAATAAAGGCATATAAAATTGGCAGTTTTAGCATTTTATTAATAGATTCTTTTACTGTAAAGTTACCTTTTGCAGTTACGTAAAAACCAGTTGTGCTTTCATATAAAAGTGAGGCTAAAACAGTAAAGATATAAATATCAGCTAAGTATGGTGGGAAAAATATAATCGCTAAAGGAATACCAAAATAACCCGTATTTCCAGTTCCTGCACTAAAGGCTAAGATATTAGAAGTAGGGTCATTCCATGTGTTTTTAAATACAAATAATGCAGCAAAAGCAATTAAAGAACAAAATACGTAGAAAAATATTGGTAAAAATACGATAGCTAAATCAATTTTTACACTAAGTGTTGCCGAAAAAACAACAATAGGACCAAGAATATATATAAGAATGTTTGCAATAGATTCTCTTTGAACATTCAATAGTTTTGTTGAAAAATATCCCAATATAATATTTATATATAAAGGGAATATTTTTAGTAATAATAAGAAAAATATACTCATTTGAAATCCTAATTTTTATAATTGGTGATATGTTACCACAAATTATTTAGAATAATAAGAAAATACTTTTATAAATTTATTTTTGCTCAGGAATTTGGTCTGCATCAATTGAGTATCCAATACCTTTTATAATTTTAATTGCTTTTTCAGGGATTTTTTTTCTAATTCTTTTAACTAATGCCCTTACATTTATCAGAGTTGTTTCTTCACCTTCCCATACATAATCTTCTATTTCATCAAAACTAAATACTCTATGAATATCTTTTGCAAGTAGCTCTAAAAATAAAATCTCTTTTTTTGCTAATTTAACTTCTAGCCCATCTTTAATTAAGAAATGTTTTTTATAATCGAAAATAAAACCTTCTCCAAAGTTTAATAAATTAGATTCTACTTTACAAAATTTTTGTACCTTTTGGATAAGTTCATACATAAAAAATGGTTTTTTCAAATAATCATCACAACCTATTTCATATGATTTTTGTATTTTTTCTAAATCATGATTTGAACTGATTATAATTGCAGGTACTTCATTGTGGTACATTCTTATTGATTCTAAAATAGATATACCATCAATTGAAGGAACATTTATATCTAAAATAAAACAGGAATAACCATTTGTAATCATATCTAAGGCTTCTGCTCCATCAGCAACGGTATCAACTTTATAATTAGCTTTACTAAGTGCTTGTTTTATAAGATTAGACAATCTTTCATTGTCTTCTAGAACTAGGATTTTCATTTTGTTAACTCCAGTTGAATGGTAAATCTTGCACCATCTTTTGTATTTGAGGCATTAATAGTACCGCCAATCTTATCTTCTATAATTAATCTTGCCATATATAATCCAATACCATGTCCATCTTTTTTAGTTGTAAAATATGCTTCAAATATCTGATTTAAATAATTTTGAGGAATTCCGCCACCATTATCTGAAATATCAATTTGTACTTTATTATTTACATTCTTTATATTTATATCAATGCGACCTTGTGCAATCTTATCATTACTTTTTTCTTTGATAATTGCTTCTTTTGCATTATTTACAATATTTAAAAGAGTTTGCATCAGTTCATTTTTATAACCTAAAATCATTAGGTTTGTATTTTTTTCAACATTGATATTAACATTTATATAATTGTATTTTATATTATGACGAATGATTTCTAACATTTCTTCAACTGATTCATTAATATCAAATACGATTTTTTGAGTAGAAGGCATTATAAATTTTTGAAAACTATTTATTGTTTCTGTCATATATTTAACTTGAAACATAATCTCATTTACAAATTTATCATCCTCTTCTTTTACTTCCCCTTCTTCATTGTAAAGTTTTTCTTGTGCAATTGTTGCAATTTCTACAAGTGGTGATTTCCATTGATGAGCAATTGATGAAAACACTTCTCCAATTTCTGCAAGTTTTGATTGTTGAATTACAAATTCTTGGTGTTTTGTTTTTTCTTTTATTGCTTGTTTTTCTTTTGTAATATCAGTAAAAACCGTAACCGTACCTTTTGTTTTAAATATATCCTCGGTGTAGTTTGTTTGATTTATTAAATATGTATATTCTTTATTTTCTTCATCTTTAATAACCATTTGATTTTCTTCAACTGCATTATTTATAAAAGGTTTCAAACTTTTACTAATAGTTGTTGCTTTATCTTTTTCTATATAGTCTTTAAGTGTTTTTCCTTTTACTTCAGGACAAGGTAAATTCATAAAATCACAAAACTTTGAATTTGAATCAACTACTGTTCCTTTTTCATCTTGCCAAACAATAGGTGCTTTTATCGAGTTAAGTAAAACTTTGTCAAATTGCATTCTTTGTTTTAATTGTTTTGCGCTTTTTATTCTCAAATATAAATTGTGAATAAGACCTAATATTAAAAATAGTAAAAAAGGAGACATTAAAAAAACAAAATCTACAAACTGTCTATGTTTATCTAAAAAACTCATTGGAAGATTGACATATTTATAATCAACTTTTAAAATCTCAGGATAAATTTTGAACTTCTTTATTTTTTCAAAATCAAATTTATATTCAAAATCTTCCGCTACTTTAATAAATGGAATAACAAGAGATTTATCTAATATTCCTAGAATATCTTCTCCTGATTTTACTCCTAGTTTTTTAATTGGAACTAACTTTCCACCTGTTGAACCTTTTCCTATAAATAATGTATCACTCGTAAAAATAGGTATTTTACTAGCATTTATCATTTCTGCAATTTCACTATTTTTATAAAGATAACCTTCTTCATCATTATAAAATCGTATAAAAAAAACTGCTTCATCTGGAATATGTTTAGAAAATCTCTTTTTTAATTTAGTTAAAGTAGAACTTCGTATATATTCAATTTCAAATTTATTATTCAAATCATTTATTGTGCTTTGAATAAAAGGATCTGAATCATCCCCATTTTCACTTTTATCATTGATAATATAAAGTTTTTTTAACTTAGGCATTAGTTTATAAACCATTTTAACTATGTCACTAATAGCTCTTTTTTCTAATAATCCAGAAACTTTATTTTGAAGCTTATATTTTTCTACTTCACTTTGAGAGAACTGTTCCATTCCAAAAAAATAAATTGGTTCATCAGTAAATAATTCTTTGTAGTTTTGAAGAGTGAATTCGTAAGCAAATTTATCAATAGTAACAACTAAATCATATTTACTTTTTGATAATTGAAGTTTATATAAATCTTTTAGTTCTTTATAGTATGTTGGGGATGCGATTCTTTTTGAGTCCATATATAAAACAGTAGAATTGATTTTTGTATTATATAAAACAGATTCAATTCCATTTAAAACATCATCACTCCATTGAAATCCTCTATGGTAAGAATTAATGATAAGTACATTTTTATTGTTTTGTGCAAAAAGGTTAGTATTTGATAGTAAAACAAGGCTTATTAAAAATAAAAAAACTTTTAATCTCATGTCGTATTATTTCCTTATTTTAAATAAGATATTTTATCTAAAAATATAATAGAGGGAAGTAAAATTCCCCTTCTATTAATATTCAAAGTACATATCTTGTAATAATTGTTTATCTTGTGTTTTTGTAAGACCTAACATTAATAATATTCTTGCTTTTTGAGCATTTAAATTATCACTTACAATAAATCCATATTTTTCGTCATCTACTTCATTATGTAAAGTTGTACGACCAGAACCAACTCTTGATGTTCTAGCAATAACAATACCATCTTTACTTGCACTTACAAGTGCTTTCATAGTTAATGGGTAAGGATTTCCATTTCCCATACCTGAATGAATAATTCCTTTTGCTCCTGCTTTTACTGAAGCATTAACAAATAAATCTGTATCATCAGAATGAGCATAAACAATATCTACACGAGGAAGAGATTCAATTTTAGTAATATCGAATTCTGTTGCAATAGTATGTTTTTTAAGTGTTTGCATATAATAATTCACAGCACCATAATAAACTGTACCAATTTTTCCAGTATTTGGAGAAGCAAAAGCATTTACAGACGAAGTATTTACTTTTGATACTTCTCTTGCACTATGAATTTCATCATTCATTACTACAACAACACCTTTACCTATAGTATCTTTATTTATTGCAACACTAACTGCATTAAAAAGATTCATTGGACCATCTGCACTCATTGAAGAACCAGAACGCATAGCTCCAACAACAACAATAGGTTTATCACTTTTAACTGTTAAATTAAGGAAATATGCTGTTGCTTCCATAGTATCTGTACCATGAGTAACTACAATACCATCAACCTCATCTGAACTTAAAAGAGTATTAGCACGTTTAGCAAGTTTTAGCCAAACTTTATTACTCATTTCTTGTGAACCAATATTTGAAATTTGTTCACCTTTGATATTTGCCATTTCATTTATAGATGGAACTGCTGCTAAAAGTTTATCAACTGTTACAGCACCTGCTGAATATGTACTTTTTGTAGCTGAAGCACCTGAACCTGCGATTGTACCTCCAGTTGCAAGAATTACAATGTTTGGTTTTGCTAATAACAGTGAACTACCTAATAGAGTCAATACAGTAAGTTTTTCTAAAAATTTTGTCATTTCTTTATCCTTTTAATTTTTGTTGTGTCTTAATAAAAGTAAGAAAGAGGAGTTTTTCCTCTTTCTTTAAATAATTTAGTGATTTTGTAATGTAAGTTTTGAAAGATTATAGAATTATGTTTCCTAACATAAATCCAAAGATAACACTTAATGTAATTGCAATTACACCTGGAACAATGAATGGGTGATTAAATACATATTTCCCAATTCTAGTTGAACCTGTATCATCCATTTCAACTGCTGCTAGTAGTGTAGGGTAAGTTGGTAAAACAAATAATGCACTTACTGCTGCAAATGAAGCAACTGCAGTTACAGGATCAACACCTAATGCTAAAGCAGCAGGCATAAGAGCTTTTGTTGTAGCACCTTGAGAATACAATAACATACTTGCAAAGAATAAAGTAATAGCTAACATCCAAGGATATTCACCTAGTAATGTACTGGCAAAACCTTTAATTTCATCAATATGAGCTCCTACAAAAGTTGTCCCTAACCAAGCAACACCAAGTACACAAATACAAGCACTCATACCTGATTTAAATGTTGATGCATTAAGAATTTTTCCTGTATCAACTTTACAAGCCCAAACAATTAGTGAAGCACAAGCTAACATGAATACCATAATTGCAGCATTTCTAGGTAAACTTGGGTCTACGATAATAGCAACTTTTTTACTAATTAATGTAGCATATGTAACAACAGCAAAGATAGTTGTAATAAAGATTGCAACAGATAATTTTGCACCTTTTTTGATTTCAATTTTAGTTTCACCTCTTAATTTAACTAAACCTTTTTCTAATCTATCTTGGTAAACTTTATCATCTACTAAATCTTTACCTAAAAAGTTACTTACAAAAGCAGTAAGCATAACAGCTGCAAATGTTGTAGGAATAGTAACAGCTAAAATTTCAATATATCCAACTCCTAGAGGTTCTAAAATACCACTTAAGAATACAAGTGCTGCAGAAATAGGTGATGCTGTAATAGCAATTTGTGATCCAACAACCGCAATTCCTAGAGGTCTTGAAGGTCTAATACCTTGTTCTTTTGCAACTTCTGCAATAACTGGAAGAGTAGCATAAGCTGTATGACCAGTACCTGCTAAAATTGTCATAAAATATGTAACAGCAGGAGCTAAATAAGTAATCTGTTTAGGATTTCTTCTTAAAATACCTTCTGCAACTTTTACCATATAATCTAATCCACCTGCAACTTGCATTGCTGCAATTGCTGCAATAACAGACATAATAATTAAAATAACATCAATTGGAATACTTCCTGGTTCTAAACCAAAGAATAGACATAAAACTAAAACACCTAATCCCCCTGCATATCCAATACCAATACCACCAAATCTTGCACCAATAAATATAGCACCTATTACAACTAAAATTTCTAAACCTAACATAATATCTCCCTTTAAGATTTATTTTCGTAATTTAATAATTTCTTGTTCTCGTGTTTTTATATGTCTATTTACAAACTATTCTTGGTTTAATCATATTCTCTGGAAGAATTAATTCATCTAGCTCTTCTTTTGTTAATAATTTTCTCTCTAATACTATGTCATATACAGATCTATTTGTATCTAATGCTTCTTTTGCAACCATTGTTGAATTTTCATATCCAATTGTTGGGTTTAAAGCAGTTACTAAACCAATACTATTGATAACTAAATCAAGACAATGTTCTTTATTTGCAGTAATACCATCAATACATTTAGCAGCTAATGTTTCGAAAGCATTTTTCATCATATTTATAGAGTTAAATAAGTTATATGCAATAACTGGTTCAAATACATTTAATTGTAATTGTCCACCTTCACTTGCCATTGTAATAGTTACATCTGCTCCAATTACTTGGAAAGCAACTTGATTTACAACTTCAGGAATTACTGGGTTTACTTTTCCAGGCATAATTGAAGAACCAGGTTGCATTGCTGGAAGATTAATTTCATTAAATCCAGTTCTTGGACCTGAACTTAAAAGTCTTAAGTCATTACAGATTTTAGATATTTTTGTTGCAACTCTTTTTAAAACACCAGAAATTTGTACGTATGCACCAGTATCTTGTGTTGCTTCAATTAAATCTTTTGCAGTAACAAAAGGACGTCCTGTTACTTCTTGAAGTTTTTCTTCAACTAAACAAGCATATTCAGGATGTGAATTAATACCAGTTCCAATTGCAGTTGCTCCTAAATTCATTTCACGAACAAGTTGTTGAGCATCCATTAAAATTTTAATATCTTCATCCATTGTAGTTACGTAAGTATGGAACTCTTGACCTAATGTCATAGGTACAGCATCTTGAAGTTGTGTTCTTCCCATTTTAATAACATCATGGAATTCTTCAGATTTTTGAAGGAAACTTGTTCTTAATACTCTCATAGATTCAATAAGTTCATAAATTTTTTCATATAAAGCGATTCTAAATGCTGTTGGGTAAGAATCATTAGTTGATTGAGAAAGATTAACATCATTATTTGGATGTAAAAATTTATATTCACCTTTTTTATGACCAAGAATTTCTAAGGCTCTATTTGCAATAACTTCATTAGCGTTCATATTGATTGAAGTTCCAGCTCCACCTTGAATCATATCTACAATAAATTGATCATGTAATTTTCCTGCAATGATTTCATCACAAGCTTCACAAATTGCATTTTTTTTATTTTCTTTTAATAATCCTAATTCAAAATTCGCTAAAGCTACTGATTTTTTTACTTTTGCAAGAGCTGAAATAAATGTTGGGAATTGAGACAATGTAATACCTGTAATTGCAAAATTTTCTTTTGCTCTTAAACTTTGTACTCCATAATAAACTTTACTTGGAATTTCTCTTTCACCAATTAAATCGTGTTCCATTCTATATGTCATTTTAAATCCTTTAAGATATGAAAAAAAGACTAAATCAATTAATCTTCTTTCTTTTTATAATAGAATTGTAATCCTCTAAAATGAACTAAAAGTGATGTTTTTGGGAAAAAAGGTCTTTTTTTGATAAAAAGTTGAATATCTATTCATAAAAGTAAAAAACCTTAAGAAAAGGAAGAATCTTAAGGTTTTTTTTATTGTTTAGGTTTTTTATTAGTATAAGAAAAGCAGTTATCTTATTTGTATATTAATTTGCAACAGAAGCTAGTTTCCTTCTCATATATGCAATTTTGTTTTGTAATGGTAAATGTTTAGGACAAGTATCTTCACAGCCTAGAAGTGTCATACATCCAAAAATACCATTATCATCTCCAACTAATTCATAATAGTCCTCATCTGTTCTTTCATCATGTGGATCAGCTTCAAATCTTGCAACTCTATTTAGTCCAACTGCACCAACAAACTCTTCTTTGATAAGTTTTGTTCCACATCCAGCAACACAAATTCCACACTCAATACAACGATCTAGTTCAAATACAGCATCTGCAACTTCTGGTTCAACAGGTTCTTCAATCTTTGAAATATCAGTCTCTTTAGACGTATGAATCCATGATTCAACTCTTTTTGACATTCCGTCCATCCATTCACCTGTATTTACAGATAAATCTTTAATAAGTTTAAATGTTGGTAAAGGAAGCATGATAATTTCTTCTGGTAAATCTTTAGTTAAAGTTCTACAAGCAAGCTTTGGTTTACCATTAATCATCATGGCACAACTTCCACAGATTCCAGCACGACAAACGAAGTCAAAAGCAAGACCTGCATCCATTGTTTCTCTAATTTGAGTAAGAGCTAAATAAATTGTCATACTATCAGTTTCTTCGATCACATAATCTTCAAAATGAGGTCTTAAATCTTTTCCTTGAGGATTATATTTAAGAATTTTTATAGTTAGATTCCGTGCCATTATTTATCTCCTAATCTTTGATTTTTTCTTTTATATTCATCTTGTAATGGAAAAGGCATAAGTGCATCTTGAATTTGATATCTATCTTTTCCTTGTTCTTCCATTTCAGCAGCAATATCATCAACATCATTCTGTCTTTTTTCACTTAAAGGATTTTCAAACAAGTTTCCTTTTGCTCCATATCCTCTAAATCCGGGAGGAATTTCCATTTTCATAATGTTAAGTTCTTCATATTCAATTGTTGGCATAGTATCACCCTCAACCCAAGTAGTTAATGTTCTTTTTAACCAATTAGCATCATCTCTTTTTGGATAATCTTCTCTTGTATGAGCTCCTCTTGATTCTGTTCTATCTAAAGCACCTTTTGCCACACAAAGAGCTACTTTTAACATCATAGGAACTCTATATGCTTCTTCTAATTCAGGATTTGCATATAATTGTTTATCTTTAATTGATATGTTTTTAGATCTTATATATAATTCTTCAAGTTCGTTTACTGCTTTTACTAGACCATCTCCATCTCTAAAAATTCCAACATACTCTTGCATAAGTTTTTTCATTCTATTTTTTATTTTAAATACGTCTTCATTTCCTTTTCTTGAAATAAGCTCTTTCATGTAATTTTCTTTTTCATCAACAAATTTTTCTATTACAGAAGTTTTAATATCAATTTGATTTTCAATACAGAAATCTGCAAAAAAGTTACCTACAATCATACCGGCAACTACAGTTTCAGATACAGAGTTTCCACCAAGTCTATTAAAGCCATGCATATCCCAACAAGCAGCTTCTCCTGCAGAAAATAGTCCTTTTAGTGTTTGAGATTCTCCTGTTGGTTTAACTCTAATTCCACCCATAGAATAATGTTGCATAGGATGAACAGGAGCCCAACCTTTTTGACCTTCATCAGCTGGGTCAATTCCTGCAAAATATTCACAAATCTCTTGTACATCTCTTAGATTTTTTTCAATATGTTCTCGTCCAAGAATAGAAATATCTAACCAAAGGTGAGTTCCATATGGTGAGTCAACACCTTTACCTTTTCTCATATGTTCCATCATTCTTCTAGATACAACATCTCTTGAAGCAAGGTCTTTTTTCTCAGGTTCATAATCTGGCATAAATCTATGACCATCTTTATCTCTAAGAACTCCACCATCACCTCTACAACCTTCAGTTAATAAAATCCCTGATGGGAAAAGTGGAGTAGGGTGAAATTGAACAGCTTCCATATTTCCAAGTTTTGCAATACCCGTTTCTAGTGCAATAGCTGTACCAAT
>Ga0316197_10002303_pt1 | contig 13647 bp, 10 predicted proteins | sample OudBiesiAoxic_MG_FD_204939 | JGI IMG/M metagenome (GOLD analysis project Ga0316197, IMG submission 204939) | Coastal sediment microbial communities from Oude Bieten Haven, Netherlands - site A oxic | ecosystem: Environmental > Aquatic > Marine > Coastal > Sediment | place: Netherlands...
GACCTCCGGGGCAATATCGACGTGGTGCCGGCGCGGTCGTTCAGCGTGACCTCGGGGAACGATACGGTCGATCCCGACGGGTCACTCGACGTTCCGACCCCGGGGCAGGCCTTCACCACGTCCTCGATCGCCATCAGCGGGAGCGCCACGGACAACCTGGCCGTCGCCGAGGTCAACCTCATCATCAAGGACCAGGAAACCGGCGACTTCCTCCAGGACAACGGCACCACCTGGGGAGCCTGGAACGCGATACCCACCTCCCTGGCGTCCCCCAACACACCGGCAACGGATTGGGAATGGACGGGAACGCTTCCCGACGGCACCTACGGAGTGTGGGTCCAGGTGAAGGACTTGGCAGGCAACAAGGATCCCGACAAAGCCTCCGCCACGTTCAGCGTCGATACCACGCCTCCCAACTCTTGGTTCACGAATCCGCGAAACCAGGAAGAGACCTTCACGTCTCGCACCGTGCCCTTCGAGGGCGTTGCCGTCGACAATCTAGGGGTCGCCTTCGTCAAGCTCATCATCAAAGACCTCGACACCGGGAAGTTCCTGCAACCCGACGGGACGTGGGGTCCCAAGGTCAGGCTACCGAAGGTAACCCTCGCCGATCCGGGCGCCACCCGAACCACCTGGACCTTCACCCGCCTCATACCCAAGGACGGCAACTTCAGGGTGATCGCTCACATGAAGGACTTGGCGGGCAATGTCGACCCGACAAGGGCCCACCGGCGGTTCACGATTGATACCGGCTGACCGGAAGCCGTCGACAAATCGCACCACGAAGGGCCCCGTTGGCGACGGGGCCCTTCGCTATTTCGACCCACTGCCGCTCATCGACGCCACCGAGATCGGATCTGATGGGAATAGACTTAGATTTTATCATGTTATATACTGAGCACAATGTGATTGTCGTACAAGGAGGAAATAACCATGGCCAATCTGGTGCGCTTTGACCCCTGGGGATTCATGAACGAGTTCGACCGGTTGTTCGAAGACAAGCGATTTGCCACCGGTCCGTGGATGCCACGGGTCGACGTCTTCGAGAAGGGCGATACGCTCGCCGTCCGGGCCGAATTGCCCGGAGTCGATCCTGCCGACGTCGAGGTGACGGTCGAGGGAGGCACGCTCACCATCAGCGGCGCCCGCAGCTTCGAGACCGAGGAGACCGGTCGGGGCTACCGGCGCAAGGAGATCTTCGAAGGCGACTTCAAGCGAACCATCGTCCTGCCCGAGGGCGCCGACCAGGAATCCATCGCGGCAAGCTCGCATGATGGCATCCTCGAGATTGTCGTTCCGATGAAGCCCGAGGTCCTTCCCCGCAAAGTGACCGTGGACGTTCAGCGGTAGTCCCCCCTCCCCCCACACCGCTGACCCAACGGCCCCCGCCCCCATCGGGCGGGGGCCGTCTGTTTGCGGCCAGGTGCGTCCGCCCCACCGTGGCCCGAGCCAACGTAGACTGCCGGGCCATGATCCACATCACCGAGATCGTCGACGTCACCGACGAGGTCGTCGCCGCCTTTGCGTATCTCATCCCTCAACTCTCGTCTTCGAACCCGCCACCAGATGCCGACGCGCTGTCGGACATCGCCGCCAATCCTCACACACATCTCCTGGTGGCTCGGGACACCGACACCGGGCAGCTCGTCGGCAGCCTGACCCTTGCCTTCTACCGCATCCCAACCGGGCTCCAATCCCGCATCGAGGATGTCGTGGTCGACGGCGACGTCCGCGGCCGCGGAGTCGGCGCCCTCCTCACCGAGGAGGCCATCGAACGTGCCCGCAGCGCCGGCGCCAAGTCGGTCGGTCTCACCTCCCGCCCAAGCCGCGAAGCTGCCAATCGCCTGTACCAGCGAATGGGCTTCGAGCAGCGCGAAACCAACGTGTATCGGTACTCGCTGACGTAGCCGCGTGGTGAACAATCGGAGGGGGCAATCGCTACGCTCGCAGACATGAGTGACCGCGTCGTCTCCCTCCCCGACCTGATCGCCGGCCTGCGCGGACCGTGGCAGCCGGCCGACGCCGCTGCGGTCAACGATGCAGTGATGCGCGTCGCCCGACTCGACGGCGAGTTCCCCTGGCATCACCACGAAGAAGACGAGCTCTTCCTGTGCTGGGACGGGACCTTCCGTATCGAGTTGGAAGGCGCGAACCCCGTCACCCTTGCACCCGGTGACGTCTTTGTGGTTCCCGCTCGCGTCGAGCACCGGCCGGTTGCCAATGCTCCCGCTCACGCAGTCCTCCTCGAACGCCCCGAGACCCTCCAATACGGCAACTAACCATGTCCGGCGACGAGGTCTTCGTGGAAGCCGGCGGGCGGGAGATCCGCATCTCGAGCGCGGACAAGCTCATGTTCCCGGAGCAGGGCTGGACCAAACTCGACGTCGTGGAGCACTTCCTCATGTGCGCCCCCGGAGCGTTGCGCGGCGTCTACAACCGGCCATCGCTGCTCAAACGCTGGAACCGTGGCGTCACCGAGAAACCCCTGTTTGTGAAACGTCCCAAGAACGCCAGCAACCTGGTCGACGTTCGATTCCCCTCGGCTCGACCGGGCCGCATGTTCGCGCCGTTGGATGAGGGCGATGTCATCTGGATGGCGCAGATGAACTGCCTCGACCTCAACCCGTGGAACGCCAGAGCCGACGACCTCGAACATCCCGACGAGCTGCGGATCGACCTCGACCCGACCGACGACTACGACTTCGAAGCTGCCCGCGACGTTGCCGCAACGGTCTACGAAGTGCTCGACGAACTCGGTTTGATTGGATGGCCCAAGACCTCGGGGAATCGGGGGATTCACATCTACGTCAGGCTCGAACGGCGGTGGGACTTCTTCCAGGTGCGGCGGGCCGGGCTCGCCATCGCCCGCGAAGTAGAACGCCGCCACGAGTTGGCCACCACGGCATGGTGGAAGGAGGAGCGCGACGGCGTCTTCCTCGACTTCAACCAGAACGCTTGGGACAAGACGATCGCCAGCGCGTACTCGGTGCGTCATACCGGGTGGGTGTCGACCCCATTCCGTTGGGACGAACTCGCCACCATCGACCACCGCGCCATGGACCTCATGAGCTTCAAGGCGCGCTGGGCCCAGGTCGGCGACCTCACCGACGGCATCGACCAGGCGGCCTGCTCGCTCGACGCGGCTATGGCCCTGGTCGCCGCCGACGAGGAACAGGGTATCGGCGACGCCCCCTGGCCGCCGCACTACCCCAAGATGCCCGGCGAGCCGCCCCGGGTGCAACCCTCGAAGAAGCGGGCCGAGAATTGGGAAGAGGAATAGACGCCTCGGCGCGGCGTTGTGCCGCCCAAGTTGTGCCGTTTCTGGCTAGAGGTGGGAGCCCCGCATCCGTACGCTTAGAGCGGATTCACCACATGGGGAATCCAGTGCGCCGCGCCCAGGCATGCGTGACCTGCGGTGTGAATGGGAAATCGGAAATCATTCGGCAAGACTGCAGTCGACGCCGAGACTCGAGGTGACATGAGCGACCCGCAAAGCACGGTACAGCCAGACGAAGCAGCGGCCCCTGCTGCTCCCGCAGATCCGCCACCGCCAGCGGCACCGCCACCGGTCGTGGAATACACGGTCAGCGCAAGGACGATTTGGCGCGTGATCGCAATGGTGCTGCTCACGTTGGCCGGTCTCGTCATCTTGGATCGCGCCCGAGATCTCGTCGGGATGCTGATCATCTCGATCTTCTTCAGTCTGGCTTTGATCCCGTTGGTCGAGCGCCTGCACCGCAACCGCGGCTGGAAACGTGGGGCTGCGGTTGGCGTCGTCTACGCCGGCGGCGCCTTGTTCATCATCATCATGGTGGTGTTCCTGATCCCGATGATCGTCCAGGTCGCCCAGACGATCGGGGAGAACTGGTCGGAGTGGATCGACAACGCCAACGACTGGCTCGAGGAGACCCTCGGCTTCAGCCTCAACGACACCGCATCGACGGCATCCGCAGGCGAAGAAGCCGCCGGCGCGGCAGAGGACTGGTCCAAGCAAGCTCTCGGCGGCATCGTTGGGGCCTTCGCCACCGGGGTCGGTCTCATCTTCAGCGCCATGACCGTCGCGCTGTTCACGTTCTACTTCACCGCCGACCACCAGCGCATCATGCGCCTGGTGCTTTCGATGTTCCCTGCGGAGCGTCAGGAACGGCTCGGGTGGACGTTCGACCAGGCCATCGAGCAGACCGGCGGCTACTTCTACTCGCGCATCGTCCTGATGGGGATCAACGGCCTCGGGTTCTTCTTCACGATGGTCCTCGTCGGGCTGCCGGTGCTGATTGCGATACCGCTGGCCATCTTTGCCGGGTTTGTCTCCGAGTTCATCCCCGCGGTGGGTACGTACATCGGCGGTGCCGTTCCGGTACTCATGACCTTGGCCCTCCAAGGGGTGGCACAAGCGCTGATTGTGCTGGCCTACGTGCTGATCTACCAGCAGGTCGAGAACTACTGGTTGAGCCCGAAGCTGAGTTCGCAGTCAATGGATCTCAACGGCGGGGTGGCGTTCGGGGCGGCCCTGGCGGGCGGAGCGATTGCGGGACCGATGGGGGCCTTCATGGCACTGCCGATCGCCGCGCTGATCACGGCCTTCCTGTCGCACTACCGGACGGCCAAAGACGTCGTGTACACGTCGATCTACGACGACCCCGAGGAGCTGGAGGAAGCGGATGCCGGCGACGCGGCGCCGACGGCCGCTGCGGCCGCGGCCGAAGCGGCGGCAGACAAAGCATCGTCATCCGGCGACGGCGGCGCTTCGTAAACCGGCAAAACCAAGGCGACCCGCTCGACCACGCCAGACGTCGGGCGGGTCGCAGCGCGTCACGGAGTGTCGACGACCTCGGAGAAGCCGACCCCTTCTGGGCGCTCCAACTGATCGAGCGTGCACTCGTCGGCGGGCTTGTCCGGACGCCACCGTTCAAACCGGGTGGCGTGACGGAACCGACCCCCTTCGAGTTGGTCGTAGCTGATCTGAACGACGACACCGGGGGTGACGGGGATCCAGTCGAGTTCCTTGCCCGTCGACCAGCGGCTCTGGGCGCCCGGCACCCTGACCCCTTCGTCACCGCCGAAGCTCTCGTCGGAGCGGATCTGCTCGAACTGACGCAACAGCTCGACCCGGTCGTGATCCGAGAATCCGGAGCAGTGGCCCATGAAATGGAAGTCGCCGTCATCGTTGAAGAGCCCGAGCAGGATCGACCCGATCTTGTCGCCGTCCTTGTGGACCCGGTAGCCGCCGACGACGCAGTCACAGTCGCGACGGTGCTTCCACTTGAGCCAGACCCGCTTGTCCTCGACGTAGGCGCCGTCGTCGAGCTTGCAGATGATCCCGTCGCAGCCGGCGCCCTCGTACTCGGTGAACCATCGCTCCGCCTCGGCAAAGTCGCTGCTCACGGGGGTGAGATGCCAAGGGAACTCGAGCCCGGAGAGCAGCTCCTCGAGCCGCTCACGACGTTCGGACCACGGCGCGTCCCGTAGGTCTTCACCACGGACGGCAAGTAGATCGAACGCCACCAGTTCGGCCGGGATCTCGGCCGAGAGCAGCTCGATCCGCGACGCGGCGGGGTGGATCCGAAGCTGGAGTTGATCGAACTGGGTGACGTCGTCGACGACCACGACAACCTCGCCGTCGATCACCGTCCCCGCCGGAAGCTGCTCCAGTGCATCGAGCAGCTCCGGGAAGTACCGCAGCAGCGGCTTGCCGTTGCGGCTCTCCAGCTTGGGTTCGTCGCCACCCCAGGCGACGGCGCGGAAACCATCCCACTTGGGTTCATACACCCAGCCATCGCCCTGGGGCGGGATTGCCCGCACCTTGGCCTTCATGGGTTTGATCGGTGGAGCAAATGGCCATGCAGTCATGCGACCGACCCTACATGCATGAGGGTCAGCTGCGGACGGGGCTACTCCCATCCCTCCATCATCGACTCAACCGAGGTGCGGATCTCGACGAAGCGACGCCGGGTCTGCTCGATGGTCGACGCAATGACGATGAGGACGGCACCGATGGCGAAGATGGTGGCCCACAGCGCCGGGCCACGGAATTGCGGGATGAGCTCCGCCAGCGGCACGGCGATCATCAGCAGCGCCGCAACCGCTGCGGCCAGGAAGCCACCCATCGCCCGCCGCCGCACCCGGGTTGCCGTGCCCCAGAGGGCCAGGAGCACGCCCTGGGCGATGGCCAGCAACCCGTAAGCCGTCGATACCGCGAGGGTCTGGACCAAGGCGGGGCCGACGAACAGCGCCATCGCCATCAGCTCAACCAGCACCAATTCCTCGCTAGAGGCCTTGAGGTCGCGGCGGCGCCGGTCGTATCGGGCGAGTTCGACGTCGACGAGCAGGGCGAGCGCAAGCGGAGTGGAAATCCACTGGACGTTCCCGACCATTGCCTCGGAGGCGAATGCCGCCCAAGCGGCAAACGCGAACCCGGGTGCCAGGTAGAACCAGCGGCGGTCTCGAGAGGCAGCGCCGGCCGCCAAGGTGAAGCCGGTGGCCGCGATCAACACGACGACGAGCGACTGACGCTCCGGCCAAAGCGTCGCAGCCGCCGCCCCGGCTGCGAGCAACGAGCCACCGGCGATAGCAGCCGATGCGGGCACCCAGCGGGTTGAGGATGCCCGCAACGAAACCGCCATCATGGTTGCGGTGCTCACCGCGGCGACACTCGTCAGCCACGTCACCCAGCCGACGGCATCGAGGTCGAGGCTCCAGCCTGTCAATCCAATGCCGACGAAGGTCTGCACCACGGCGAGGATTCGCAACTCGGAAACGTCGAGCCGAACCGCGCTCACCACCAGCGCCCCCGCCCAGACCCAGGCGGCCCCGGCCACCGCCGCCGTCACTCCGGACGGAGCATCCGTCGAGAAGGCGACCAAAGCGACGAAGGCAAAGCCAACCCAGGCGACGGCCGCCCACGGCGCCGTCCACCGCAGCAGTCGTTCTCCGCTCGGTCGGGTCCAGGCAACCCCGGCGGCGAGGACGGCAATGAGTGCGCTGACTACCGCGCTCGCCGTGAGCGTTTCGTTCTGCGACAGGCCGAGCGCGAGCGTGAGCTCGACCCAGGCGGCGGCCCCGAACCCGGCGGACAGCCATTGCAGAGCGGCCGCGATGTCTCCCTTGGTCAGCCGAGCGGCAACGCCGGTAGCAACCATCGTGGCGGCCAGAGCGGCGGAGAACCATCCGTGGCCGGCTAAGTAGGCGGCCCCCAACACGAGCACGAAGCCGAACGGGGCCAAGGCCCACCAACGCTTGAGGACGGCCACGATTGCGAGGCCGACACCGATCGGGAGCCAGGTCGTTGCGGTGGACGCCGCTTCGTAGCCAAGCCCGACCGTGGCCGTCGCGAGCAGTAGCCCGACCACCAACGGGGGCAGATCCCAGCGGAGGACCCAGTCGCGGCGGTTCGGCAGGATCACCGCCGCAGCGAGGAGCGCCAAGGTCGGCGCTACCAGCAGCCAGGGATCCGTTGCGAGGTCATTCCCGCCATCGACGAGACCCGAAACGGTGGCGTAGGCCGCCAGCGCCCAGGTCGGCGCGCTGAGGAAGCCCAAACGCAACTGGAGAGCAACCATGCCCGAGATGGCAAGTCCGGCGACGGCGACCGGCCATGCCGATTCGATCGGAACGGCGAGTCCGGTCGCAATGCCGGCAACGACTGCCACGGCGCCGAGAACAAACGGTGGCCAGAGACGAATGTCGCGCACCACGGTGCGGAGCGGCCGGAGCCCGGAACGGATCTCATCTGCGGCCAGCGACCCGACCAACGCCACGCCGCCCCAGCCGATCAGGGCCCAGTACACATCCGCTTCCGCCAAGCCAAGCGCCATCGCAGCGACGACCGTCAGCTGCAACGACAAGAACCAGCCGTACCACTGCATCCAGATGCGGCGGCGCCCTCCCACCAGCCCGACGGCGACGATGCCCGAAGCCAGCGCACCCATTTGGACGACTCTTCCGGACGCCACCAGCAGATCGAACTCGACGAACGCCAGACCCACGGCGGCGATGCTGAGAACCATGCTGCCGAACGCCGCCACCTCGCCGAGCCGGGGCCGGACGGTGACCCAGCCGGCGAAAGCGGCGTAGCCGACACCGAGCAAAGCGAGCGTCCAGGTGAGTGCGGTGGACTCGGCGTCGGGCCAGACCTCGAGCGCCGCGAAGGCGGCGAGGACGGGAGCACTCACGGCGAGCACCACGGCCTGCATCCACCCTAGGTCGGACGCCGAAACCTCGGCACTGGCGAGCCGCTGCAGCGGCGAGCGGTCTTCGGTGACGATTTCGGCCACCCAGCCCGCCACCCAACCCGCGAGCGCGCCGACCAGCCACCACGACTGTGGGGCGAACGCGAAGGCTGAGAGAGCCACCATGTGGCCGACCACAGCGACGTGGCCACCGGTACGCTCTGGAACGAACACACCGGTGAGCACCATGCCGAGTCCGATCACGCCTATGACAACCGCCCGCACGTCACCGCTGAGCTGCGCCGCCTCGGCGAGCAGGATCCATCCCCAGTAGGCGAGGGCCGCTCCGGTCCAGACTCGAGCATCTCGCCGAATCCGAGGAAGGACCGCAGCAATGGCAGCCATGACGACGGCCGCACCCAGCCGGTAGTCGTCGGCGGAGACGGGCCAGCCGGCGGCGGCCCCAACAGCCACGAGCAGCGCGGCTGCAACAATCCACGTCTGGTAGAAGACATTGGCAGGGGCCGTCAGGCGGAACCCGACCGATACTGCGAGCACGGCCACACCGCCGACGAGTACGGCAGTCGGCACATCGATCAGCAACGCAAGCCCGACCACGATCCCGACCGGGGAAACGGCAGCAGCCAGCGCGGTCGGCAGTTCGAGACCGGGCAGCGGCCGGAAACGCCGCACGTTGGCCCACACGGTGATGAGTCCACTCACCGCGATGAGCGGCTCAGGTTGCCAGACAGCCACGAACGCGCCGGCCAGAGCCGCCCCGCCCAATACCCTGGCGGCCAGTTCGGTGTCGGCTTCTCCGGCGATGGCCCAACGTTCGGCAAGGCCCACAAAGGCCGCGGCGGCCGCGACGCCAACCCAGGCCGGGTCAACGGTGACCGACGCCGCGGCAGCCGTGGCAACGACCACCGCAGCCTCAATGATCCAGGACCGCGACACCATCGACCGCATCGCCTCGATAGCGGCGATGGCCGCGATGCCGGAAGCGAGCATCGGCCCCAGCGGCCATGCCTCGGCGAGGGAGAACACCACCACGAGGGTGTAGGCGGCGACAAGTCCGAACGGCGCCATCAGTCGGGTGGCGCCGGCCAGCGCCCCACCCGACCGTAGCTTGACCACCCACGCCGTGACGGCAACTGCGCCGACGACGAGAGCCATCTGGGCGGCAGAGGCGCCCTCGTGGAATGCAAGACCGACGACACCAACCGCCGACCACACCAAGGGTGCAACCAGGAACCGCAGCGGCGAGGCCGGACGGCGGTGCACGATCCAGGCGTAGCCCGCAGCCATCAACAGGGCAGCCGACGCCAACGCCGCAACCAGCGAGCCCCGCTCCAAGGTGGGCAGGAACGCCGAACCGTCGACGATTGCAGCGAACACCATCACCGGCGTCACCGCCCCGCCGAGGAACTCGACGGCGGCGGCCATGAACGCCGCCTTGCGACGCCGCAGAAAGGCGGCCATACCGAACAGCACGACGGGGACCAGCACTTCGGCGACGGGCCGGTAGGCGACACCGACCGACGTGAAGGCGAAGAAGACGAACCCGAGGGTGGCGGTGAAGACGAGCAAGACGCCGAGCGAGCCGAGGCCCTGCACGGCAAAGTCTCCGGCCAACGCTTCCCAGAAGCTGCGAATCGGGGCGAAGATCGTGCTGACGAAAGTGGGCACCCGGCGGGGGGCCGGCGGGGGAGTGGGTTCCCGGTCGGAAGACGGCTTCGCCGGTGTCGGCGGACGGGCCGGCGTAGCGGGCGGCCTGACAGGCGGAGGAGCAGTGGGACGGGATGCGGCGACCGGAGGCTTCGCCGGCGGACGTGGCGGAGCCGGCACGGTAGCCGGCGGCTCGGGTCGCGACCGCGGTGGTGCAGTGGCGACCGCAGTCGACGCAGCCACCACCGGCGCGGCAGCCTCAGCCTTGGGGAGCACGTGGCCCGCCGGCGCCATCCAGAAACCCTGCGCGCGGAGCCGCTCAGCCAGGCGTTCATACGCTTCGGCATCGATGTCGCCGTCGCGGTAGGCGGCGCGCACAAAGGCTCCAACCTCGACGAGGTGGCGCGGCACAGACGGCTTGCGGCGCGACAACGCAGCGACCAACGCGACAACGGCACCAAGCAGAAGGAACGGGCCGGGTCGTCCCAGCAACAGGCCAAGAAGGACGCCGCCGGCCGGCCAGGCGAGGAGCCATCCCCAAGTCCGTCTTCCGTTTGCCTGCTCGTTGCGCTGCTCGTACATGGTTTGCACCTCCTCTCCCATTGTCTGTCCCGCACGACGGCGGAGACCATGGGGGAAGCCCCCCAGATTCCGCGTAGGGGTCCCATGCCGGCGGTACGCTGCGCAGATGGACGAACCCGAACCGATGGACGCTGGGAGCGAGACTCCGCTGCTGCGGGCGGTGGTGGGCTACCGGATCTTCGCCACAGTGTGGCTCTGCCTGCTCGGAACCCTGATACTCACCGAAAGAGGCGGCGACCCGGACCAGCCGGAGGTTGTGGTCGTCACGATGGCGGTGGTTGCCGCCTTCACCGCATTCGCCGTCATCATCTCGGCGCGCCGCGCCACATTGCTGGCCTCGCCGTGGTTCATCGTGCTCGATGTCTCGGTCGCCATCTTCTCCATGGTCGCGGCCGACTGGGCAGGCACCGTCGTGTTCGCCGGCGGGTACCCCATCGCCGCGATCTTCGGCACCATCTACAGCCGCGGTACCTGGCCGGGGATGGCGGTCGCCGGCGCCCTCTCGGTATCGGCCTTGCTCCGTTTCCCCGCGGTCACCGGACTGACGGCAGCCGACATCTCGCTCGTGATCGTCTACCCGTTTGTGGCCGCCGCGGCGGCATGGGCCTTTTCCGTGATTCGCGCCAGCGATCGGGCTCGCCGTCGAGCGGAGGAGGCTCTGATCGCCGAGCGTACCGAGCGGGCCAGGGCCGACGAGCGGACGGCGATGGCGGCACGGATACACGATTCCGTGCTTCAGACCCTGGCCCTCATCCAGCGACAAGCCGACGAGCCAAGGAAGGTCACCAATGTCGCCCGACGCCAGGAGCGAGAACTGCGATCCTGGCTCTACGGCAACGGCGGGTCGTCCGAGCCGGGGTTTCGCGAGGCACTCCAGGAGGCCTGCGCCGAAGTCGAAGACGTCACCGGCGTCAAAGCAGACCTTGTTGTCGTCGGCAATCGAGGCTGGGATGAGGCGGTTGAAGCCATGGTGCTCGCCGGACGCGAGGCCATGGTCAACGCCGCTAAACATGCGGACGTGACCGAGGTCTCGGTGTACGGTGAAGCTTGGGCGGACAGCATGGCGATCTACGTCCGGGACCGCGGCAAGGGCTTTGTCCCAAGCGCCATCGATCCGCGGCGACGCGGCATCGAGGAGTCGATCATCGGCCGGGTGGAAGGCCACGGCGGCAGGGCGACAATCAAGTCGCAGCCCGGTGGCGGGACTGAAGTCCGGCTCGAGTGGGAGGACAGCGAGATATGAGCGACACCGCAGTGGTGCGGATCTTCATCGTCGACGACCACGATCTGTTCCGAGCGGGAGTCCGCAGCGAACTACCGGCCGACATCGAGGTCGTCGGCGATGCGTCGGAAGTTGCCCCCGCGATAGAAATGATCCGCGAACGGCTGCCGGACCTGGTGCTGCTCGACGTTCACATGCCGGGTGGAGGAGGACGGGCCGTGATCAACGCCGTGCACGGCGACCACCCCGATGTCCGGTTCCTGGCCATTTCCGCCTCAGATGCTCCCGAAGATGTTGTCGCCACGGTGCGGGCAGGAGCCCGCGGCTACGTCACCAAGACCATCTCCGCCCCGGAACTGGCCGACGCGATTCGCCGCGTTGCCGGAGGCGATGCCGTGTTCTCGAAGCAACTCGCCGGGTTCGTGCTCGACGCCTTCTCCGCCATCCCCGTCAAGGACGTCGACCCCGAACTCGACCTCCTCACCAACCGGGAGCGCGAGGTACTCCAGCACATCGCCCGCGGCTACACGTATCGCGAGATCGGCGAGCAGCTCTACATCTCACCCAAGACGGTCGAGAACCACGTCTCGTCGGTGCTTCGCAAGTTGCAGCTCTCCAACCGCTACGAACTGTCGCGTTGGGCCCAGGACCGCAAGCTGATATAGATCAGGAGCCCTCGAGTGCTTCGGCAAAGGCCTGCGCCGTGTGCTTGTCGTAGCCGACCAGCCATACCTGCTCGATCCGGTTGTCGTGATCCTGCAGCCATTGGGTCACCGCCTCGGCGATGACGGCCGTGGCCTCGGTCAGCGGGTACCCGTAGATCCCAGCCGAAATCGCAGGAAAGGCAACAGAGCGGGCTTCAACCGGGGCTTCGGCGTCGAGCGCCTTGACCGCATCGAGCGCTGCATAGACCGCCTGGGCGAGCAACGCCTCGTTGTCTTGGTCCTCGTCGAAACGGGGACCAACAACGTGCACGACATTGGACGCCTGGAGGGATCCTGCGGTCGTCACTGCTGCCATGCCGGGAAGTAGCGGCCCATTCTCGAGAATCCAGGCATTGGACTCTTCCTGGATCACCCGGCCTCCAGCCCGCACGATGGCAACGGCCACTCCGCCTCCATGCGACATGGCCTCGTTGGCCGCATTGACGATGACGGCGACCGGTTGAGCCGTGATGTCGCCGCGTACGGCGAAGATGTGCGTGTCCTTGACCTGACGGTGGGCAATTGCATCCATCGGCACAGACTACGCCGTGGCGGGGTGAGTGCGCCCGTTCACCAGCGGACCGGCCTCGGCTCGGGGACGGCGCCGGTGAGATTCTCGATTTGGGCGGCCAGTCGGGGCGGATCCAGTGTCGAGGCGTACAGGACCGTTGGGACGCCGTCCGAGGCCAGAAGGTCTTCGGCGGCGATCACTCGACCCACCTGGCGAGCCACCGCCGGGGCGGGATCGACGAGGGTGACGCCGTCGCCGACAATGCTGCGAATCGTGGGGGTCAGGAAGGCGTAGTGGGTGCAGCCGAGTACCAGCGTGTCCATCCCTTGATCGAGCGGCAGTTCTAGGTAGTGGGCGAGCAGTTCCTTGGTCTCGGTTCCCTCGGCAGCCCCGGCCTCGACGAGGTCGGCCAGATGGTGCCCGACAATCCGTACCACCTCCGTACCGTTCGAGTGGCGGTCGACAGCGGTCGCGAAGAGTTCCCCCTGGAAGGTCGCCTCGGTGGCGAGCACGCCGACCACGCCGCTGCGCGACCGGCCGGCCGCCGGCTTGACCGCCGGCTCCATGCCGACAAACGGGGTATGCGGATAGACCTCCCGCAGATGATGCAGAGCGGCCGCCGATGCGGAATTGCAGGCCACAACGATCACCTTGGCCCCACCCTCGATGAGTTGCCCGGTGAGCTGGACCGAGCGCTGCCGGACCTCGGCCAGCGAGCGTGACCCGTAGGGCGCCCAGCGCTGATCGGCGACATAGATGGCCGACTCGGCGGGCAGCCGGCGCCGGATCTCG
>Ga0316197_10002304_pt1 | contig 13643 bp, 10 predicted proteins | sample OudBiesiAoxic_MG_FD_204939 | JGI IMG/M metagenome (GOLD analysis project Ga0316197, IMG submission 204939) | Coastal sediment microbial communities from Oude Bieten Haven, Netherlands - site A oxic | ecosystem: Environmental > Aquatic > Marine > Coastal > Sediment | place: Netherlands...
GTCTGATCGCCGAAGGCATCGAGCAGCCCGCGGAACTGCAGATCGCCCGTGATCTGGGAGCCCGCCATGCGCAAGGCTTCCTGCTGGGGCGGCCCGCCCCGACGGCCGACCAGGTCGAATTCAGCGAGGCCTTGCAGTCCGGACCCGTGCGCACCACCTGACCCTTCCGCAACCGGACCCGTCCGAACGGACCGTTTTGGGTTCGGGGGGTGGACTTCGGCTGGATTGGCCCGGGAAGTCCTGGTTTCTTGCCCCTGATCGATCGCTCGGCGCCCGAATCCGGTCCTCTAACTCACTTTTTTGAAAATAGGTGAGGAAATTCGGCTCCGGATTACGCTTATACAAGTAGAAACCGATTCGCGAGTCGGAAGGAGAACCCAGGCTGGCCTCCGGTAGCCCGAAAGGGTCCGGAGGTCAGTCGTGTTCTCCACGTGACCGCTACTCGGCCCGCAGCGCCTCGACCGGGTCGAGGCCGGCCGCACGGCGAGCCGGAAGCACACCGCTGAGCAACCCCACCGCGAGGCTGACTCCGAGTGCGGCGATCACGTAACGCAGGGGCGTGTGCACCGGGAACCCCGGCAAGGCGAGCTTGATCGCACGCGCGATGCCGATACCGGTCGCCACACCGAGGATCCCGCCGACCAGAGACAGCAGCGCGGCCTCGATCAGGAACAACCCCAGGATCTGACCCGATCCCGCACCGATCGCCTTGGCCAGACCGATCTCGGTCGTCCGTTCGTTGACCGAGATCCACATCATGGTCAAGATGCCGATCGCGCCGACGACCAGCGAGATCGCCCCGATTCCCCCCACGGCGACACTGACGATGCCCATCACGCGGTCCATCACGTCGAGCATCTCGGTCTGCGTCGTGACCGTGAAGTCCTCCTCGTCGTCGTGCCGGGCCATCAACGTGCGCTTGACCTCGCGCACCACGGTGTCGTTGGCCATCTGTTGCGAGAACAGGACGTCGATCTCGATCAACTCGTCCCGATTGAAGACGCGTTGTGCGCTGGCGACCGGGATGTAGGCGGCGTCGTCCATGTCGAAGCCCAGGATCTGCCCCTTGGGCTCCATGATGCCGATGACCTGGAAGCGGTAGCCGCCGACGCGCACGTAGCGCCCGAGCGGATTCCCCTCGTCGAAGATCTCGCGCTTGACCTTCGGCCCCAGCACGATCAGCGGCGCGGCGCGGCGCGGGTCCATCTCGGGCAGGAAAGCCCCCTGGCGTGTGTTGATCTTCCAGATCGCCGGCATCTCCGAGTTCACGCCGTAGATGAAGACGCTGCGGCCACGCTCGCCGGCCTCGACGCGGGCCATGCCCATCACGATCGGGACGACGTTCTGCACGCCGGGAACGCGGCGCAGGGCCTCGGCATCCCCCAGCGTCAGCTTCCGGATCGTGCCGGCCAGCGCCCCCGGCGCCCCCGACGTCTTGGTGTTGCCGGGATTGATGGCCATGATGTTCGTGCCGAACTGCGTGAACTCGTCGAGTACGTAACGACGGGTCCCCTCCCCGATCGAGGTCAGCAGGATCACGGCCGCGATGCCGATCATGATGCCCAGCATCGTCAACACCGACCGCAACCGGTGCGCCACCACCGCGCCCCAGGCCAGACTCATGAACTCGCGCCAGCTCATCGTTTTGCCAGGGCGGCGACGGGGTCTAGCCGCGCGGCCCGGCGCGCCGGCAGAGCACCGAAGGCCACACCGACCAGGACCGACACGGCGACGGCCCCGGCCACGGCCCACTGAGGTGGCTGAACGGGAAATGTGGGGTAGATCGCGATGATCGCGCGGTTGAAGAGGTAGCCCAGGCCCAGACCCAACGCCCCGCCCATGCTGGAGATGATCGCGGCCTCGATCAGGAAGCAGGCGAGGATCTGACGACGGCTGGCACCGAGCGCTTTCAACAAGCCGATCTCCGACGTGCGTTCGGAAACGGTCACCAGCATCACGTTCATGATGCCGATACCCGCGACGCACAACGAGATGGCGGCAATCCCCCCGAGCGCGGCGGTCAGAGTCGTCATGATGTTGCCGAAGGTCGTCAGCACGGCGTCCTGCGTGATCGCGGTCACGTCCTCGACCCCGCCGTGACGCTTGCGCAGCAGGTCGATCACGGCCTGTTTGGTCGCCTCGATCTCGTCGTGGTTGCGCACGGAAACGAACGCGCGGAACAGACCGGCCTGATTGAACATGCGCTGGGCCGCGCGCACCGGCACGTGCACGACCTCGTCCAGGTTCATACCCAGCGACGTCCCGCGCGGAGCCATCACGCCGATGATGCGGAAGCGGTCCTCGCCGATGCGCAGCGTCTCACCGAGCGGGTTGGTTCCGGGAAACAGCTCTTCCTGAATCTTGATCCCGATCACGCACACGCGCTGCGCCTGATGCGCCTTTCCCTCGGGCAGGTAGCTGCCCAACCGGACCGCCACTTCGCGAATCTCCCTGAATTCCGGCGTGGTTCCCGCGACGTTGACCTCGCGCGTGGTCTGGCCGTGGCGCGCCTGGGCCTGCCCGTAGGCCAGCGGTGCCACGGCCTTGGCCGTATGCACGTAGCGCTTGATCGCCTCGACGTCCTCGACCGTCAGGTCGTGGGGCACACCGCCGAAGATCGGGGCGGCACCGCTCGTCTCGGTCTTGCCCGGCGCGATGATGATCAGGTTCGTTCCGAGCTGCGAGAACTCCCCCGTCACGAACAGTCGCGCCCCCTCGCCCAGACTGGTCAACAGGATCACCGCCGTGACGCCGATTGCCACGCCGAGCAAGCAAAGGCCCGTTCGCAGGCGGTGGCCCCGCAGGGCGCCGGCCGAAAACCGAAACAGGTCGAGCGAGCTCACGCGAACTCCTCCTCGACCAGCCTGCCGTCGGCCAGGCGGATGCGGTGTCTGGCGCGCTCTGCGATCTCGGGATTGTGCGTGACCATGATCACGGTCAGCCCCTCGGCGTTCATCCCCTCCAGCAGATCGATGACCTCCTGGCCGGAGCGACTGTCGAGATTGCCCGTCGGTTCGTCGGCCAGCAGGATCGCGGGATCCATCGCGATCGCCCGGGCGATGGCCACACGCTGCTGCTCGCCGCCCGATAGCTGCTCGGGGCGGTGTCCCACGCGTTCGCCCAGGCCCACCGACTGCAGCGTGCGTGCCACCCTTTCACGCCGCTGGGCCCGCTCGACGCCGGCGAAGGTCATCGGCAACTCGACGTTCCCAGCGGCGGTCAGCCGGGGGACGAGGTGGAACGACTGGAAGACGAAACCGATCTTGTGCCGCCGGACCTGGGTCAACTCGTTCTCGTCGAGCTGGCCGACCTCGTCGCCGTCGAGGAGGTACGACCCGGCCGTGGGCCGGTCGAGACAGCCCAGCAAATTCAACAGCGTCGACTTCCCGGAACCCGACGGACCCATGATCGAGATGTAGTCGCCGTCCGGAACGCCGAGGTCCAGCTCGCGCAGTGCGTGGACGGGCCGGCCTCCGACGTAGAACGTTCGCGTCAGGCCGCGAAGCTCGATCACCGCAACGTCTCTTCGACGATGACCGCCTGGACTCCCTCGCGCACCTCGGCGCGGTCGAGCGAGACGACGACGGCTTCACCGACTTCCAGTCCGCTCTCGACCTTGGCAAAGGCCCAGTTGCGCAACCCCGTTGCCACCTCGCGCGACACGAGAGTGCCTTCGTGGACGACCAGAACGTGGCTGCCCTCGATCAGGGCGTAGCTGGGAATGCGCAGGACGTCCTCTTCCGAGTCGAGGATCACCTCGACGTCGGCCGAGGTGCCCGGCAACAGCTGCGCAGCGAACTCGGCCTCGTCGAACTCGGCCTCGATCTCGAACGTTCGGCTGTGCTCTTCGAGGTCCAGGACGTAGGGCGCGATGCGGGTGACTCGACCGGAGAATTCACGGTCGGCGTAGGCGTCGAGCGTGATACGCACCCGAAGGCCGACGCCGACTCGCGACAGATCCACCTCGTCGAGCGGTGCGCTGACGTAGATCGCCGTCTGCTGGATCAGCTCGACGACGGGCGGCACGGGCATCGCGGGTGGCGATGGCGTGACCCACTCGCCGACCTCGGTGGACAGCTCCGCCACGATGCCGTCGAAGGGCGCGCGCAGGACGGTCTTGTCCAGCTCGACCTGAGCGAGCCGCAGGCCGGCTTCGGCCTCGAGGACCCTGGCGTCGGCGACCTCACAGGCGGCAATGCCGACGTCGCGTTCGTTTTCGAGCTGATCGACGATCTCTTCGGAGATGATCTCGTCCTTCGACAGGCGCAGGTAGCGCTGGTAGTCGCGCTCGGCCTGGTCGGCCCTGAGACATGCCTCGCGGTGACCCGCGCGTGCCGCCTTCAGCGAGAGTTCCTTCAGCGTGACCCTGGCGCGATAATCGTCGTTGGCAACGCGCATCAAGACCTGGCCGCGCTTGACCCGGTCGCCCTCGCGCACGGGAAGCTCTGCCACCCGGCCGCCGATCTCGGGGCTGAGCGTTGCTCGCTGCCGCGTCATCACCGTTCCGGCCTTGCTATTGGTGACGGTGTCCTCGACCAGGCCCCGCGCGACGCGGAAAACGGTGACCTCGACGGGTTGGATCTTGAAGACCGTGTAGCGCAGAGCCACACCGGCCAGCACGAGCAGTGCCACGATCACGAGCGTGCGGATCAGGCGGCGCTTCATCGACAGCCATCTTAGCGCAACGGTGTGGGAGATATCCTCTCGTAGAGCACGCTGCCGTCGAACCGGCCGACGCTGCGGTAGTGGCTCGCGAGATACCGGTTCAACGCGAAGTCGGGATAACGGTCCAGCGTATAGAGCCACGGATCACCGGAGGCGACCATGGTCCAGCTGCGCGACGAAGCATCCACGATGAAGCGAGGCCCGACGGCCAGCAACTCGTCCATCAGTTGCGTTTCGTAGCGCGGGTCGATGGACGAGGTCGCCGGCTGCGGCTGCGTGTCGTTGACCAGGTACATCGAGATGACGAACTGCGAGGCCGGGGTCAGGCGTGTCAGCGAATAGACCTCCGGCGCCCAACCCCAGACGAAGATTCGGTCCGTCGGCTGGCTGCGTTCGTCGATCGCCCGACTCACTGCCCTGAAGTCGTGGCGCGGGTATGGGGCCGAAGCGGGGGACATCAAGGTCGTGACGTGCACGCTCAGAAAGACGATCTCCAGCGCCAGGACGCCGGCCACCGCGGTGGCGAGCCGGGCCGAAGGACGCGACAGGCCGTACAGCAGCAGCAAGGCCAGCACGACGAGGTAAACCGCCGTCGCAGCACCGATCACCCCCGGCCAACTGACGGCGCGGTCGAGGACGAGCAGAACCAGGTAGACCGCGGCGCCGGCCGCTGCCAATCGAGAGCCCTTCGCGCTGGTCGTGAACAGCCGCGTGGCCAGGCCGAACAGGACCGCCACCGGCGGGACGAGGAACAGGTAGTAGTGACCGAAGAAGCGGTCCCCGATCGTGATCGTGACCACGGCGACACCCAGGTAGATGGTGAACAGTACCGCCAGCGGGGTGTACAGCAGGGGTGGCGGCGTTTCACGGCGACGGACCAGGCGGTAGGCCACGGCCCACAGCACCAACCCCGCGAACCCATAGGCCGCGAGCAGCAGCGGACGCCCCGGAATCCCGAAGAAGAATCGTCCACCGAACGACCACTGTCCGGCTTGCGCGGGTTCGACGACCGCCGCGTAGCCGAACAGATCGATCGCGATCGACCGCAGGAAGGACTCGAGCGAACCCGCCAGGACGAAAGGCACCATTCCGACCAGCGTGATCAGCACCCCTCCCAAGGTGTAGAGCGCCAGGGCGCGAAACTTCGCAGCGCGATCGTCGCCGACCCAGGCCAACCACAAGCACAGCCCCACTGGCGGCAGGACCAGCAGAGCTGCGTGAAGCTTGAACCCCAACGCCGCCCCGCACAGCGCACCCGAAGCGATCATGGCCAGGTCCGCACGGTTGCCTCGCCGGTCAAGGCCACGCAGGAACAAGAACACCCCGCCGACGAGCAACGCATTGCAGAACCACTCTCGATTGGCCGTCAGACCCTCGAAGTAGAGACTCCACAGGGCAACGACCAGTCCCGCGGCGAGACCGCTCCAGGGCGAGGTCGACTCACGAACCATGTGGTAGATCAGCAGGGCGATGCCGATGACCACCAACAAGACGACGATTCGCACCTCGAACATCGAGTACGGCCCGAATACCCAGGCAACGGCCTTGTAGAACGAGTAGGTGCCGGGTGAGGTGTGGGGGATCGAGAAGGCTGACAGGTCTTCTGCCAGCAGGTAGGCCGCGGTCGCCTCGTACTGGCTCTCGTCGGGGTTCAGCGCCACGCGGTCCATCGTCGGCATGCGCGTGGCCCAGCAGGCCAGCACCAGAATCGCGACAGCTACCGCATCGCGCCAATCCCACGCGCGACGGGACGAACCGGAGAGTGGCTGCGATTCCACGTTCGACGACCCTCGTTGACGTTTCAGCCTAGCAACGGCCCGGCGGCAGGTCCAGAGTCCCTCTGTCCCCTGGCCTGCCCTCGGGACCCTCTGGACCTTAATTATCGCGTCGATCGTATTGTGCTCCCGGCCGCGACGGCCTCTCATGGAGTCGAGAGGAGACCGTCATGCACCACGCACCACGTTTCGTACCAATCCTGACCCTGGCGGCGCTGGCCTGCCTGGCCGCCGTGGCCGCAGATACGCCCAAGTACAGTTATGACGACTTCACGCCGTCGGAAGACTGCGCGATGTGCCACGTCGACATCGCACGCCAGCACGAGCAGGCGATGATGTCGCAGTCGTTCACACACCCCTGGGACGAGATCGAATACTACGAACTTGCCTTGCCCCACGCGAAGAAGGAGCCCAAGGTCGCGGAGATCGAGACGGGCTGCAACGGGTGTCATGCACCCCTGGCCGTGCTGGTCGGCGACATCCCGCCGAAGCGCCCCGCCGAGGGCACGATGGCCAACGAGGGCGTCTCCTGCGACCTGTGCCATTCGATCACCGGCTTCACGGGCGACATCCCCTTCAACTTCAACTGGGAGGTCTCGGTCGGCGAGACGAAGTTCGGTCAGCGCGAGGGCCTGGAGAGCCCGGGACACGAGGTCCAGGCCAATCCGTTCTACGAGACGGCCGAGTTCTGTGGAACGTGCCACAACGAGAAAGACCCCTGGGGCCTGTGGGTCAAGGCCACGCACCTCGAGTGGAAAGAAAGCCCCCAGGCTGCTGCCGGAATCGTCTGCCAGGATTGTCACATGCCTCCCGCCGAAGGCACCTCGGCCGTGGACGGTGAGGTGCGGCCGGACATACGGACACACCTGTTTCATGGTGCGCATGACGACGGCAAGCTGTCCGGCGTGATCGAGGTGCGCATCCACCCCGACGAGTGGAAGTTCAAGCCGGGAAGGACGGCCGTACTGACGGCGACGCTGGTCAACGCCAAGGCCGGACACATGGTGCCGTCGGGCTCGGTCGAGGAGCGCGTCCTGTGGCTACACGTCGAGGCTCGCGATGCGAATGGCAAGGTCTACCACCTGCCGGTCGACGCCAAGGGCTTCGAGGGAGAGCAGTTCACCATCGCCTCGTCCGGCGCGATGGCCTACCAGGACATCGGCGACATCAAGGGGTTGCAGGACTTCCCGGGGCTGAAGCGCGACGGCGAGGTTCCCGAGGGCGACCGCATCTTCCGCATGCCCTACTTCGATCCCCAGGGCCGCATGACCGTGGCCCAGTGGAACACGGCGTCGTTCGGGACGGACTATCGCCTGGCACCGCTGAAGGCCGTCAACGAGACCTTCACGTGGAAGCTGCCTGCGGACGTGGCGGCCGGTGAAGTCGTGGTGACGGCGCGGGTCTATTACTCCAGGCTGGTCTCGTCGGTCGCCGAGTACATGGGCGTGCCGGAGGAAGAAGCCGAGCCCGTGCTGGTCAGCGAGCACCGGACGAAGTTCGAGGTGGCGGCGAAGTAGCTCCGACTTCCTCTATACTGGGCGGTAGGTTCCCTGAACTACCGCTCATGAACGACGTTGAAGGGTTCCTCATCCGGCGATGGACCTGTATGGTCCAGCAGCCCAGGAATCACTGCACGGGAGGCCACAGGCCATGATCACAGATCGACGACCCCTGATTCGAGCCGGATTCGTCCTTGCCCTGAGCGCCTGCCTGATGCTGGGCGGTACGGCTGTTTTCGCCCAGTCGAAGACGGCCAAGGAGGCGCAGAATCTCCAGAAGTCCGCGGACGCCGCGGAGAAGTCCGTCGCGGATGTCCTGGAGCACGTCGAGGGTATGCTCGGTTCGTACAACACCATCGTCGGAGGCACGTCGAAAAATGTGCAGTCCGACTACAAGAAGTTGGCCAACGCCCTCAACGGGACCGACAAGAAGATCCAGAGCGCGAGCAAGGGCATGGACTCGCTGGGCAAGCAAGCGAACAAGTTCTTCATTCAGTGGGAAAAGGAACTGGCCGAGTACTCGAGCGACAGCATGAGGGAAAAGAGCAGTGCCAGGCTCGAGGCCGCCAAGGAAAAGTCTCGGAATCTCGCGGCGACGTTGGGTGAGGCCAGCGAGGCCTTCGCGCCCCTGATGCAGAATCTCCACGACCAGATTCTGTTCCTCGGTCGCGATCTCTCACCTGAAGCGATCGCCGACCTTCAGGACGAAGCCGCAGAGTTGAACCAGCAGGCCGAGGACGTGACGGCCACCGTCAAGGATCTGTTGGCGAAGGCCGACGAGCAGGACGCAGCACTGCAGAACTCAGCAGCCGAATGACGCCGGCAACCGCTCAGTAAAACGTACCGATCGTCATCAGCCACAGTGCGCCGAGCGTCACCGGCCAGAACAGCACCTTGGGTAGCAGATTCTTGTCGTACTGGATGAACTTCGACGCGGGCCAGCGCACGAACAGGATCGAGTTCACGGCGACCCAGAGGATCGCGAAGTACATCACGATGTAGAAGTATTCCAGGTAGATGATCTCCTGGGCCGCGATCTTCTGGCGTGCGCCGATGTGCGAGAAGACCGCGACGAACAGCAACGTGCCGCAGATGCTGAGGTTGAACCCGGTACCCGTTCTCATCAGCATGATGCGATCTTCCTCGCGCTCGATGATCAGCAGCACCAGGAAGACCACGATCCCCACGATGATCAGCGGAACCAGATTCGAAACGAAGGTATCCACGAATTCCTTGCGGACCTCGATATTGAAGTACAACGACGGAAAGTGCTCCTTCGAAGCCGACGCCCCGAGACCATAGTTCGTGGTGGGCATCCGCTCGCGAAGCTCGAAGAATGTCCGGGTGACCTCCCATCCCGGCAGGTAGACGTTCTCGTCCAGCCCGGGACGCGCCGCCGGGCTGAGTACCGGGTACGCTTCGAGATCGGGAACGAGCACGACCGTGCGGGCCAGTTCTCGAGGAGCCAGACGCAGCGCAAATCGCTCCCGCATCAGCGGGTACTTCGAGTTTTCGAAGTGGACGCGCTGCGAGACCTCGAACGGCCAGCGCACGACGTCCGCCCCTGCCACGCGCTCGACGTGGGGCTCGCCGAGGCGTTCCGCCGCCACTCCGGCCAGGGTCACGCCACGATCGAGGCCGGCGTGGATTTCGAGGTCGTACTTCTGCCAGATATACCCGCGGACCTCGACGTCGGTGCCTCCGTCGAAGCGAATCGAATCGACCAGCAGACCGGTGGGGAGGAAGATCGGAGGTTCCGTCAGACGTTCATGTGACCGATCCAGACTGGTCGTCTCGAACGACAGCAGACCTGCCATGTCGCTCACGATCCGCCCCCGAATATCTTCGTCCGAGTCGTATTCGAGTGACACGCGCCAGATGAAGCCGATCCCGACGAGGAGCAACAACGACACCGCGATCGAGCAGGCCCATAGGCGACGACGTCCACCGTCGACGATGTTGAGCAGCAGGGCCAGACCGGCCGACAGAAAGACGATCGCGGCGACACTGATCGCAATGTGCCAGTGACGGAGAACGTCCGTGTCGATGGGAGCGTCTTCCTTGACGAAGACTGCGATCAAGGACCAGCCTGTCGTCGGCACCGGCTCGTAGACGAACCACGAATCGAGGCCGGTCAACGGAGCGGTATGATCGGCGATGCCGCTTTCACCGTCCAGGATCATTCCCGCCAGCGTGGTCAGTTTCGGGTCGCCGGCCCGCGTCGCCAGGTCGAGGATGGTCGCCCCCGACAACACGATCTCCTCGTCGGGGTGATAGAGGAACTTTCCTTCCCTGGACACCAGCGCGGCATAACCCATCCCGCCCAGATCGAGCGAACGCACGATGTCGCGAATCGCGTCCATCGAGACGTCGATGGTGACCACGCCGCGAGGTTCGCCTTCCTCGCTCGACTGGCCCATGTCGTGAAAGATGGCCGAGTAAGTCGTCATCATCACGTCGCCGACCGAGGTGTCGAAGTAAGGCTCGGACCATCTGGATCCCTCGGCCATGGCCCTTCCGTACCACTCCCATTCGGACTCGGTGTAGTCGTAGGCCTCCTCGATACGCAGGAAGGTCAGTTCGCCGTTTTTCTTGGCCAGGTACGGTGCGTAGAGGCGACGCTGGGGATCGAATGCGTTCGGCGCGAAGGCGACCGTTCCTCCGTAGCACGACGGGTCGCTGGTGATCGCGGCCCGGAGCAGTTCGAGCAGTTGCTCTTCGCTCGGGTGATCCATCGCATCGAGTTGCCGGGCCATGGTCTCGGCGGCGTCACGAGCCGGTGTCAGCGACATCTCGATGCGGCCGGCCGCTGCATCGGTGCGCCGCATCAGATCCTGCTTCAGGGGTTCGAGGATGCTGCGTTCGTAATTGTAGGAACGATGCATTCCGAACAGTGTCACGGCCAGACCGGCAGCGCAGATGAGGATCAACCCGATGGTGCCGAATCTCCGCAAGCTCACTTTCACTCCGCTCCCTGGTTCAGGTCCTGGTGGACTTCTTCGTGTTCCTCGATCGATTCCAGATGCGTCGTGATCGTCACCGGAACGGCCACCTCATCCTTGATCGCGGCCTCGATCTCGGTGGCTTCCCGATGCGCTCGTTCGATCGGGGTGTCGGCCGGAAAGAGCAGGTGCAGGTCGATCCAGACGCGAACTCCGCTGTTACGGTGACGTAGTTCGTGATAGTGCAGGCCGCGCCGCTGCGTCTGCTCGTCGAGCAGGGCTATCAACTGCTCGTGAAGTTCCGGATCTCCTTCGTCCATCAGCCCCCGGACCGACTCGCGCACGAGCTTGCCGCCCGACCAGAGGATGTTCACCGCGACCAGGATGGCCAGGATCGGGTCGAAGGGCAGCCAGCCCGTCCGGGCCACGAGCAACAGGCCGACGATCACGCCCAGGCTGGTCCACGAATCGGTCAGCACGTGCTTGCCGTTGGCGACGAGGATCAACGAGCGGTGACGCCGACCCTGTCGCACGAGGTAGAGACCGAGACCGAGGTTGATCAGGGCTGCCGCCCCCACGAACAGCGTCCCCCGCCCCAGGTTTTCGAGCTGTAGACCGGCGATCCACTTCGAGACGACTTCGTAGATGATGTAGACGGCGGCCAGGACGATCAGCATGCCCTCGACGCCTGCCGAGAAGAAACTGATCTTGTCGTGACCGTAGGGGTGGCTGGAATCGGCTGGCCGCAGGCTGAGCCACAGGCTGAAGACGGCGAAGGCCACGGCCGCGACGTGCACGATCGATTCCGCCGCGTCGGACAGGATCGCCGCCGACCCGGTGATGAAGTAGGCGTACGACTTGGCCACCAGCATCAGTACGCCGACGACCAGCGACAAACGCATCGCGAAACGGAGCTGCTTGATTTCCTGCTTGGAGTACATGAGAGCAGGCGGCTGCGGAGCGCTTCTTCCTCGGACTAGCGGTCCTCGTCCGACTTGTTCGGTTCCGACTCGGCTTCCGGACTGGACGGCGGAGCGTCGGCCGGCGAGTAGCGGTCGGCGACGTCCGACGGGAATTTCTTGTCCAGTTCGCCGTAGGGCACCGGTTTCGCCATGTCCCACTGACCCTCGCCCGGCAGATGGGTCTGGCCCGGTGGCGGCACGGTCACGGGCTGGCTGATCGGGTAGTTCATCGACCAGCGGTATCCCATCGATCCGCCCCAACCCCAGCCCCAGGGGCTTACCCCGAAGTGCATGGTGGTACCGGTGTTGGGCACGATGACCGTCGGGGCCTGGGATTTCTTCTTCTCTTCCTGCTCGGCTGCTTTCTTGTAGAAGTCCGTCAGCCACTGTGTGTCATCGGCCGAGCCACTGTCGGCATTGGCCGCCTCTTCGGAGAAAACGTTGATGCGCAAGCGCCGAGTGGACGGGGGTTGCTCTTTGTAGGTGACCGTCAGCTCGATCAGGAATTCCTGAGTCCCCTTCTCGACCTTGGGAGAAAGAAAAACCGCGTCCTCCTTGTCGGCGTCGAAAATCTTGCCGCCCTCGCCCTCGATGATGCTCCACTGGTAGCTCACCGGATCGGCTGCCCCGGGGAGACGGCCGTCGAGTTCCACGGCGGTCATCTGGATGACTTCCAGGTGGCCCGGCTCGGGCACGGGCGCAGACGTAGGAGGTGCCTGAGACGGCGCCTCGTCGGCAGTGACCGACGTGATCGCCGCGATCAGCAGCGCCCCCAGAATCAGCCACGGTTTCTTGTTCATTGGTCGCTCTCCCGGTCCGTCATTGGGCGCTGTCAGTGTACCAGCAGAATCCAAAAGTGCCCTCCAGACGTAGCCGATCGTCTCGTCGAGCGCGATCGCGTTTTCAGCCGCTCCTTCCGAGATCTGAAGCTGCGGCTTGTAGTATTGGTTGGTGGGGGCGGCCAGGTAGGTTCGCTCCAGCTTCCGGAGGTGGTTCTCGTTTGGGAACATTTCGGAGGTCCTCCAGGAGCCCGACATGGCGCTTGATGACAGCTTCGAACGCTATCTGAACATCCTCGGTGTTGCCGGTGCAAGACCGGACCTCGACAGCTTGCGGCGAATCGTGTGTGCGCAACTGATCCGGGTGCCGTTCGAAAATGTCTCGAAGCTTTACCTGGCCCGAACGCGCGGCTTGCGATGCGTCCCCCCGCTGGACCTCTACCTCGACGGCATCGAGCAACGTCGATTCGGCGGTACCTGCTATTCGAACAATCACCACCTCGCGTCGCTACTGCGCTACGTGGGATTCGACGCGTCGTACTGTGGCGCGGACATGGTGAGTGGTGCGGACGTTCACGCGGTGGTCATCGTCCGGCTCGAGGGACGCGAGTACCTGATCGACGTCGGCTATGGCGCCCCGTTCTACGAACCGATGCCACGTGACATCGACGAGTCGCTGGCGATTCGGCTCGGCAACAACCGTTACGTTCTGCAACCGCGTGACGACCGTGGTCGTTCACCGATGGAACATCATCGAGACGGACGCCAGATTCATGGTTACCTCGCGAAGCCGACGCCGCGGGACCTCTCGTTCTTCGACGAGATCGTCCTTGATTCCTATCGCCCGGCGTCGAGCTTCATGACACAGCTCCGCGTCGCGCGCTTCTTCGACGACGGAAACGTGGAGCTGCTGCGGGACCGACTCGTACGGGCGCGGGGCGACGAGTGCTCGGTGGAATCGATTCCGAACCGTGCCGCCCTGATCGACGCCGTGGTCGAACACTTCGACATGCCTGGGAGT
>Ga0316197_10002305_pt1 | contig 13643 bp, 14 predicted proteins | sample OudBiesiAoxic_MG_FD_204939 | JGI IMG/M metagenome (GOLD analysis project Ga0316197, IMG submission 204939) | Coastal sediment microbial communities from Oude Bieten Haven, Netherlands - site A oxic | ecosystem: Environmental > Aquatic > Marine > Coastal > Sediment | place: Netherlands...
AAGACGAGGCCGCACAAATGATTGCCGTCGCAGAGGGCGGGCTTGGGCCCAACTTCGCCTACCTCGACTCACTGGTCCGGCATCTGGAGGAACTTGGCATTTCGGATAGGGACATCCAGCGGCTTCACGCCCGCGCCAGCATCTACCGCTTCCAGTCGAACTGAAACATTGCCTGTAAGCATTGTCGCTAGCACATCACGTCGGCAGCACATTCTGGATGCACGAGAATGGGAACACGTTCCTGTACATGCCGGGCACGAAGCTACTTTGCAGCAGTGCAGCGGATCGAGTTCGAACCGTGATCCGAATGCAGCCTTGTCTTCTATTCAGGCGATTGATCGTATTTGGCGGGGTGGAACGATTACCTGAAACTCCGCAGCCGGAGGCCGCTTTTACCCGCATCAATAGCCGCCTGACCCAAAACATGTGCGTTACATGCGTTTCGCAGCTTCAATGGGTTTCCTGTTATGCCGACATTCAAGTCTGTGTCCGCTGATAAAACCCGATCCCTGCTACTTCGTCACCAACCATTCATCCAGCGTGGTTTTCACCTCGTCCGGCCATGGCACTGACGTGTGCTTGTCCAGATCCGATGCCGCCAGCACTTGCGTGCTGTTCCAGCGTTTCTCACCTTCGCAGCTGATCTCGTGTTTCAGCGTGACCGAGGACCGACCCACTTTGACCACCTTTAATTCGAACGTGAGCGTCTGACCAAATAGCGATGGCACGGAAAAATCGCATGACAAATGGACCGTGGGCGTGCCCCAGCGTTCTTTCCAGATGATTTCGTGCCACGGATAACCGATATGCGCCCAGAATTCTTCGTTCACGCCGTTGAGCAGGTCCAGATAGGACGGGAAATATGCGGTGCCCGAGATGTCACAATCGCCAAAGCGAAGCTCGCGGGTTGTGGTGAAGGTTTTGGTCATGAGAAGCGCATCTTGATAGAGAACAGGAATGCCTGTTTAGCCGGTGTTGGCAGCTTTGGGTAGGCCATTCCCTTGATCGCCGCTGGCATCGGGACGCGCACCCGCTAGACTGTGTCCAAAAGGGGCACCGGACCGATGTATGATCCAAAAGGGAACGGTAAGGAAAAAACCGTCGAGGCGGTGCAGTTTGTTGAGGCTGAACCACCAGCGCATCTGCGGGGGATCGTGCACAGATATGTCTACCTTAGGACGCAGGGAATGTTGGCAGAGGAGTATCGGTTTCACGCCTTGCCCGATGCCTGCGCCTACATCGTTTTTGATCAGTCCGACCCGACCATCACCGGGGTGTCCAAACTGAGTGCAGCATCAGAGGAGTTCAACCTGGGCCGGACATTTCACTTTGTGAACATCCGGTTGCTGCCCGGTGTCTGGCAGGACAGCAAGGAACCAATTTCATATGGACAGCTGAATACACCCTACACCGGGGATTTGCCGCTGGTCGACGTCAACCGCGCGTTGGCGAGGCGGGATTTTGGTGACATGTCCGACATACTGTCAGGTTTTATTGAGCGGTTGTTACAAGATGGTATGGTCGCGCCAAATCCGGTGACTGCGCAGATTTTTCAGCATCTCGATGAGATACACACCGTGGCGGACATGGCCGAGATCGTGGGGCTGTCGGCACGCCAATTGCAACGCACATTGAAACGGACAACGGGCTTTGCGCCGCATGATTTCCTGAAGGTGCTGCGCTTGCAGATGGCGCTGAACGGAAATGATACGTGGTCCTACGCGGATCAGTCGCATTTCATCCATTCGTTTCGCCGCGCGACGGGCTACACGCCGGGAAGATACGCCCGGAAATTCGATGTCTGATATCTACAATACAGGTCAGAGCCAGCTTGCTAGATCGGTGTCATGATTGACACTGAAGGAGCTGGAAATGACCAAGATGAATGCAGTTGGATGGTTTGATATCTACGTTGACGACCTGAACAGGGCGACAGCCTTTTACGAAACCGTGCTGGGCGAAAAGCTGGAGCAGATGGGCGATCCCACAGGAGAGGCGCAGATGATGAGCTTTCCTGCGGATATGAACGCTTACGGGGCCGCGGGAGCATTGACCAAGTCGCCCCACGCCGGGCCGGGTATCGGTGGCACGATTATCTATTTCTCGGTCGAAGACTGCGCTGTGGAAGAGGCGCGTGTGGGGCAGGCAGGTGGACAGGTCATGCGACCGAAGTTTTCAATCGGGGAGTTTGGTTTTGTGACACTTTGTCAAGACACCGAAGGCAACATGTTTGGATTGAACTCCCTGAAGTAATGAGACTTTGAGCCGCGCCTTACCCATGTGAGGCGCGGCTGTCCTGTGGTGCCTCGGCCCGGTCGAACATGCCATAGTCGCGGATCACATGGGCGATGCGCAGATGGTAATCTGTGAAAATACCGCCCCGGCCCTTGGCCTGCGCACGGCGGTGCGCGGCCAGTTTGCGCCAGTTCTGCACAGCTTCCTCGTCACGGAAGAACGACAGGGACAAGAGCTTGTCAGGGTTCGTCAGGCTTTGGAACCGTTCAACCGAGATGAAGCCGTCCACCTCGTCCACCATCGGTTTCATTTCGGCGGCAATGTCGAGGTATTCGGCCTTGCGATCGGGGTGGGGCATTACTTCAAAAATGACGGCGATCATGTGCTTTCTCCATGCGGGGCGGAGGCGAGTTTCAGAAAGGTTCGGTCCTCGCGCAAGAGGAACTTTTCAGATTGGGCGAATTCGTAATTCTCGCGCCCCAGCGGATCAGCAGCAAGGCGGGCGCGGTAGGCTTCGTATTCGGCAAGGCTGGGGATATTGTAGATGCCGTAGGCCAGCGTCGAAGACCCTTCGTGCGGTGCAAAATACCCGATGAGGTCCGCACCGCATCGCGGAATGGCCTGTCCCCAGTTCCGGGCGTACTGTTCGAACTGGGCTTTCTTGGTCGGGTCGATTTCATAGCGGATGATGCAGGTCAGCATGGGGTGTTCCTTTCGTAGCTGGCCACTGTTTAGCGGATTGATCGCCGGGGATGCTTCGGCTGCGGTCGAAGTATGAAGGAAGGTCCGGATATATCCCGCATCGCGGCACTGATCGGTGATCCGGCACGCGCCAATATTCTGACCGCGCTGATGAGCGGGAAAGCCCTGACGGCGACGGAACTGGCGTCAGAAGCCGGAGTGACGGTGCAGACAGCAAGCGCGCATCTGTCAAAACTTGAGGCGGCTGACATGATCGCCTGCCGAAAATCCGGCAGGCACAAGTATTTCACGCTGGGCGGCGATGACGTGGGGCATGCGCTGGAGGCGTTGATGGGGCTGGCTGCGGGGGCGGGACACCTGCGGACAAGGACCGGGCCGAAAGACGCAGCCCTGCGCGAGGCGCGGGTGTGCTACAATCATTTGGCCGGGGCAAAAGGGATCGCGCTTTATCAGGGATTGCTTGCACGCGGGGTCATTCAGGAGCGGGGCGATGATGTCGCGCTGACGGACGCGGGCGTGACGTTCCTGCGCACGTTTGGCGTTGACGTCGACGGGTTGCGCAAGGCCAAGACGCCGCTTTGCCGGTCGTGCCTTGATTGGTCGGCGCGACAGACCCATCTGGCAGGCAGCGTGGGGCGGGCGCTTTTGGCGCGGATGCAAGAGATCGGCTGGGCCGAACGCGCGGAAGGCACGCGGGTTGTGCGGTTCACGAGCAAAGGTGAAGCTGCGTTCCTGGACACATTCGGGGTCTAGAGCTGTTGCGCGTCCAATAGTTCCGCGATGCCATGCCCCAGCATTTTCACGCTGAAAGAATGGCCGCCGTCAAACAGGCAGTACTGCAATATTTTACCCTGCGGGTTGCTGCGGTTTCGGCATGTCAGCGGGCCGGTTTTGAGATAATTGGACGCGCCGAAATCGCCAAACTTCTGATACATTGCCAGTGCCTCTTCGACCTCGCCTTGTTTGGTGTCACCGATGGCGCGGCCCTTAAGCGGGACGGTCTTGTCCTTGGTGCCGTGAATATGAACAACGCTCGCCGTCGGCGCTTGGCATGTGTCCGGCGGTTTGAGCCAGAAGGTCCCGGAGATGGGGATGAAACCCGCAAATTTGTCAGGGCGGGAACAGGCAAGGTTCCAGACCACCATGCCGCCTGCCGAAAAGCCCGAGGCAATGATGCGGGCAGGGTCGATATGGTGGTTTTCGGTAACATCCGCGATCACGGCGTCGAAATAGGCAAATTCGGCTGCGCCGTCGCTGTCAAAGGTCCGGGGGCCGAAGGGCAGATCCCATGAGCCGCCAACGCCCTGTGCCGCAATCAGGGCAAAGCCTGCATCAGAGAGCATTCGGCGCAGGGACGTGTTGCGCATGACCCCTGCGGCGCTGCCGCGGTAGCCATGTGACCAGATAAGGGCCGGCACAGATGCCTTGCCGTCCCACCCTTCGGGCATCGCGATGCGAAAGATGCGGTCGCCAACGGGACAGTCCGTATCGGGGCCGCAGGCCAGCGCGGGTGTGGCGAGGATGAGGAGGAGAGCGACCAGAAAACGCATGGCGAGAGGATGGCGCGGAGGTCTGTCCTGGGCAAGTCAAATCGCTGTGGGCGGGGGTGTATAGTCTCGGACGGGGCCGCCCGGGGCTGCGGGTGGATTTGAATTGTATTTGAAAGATGAAGCAGGGGACGCGTCTGGCAGGGCGGAGGTTGCACGGTCCGCAATGGTCACGCGCGATGGTCTTGGAAGAACTGCCGGGCAGTCTTTGCAAGCTCTTCGACTGTTACAGCGGCCAGCACCATCTCGGGCACGACTTGATGGACGCCGTTTTGCCTGCCGAGACTCCATGACCTGTAGCGCCGCCAGGGGGTCTGACGATCGCGAAAGGTTGCGGGGTCTTTGAGCTCGAAGCCGAGAAACCTGTGCCCTTTGCCAGCTATGAAGGCCCGGACATCCTTGATTTCATCCCAAGTGGCGGGGTCGACGTAATAGCCGGAGATGCCTTTTTCATCCATGCGCAAGGCCACTGGACGGCTGCGGGCCAGAGCGAGGAAGGTAAAGGCGAACCAAGCGAAAAAGAGGAAAACGACCAGGCCGCCCGCGACCAGCCCGTCAAAGATGCCGACCATGATGGGCAAGGCGATCAGGCCCCCCATGACAGCGGCGAAAGTCCCATAGACGGCAGCAAACATGACGCAACGCTTGCCGTTGAGGTGGACAAGGACGGGCGCTGGCATCGCGTCAGCTGGGATCGCGCCAGCGGTTCACAATCGGATAACGCCGGTCAAGCCAGAAGGCACCCTTGGTCAGGCGTGGACCCGGCGCGGACTGAAAGCGCTTGTATTCGGAAATGTAGATCAGGTGTTCGACCTTTTTCGCCGTCTCACGTGCGAACCCAGCCGCGACGCAGTCTGCGATGGAGCCGTTCTGGTCCACGAGGATTTCAAGCAGCGCGTCGAGTTCGGGGTAATCGGGCAGGGAATCGCTGTCTTTCTGATCTTCGCGCAATTCTGCCGTGGGCGGCTTGGTGATGATGCTTTCAGGGATCATCGTGCCTTTGGGTCCCATCATCCAGTCGCGGTGGTTCGCGTTGCGCCAGCGGCAGTTTTCGAACACCCGTGTCTTGTACATGTCCTTGATCGGATTGTAGCCGCCCGACATATCGCCGTAGATCGTGGCGTAACCCACAGCGACCTCGGATTTATTGCCGGTGGTCAAAAGCATTTCGCCGAACTTGTTGCTGAGCGCCATCAGCAGCAGACCGCGCAGGCGCGACTGGATGTTTTCTTCGGTGATGTCCGGGTCGCGTCCTTCGAACAAAGGTGCGAGCGTGTTGGTGATGGCTTGCCGCCCTTCCTTGATCGGGACGTGGTCGTAGCGGCAGCCAAGGGCCTTTGCCACGGCTTCCGCATCGTCAAGCGAGGCCTGCGAGGTATATTCGGACGGGAGCATGACGCAGCGCACATTGTCGGGGCCAAGGGCGTCGGCCGCGATGGTGGCGACAATCGCGCTGTCGATGCCGCCCGAGAGGCCCAGCAGGACCTTCTTGAAGCCGGTCTTGCCCATGTAGTCGCGCAATCCCTGCACCATGACGCGGTAGTCGTTTTCCCAGGGGTCGGGCAGATGCGCCAGCGGCTGTTCGACCACGCGCCACCCGTCCGGCGTCCGTTCGAGGTCTATGTTGTGTATCATCGCGTCGAAGGCGGGCATTTGCATGGCCAGCTTGCCACCGGGGTTCAGGGCGAAGGATGCGCCGTCAAACACCTGATCGTCCTGGCCGCCGACCATGTTGAGATAGATCAGCGGCAGACCGGTTTCGATCACGCGCGCGACCATTATGTTCATCCGTGTATCCATCTTGCCCCGGTAGTAGGGCGAGCCATTTGGGACCAGCAGGAATTCAGCGCCGGTTTCAGCAAGCGTTTCTGCCACGTCTGGGTGCCAGGCGTCCTCGCATATGGGCGAGCCGATGCGCGTGTTGCCGACGGCATAGGGACCTCCCAACGGGCCGCTGTCAAAGATACGCACCTCGTCAAAGACGGTCTCATTGGGCAGTTCGTGTTTCAGGGTGCGGCTGGCGATCTTGCCGTTCTTGAGGATGAGGTAGGCGTTGAAAAGCTCTGCCCCTTCGGCCCATGGTGCACCGATGGCCAGCGCGGGGCCGTCGGCACAATCCTGCGCGAGTTTTTCGAGGTGGGTCATCACGTCCAGCTGGAACGCGCGTTTCATCACCAGATCCTGCGCGTTGTAGCCGGTGATAAACATTTCAGGCAGGGCGACCAGATCGGCCCCGGCTTTCTTGCCTGCTTCCCATGCGTCGCGTGCAAGTGCCGCGTTGCCGGCCAGATCGCCGACAGTCGGGTTCAACTGGCCCAGGGTGATGCGGAAACGGTCTGCCATGTGGGTGGCCTCAATCTGTAGCGTTGTGAGGGATGTAGCAGATCAGCGCCGGGGGGAAAGGGGCATTGGGGCCGCAGACATTTCGTTTGTGCCATATACCGCGAGGTGAAATGCAGCGTTTTCAAAAGGCGTTGCCCCCTCTTGCCCCAGTGCTTAGGCTGGCAACGAAGGTTCACAACCACACCAAGGATAGGTTTGCCGGGATGAAATTGCGCATAGTGCTTTTGTGTCTAACCTTGCTGCCCCTGCCCGCACTGGCGCAGGACGCAGAGGTGTTGACCAAGCAATACGATGATGGCGGCATTTACGAGGGCACTTTCCGCGGTGGTCTGCAGCATGGGCAAGGCACATACAAACTGCCCAACGGCTATGAGTACTCTGGCAACTGGATCGATGGCGAGATTAAGGGGGAGGGCGTCGCCCGTTTTCCCAACGGATCGGTCTATGAGGGCAATTTCGACAAGGGCAAGCCGGACGGCTTTGGCAAGATCACCTTTGCGGACGGCGGCACCTACGAGGGTGAGTGGCAGGCCGGGGCCATCATGGGGCAGGGTATCGCACTTTATGCCAACGGCGTGCGCTATGAGGGACAGTTCCGCAATGCCAAGCACCACGGCAAGGGCGTGATGCAAAGCCCCGGTGGCTATGAATACAAAGGCGACTGGGTTGACGGTGTGAAACAGGGCACGGGAACGATCACCTATCCCGATGGCGCAGCCTACGCAGGCGAGATCGCAGGGGGAGAGCGCAATGGAACCGGCACGCTGACGATGCCTGACGGGCTCATTTATGTCGGCATGTGGAAGGACGGCCAGATTGACGGGACAGGAAAGCTGACCCAGCCAAACGGGGACGTCTATGAAGGCCAGCTTGTCGCCGGGCGCCGCGAGGGCAAGGGAAAGGTCATCTATGAAAACGGTGATGTCTACGAGGGCGACTTCAAGGACGACCGCCGGGATGGGCAGGGGGCGTTCATCGGCACGGATGGCTATGTATACAACGGTTCGTGGGTGGCCGGTCAGATCGAGGGGCAGGGGCGCGTCATCTACCCTGACGGGTCTGTTTACGAGGGCAGCTTTCGAAACGATCTGGCCGATGGAGAAGGCAAGATCACCTACCCAGACGGATCAACCTACGAGGGGCAATGGACAGGTGGCGTTATCGAGGGCAAAGGGCGCGCGACCTATCCCAATGGCGTGGTCTACGAGGGTGATTTCGTCAATGCGCGCAATGATGGGCAGGGCGTGATGACCTATGCCGACGGCTATCGGTACGAGGGCGGCTGGAAAGATGGTCAGCGCCACGGAACGGGCACCGCCACCTATTCTGACGGTACAGTTTATCAGGGCGAATTCCTGAACGGTCAGCGCCACGGCAGCGGCTCCATCGAGATGGCGAGTGGTTTCAAGTATCAAGGCGAGTGGGCTGATGGTGAGATCGAGGGGCAGGGAACCGCGACATATGCCAATGGCGATGTTTACGAAGGCATGTTTGTGGATGGAAAACGGCAGGGCGCGGGGACGATGCGCTATGCGACGGGTGAAGAAGAAAGTGGCGAGTGGGAAAACGGGGCACTGAGCAACGGCGGGTGATGGCCGACATCCCCTCATCGGCCAAAGATCCCGCTTGGCTGATATGCGCTGAAACTCGGAAACTCTGGATGCAAGTTGAGGATGATAGGGGCGAATCGGATATGCTGCCAAAGTCCGCAGTGGATGAAATCCGGGACGTCCCCGCAGTCGGGCAGTTTCCGGACTGCTTGGTTCGAAGGATGGACGGACAAGGGTTAAGGATCAGTTTGCAAGCACGCGAGTGCGCATCCTCAAATGTCGATCACTATTGCTGGTGTCCCGCATGAGGTTTGGGCGGGTGATGTGTCGGCATACGCGACAATGACAGAGCATGACGTGATCTGGGCCGATAAGGGTCGCATGTTCTGGAGTGTGTTCTGTGCTGCTTCGGGGAAGCTAAAGCAATCGCTGCGATCCCCAACAGCCAAGAGCGGGAAAGTCGCTTGCGCTTTGACGAGCGATCCAATGCCGCTTTGTTTTGGGAACCAGCGCGAGTTTTGGACCCTTGCAGTAAAAGGGCGGCACTGCCGCCCTTTCTGTCGAAACTAAGATCAGAGCAGCAGCTGATAGCTGTGCGGCACGTAGGCGAAGCCGTCGCCTTTTTTCTCGACGTATCCGAAAGCGGGCCATGGCATGTGGTAGCCGACGAAAGGCACGCCATCAGAGGCCATCATATCCAGCATGCGGCGACGGGTCGCGGCGGCGGCTTCTTTGTCCATGTCGAACTTCACTTCCCAGTCGGGATGGGCCAATGACCACACATAGTGGTTCGCGAAATCCGCACCAAGCACAAGCTGCTTGCCTTCGCTTTCAATCATGTAGCCCATGTGACCCGGTGTATGACCGAAGGCGGCCATGGATGTGATCCCAGATGCAACGCTGCCGCCATCGCCGAGAAATGTCATCTTTTCAGCCAGCGGTTTCACTTTGGCATCGAAATTCTCGTTTCCGGCCTGCGACCAGTGATCAAACTCTGCCTGCCCAGTCACGTAGCGTGCGTTGGGGAAGGTCGGCGCATCGCCCTGCATCAGGCCGCCGATGTGATCGCCGTGCATGTGCGTCAGGACCACGATATCGACCTGATCGGCGCTGTAGCCTGCGGCCTGAAGGGCCGCTAGCGTGCCGTCGGGGGACAGGCCGGTGTCGAAAAGAACCAGCTCGTTGCCGGTGTTCACGACCGTGGGTGTGAAAAAGAACTGTGCCGCATCGATGGGCAGATGAGCGGCGGCAGACACTTCGTTAAAGGTCTCGGCGTCGACGTTCATTCCGAAGATGCTTTGTGGTTCCGGACGCGTTGCTGTACCGGCAAGGATCGTTGTGACGTCAAAACCGCCCAGCTTGACGCGCTGGTAGGGGGCGATGGACATGCCTGCCATGGGGGCGGCGGCGCGGGCGCCACTGGCAAGAGATGCGGCAAGGGGCAGGGCTGCGACACCTGCCAGCGCAGTGCGACGTGAAATATTCGGCGGGTTGGTCATGGATCACTCCTCTGTGTTAATTACGACCGTAAGGTAGGGTGATGCCCGTACCTTCCAAGGTGTCATGGGAGAGGGGCGGATCATTTTTTCGTCAGAAGGGTATGGATGTGTCAGAAGTGGACGACTTCCTCCGAGCGGTTGTGCCCGAAAAGCGGCAACAAGAGGCGATAACGCTGGATGCATTCTTTCGCGACGTGACGGGGTTTGAACCACGGTTGTGGTCGGGAAATATGCTAGGCTACGGTTATTACGACTATCGCTATGCGTCGGGGCGGGAGGGGCGATGGTTTGCCACCGGGTTCGCCCCGCGCAAGGCAAAGCTGAGCATCTACATCATGCCCGGATATGCGGATTTCGGGAGTATTCTAGCACAGCTGGGCAAACATACGAAGGGCAAGTCGTGCCTGTATCTGAACAAACTGGAGGATGCCGACATGGACATTCTGGCAGAACTGGTGCGCGCGGGGCTGGCGGATTTGAGTAAACGGTGGCCGGTGAAGGGGACGTGAGTTTCGCATGACAAGATCAAGTCCGGCGTCGCACTCTGTCCAAAAGTTGGATCAAATGGCGGGTATTGATCCGATTGTGTATGGGCAATCCAAGAATATAGTAAACTCGCGCCAATTCCCGACTTTCCGAAAAAGGAACGGACAGAATGATTGCCTACGTCACCTTCGGTGCTGATGATATCGCACGCGCGAGACACTTTTACTCAGCGTTTCTGCTGGCACTTGGTTACGGGCTGAAGGAGGGTCCTGAGGGCCTTAGCTACGCGCTGCCCGTAGAACCCGGCCAACGTCCCGTTCTGCCTGACTTCTATGTCAAACCACCCTTCGATGGCAGTCCGGCCTCGGTTGGAAACGGCGTGATGATCGCATTTGAGGCGCGCAGTCAAAAGCAGGTTCGTGAACTTCACGCCGCAGCAGTCGCCGCAGGTGGTTTTGACGAAGGCCAGCCGGGTTTTCGCGCGTCGTACGGACCTCATTTTTATGTGAGCTACCTGCGCGACCCTCAAGGTAACAAGATCGCATTGTTCTCCAGCGACCCTACCGAGCCCGGCCGAGATGGATAGCTGGGTTTCGCAGGCGACAAGATCGCCTGGATTGCAGGCCAGACCCGACGGCTGCGTGAGCGATGGCTCGTTTGCGAAGTGTGGCCGACTATCTTGGTTTATGCTGCCCTCCATCGCTTTGCTGGACAATTCGCTTGCCCTGTGACACTCCGTCCGAACGACAGGAGAGCACCTTATGGCCAACCAGATCATCACCCGTTTTGCCCCTTCACCCACGGGATACATTCACGTCGGTAACCTGCGCACGGCGCTGATGAATTACCTCATCGCGCGCAAGGCGGGGGGAACGTTCATCCTGCGGATCGACGACACTGATCCTGAGCGATCCAAAGAAGAATACGTCGACGGGATCAAGCAGGATCTGGAGTGGCTGGGACTGCATTGGGACCGGGTTGAGCGGCAGTCGGAGCGGCTGGATCGCTATCACGCGGCAGCCGACGAATTGCGCGCCAAGGGGCGGTTCTACGAGGCTTTCGAGACGCCAACCGAACTGGACCTGAAGCGCAAAAAGCAGCTGAACATGGGCAAGCCCCCGGTCTATGACCGTGCGGCGCTGAACCTGTCGGATGCGGAAAAGGATACCTTGCGCGCAGAGCGGGGCGACGGGGTCTGGCGCTTTAAGCTGGATCAGGCGCGGATCGAGTGGGCCGACGGTATTCTGGGCGATATTTCGATTGATGCCGCCTCTGTTTCCGACCCGGTGCTGATCCGGGGAGACGGACAAATTCTGTACACGTTGGCAAGCGTGGTCGATGACACCGAGATGGGCGTGACGCATGTTGTGCGTGGCTCTGACCACGTGACCAACACGGCGACGCAGATCCAGATCATGGCGGCGTTGGGCCATGATCATCCTTCTTTTGCGCACCATTCGCTGCTGACCGGCCCGCAGGGTGAGGCTTTGTCCAAGCGACTGGGCACGCTGGCGCTCCGGGATTTGCGTGAGCAGGGGGTGCAGCCTTATGCGCTGCTCAGCCTGATGGCGCGGCTGGGGTCCTCTGATCCGGTGGAACTGCGGACCGATATGGAAAGCCTGATCGAGGGGTTTGACATCAATCACTTTGGCTCGGCGCCAACGAAGTTCGACGTCCGCGATCTTTTCCCGCTGACGGGCCGCTACCTGCAGACGCTGACCTATGCAGAGGTCGCCGGGGATATCGCCGCGGTGGGTGTTCCAGAGGATCAGGCAGAGCGGTTCTGGGCGGTCACGCGCGAGAACATCGAGACGTTGCATGACCTCAAGGGTTGGTGGGCGATGTTCCGCGACGGGGCAGAGCCGGTGATTGAAGACGAAGACAAGGACTTCGTGGCCGAGGCCATGGAGATGCTGCCGGAGATGCCCTTTGACGACAGCACTTGGGGCACGTGGACGGCAGACGTCAAAGAGAAGACCGGGCGCAAGGGGCGCGGCTTGTTCCGACCACTGCGGCTTGCGTTAACAGGCCAAGAGAGCGGGCCGGAGATGGCTGCGGTCATGCCGCTGTTGCAGGTCGTGAAGGCGCGGGGATGAGACGCGCCACAGTTACCGGACCCCGCGACGCGAGGGGATGGGATGGCTGAGGCGAAGTTTCTCAAGGGCAACCTTTTCACTCATGTAACGGTGATGTCGCTGACCGCCTCAATCGGTCTGATGGCGGTTTTCGTCGTCGATTTCGTCGACATGATCTTCATCTCCATGCTGGGCAAATCTGAGCTTGCGGCGGCCATCGGCTATGCGGGCGCGATATTGTTCTTCACAACCTCCTTTGGCATCGGCCTTGGCATTGCGGCGGGTGCCTTGGTGGCGCGTGCGCTGGGCGCGGGGGACGAGGCGCTGGCGCGGGAGCGGACGACCCATGCGCTGACCTACGGGCTGATCTTTGCGACGGTATTTGCGACCGCGGTCTGGCTATCGCTTGATGTTCTGGTGAGCCTTCTTGGCGCAAAAGGTGAGACCGCGGCGCTGGCGGTGCATTTTCTGCAGATCATCGTACCGTCAATGCCTTTTCTGATACTCGGGATGATGGCGAGTGCCGTGCTGCGGGCGCATGGGGATGCGCGGCGCGCGATGATGGCGACGATTTCAGGTGGGGTGGTCAACGCCGTGCTGGACCCGATCCTGATCTTTGGGCTGGACCTTGAGCTGACCGGAGCGGCGATTGCCTCTGTCATAGCCCGTCTGGTGATTTGCGGCATGGCGGTCTGGCCCTTGATGGCCATTTACGGCGGTATCACCCGTCCGCGAATTGGCGGGATGTCGCGTGATCTGAGCCCCATACTGGCAATCGCATTTCCCGCCATCCTTGCGCAGATCGCGACACCTGTCGGCCAAGCCTATGTCACCCGTGAAATGGCCAGCTATGGCGAGGAAGCGGTGGCAGGCATGGCAATTGTCGGGCGGCTTATTCCTGTGGCCTTTGGCGTGATCTTTGCGCTGTCGGGGGCAGTTGGGCCGATCATCGGGCAGAATTTCGGGGCGGGGGACATGGCACGCGTGCGGCGTGGTTTCAACGCGGCGGTGCTGTTCGTGGGGGTGGTGATCGTGCTTGTCTCGGCCATTCTGTTTGTGGCGCGGGGGGCTATTGCGGACCTGTTTGGCGCCTATGGTGTGACACGCGACCTGATTTATCTGTTTTGCGGACCGCTGGCGCTGGCGTTCTTTTTTCCCGGCGTTTTGTTCGTGGCGAATGCGGCGTTCAATAATCTGGGCCAGCCG
>Ga0316197_10002306_pt1 | contig 13637 bp, 11 predicted proteins | sample OudBiesiAoxic_MG_FD_204939 | JGI IMG/M metagenome (GOLD analysis project Ga0316197, IMG submission 204939) | Coastal sediment microbial communities from Oude Bieten Haven, Netherlands - site A oxic | ecosystem: Environmental > Aquatic > Marine > Coastal > Sediment | place: Netherlands...
CTCACCGCCGTTGCTGCGCGACACGATGTTGTGAGCGATGCACGGCTCAGAGCCGCTCACCGCTCACAGCGGGAGCGGGTGGTGTGAGGGGACGGTGGGTGGGGGAGCGGCGAGGCCGAGCGGCGGAGCGGAGCGGCGAGGCGGAGCGGAGCGGCGAGGCGGAGCGGAGGTGTCAGCGCTTCTTGGCGGCCTTCTCGAGCCGTTTGGCCGTGCGGCCGATCGGCTCGATCTGGCGCTTGTCGAGGTCGCCCACCTCGATGCCGTTGCTGAACAGCACCCGGTATCGCTGCCAGTTGAAGCCGTTGGCGAGGATCACCTTGCCGTCGGTGCCCTCCGGCACACCGTGGAGTTCCACGATGGTGCGGACCTTGTCGCCCATCTTCAGCTCGAGCTGATCGGGGTGCGGGGTGGCGAGGGCGTGCGGCTTCCAGTACTCCATCACCACCCATTCTGCCTCCTCGGGCCTCCAAGTCGCGACTCCGTCGGCGCGGGCCCATCACCACACCGGCGTCCGGTCACGATCGGGCAGCCCAGCGGTACACTCGCCGATCTGTGAAGAGTTCGCTGGAGGCCCTCGAGGGCAACAAAGTCAAGCTGTACGTCGAAGTCGATGAAGCCGAGTTCGAGCACGACATCGATCGGGCCTTCAAGGTCATCGCCAAGGAGGTCCGTCTCCCCGGATTCCGTAACGGCAAAGTACCGCGCAAGGTGCTCGAGGCCCGGGTGGGGCTCGCACCCGCCCGCGAGCAGGCCCTTCGTGACGCAGTACCGCAGTACCTCGCCAAGGCCGTCCGCGAGCACGAGGTCGACCTGATCGCAACTCCCGAGGTCGAGATCACCGACGGCGAAGAGTCCGGTCCGGTCGAGTTCGATGCCACCTGCGAGGTGCGTCCGGTCGTGACGGTTCCCGGCTACGGCGGCCTGCGCGTCGAGCTGCCGTCGATCGACGTCTCCGACGCTGACCTCGAAGAAGCCCGAGCCGGCGAGCTCAAGCGTGGCGGTGAACTCGTCGACGTCGACCGTCCCGTCGAGTTGGGTGACTACGTCACCCTCGATCTCGCGGCCGCCCGCGAGGGCGAGGAAGTGCTCGGTCTCAACACCGAGGACTGGTCCTACGAGGTGGGTCAGGGTTGGGTGACCGACGACTTCGACGACCAACTCGTCGGCGCGTCGGCCGGTGACGAACTCACGTTCACGTCCACCCCCAAGGGCACCGAGGAGCCTGCCGACTTCACCGTCACGGTCACCGCCGTCCAGGCGATGACCGCGCCGGAGCTCACCGACGACTGGGTCGCCGACAACCTCGGTGAGTTCGACACGGTCGAGGAGTGGAACGAGAGCCTGCGCGAATCGCTGCAGGAATCGAAGCTCGCACAAGCCCGCCAGCAGCTCGTTCCGTCGATCAGCACGGCGCTCGCCGGGCTCGTCGAACTCGACCCGCCCGAGGCGATGGTCAATGCCGAGCTCAACCAGCGCGTCCAGGGCATGGTGCAGCAGTTCCAGTCGCAGGGCATCGACCTCGGGCAGTGGCTCAACGCCACCGGCCAGGAACCGGATCAGTTCGTCGAATCGATGCGCGAGCCGTCGGCCGAGGCCGTGAAGGTCGATCTCGCACTGCGTGCGGTGGCCGAGGCGGAGCAGCTCGAGGCCGAGCCGCACGATCTCGACGCCGAGTACGCCCGGATGGCGATGCAGTACGGCCAGAAGGCGAAGGAGATTCGCAAGGCCTACGAACAGAACGATGCTGTGCCTGAATTGCAGGCCGAGATCCGCAAGTCGAAGGCCCTCGACTGGCTCGTGCACAGCGCAGAGTTCGTCGACGAGACCGGTGCTGCGATCGACCGCGACACCCTGCTCGGCCACACCCACGACGAGGACGGCAACCACCTCGACGACGAACTCGACACACCCGACAGCGACACGGACGCCGGCTCGGCGGACGAGGAGGACTCGAAGTCATGAACCTCGATGCGAAGAACTATCTCGTCCCGAACGTCGTCGAACAGACAAGTCGCGGCGAGCGGGCGTACGACCTGTACAGCCGGTTGCTCAAGGAGAACATCATCTTCTTGCAGACACCGGTCGACGATCAGATCGCCAGCTTGATGTGTGCCCAGCTGATCCACCTCGAGTCGGAGAACCCCGACAAGGACATCAACATCTACATCAACAGCCCGGGTGGCGACATCACGGCGCTGTTCGCCATCTACGACACGATGCAGTTCATCAAGAACGACATCGCCACGATCTGTCTGGGGCAGGCCGCCTCCGCAGCGGCCGTACTGCTCGCAGCCGGCACCCACGGCAAGCGCCTCGCACTGCCGCACAGCCGCATCCTGCTGCACCAGCCGAGCGGCCAGGTCGGCTACGGACAGGTCACCGACCTCGAATTGGCCGCCGCTGAAATCATGCGCATGCGTGAGCTGATCGACGGGATTCTCTCCGAGCACACGGGCCAGCCGATCGAGCGGATCCACGCCGACACCGACCGTGACTTCGTCATGGAGGCCGATGCCGCGCTCGAATATGGCATCATCGACAGGGTGATCTCCTCTCGCGAGGCGGTGGACCGCACCGGTCCCATCCGCTGAGAGAGGGGCGATCCGGCTCGATTCGTCGGGCGGATGCGTCAACGGTCCACGATCGGACCCGGCGGATACGTCAGAATGTCGGGCTCCAACCGGCATGAGGCATCGCAGGAACGACGTAAGGGGTAGCCACAGTGGCCAAATTCGGGGACACCGGCGAACTGCTCAAGTGTTCGTTCTGCGGCAAATCGCAGAAGCAGGTCAAGAAGCTCATCGCGGGACCAGGCGTCTACATCTGCGATGAGTGCATCGACCTCTGCAACGAGATCATCGAAGAGGAGCTGACGGACACCTCCGAGCTCACGTTCGAGAACCTGCCCAACCCGCGCGAGGTGCGCGCGTTCCTCGACGACTACGTCGTCGGGCAGGAGGATGCCAAGAAGATCCTGTCGGTCGCCGTCTACAACCACTACAAGCGGATCCAGTACCAGAATCAGGCGACCACCGTCGGTCGTCGCGACGAGGTCGAACTCGCCAAGTCGAACATCCTGCTGCTCGGCCCCACGGGCTGCGGCAAGACCCACCTCGCCCAGACGCTGGCCCGGCAGCTGAACGTGCCGTTCGCCGTCGCCGATGCAACCGCGCTCACCGAGGCGGGGTACGTCGGCGAGGACGTCGAGAACATCCTGCTCAAGCTGATCCAGGCGGCCGACTTCGATGTGAAGCGCGCCGAGACCGGCATCGTGTACATCGACGAGATCGACAAGGTCGCCCGCAAGAGCGAGAACCCGTCGATCACCCGTGACGTGTCCGGCGAGGGTGTGCAGCAGGCGTTGCTCAAGATCCTGGAGGGCACGCAGGCCTCGGTGCCTCCGCAGGGCGGGCGCAAACACCCGCACCAGGAGTTCATCCAGATCGACACCACCAACGTGTTGTTCATCCTGGGCGGGGCATTCGCCGGCCTCGAGGAGATCATCGAGAGCCGGATCGGCCACAAGGGCGTCGGCTTCCACGGCACCGTGACGTCGCAGGTCGACCGCGACCCTGGCGAACTCTTCGCCCAGGTGCTGCCCGAAGACCTCGTCAAGTTCGGCATGATCCCAGAGTTCATCGGCCGCCTCCCGATGATCGGCGCCGTCGGCAGCCTCGATCGTGAGGCGCTCGTGCGCATCCTGGTCGAACCGAAGAACAGCCTGGTGAAGCAGTACGAGAAGGTGTTCAGTTTCGAAGACGTCGAGCTCGACTTCGAGCCGGACGGCCTCGAGGCGATCGCCGACCAGGCGATCCTGCGTGGGACCGGCGCTCGTGGTCTGCGGGCGATCCTCGAGGAGGTCCTGCTCAACACGATGTACGACCTTCCCGGGCGTACCGACATCGGCAAGGTCGTCATCGACGCAGACACCGTCAACGACAAGGTCAATCCGACGCTCGTGCCCCGCTCGTCGCCGCGGCAGCGCAAGGCGGCGTCCTGACCGCCTTCGAGTTCTCGCAGGCACTCGCGTACCTCGACGATCACGCCAGCTACCACAAGACCGGGCGCATCGAGTCGCCCTCGCTGACGGTGATCGAGGCGTTCTGTGGGGCCATGGGCGATCCACAGCACGCGGCGCCGGTCATCCACGTCACCGGAACGAACGGCAAGGGCTCGACGGCGCAGATGATCTCGCGCCTCTTGGTCGCGAGCGGCCTCACGGTCGGTACGTACACGAGCCCACACCTCGAGTCGGTCAACGAGCGGATCAGCCGGAACCTCGAACCGATCTCCGACTCGGACTTCGCCGAGCAGATCTCGGCGGTTGCCGACCTCGAAGAGGTCGTCGGGCTCCGGCCGACGTACTTCGAGATCATGACGGCGGCGGCGTTTCGCTGGTTCGCCGACGTCGCGGTCGACGTGATGGTGATCGAGGTCGGCCTGCTCGGGCGATGGGATGCCACCAACGTCGTGGATGCGACGGTGGCGGTGATCACCAACATCGGGATGGACCACACCGAGTTCGCCGGTCCCACGCTGGAAGACATCGCCCGTGAGAAGGCCGGCGTCATCAAGCCGGGATCCGCGGTCATCGTCGGCGAGACGCAGCCCGAACTCGTGTCGATCTTCGAAGAGGCGGGCGGAGCGACGGTCCTCGTGCGCGGCGACGACTTCGATGCGACGAGCAACGCGCTCGCGGTCGGAGGCCGTCTGCTCGATCTGCGAACGCCGACCACGATCTATCCCGACGTGTACGTGCCGTTGCACGGAGCTCACCAAGGCCGCAACGCAGCGGTCGCGCTCACCGCGGTCGAGACGTTCTTCGCGGCGCCACTTCCCGAGGACGTGGTCACGGAGGGATTCGCCGAGGCGTCGATGCCGGGCCGGTTCGAGGTGCTCGGTCGCCAGCCGCTCGCCATCGTCGACGGCGCGCACAACCCGGCGGGCGCCGACATCTGCACGCAGGTCTTCCTCGACGACTTCAACCCCGACGGCCGTCGGTTGCTGGTGGTGGGCACCTTGCGTGATCCCCTCGAGATGCTCGAGGCGCTCCGCGCCGACGAGTTCGACGTGGTCTTCGCCTGCACCGCACCGTCGCCGCGGGGGGTGCCGGGCTCCGAGGTCGCGCGGGCCGCGCGTGAACTGGGCTGCGACAACGTCGTGTCGTTCGACACGGTGGAGGAGGCCTGCCGGCGAGCCATGGAGTACGCCGATGGTGATGACGCGGTGCTCGCCACCGGGAGTCTGTACACCGCCGGGGCGGCCCGGTCGACGCTGCAACACCTCGCCCCCTGACCCGACGACCCCAACCCATCGCAAACTTGCCTCGGGTCGTGCACCTACCGCGCGGACGTCGGCAGTTTTCGGTGGATGGACGGATAGGTTCGGCGCCATGTCCGATCGCACGTTGGTCCTGCTCAAGCCCGATGCCGTGGAGCGCAAGCTCGTCGGCGAGGTCGTCTCGCGTTTCGAGGCGAAGAACCTCGACATCGTGGCCATGGAATTGCGCTCGCTCGACGCCGACACGCTCGCGAGGCACTACGAGGAGCACGTCGGCAAGGGGTTCTACGACGAGCTCGTCGCGTTCATGAGCCGCGGTCCGGTCGTGGCGATGGTGATCGAGGGGCCCGAGGACACCTGGGAGGTCGTTCGTGCGATGATGGGGGCAACGAACCCGCGCACGGCGGCGCCGGGCACCATCCGCGGTGATCTCGGCATCCTGTTCACCGAGAACCTGGTGCACGGCAGCGATTCGCTGGCGTCCGCCGAGCGCGAGATCGGGATTTTCTTCCCCAATCTGTAACATTTCAAGACCGTGGTTCCTGACACCGTTGGAGTGCCGGAACCACCGATCTCTTGACAGCTCGCGAAAGGCGGCCAGCTCATGGCCCGGAACAACCCGCTCAGCTTGGGGCGTGATCTCGCCATCGACCTGGGTACGGCGAACACGCTCATCTACGTACGCGGCCAAGGGGTCGTCCTCGACGAGCCCTCGGTGGTCGCGATCAACGCCAACGATGGCCGGCCCGTCGCGGTCGGCCTCGAGGCCAAGCGCATGATGGGGCGCACGCCCAACCACATCAAGGCCATCCGGCCCCTCAAAGACGGTGTGATCGCCGACTTCGAGGTGTGCGAGAAGATGCTTCGCTACTTCATCCAGAAGGTGCATGCGTCCAAGTGGAGCAAGCCGCGCATGGTGATCTGCGTTCCATCCGGCATCACCGGGGTGGAGCAGCGAGCCGTCCAGGACGCGGCAGAGTACGCCGGGGCGCGCAAGCCCGTTCACATCATCGAAGAACCGATGGCCGCAGCCATCGGCGCCGACATGCCCGTGCACGAACCGTCGGGCAACATGATCGTCGACATCGGCGGTGGCACGACCGAGGTGGCCGTGATCTCGCTCGGCGGCATCGTGACCGCACAGTCGGTCCGTGTGGCCGGCGACGAGCTGGACGAGGCGGTCCTGCAGTACGTGAAGAAGGAGTTCTCCCTCGCGATCGGTGACCGCACCGCCGAGGAGATCAAGATCCAGATGGGCTCTGCGTGGCCGATGGAGGAAGAGCTCACGGCCGACATCCGCGGACGCGATCTCATCTCCGGTCTGCCGCGCACCATCCAGATCACCACCGAGCACGTGCGTGAAGCCGTGGCCGAGCCGATCTCTGCCATCGTGGATGCCGTGAAGACCACGCTCGACAAGACGCCACCCGAGTTGGCCGCCGACATCATGGAAGACGGCATCACCATCACCGGTGGCGGTGCGCTGCTCGGCGGTCTCGACGAGCGTCTGATGCACGAGACCGGCATGCCGATCCGCATCGCCGACGAGCCGCTGTACTCGGTCGTCATCGGGTCGGGACGCGCCCTCGAGAACATCGACGCGATGCGTGGGTTGATGTCGCTCGGCGGCGGGGACTGACCGCGACGGGTCACCGCTGTGGCGATCTACTCCGTCGGGCGCAAGCGGATCATCCTCGCGCTGCTGCTCACTTCCGTGCTCCTGCTCACGCTCGACCTACGTGGCAACCCGGTGATCGACAACGTCCGTGACGCCTTCGGCCGCGTGATGGAGCCGGTCGAAGCGGCCACTGGCGTGATCACCAACCCGATCGAGCAGGTGTGGAACGGGATCGTCGACTACGACAACCTCGAACGTGAGAATCAGGCGCTGCAGGACCAGGTCGACCGCCTCGTCGGCACGCAGGCAGCTGCGGAGGCGGCCGTGATCGAGGGCAAGGAACTTCAAGCGCTCTACAACCTCCCGTCGTTGTCGGGGATCGACACCGAGGTGGCTCGCGTGATCGGGTCGGCTGCGAACAATCTCGATCAGGTGATCGAGATCAACAAGGGGAGCAACAGCGGCATCGCCGTCGGGATGCCGGTGGTGAACCAGGCGGGCCTCGTCGGCAAGGTCACCAGCGTGACGCGGTTGACGTCGCGTGTGATGCTCGTCACCGATGCCCGCTACCGCATCGCCGTCAAGGTGACATCGTCCGACGGGTCGTTCGAAGCGCCCGTCGAGACGACCCCGTCGGGGCTCGCGCCCGACGAGATCGCTGACGCGGCCACCACCACGCTCCCTTCAACGTCCGTGCCGGGGGAGACGGTTCCCGGCGACGACCCGACTGCATCGACGACGCCGGACCAACTGCCCGTGCCGGAGACCACGTTGCCCGGGGCGTCGCCGCCCCCCGGCGAGTTCGTCGATCCCGTCACCGGGGAGCCGATCGATCCGTCGGTGCTCGAGGCGTTGTCCGAGCTCGACGAACCGCTCGCTGACGTGCCGACCACGACCGAGATCCCCGAGGCCGCAGAGACCACGACGACGACCACGACCACCGTGCCCGTGGTCGAGAAGGAGTTCGGCGCACTCGAGGGTCGCGGTCGCCTCCTGCTGCCCCAGATCCGCTTCCTCCAGGACAACCCGTCGTTGACGATCCTGCAGGAAGGCGACCTCGTCGAGACGGCCGGCGGGTCGGAGAGCCTCGCCCCGAGTGGGATCCCGGTCGGGCGCGTCGCGAACCGGGCGGATCGCCCGGGTTCGGGGGGCCCGCTGCTCGATGTCGAGTTGCACGCCGATCTCGCTCGGTTGAACTTCGTGCGCGTCGTGCTCTACCGGCCGCTGTCCGAAGTCGAGCAGTGATCGCAGGCTTCTTCCAGGGTCCACTCGTCCGGATCATTCCGGTGGGGTTGATCCTGCTGGCGCTGCAGCGAACGATCCTCGTCGAGCTGCAGGTCGATGGTGTCATCATCCAGTTGATGACGGCGATGGCGGCTGCGGCCGGCGTCGCCGGCGGAAGTGAACGTGGCGCCGTGGTCGGCTTCGTACTCGGGGCCATGTTCGATCTGGCCGAGGGCACGCCGCTCGGCTCGACGGCGGTGGCGATGACCGTGGCGGGTGTGGTGGGCGGCCTGCTCGCGCTGATCGCCGCCGATCCCCAGTGGTGGCTGCAGGCGATCTTCACCGCCCTCGGCACTGCTGCCGGAGTCGCGATGGTGCCCGTCGTTCGGCTCTTCGTGGGTGAGGAGGAACCGTTCCAGCAGCAGTTGGCCGTGGTGTTGCCGATCGTTGCGTTGGCCGGCGCCGTGCTCAGCCCGTTGCTGGTGCCGTTGGCCCGATGGTGTCTGCGGATGAAGAAGGCGGAGTGGAAGCAGCCCACCGCCGACGTCGCGACGTGATGGTCGCCGGTGTGTCAGGCGACCAGGTGGTCCCGCGTACCGAAACGCATTTGTAACATGCAGACTGGTACCTCGATGGACCTGTATCTCGCACCCGATTCGACGTCGACGCATCCACGCTCCGACGGGGCCGGCTCACATGGCCGGTGATCGTCGCGCGACCCGGCTCGGCGTCCTCGCGCTGGTCGGCACCCTGCTGTTCGGGCTCGTCGGGGCACGACTGTGGTTCCTGCAGACCGTCGAGCAGGAGACGCTCCAGGCCGAGGTCGACACCACGAAGCTCCGGACCGTACCGCTGCTTCCCGAACGCGGTCGGATCTTCGACGCCGACGGCCGGATCCTGGCCGACAACGAACGCGTCCTGACCGTGGGTGTCGACTGGGAGGTGCTGCGCCGTTCGTCGCAACGTGCCGAGATCTTCCGGCGGCTGTCGGGCTGGGTCGACGTGCCGGTCGAGGAGATGGAGGAGCGTTTCGACAGCCAGGTCTACAGCCCGTTCCTGCCGATGCCGATCGCCGAGGACGTCGACGAACGAACCGCCATCGCGATCCAGGAACGCGTCGAGGACCTGCCCGGCGTGACGATCATCGAGCAGTCGAGCCGGGTGTATCCGTACGCACCGCTCGCGAGCCACGTCGTCGGGTACCTGGGGCGGATCACCGCCGAGACCAAGGACGCCTACCAGGACGCCGGCTACTTCCTCAACGAACGCGTCGGCCAGTTCGGCATCGAGCTGAGCATGGAGGAGGAGCTGCACGGCCGGTGGGGCCAGGTCACCTACGAAGTCGACAACGCCAGCCGGATCGTCCGCGAAGTGAGCCGCACGCCGCCGATCAACGGCAACGACATCCAGCTCACCATCGATCTCGACCAGCAGCAGTTCGCGGAGCAGGCGCTCGAGACCCAACTGCGCAGGCGCCAGCTCGAGGTCGCCACCAACCCGAGGGATTCCGAGACACAGTTCCAGACGCTGGTCTTCCCCGACTACCCGCGTGAGGTGCCGTTCAAGGCGCCCGCCGGTGCCGTGGTGGTGCAGAACTACGACACCGGTCACATCATCGCTCTGGCGAGCTATCCGACGTTCGACAACCGGTGGTTCGAGTCTGATCTGAGCGGCGGCAAGTTCGAGGAGATCTTTCCCTCGGTCGACGAGAACGGCGATCCGATCGACCCCGACGAGTCGATCCTCGTCAACCGTGCGATCCAGGGCCGGTACAACCTCGGCTCCACGTTCAAACCGTTCGTCGCGTATGCCGCCCTCAACACCGGGCTGTGGGGGACCAACGAGTACCACCAGGACCGGGGTACCTACCGGATGGAATCGGTCGACCAGGACCGGTGCAACAGCGGGCTGGTTCGATGCGTGTACCGGAACGCGACGTGCAGCTTCAGCGGTCGGCCGTGCGTGTACGGAAGCGTCGACGTCGAGACGGCACTCGCCGTGTCGAGTGACACGTTCTTCTACCGTATCGGCGAGACGATCATGACCGAGAACAACTACGAGCCGGTCCTGCAGGAGCAGGTGGAGCTCTTCGGTTTCGGCAGCGACCCCGGTATCGCTCTGCCCTTCGCATTCGATGGCACGGTTCCCGACGCAGAGCTCAAGGCGCGCTACGCCGAGCTCGGCGTGATCAGCGAGGAGGAGGGTGCTGGCTACTTCACCGGCGACAACGTGCAGCTCGCGATCGGGCAGGGGTTGCTGTCGGCGTCACCTCTGCAGCTGGCGATGGGCTATTCGACCATCGCCAGCCGGGGATTCGTCATGAAGCCCGAGATCATCAAGGCGATCTACCAGCCGGGTGTGCCCGACTCGACCACGCCGGGATACGCCGACCTGTCGAGGGCGAAGCTGGCCGTCGAACCGAACGTCGATGGCGAGGTGGTGCGCCAGATCCCGATGCCGCAGGCAACGTGGCAGGAGATCGACAACGGTCTGCATCGGGTGATCACGGGCCCGGGCCAGAACGTGCCCGGCCAGGGTTACCGATCCACGACGGGGGAGAAGCTGTTCTACTTCTACCCGAACAGTGCGATCCCGCTGTCGGGCAAGACCGGAACCGCCCAGGGAGCGGGCAACTACCCCTGGAACGACTCGTCGGCCTTCGCGGCCTACAGCCGAGACCCCGCCCGTCCGTACACGGTCAGCGCCTACCTCGAGAAGGCCGGGTACGGCTCGCAGGCCGCGGCGCCGGTGGTCAAGTGCATGTTCCTGCAGATGTCGGGGCTCGCCAGCACCGATCCGGTCGTGCTCTCCGAGCCGCTCGATCCGAACGCGGAGGAAGCCGCGCCGACGCGTTCGATTCCGGACACGTCGTGCTACAAGGGTCGCTTCGACGGCGGCGGCATCGTCGAGTAGCCGGCATCGTCGATGGCCACTTCGTTCCTGTCGCGCAAGCCCGACTCCGGGCTCGGCAACGTGCGCGCCAGCCCCGGCGCACCCAGCCGCAACATCGACTGGGTGCTGATGTCGGTGCAGTTCGTGCTCACCGTCCTCGGGTGTTTCGTCGTGTTCTCGGCGTCGCGAACCCGTATCGGCGACGACCCGTACGCGTTCGCCACCAGGCAGGTCGTCTTCGCGATCGTGGCGACGGTCGTGATGTTCGTCGTGATGGCGGTCGACTACGACTGGTGGAAGGACCGGGCCCGGTTTCTCTACGGGCTCACGTTGGTGATGCTCGCGCTGCTGTTCCTGCTCGGTATTGCGTCGGGCGAGGACCGGATCTCGTTCGACCTCGGACCGTTCAACTTCCAGCCCGCCGAGATGGCCAAGTTCACGACGCTGTTGATGCTCGCCGCGTACCTGGCGGAGGAGCGCAGCGAGGAGGTCTCCTACGCTCGATTCCTGGGTGGCTTGATGATCGTGGGGGCGCCGGCGGTGCTCGTGATCATCCAGCCGGACCTCGGGTCGGCGTCGGTGCTGGTGGCGATGGCGATGGGTGTGCTGCTCGTTGCGGGCGCCAAGGCGCGCTACATCGCGTTGATCACGGTGTTGTCGGTGGCCACCGTGCTGGCGGCGTTCGTGGGACAGCTGGTGAACAGCTACCAGGCGGCCCGCATCCGGGCGCTCGTCAATCCAGCCGCGGCCGACGCCGACGACGTGTACCAGGCCGAGAATGCCATGCGAGCCATCGGTACCGGTGGGGTGTGGGGGAAGGGCTGGCTGCAGGGCCCGCTCACCAACGGTCGTGACATCCCGGTGATGTGGGCCGACTTCCCGTTCGCGGCGATCGGCGAACAGTTCGGCCTCGTCGGTTCGGCGGTGGTGCTCGCACTGATCGCGGTTGCGCTCGTGCGGATCTGGCGCATCGCCCACCTGTCCCGTGACCTGCTCGGTACCTACATCTGTGCCGGGGTGTTCACGATGGTGTTGTGGCAGACATTCCAGAACGTCGGCATGACGCTCCAGATCATGCCGGTCACCGGGCTCCCGCTGCCGTTCATCTCCTATGGCGGCTCGGGCCTGATCGTGTACTTCGCGCTGTTCGGCCTCGTGCAGAGCGTCCACATGCGCCGCATGCGCTGACAACCCCCGTTTGCGTGACGGTTTGGGAGCGCATCTGCTCCGGATCTGCAACCCAAACGTGGTGGGCCCCGGGGTCGGCAGGGGGCGGGGGTAGAATCGGGTGGGTCATGACGTCGCTCTGGCCGCAGATCGAGCCGCTCCTCCCCAGGGTCCAGAAACCCGCCCGATACATCGGATGTGAGGACGGCATCGGCGACCCACAGCACGGCGACGGCAAGGTCGCCTGGCTCCTCGCGTACCCCGACACGTACGAGGTCGGCCTGCCCAATCAAGGGCTGCAGATCCTCTACGAGATCCTCAACGAACGTCGCGACGCCGTCGCCGAGCGAACCTACGCCCCGTGGACCGACCTCGAAGCCGAGTTGCGGCGTGCGGAACTGCCGTTGTTCTCGGTCGACACGCACCGCGCCGCCACCGAGTTCGACGTGCTCGCGTTCAACCTCTCCGCCGAGCTGGTGTTCACCAACGTCCTCAACATGATCGATCTGGCGGGCGCTCCGGTGCGTGCGGCCGACCGCGGCGACGCCGACATGGTGGTGCTCGTCGGCGGTCATGCTGCGTTCAACCCCGAACCGCTCGCCGACTTCATCGATGCAGCGGTGCTGGGGGAGGGCGAGGAGGTGGTCGGCGAGATCACCGAGGTGCTGCACCGCTGGCTCGCCAGCGGCCGCGCCCACCGCGAGCAGATGCTGCGCGAGCTCGCACAGGTGCCAGGCGTGTACGTGCCGTCGATGTACGAGGTCACCTACGCAGAGCCGGCGGGCGGCGTCGCTGTCGAAGGCCGGCAGGGCCACCTCGTCTCGGTCGCACCAAGATTCCCGGATGTCCCCGCCTCGGTCGACAAGCGCACCGTCGCCGACCTCGGCGACTGGCCGTATCCGAAGCGTCCACTCGCCCCGCTCACCGAGGTGGTTCACGACCGCCTCAGCGTCGAGGTGTTCCGAGGCTGTACCCGCGGGTGTCGGTTCTGTCAGGCGGGCATGATCACCCGGCCCGTCCGCGAGCGGCCCGCCGATCAGGTTCGCACGATGGTCGCGAACGGGCTCGAACGGACCGGATACAACGAGGTCAGCCTCACGTCGTTGTCAACGGCCGACTTCAGCGACATCGAACCGGTCGTACGAGGGGTGCTCGCCGATCGCGAGGCAGCGGCGCCACTGGGTGCCGACGGCGAACCGATGGGGTGCGACACCACGATCAACCTGCCGTCGTTGCGCGTCGACGCATTCACCGTCGGGCTCGCCGCCGAGGTCAACTCCGGGCGTCGCTCCGGTCTCACGTTCGCGCCCGAGGCAGGGACGTGGCGATTGCGCACCGTGATCAACAAGTTGATCGTCGAGGACGACCTCTACGGTGCCGTCGAGTCGGCATTCTCGCAGGGTTGGACCCGGATGAAGCTCTACTTCCTGATCGGCCTCCCCACCGAGACCGACGA
>Ga0316197_10002307_pt1 | contig 13636 bp, 10 predicted proteins | sample OudBiesiAoxic_MG_FD_204939 | JGI IMG/M metagenome (GOLD analysis project Ga0316197, IMG submission 204939) | Coastal sediment microbial communities from Oude Bieten Haven, Netherlands - site A oxic | ecosystem: Environmental > Aquatic > Marine > Coastal > Sediment | place: Netherlands...
CGGGCGTTGTAGAATTCCCATTGTCGGCCGGCGCGAGCAGCACAGAATACTCACGCTCACCGCTCCGCTCGGTGAATTTGCCGTCGTCCCCATCTGGTTCGTGTGAGAGCGCGCTGCCGTTCACGAGGATATCCCCGTCCGCGCGCCATTCGATCTGATCGCCAGCCACGCCGATGACACGTTTGATCCAGAATTTACGCCGGTTCTCCGGGCTGCGGAACACGACCAGTTCACCACGCTCGGGATCGCGGTCAAAGTAGACTTCCTTTAAGGCGGCGATGCGATTACCCGGGTTGATCGTCGGCATCATCGACCGCGTAGGGATGATGAAGGCCTGCACGACCCGTGTTTGCAAGACGTAGGCAAGCCCGATCGCGCTGCCGAGACTGGCGATGAGGATGAAAATGATATAGACGAACCAGCGATTGTATTCGCGCAGTTGGTAGGGCTCATCGCGCAGCGCAGTCGCGAGTCGCCATGTCTGCACCAGGCAGACGATCGACACCCCGATCGCGGTGGCGAGGAGCGCCATGGCGAGAGAGAATCCGCTAGATCCGGGATGGATGAGTAGTGTTAGGACGGCGGCGAGCATCAGGCTGGTCGTCGCGCCGATCCACAAGATGCCGCGCTGGAACTGGCCGAGGTAGATGTGGCCGAGCCCGGGTAGGAGAGCAGAGAGGGAGGCTGCGTCGAGGCATTTGCGGCGTGCGAAATTTCTAGCTGTGTCAGGATTGTCGCTTTCGGGATTCATCGTTTTTTAGGTTCAGGTTATCCGGTGACGAGGCAGACGAGCAGCAGTGTATAGCGTCCGAGTCCGCCAGCGAGGGCAAGGGTAAGGATGGCGGCCTTCGCCCAGATGGCGGGAGATCTCCATAGCGATTTCTCACGTGTGGTTTGGTCGCTGGCGATCCGCTCCAGGACACGATCTGAGAATCCGTCAGGGGCGGCCACGTGACGCCTCTCGTCGAGCCAGGCATCAAGGTCGTTGTCGGTGGAGGGTTTGTTAGGGTTCATGCTTGAGTTCTTCGTAGGTTGGGCGGAGCGATCCCTGCAGGGCGAGTTTGGCACGGCTTACGCGTGACTTGACAGTGCCGGGGGCGATGCATTCGATCGCGGCGATGTCTTCATACGGGAGCTCTTCGATCTCGGCCAGAACGAAGGCGCGGCGGTGATCGTCTGAGAGTTCTAAGAGGGCGCGGTCGAGGGCGCGGAAAGTATCCGAGCGAGCCGCGAGCTGATCGGGAGAATTCTGTCCGGGCGCTGCGGGTTCGGGAGGTTCAGCGAGGTTGAGCGGCCTTGATTTTTTCATCGCATTCAGGCACAGGCGGCGCGCGATGGTGATGATCCAGATCGCGAAACTTCCCTTGTCTGGATCGAAGCGATCGATCTTGCGGAACGCCGTCAGAAACGTCTCCTGGGCGAGATCTTCGGCCGATGGAGGATCGCGTAGCAGGTGGCAGCAGGTGCGGAACACCCGGTCCTGATGGGTTTCGACGAGATAGCGAAACGCATCGCGATCACCTGCGCGGACGGCAGTGATCGCTCGTTCCTGGGACATTTCGTCTTCGTTACTCAGCATCCTTCCCCTAGGATACAGGGTGAACGGGCTCTAGGTTCCCAGAAAGTGAAAGGTTCTTTGCGGGTCGTTCTCGTTTGGACACGGGGGGGAACAGATCTAGCCTGTGAGCGTCACCGAGTATCAGGGAGTTTCGAGCCGGGCGAGTTGGGCGACGTAGTCTCCGTGCCGTTCGATTGCCCCGGGAGCCGCGATCACGATCGAAATGAGGCAGGGGCGAACCAGGTCTCTCATGGTGCCGAACGCGTGACGATGACGCGGGTGAATGCGCGCTTGCGTTGGGCTAGGGTGGGGACTTCGCGGGCGGTGACTCGCTCATAGCCATTGCCCTGGTCGATCGCCGACAGGACTTCAAGTTTGGCTGCGCCCCATCCTCCGGTGAGCGAGTAGGACAGCTCGGCAATGGCTGTCAGATCTGGATCGTCATTGCGCCGCAGAAAGGTCAACACGAGGAGGCTTCCGCTGGGATCGGAGACTAGAGTTTGCGCGATGCCGCCGTCGGAATCGCTTCCGTCATGTGGGTTCGTTCCGAGTGCGAATTCTGTGTCGTTGGTGAGACCATCGTCATCGGCGTCGGCTGAGACGCCCCAGACAGTGGTTTCTAACCCGGGATCGCCCAACTCTGCTCCAGTAAAATGGAGTTCTCGCCAGCTTTCCAGCGGCGTTGTTGGGATCGTATTCTGAACCAGAACCGAGATGGGGGCCGTCCAGAACACACCCTCGTCTGTGTCGGTATCGTCGTTGGTCTTGAATTCGATCGTGTGCTGTCCGTCCGCGACGGTCGTGCTGTCCCAATCGATCGAGAAGGGAGATGAGGTATCTTTCTGATTGGTGTAGATGCCGTCGATGTAGAGCTTCACACGCACGATATCCGGCGTCGCATCGACGCTCAGCGGAACGATGCCGCTGACCCTTGCCCCGCTTGCAGGCGATGAGGTCGAGACCGAGCCGGTGGTGAGGCCGGAGACGGTGATGGTCGCAGGCACGCTGAGGTCGGTGCCATTCTGGTCATCGCGCACGACGAGGGTGACGGCGTAGGTTCCGTTGGTGGCGTAGGTGTGGACGGGGTTGTGGGTCGCGGAGCTGTTGCCGTCACCTAGGTTCCAGTTCCATTGGACGATGCTGCCGTCGCTGTCGGTCGAAGTATCGGTGAAGGTGACCTCGTTGGCGGATCCAATCACGTAGGTGAAGGAGGCGCTGGGGAGTGCATTTTCCGGTAGCGTGCCACTGCCGGGAACAAATTCATACGCGCCCATATCGCTCGCGTTGCCGGCGCTGAGCGGGTCGTCCTGATAGCGGGGGAGCCCATCGAAGTCGAGTGCAGGCATGCTAGCGAAGAAGGCGCTGTCGTCGCCGGAATCGATGCATGGCGATCCGTTGTTAAGACGCAGGTCGTCGTCGGCGGTTCCGGGGAGGTTGTCCGCACCGTCCTGATCCACGAATATCGGGTCGGAGTCGATGTTACCATTGTCGAGCACCGGTAAGCCTTTCACGCAGCTGTTGCGGATGATCGGATCGCCGTTGAGCTGCTGGTCAAGCAGGGTGGCTTCGGCTTCGGTCGACGTGTTGGTGTAGAGGATCGAGTTGGAGATTGTGAGGCTGGGATTGCCCCAGATGCCACCGACATTGCGGGCGGTGTTGGCATGGAAGGTGCAGTGATCGATGACGGCGGTGCTGAGGGTCGAGGCACCGCCGGGAGCGTAGACCGCGCCTGCGAATCCGCCGTAGTCGTAGAATTCTACGCTCTGGCGGAAGGCTTCGTTTTTGATGAAGCGGCAGTTCACCAGCTGTGTGTCGCGCGCGATCCAGATGGCGCCAGCGGCCTGGGCGCGGTTGCCGCGGAAGGTCGTGTTGGCGATGCGGCTGTGCTTGCCAAAGATCAGAGCTGCGCCGCCGTAGGTGGTATAGCTGCCGTAGGTGAATCGCCAGTCTGCACGGTTGTTTTCGAACAGGCAGCGATCGATTTCGACGGCACCTTCAAAGCTGCTGTAGAGCGCGCCTCCGGATGCGGAGCCCGCCCCGGAACTGGCCCGGTTGGCGAGGAAGGTCGTGTCGTGGATGGTGAGGACATAGCTGGTGTTGCGGTCCTGCCAATCGCCGCTGTGGTAGATGGCACCGCCGCGACCGTCGAAGGAGTAGTTGTCCTCGAAGTGGCAGTCGAGGACGGTCGTCTTGCTCGCACTGGTGAGCATTCCCGCTGCGCTGCCCGAGATGTTGCCGATGAATCTGCATCGCGAGACGCGGACATCGGCACACAGGGTGAGGTTTATCCCAGAGCCACTGAAGAGACTGCTGAACGATCCTCGCGTGATGGTGAACCCATCGATGTCACATGGCAGTAGCAGGTTGGATCCGGTAACGACTGAGTAGCTGTTGTCGATCATGTTGGTCCAGCGGGCGTTGATTCCGGTGCCTCCGCCATCATCTCCGTTCAGGTCGCCTGAGAGAGTTGTCTCATTGAGCACTGGATCGCGCTGCTCGCGGGACGTTTCGGTGCCGTTGAACCCGCCATACCAGGAGACGCCGCCGCGCAGATTGAACGTCGCCCCACGGTCGCCGCCAGGCGCGTCGGGAGTGTAGCTTCCAGCAGCGACCCAGATCTCGTTGCCGGGTTGGGCGGCTGCGATGGCGGATTGGAAGTCGGTGAAGGCATCTGACCAGCTCGAGCCGTCGTTGGCACCGGTGGCGTCGTGTTTGACGAAGATGACGCCGTCGCCAGTGGCCGCGGGGATGTAGTTGTAGGTGACGGTGAGCGTGTAGTCTGCGCTGATGGAGCGTACGAATGTCCCGCTGGCTGGTGTGGATGAGAGGTTCTGGTAGAGGGAATCATTGCGCAGTTCGAGATCGAGTGTTGTCGAGCCCGACCCGACAAATTTGTCCACCTGATCGAGTGGCGCCACAGCCGAACTAGCCAGCTTGCCGCTCGCCGTATCGGTTGCGATCCCAGCGTTTCCAGCCGCGAATCTCTGCAGTTGGGCCGCCAGGGTTTCCTCCATATCGAATGACCACGAGTCCGGCAGTCGAGTCTGCAACCAGATGAAGGGATGCGGAGTAAAGCTGGCATCGCCTGCCGCACCGGCGGCATCGTTTGTGAATGAGTAGCCGCCCGTCCAGTCGGCGCTGGCTGTGATATCGACGCTGACGAGCTGGCCGGTCTGGGCGGAGAATTTAGGGAAACTGGTAGTGGCGTATTCCTCGAATGCATCGGGGTCCGCCTCATCGATGTACATCCGCCCGCTGCGCGTGTGGGTGATGCTGGCGCTCGTCACCGCGCTCAGCCCGTAGCCTTCGAGTCGGAAGTTGTCGAAGCGCGAGGCCGCGCCAGCTGCGGTGGTCGCGCAGTAGATCCCTACCTCGCGGACATTGCTGAGTTGTGCTTCGCTCAGGGTCGTCCGCAGATCTTCGTAGCGCAGCTGCTGGCCGGGTGCGTCGGAGATTTTCAGGATGCGGCGAAACTCCGTGGTGCTGGTATTGATGGGATTCGAATTTGAGGAGGCAATTGCGCCCGGGCTCGTTCCGATCGCATCATCGACCACATACTTGGAGCCATCGTCCAGAATGATCGCGAACCAGAAGACCTTCGAGCTGTGCTGGTAGTCGATGCTGAAGGTAGCTCCGCGCAGGTCGATGCCACTGGCTCCGAAGCGTGACGCCGGTTTGGAGGTCGTGAGCAGGAAGTCGCCTGCATCCTGGCCGGCGAGATTACCAGAGAGCGTGCTTTCGCCGGTCGCGATATCGTGCTCGTGGTAAAAGTAAGCGGAGCCGAACAGTGAGTTGTCATCGTTGGCTCGCGTCAGTTTGGTGACGTTGAGGTCGTCATTGATCGAGAAATCGGCACTGATGGTCTGCGGTGCGGAGGTGTCGGTGAGGAGCTTCCACCCCGCCGCACTCGCGGGCGAGAGGTCAGCGTGGCCATCGAATGTCTCGATGTAGTCGAAGGCTCGGGCTGGGGAGGTGAAAGCGACGAAGATGGCGAGCAGGACAGGGGAAGAAGGTCTCATGGGAAGGTAGAGCGTAGCAGTTCGATCATAAGCTAGCGTCTGAACGTGAACGGATTGTGAACGGCGAAATCATTTCTCCGGGATTCTGCCACACCTTCATATCGGGTTCACCTTCTCGCGTCACCACTACACGAACTGAAGGGCGTGCTTCCTCCTGATGAAGCCCCTCCCCCCCCAACCAGTTGAGCGCGCGCCGACTCGGGATAGGGGCGGGCGCGATACGTGTGGCGGGATTCCGCTTGCGCCAATCGCCTGCGGGGGATCGTCGAGGCGGAAAACCGACTCATTGCGACGGAGGAGCAAGTCCGCCTCCTGCGTGAGGGCGTCGCTACCGTGATCTGCAGGGCGCCCAAGGTTGGCAAATCCTCTCCCCTGAACGTCCTTTTAGGTTTTGAACGTGCCATCGTAAGCAAGGTCGCCGGCGCGATCCACAAGGAACTGAACTGCGGAGGCGTCGATTGGGAGGCAAACCTGATTGCGATCAACAAGCGCCGTAGGCGATTTCGGGGAACCAGTCCGCCGTGACAACATAGCCTCTGAGGGGTTGTTCGTCTTCCGCTGCCAGTTTGCCTGTCGTTTCCTATCAAACTGCACACCGGAGAGATTCCAGAAAAAGTTGATTCGACTTACGGAACAGACGAGATGCCTTTCACCATGGGTGGTGGATCACCAATCTCCGCGAATTAGGGCTTCGGAGGCGGTTCTACTTCAAGGATCTTCTCTGGGATCCCGAGCTCGGCCCGCTGCGCTTTGAGTTTTTCCAAAATCCGCTCGGCAAGAAGGCTGTGGCCCAGTGCGTTGGGGTGGAGATCGGCCTCGCTGATCGTGATCTCGCTGAGCGGTCGTCCGGCGTAGGCGTCGTTGAGGATCACGATCGCCAACCCGGCCTCCCGTGGGAAGCGCCCGCCTTCGAGCTCCGCATCGGAAGGCTTCGCGCCGGAGCGTGTCATCGGTGTGAACACCCAGGCCGCCTGGATACCGTTCTCCGCACAGATAGCGGCGATGCCCTCATAGGTTTCACGCATCAGGCGGTCAGAGAACGGCTTGAGTGCCCGGATGATTTCGGCTTCGGCATCACCCTTCCCTACGCCGGCCTCGGCGGCGATCGCCTTCAAATACGGCAGCGTGAGATCGGAGCTGCCCTCGGAGATGACCTCGGCAAGAGTCCGCAGGTTGCGCTCTGCCTCGAAGTGGTGGCAGAAAAGCAAAAGCAGGTCAGGCTCGAACTCGACGATGCGCAGTTCGAGATCGGCGAGCCGCTGCGCCGTACAGGTCCCGGCGGTGGCGAAATTGAGCACCTCCGCCCAATCGCCGTCCGCATTCAACCACTCCTCGAGCAGACTTTCGAAAGGCTCGCCATCGTTGACTCCCCGGCCTGCCGTATAGGACGCCCCGCTCACCGCGATGCGGAACCGGCCCGGTGGTTTCACTTTGCTGTAGTACTTGTCGCGCATGCCCCAGCGATTCGTCGACCAAGTCGCCCCCCAGGCTTCCTCCGGCCCGAACCTGGGCCTGTAGAGCGAGGCGCGGACATCGGGGGTGAACTCCTTCACCATCATTTCGTCCTCGGCGCCGACCGAGCGCCCGCCGGCGAGCAGCCCCTCGTAGTAGCTTCGCTCTTTGCCCATCTGATCACGGGCGTTGGGCTGGTCGATCGAGATCACGTCAAAGCTCTCACCCAATTTTCCCGGGAGGCCGTAGATCGTGTGGTACTCGAAGGCGGCCGCGAGGGCGAGCATCGGCAAGGCCGTCGTCAAAACCGAGCGAACCGGCCGTGGCCGCTCGACGAAAGGGTTGTAGCCGAGGTGGGCGATCCATTGACCGAGCGTGCCAAGGGCGATCGCGGCGGCGCAGAAGCCGATCAGGGACGCAAGGTGGACCGGCTGAACGTTCGCCGCCTGTTTCATCACGTCGAACCATGCGGACAGGGTATGACTGGACCAGAGCGACCATAGGACGCAGAGAAAAACAAACATGCCGGTGACCTTCGCGCTCAGTAGGATCGCGGCGCGAGCGCTAAACGATTTTGCGCTGGGGCGTTTGAGCTGCCTCTTGCCTTCGATATGGTTGCTGATCATCACTAGCACGCCAAGCAGCGACCAGAACACGACATCGGCCTGGTAGATCACAAACTCGCCTCGGAGCCAGAAGGTCTGGTAGGAGTGGAGGATCGTGGTGACCACGAAGACGGCGGCGGTGGCGATCGCGACCCGCGCTGGCGCGCCGAGCTTCCACCTCCTGAGCGCGGAGAACGTCGGGAAGAAGAAGACCTTCGCCATGAAGTCCTTCCAGTAGATGTTGATGCGCCGCCAGTAATCGCTAAACCCGGAAGCGAAGAAATAGAGGCGGTGTGTCTCGGGGAGATCGTAGCCGATCAGACGAAGCACGCCGCCGATGATGTGGAACAGGCCGGAGACCCGCAGGTAGATGAGGTAGCCAGAGAGGCAGAACGCCATGACGCCACCGAAGTCCGTGACGAACTCGACCGGAGGGCTGAAGAAGTGGTAGACGACGCGGTAGAGCACGAGATGCGTCACACCGCGGGAAATCCACAGCACGCCAGTCTGGTAGATCTCGAAGGACGGCCGCGCGTAGTAGCTGCGCAGGTAGGCCTTGTAGTCGAGGGTCGGGAAAAACAGGAAGAGCGGCGCCGGGAGGAGGAAGAAGTAGCCAAGGCGCTCGAGGACGCCGACCGAGCCCGGCTTCTCGTGCCGGAGGTCGTAGAGGTAGATGACCAGGCGGAACATGAAGATTGACCCGAGCAGCGGCACAGCCGCGACTGCGTGGCGCCCACCGTCGATCTTGCCGACGTGGATCAGCGCGAACACGACCGCGGCCACAGAAACCGCCGCAACCCGCCAGCGGAACGCGATCGGGATGTGGCACAAGCCAATCAGGATGAGCCCGCTGACGACGACGTAAGCGGTCACTGTCGTACCCAGGAGGAACTGCATGAGCACCGCCGTCGCAGCGAGGATCAAGGGGCGCCGGAAGGCGGGTGGCAAGAGCGCGTGGAGCAGCATGAGAGGGACCAGCAGGTAGAGAGCAGCCCCGGTCTGACCGGTCGGCTCCAAGCCGAATCGGACCATCACGAACAGCGCCAACGCCAGTTGGCCCGCGACCAGCAGCAGCGGCGCGACCTTGATCTGAGCGTTCTTTTCTCGCATCTCCAAAACGATCCGGCATCGTGCATGATGGGCGCCACGGATCAAGGAAATCCGGATCGCATCGGGAGAATATTGCCAGACCCAATGTTGGGCAGCCTGAGCCTCCGCGTAGAGTGCCAATCATCAGCCGATGCCTCAAGGATCCCTGGGAACCCGCTTCTCCTCGCAGAGGTAGTCGATGATCGCCGCCTGCTCCCTGTTGGCCCAATGGGCCAGCGCTGAGAGCACCAGATGGAATGGGCGGATGCACATGGTTCCAGAATAGCCTGAAATTGCTGGAGTTCATCGCCGGGCAACCCGTTCGTCCTCAGGGCGCCGGGGCGTCTTCCGAGTTTTGGGACACTGTGGGAAGCAGCCCTGCTCCGACCCCTGCCTTTTTGCTACAATTGGCGAAAAGTGCATTTAGGAGGCAAGGCGCTCGAAGCGGTGGAAGAGTAATCGGGAGAACTTTCGAATTGAGACAAAGCTGGTAGCATGACGGGAAACCAAAAAAGCAGCGCCCTATGACTCGCAGTTGCCACATTCTGGGCGCGCCCCTTGAATCGGGTGCCAGGCAAGCTGGTTGCCAGATGGGACCCGCCGCGATTCGCACGGCTGGTCTGCCTGAGGCTCTGCGTAGCATGGGCTGGGATGTCACGGATCTAGGGGATGCACAAATGTTAGAGGTGCCGGCGGCGGATCATCCGAACAAAGCGCTGAGAAATCTTGGCGAGACGATTGTTTGGACTGAGGTCTTGACCGCAGCCGCCTACCAGGCGGCGAAATCCTGCGATTGCCCGTTGTTCTTGGGAGGCGACCACAGTCTCTCAGCGGGCACGGTTGCCGGTGTCGCGAAGTACGCTGGAGAGCTCGGGCGACCGCAGTTTGTCATGTGGCTAGATGCGCACCCGGACTTCCACACCTTGGATACCACCTCCAGCGGCAACCTGAATGGCACGCCGGTGGCCTATTTTACTGGCCAGGCCGGGTTTGATGGGTTTCCTGAAGTCCCGAACCCGGTGAAGCCGGAAAATATTTGCATGCTGGGGCTACGCTCGGTCGATGTAGCGGAACGGCAGCGTCTATTGGATGCAGGCGTTGAGTTGCATGACATGCGCGCGATTGATGAGCATGGGATCGTCGGTTTCTTGCGGGGCTTCTTGAGCCGTGTCGCCGATGCAAACGGTAGGCTGCACCTCAGCCTCGATGTCGATTTTCTGGACCCGTCCATCGCGCCTGCTGTCAGCACGACCGTCCCAGGTGGTGCCACTTTCCGCGAGGCGCACTTGATCATGGAACTTTTGCATGACAGCGACCTCGTCACCTCTCTCGATCTGGTCGAACTCAACCCATTCTTGGATGATCGCGGGCGCACGGCGCTGCTGCTGACAGATCTATCGGCGAGCTTGTTTGGCCGCTCCATCCTCGATCGACCGACCTGAACCAATTGATTTGAAACATGTCCACTAAACTACCAGCCGTTCCCGCCCCATCCCAGCTCGCTATGGTACCATTCGTGTCGGTGGCGCACATGATGGAACTGGTCAACAGGCGTGGCGTCGAAGTCGTGCTGCGGGAGATCGCCGACCACATCGAGGCGGATTTCAAACGCTGGCCGGAGTTTGACAAGACCCCTCGGCTCGCGGCCCATTCAGCGGAAGGGGTGATCGAATTGATGCCCACCGCGGATGCGGAGAACTACGGCTTCAAGTACGTGAACGGCCATCCGAAAAACATGAGGGAGGGCTACCAGACCGTGACCGCTTTTGGAGTTCTGGCGAGCGTGGCCAATGGCTATCCACTCTTGCTGTCGGAGATGACGGTGTTGACCGCGCTGCGCACCGCTGCCACCTCAGCACTGGTCGCGCGATTCCTGACAACGGAAGGTTCAAACACCATGGCCATGATCGGCAATGGCGCCCAATGCGAATTTCAGGCCATTGCATTTAAGGCCCTCACCGGGATCGAGTCCGTACGGCTCTACGATATCGACCCGTCGGCGACGGGAAAGGCTGCGAGAAACCTCGCCGACAGCGGATTGACTGTGGTGTCGTGCAACTCGGTCGAAGAGGCAGTGGAGGGAGCCGAAATCATTACCACCTGCACTGCAGACAAACTGCGCGCTGCCGTCCTCACCGACGATCTGGTGCGCGCCGGAGTTCATATCAACGCGATCGGCGGAGACTGTCCCGGCAAGACGGAGTTGTCTCGCGACACCCTGCTGCGCTCAGGCATTTTTGTCGAGTACGAGCCCCAGACACGGATCGAAGGTGAGATCCAGCAACTCGACGATGCGGCTCCGGTCACCGAAATCTGGCAAGTCATGCGCGGCGAGGCAGCAGGCCGCACCGATGCGCAGCAGATCACTCTCTTCGATAGCGTCGGCTTTGCGATCGAAGATTTTTCGGCGCTGCGCTACGTCCACGACTGCGTGCAACGGGGAGCACCCCACGTATTGCTCGACATGCTGGCAGACCCCGACGATCCCCGCGATCTTTTCGGCATGATCAGGCGGGCAGAATCGTAGTCACTGCTAGGAATTCCCTTTTTCAACCCATCGCCCTGACGCTCCGCTCTCGCGCTGCAGTTTCGCATCGCATGCTAGATCGATTTTGTTAGAAATATTTCGGGAAAAAAGCGATCGTCCAGCAATGTGAGTGGTATGAGTAGACCTTCCCCAGACAATTCCAGCGAGTGGCCGACTAGCGAGGGGGCGGCGGAAGAGGAGCGCCAGGACAGCCCGCCGGTGAGCATCCCGCGTATGCAAAGATTCATCGAAAGACTAACATTGGCATTTGCAAGCGGATGTGTGGGAGTTGTCCTCTGGAAGGCTCTGTTCCCAGCTTTCTACTACATGCAGTGGCTGTTCTTTCTGATCATGCTCTGGGGGGTGGTATCGCTCGGCTATCTGTGCGGGGCCCTGGCTCTGTCGGCGGTTGCCCGCCTGAGGGGGGGCACGCAGTGCTCATCCTCCACTGACGGTCTCGGATTCACCCTTGGGATGCTTGTGGTTGTGAGCCTGCTGGTGGTTTTTAAGGTGCCGCTCCACGCATCCTTCCTTGTGGCCAAGCCGGGGTTCGAGGAGGCTCTCGCGGATCACCACGATGACCTGGCGCAGGTTGGACGTGTTCATCACAACTTTGGCCTCTTTCAGATATCAAAGGCATACCGTGGCTGCCGCCATGGGGATGGAGAATGTCCCAGGTCTAGCCAGAATAAAAATCGTGTCTTCTTCCAGTTCCGCGACGATAGCGAGGCCGCCATCATCTACAGCGAGAACGGTGTGAGTGAGCTTTGCTACAATTCTGGTAGCAAGGGGCACTTGTTCGGAAACTGGTACTGGATGAAGGAAGATTAGCGCGTGCGCCCGTGCCTGTCGGCGAACGAATTTACCGGAAGGGAGAGCAGAAGTAGCGCGGGTCGCCGGAATTGCTAGATCTCCATCCAAAGATAGCCAATCTCTGGGGGCTCACCGCTCCGGCCGATCTAGAGGGGGCATCGCTCCTGCACCGGTGGCTATCTGAGAGCCGATTTCTGGGAAAGCGACCTGCTGATCCGGCAGGGAGATTGAAGCGGTCGAAAATGCATGACCTTGTCCCAGCCGGTAACGAATTCGCGCGTGAAGGCTTACTGTGAGTCGTCCCACGCGTCGATCTCTGCCAGCGTCCGGAGCTGGGAGTTCGATATGGACACGAGTTCGACGGCTGTGCCAGTCCACTTGAGTTCACCGGACGCTGCGTCACGCCCCTCGAAATCACATGCTCCTTCCTGGAGGTGAGGAGATCGATGAAAGCTCGGGATCTCTCTACCTTGAATAGGCTAGGACTGCATACGTTTACTGAGCTGCGCTGCGGACGAGCGCATATACCTTACTGCTACACAGCTCACCGGCTGCATCGCGGTCTTCATTGCGAGCGATACCTTCGAACGCAAAACCGAGCCGTTCTACGAGGCGCCAAGCGCGCTCGTTGCGCACGTCGCACCGCGCTTCGATACGTTCGACCTTGAGAGTCTCGTGAGCGATCTCGACCGCCGCGGTTACGAACTCCTGCGCAAGCCCTTCACCTGTTCTGTCCGAGCGAAGCCAATAGCCGATCTCACAACTTGGGACAGTGCGGTTGATCGAGTGCAAATCTACTGATCCAACAAGTACTCCATTCGTCTCCCACGCCCGCCAGACGTATGACTCACCTTTTTGAAATTCCCTTTCGCCAATTTGCGAGACACGCTCAAGTGTCTCGACGTCAGAGAGCTGCGAAGAGAATGAGAGCCATGGGTAGAATTCTTTGAGGGAGACACCAATCGCCTCGTGCAATGCTAGGCCGTCACCGGTGCGTGCCGAGCGCAGGGTGAGACGTTTGGTTTGCAATTCGTGCGGCGGTTGGATCGAGGACGCGCTCATCGTTTGCGTAGTATGCCTCTCCGCATTGGGGGGCACAATCGCCAATCTCGGCTCGGATTGGTTCTCGGTTTCTGGGGTCCTATTCCTTGGCCGATCGTTGCCCTTTTTGACCGTGAGGGTCGCCATCTGCGAACAAGGCTTGATCGTCGTGGCCGATCTCATTAGAATCCGGGACAGTCCGAATTCGGCCTGGCGCGAATTCGCTCTCATCCTCGCGCCGCACGAATTGCAAACCTGAGGGCCTCCGCCTTAGGCCGGCTGCTTCGCTGAGAGGAGTGCCAAACCAAGAGATTGATCCCATGATAAATCCATTCGACACCACCGGATTTCCACCACGATGGCAGTGTGGATCAGCCTGGGCGGACCATCCCTGGATCGGCTGGCTGCACATCCTTTCCGATATCGTGATCTTTCTCGCCTACTTCGCAGTGCCCGTGGTGGTGATGTACTTTGTGCGCCAGCGCGACGACTTGAAATTCCCGCCGATCTTCTACGGTTTTCTTGCGCTGAT
>Ga0316197_10002308_pt1 | contig 13635 bp, 10 predicted proteins | sample OudBiesiAoxic_MG_FD_204939 | JGI IMG/M metagenome (GOLD analysis project Ga0316197, IMG submission 204939) | Coastal sediment microbial communities from Oude Bieten Haven, Netherlands - site A oxic | ecosystem: Environmental > Aquatic > Marine > Coastal > Sediment | place: Netherlands...
TTTAAGGATACAATTTGAAACAACACTTTTTTGTACAGCATACAATTATGAATGGTATTAGTCGGCTCGATATAAAACAGTTAAGAGTGCTCAGTAGCTTGTTAGAGCTGCAAAATCTGTCGCAAGTAGCTAAAAAAATGGGGTTAACGCAACAAGCTATTAGTGAGCAATTACGAAAGCTACGAGATTTATTTGACGATCGCTTGTTTATTCGCCAAGGCAATAACATGGTTGCTACTCCTAAAGCGCAAGGACTCAAGACGCCAGTTAATCATATTTTAAAGCAATTAGAGTCGTTACTAGAGCCCGAGCAGTTTAGTCCGCAAACCTATAAAGGCGTGTTTACCATAAGCGCAACCGACTACGCCACGCAGGCTTTACTACCGCAATTATTTAATATTACCCGCCGCGAAGCACCGGGTTTAAAGCTGATAGTGCGCGACTTTGCATCCGATAACGTTAATCAACTTATAACAGCAGGCGAGCTTGATTTACTGATTAGCTTTCCTGAGTTTATACCCGACAATCTTTCTTATATTGCTTTGTTTGAAGAGCAGCATTTGTGTATTTCTGGTATTGGTAATAACACTTACACGGAGCCTTTGAGCTTGGCGCAATTTGCAAAGCATCCTCAGCTAGTGGTATCGCCATCGCGCGCTAATTTACGCGGGTCGCACGATCAATGGTTTGAAAGCCAAGGGCTAAAACGTAATATTGTTATGTCGGTACCGAGTTTTTCAGCCGTGCCCGACATTTTACATACAACCGATATGTTAGCGTTTTACCCATCAAGATTATTACCAAATAGCAAAGTTAAACAGCTAAAAATAGAAGCTCTGCCTCCTACATTTAAAGTAATAGCCGCATGGCATCCACGTACTAACAACAGCCCAATTCATAAGTGGTTGATAGAGCAATTACAAAACCTATAACAGCAAACTTTAATACAAGTATTAATGTAAGTATTAAAGCAAATACTGTTACCATAATTAACAATAGTTATTAAAGATTGTCGTCAGCTAATAACAGTGTCCTACAATTGTGTTTTAAGTGCGGTAAAGGAATTATAAAGCTAAATGTTTAAGTTATTTTTTGGTGTTTATTGTTCTCTACTTTGTTTTAGTACTTTTGCTAACACAGTAAAAGAAGATGTTGAAAAAATACTAAGTGGATATTTAACGAGTAGTCAAAGTCGTGGGCTTATGGATAAGTTAGAGCGCAATTTACCTTATTATTCATCGCTCGATACTGCTCGCGTTAAAACTGTAAAGTGTTGGTTTTATGACCCCCAAAATGACAATAATTACATAGCATTAAATGATTTACTGACAGATGCTAATCAAGCAATCAAAAAAGCTGGCTCGCCTAAATTAAAACTCGATTTACAAACATGCCAAGCATTTCATTTATACCAACAAGGCAAAGTAAGTACAGCCACTTCAATGGCTAAAAATGTTATTAGTGCCACCTCTAAAAATCCAGAGCTTTATTATCAACATGCGACAGCTAACTTAATATTAGGGATAATTTTTCGTTCACAAGGTTCGTACCAGCAAGCTTTTTTGGCATTTCAACAAGCTTATAATACCTTTGAACAAGGCGGTTTCTCTTACGATAAAGCGCTTATACTTAAAGAGGTAGGGCTTATCCATGCCGATCTTCACAATTTTTCGCTCGCTGAAGAACAATTGCAAAGAGCAATTAATGAGCTGACAAATTATAATGAGCAAGAATGGTACATAGCCACAGATAGCCTAGCCCAAGCTTACGAAACTCAAGGTAATTATCAAAAAGCGATAGTGTTGTACAGCAGTATACTCCCTGCCGTAACTAAGTATGAAGACGATGAAGGGAATGCTTACTTACTCTTTAAAATTGCACAAATAAATATTGAATTAAATGAGCTGCAAGAGGCTAAACAATACTTAAATAAAGCCAGGGATTTAACGCTAAATAGTGAGTGGATTAAATTTATTCAATCAATAACAACAGCTGAGTGGTTAATTAAAAAGGGTCGCCTAGATGAAGCGGAGCTTCTTTATTTAGATTTTGAACAAAATAGTTCTCAAGTATGGTCAGTTGACTCTTTAACTCGTTTTTTAGAATTTAAGCGTGAATTAGCAGTGCAAAAAAATAACTATCAGCAAGAAGCCTTAGCTCAAAGAGAGTTATTAAAAATCGCAGATAGAAAAGTGCAAGAAATTGCAGATAATACATTACTATCTCAACGTTTAGCGTTTGACTGGGATCAGCAAAAACGAGAAATAACAAGGCTGCAAGAGTCATCAGAGGTAAAAGAGCAGTTATTAAATTTAGCTGATGAAAAAGCATTTTGGCAAATCGCATCTTTGCTGTTTTCTATTGGGCTGATATTGATTTTAGCTTACATAACTTATAAACAAACTCAGCATAAACAGCGATTTAAAACACTTGCATTAAAAGACGAATTAACAGGTATCGCTAATCGTAGAGCAATATTTGCATTTAAATACAACGCGATTAAAAAAAGCGAGTTTTTAGGGAATGCGTGTTCACTCATTGTTATTGATATAGACCACTTTAAACAAGTAAACGATACATACGGACATGATATTGGTGATGAAGTTATTATTTCTACTGTTAAATTTATAGAAAAAAACATTCGTCAAACAGATTGTGCAGGTAGGGTTGGTGGAGAAGAATTTTTAGTTGTTTTACCTAATACTGCACTTAGTTTTGCGCATGAAGTTGCCCAGCGTATACGCGAAAATATTGAGAATGTTACTCATACCTCACTCAATATAAAATCAACAGTAAGTATTGGTGTAGTACAAGTTAAACCGGGTGAAGCCCCAAAAGATGCATCCCGACGAGCTGATGAAAAATTATACGCAGCTAAAAATGCAGGCCGTAATAAAGTAATGGTTTAATATTGAAAAATATAGCAAGCTAATTCACCTAATACTCATATGTATTGAGAGTGTATATCCTTCTACCTACCTTAAGTTTGTAAGGTTATTTGAAGTGAATTTATTTTAACTTAATACCATTTAACCCCTCCTTAACCCTCGACCTAATAAGCTATGTGTAATAGTACGAATTAGGCATAGTTAAATGGTTTATTTTACAAAGCACTCAACCGGTTTTTTACTTGCACTTAGTTGCACGCTTGCTGCGTGTAGTAGTCAGCCAAGTTATCAAGGTCAAAGTACTGAGCAGTCGCTAGAGCAGTATACTAATTGGAAGTATGCGCAAAGTAATGCACAGCAAGTAAATTATATTACCGATTTGGTGAATGTAGATGGACTTGACTCGCTTATTGAGCAAGCGATTGCTAATAATCCATCATTTAATCAAGTGCATGTCGCATTAAAACTAGCCTATGCACAGCGTGATGTAACCGCAGCAAGCCAGTGGTTTAGTATAGATGCAGGGTTTGACGCCCAGCGCAGTGAAAGCGATGGTACGCAATATAGCTCATCAGTGGGGGTAAGTTGGGAGGCTGATATATGGCAAAAAATTGCTGATAATGTGGCCGCGCAAGATATGACCATCGCCAGTAATCAAGCGACTTATCAAGGTGCAAAAGACGCGTTAGTTGCAAGTGTTATTCGTACCTATTTAAATATTGTTTTACAACAAAATTTGCTGGATATAGAGCAGCAACGTTTAGTTGTTTTGCAAAATAATGAAGACAGTATTGTTGAGCGCTATCAATATGGATTAGGTGATTTAGAGGCGCTTGATACTGCACGAGCTAGCACGTCATCAACGCGTGCAACCATTGCTAACTATCAAGAACAAATAGCAAAAGCAAAACGTGCTTTAATGCTAATTGTTGGGACAAATAAACTTGAGGGTCTGCCAGATACCTTAACACTGCCAAACGTTATTGAGCCACTAAGCACCTTACCAGCACAAGACCTAGCACGGCGACCTGACTTGCAAAGTGCTTATTACGATATTCAGGCAAAGCATTACTTAGTTGATGTATCGTATAAAGAATTACTGCCTAGTATTTCGCTTTCAGCGTCATTAAGTGATTTAGCAAGCACCCCAAGCCAAGCATTATTAGCCAGCCCAGTGTGGAGTTTATTGGGGAGCTTAACTGCACCTTTATTTGAAGGCGGTGCATTACGGGCGCAAGTTGATATAGCAAAACTTAATGCTGAACAAGCATTTTGGCAATACCAAGACACTCTATTAAATGCGGTAAACGAGGTAGAAAATGCCCTCGGACAGGAGCAGTCATTAACCGAGCAACAACTACAAATAAGCAATGCGCTTGCCAGCGCTAAAAGCAGTTTTAGTAACTATCAAAGTAAATATCAACAAGGTTTGGTTGATATTTTAGATTTGCTAATAGTGCAACAAAAAGTATACGACCTGCAAGCTCAACTTAGTCAAATAAACTACACCCTTTTAACTAACCGCATAGATTTAGGCCTTGCTTTGGGCCTTGGAGTATCGTCATGAGAATTTCGCCAACACCTGTTGTTGTAACCCTTGTTGCAATTATTAGTATAGGGCTTGCTGTTGCGTATAACGCTAAAAAAATGGATGAACAAGCTAATAGCTCAAAATCTGCCACAGTTAGAACTATTGCACCAAATGTATCGGTAATTAATGCTGTTGCGGGTACTTACCAAGCCTATGTGAACGGACATGGTCAAGCAAAGGCGCATTGGACACTGACCTTAAAAGCACAAGTTAAAGGCGAAGTGACTAATATGAGTGAGCAATTTGCAACCGGAAACTTTGTATCTAAAGGGCAGGTGTTTGCACAAATAGATAATACTGAATACTTACAAGCCCTCGCAAATGCCAAAGCCACACTCGCTGATGCGAAACTCGCACTGCAAGAAGAGCAAGATTTAGGGGAACAAGCAAAACGTGAATGGGAACGCTCAGGTGTTACGCAGGCACCAAGCTCACCACTGGTATTTAGAACCTTGCAGCTAGAAGCCGCGCAAGCCACGCTTGATGACGCTCAATATGCACTTAAAACAGCACAGCGTGATGTAAATAATACCCAGTTAAGTGCTCCGTTTGATGGTGTTATTTTATCGAGAGATATTGATTTAGGTATTTATGTTGGTATTGGCGATACGCTTGCCACATTAAACAGCACTGACAAAGTAGAAATAACCGTGCCGCTTTCATTGAATCAGTGGCAAAATCTGGCAAATAATAAGTCAAATGAGGTTATTTTAAGTGATGTAGCTACTAATACCAAATGGACTGGTTACATTGATCGTTTTGAACAACACCTAGACGAAAGCTCTCGCCAGCGCAGCGTTATAGTTGCTCTTGATAAACCGTTTGAGCAAGCGACGCCATTATTGCCAGGTACATTTTTAGCGGTTGAAATTGCCGGTAAACAATTAAGTAACGTAATTGAACTGCCTGCTTCAGCGGTATCGCAAGATGGCTTAATTTGGTACGTGAATGATAAAAACAACTTAGTAAGCACACAAGCCAATAAAGTATTTGAGCGTGGAGATTACGTATACATTTCACCAATAGAGGGTGTTAGTAATTTAAAAGTAGTTGTGCGTCCACTTGTTAGTTATTTAAACGACATGAGGGTAAATCCAATTGTTGAGGGGGTACAATAATGAGCCCTCATCAACCACCTCAAGTACCTAGCAGTAATAATCCGTTGCACGGTATTATTAACTGGTTTGCAAATAACTCTGTTGCCGCTAATTTATTGTTAATAAGCGTGATTGTAATGGGGATTATGTCGCTTTCTACGTTGCGTAAAGAAGCTTTTCCGAGTTTGGAGCCAGATACTGTTTCGGTATCAGTTGTTTATGACAGTGGTGATGCATTACAAGCTGAAGAGGGGATTGCACTCAAAATAGAAGAAGCTCTTGAAACAGTACAAGGTATAAAGCGCATTACCTCTACATCTGATGCAAGCGGCAGCCATGTTAGCATTGAAAAAGAAACAGATTATTCACTAGATGAGCTACTCTTTGATGTAAAAAACCAAGTCGATGCAATTAATAACTTCCCTGTTGATGCTGAGCAACCTGTTATTGATAAAGCGCGCAGGCAAGATCATGCACTAACACTACAGCTTTTTGGGGATGCAGATCGCCATACATTACAAAACCTAGGTGAAAAACTTAAAGCCGATTTATTAGCGCAATCAGGTATTACTGATGTAACTCAGTCGGGTGTTCTCGATCCGATGATGTCCGTAGAAATCGATGAAGGTAAATTACAAGCCTATGGGTTAACCATTAGTGACATAAGTGAGGTGATTAATAACGAGTCATCAAGCCCATTATCAACTAGTTTACGCGATAGCAGTAAAATTATACGTCTGAAAGCGGCTGACCAAGCTTACTGGCAGCGCGACTTTGCCAATATCGTTTTACTCACTACCGCATCTGGCGCACAAATCAAATTAGGTGATGTTGCTATAGTTAGCGACAGTTTTTCTGAAGATAACAACTCACTAAGTCGTTATAACCAACAAAATGCAGTCGGCGTTGAAATTCTAATGGGTGATACCAGCGACATAATCACCATTGTTGAGCAGGCTAATAATGTAATAAAAACGTGGCATGAAAATGGTTTATTACCTCAAAATGTAGAGCTAGAAAGCTGGAATGACAAAAGCACCATGATCACCGAACGTTTATCGCTACTGACGAAAAACGCGGTGACCGGTATTATTATGGTGTTTGTAATACTAGCCATATTTTTAAATGTACGTGTGGCTTTATGGGTTGCTGGTGGCTTGCCATTTGTATTTTTTGGCACGCTGTATTTTATGACCGATGGCTACACCGCACTGACCATAAACGAAATGACTACCTTCGGCTTTATTATGGCGCTGGGCATAGTGGTAGACGATGCCGTTGTTGTCGGCGAGAGTATTTACACAACACGTAAAAAACATGGCGATACAATAAATAACACGGTTTTGGGTACGATGAAAGTAGCTGTACCGACAATATTTGGGGTATTGACCACTGTTGCTGCATTTATGGCACTGTCGAATGTATCTGGTAATCTAGGTAAAATTTACTCTCAATTTGCCACTGTAGTGACCATCTGTTTACTGCTTTCGCTTGTTGAATCAAAGCTTATATTACCCTCGCATTTAGCCCATGTAAGTACCAAGCGCCAAATTAAAAAAGGGTTAAGTGGGGTATGGTCCAAAATACAACATGGCGCCGATAGCGGTCTAAATTGGTTTAGCAAAAACATTTATTGTAAGGTTATTGAGCTCTCATTGCGCTTTAGATATGCAGTCGTTGCTGGGTTTATTGCTTTTTTTATACTCGTCATAGGTATGCCAATGACAGGCACAGTAAAAGTAGGTTTTTTCCCAAGCATTCTGGGCGATACCGTATCTGCCAACTTGGTTATGCAAACTGATGCTGCTTACGGTCAAACAAACAAAAACTTACTAATGCTTGAGCAAAGTGCAATACAAGCTGAGCAAAACTTAATGACTAAGTTTAATTCAGATAAAAGTGAAATAACCAGTTTACAAGTAATTAGTAGCAGCGATACAAGTGGTACGGTAAGCGTTGAGTTATTAGATGATGGCGCTTTCACTGCCAGTGAATTTGCTCAAGAATGGCAGCGTTTAGCCGCAAGTCCTGAGGGCAGTAAAAAGCTACAAATATTAGCTACGCGTAAAATGGTTGATAATTTTAAAGTTGAGCTTAAAGCATGGGACGACGAAACCGTAATGGCAGCGGGCGCACTATTTAAAGAGCACTTACAAAATACGGCAGGCGTTAACGGAATAGACGACAATTTAAATCCCGGTCAACCGCAGTTAAAATTTACACTAAGCGCGCAAGGTCGCGCCCTAGGTATGGATACTGCGAGCTTATCAAAGCAAGTACTGCAAGCCTTTGGCGGCGCAATTGTACAGCGTTATCAACGTAATAAAGACGAAATAAAAGTACGTGTACGTTATCCAGAGAACGCCCGTCAAACACCTGCCGATATTATGCAATCGCGTATCCGATTGCCTGATGGCACCGTTGTACCGCTTGTAAACGTAGCGACAATTAACAGTGAATACCAACACGATGAGATAACGCGTATTGATGGACTTCGTGCAATTTATTTAAGTGCGCAAGTAGATAAAGGTGTGATTGCTCCAAACGAATTAGTGGCTGATTTACAACGCGACTTAATACCAGAATTAACTCAGCAATTTCCTACTCTGAATATTCATTTTGCTGGTGAAGCTGAAGAGCAAGACGAAACAACAGGGTCAATGCTTGCCATGTTTGTCGCTGCTTTATTAGTTATATATGTACTGTTGGCTATTCCGCTTAAATCGTATGTTCAACCTATGTTGATTATGGTGGCAATTCCGTTTGGTGTAGTTGGTGCAATACTTGGGCATTGGTGGAACGACTTAACCATTAGCATATTGTCATTAAACGGTATATTGGCGCTCAGTGGTGTGGTGGTAAACGACAGCCTATTACTTGTTTCGCGCTTTAACGAACTAACAAAAGAAGAGGATATGAATACGCATGACGCCATAGTTGAGTCGTGTACGAGTCGTCTGCGTGCTGTTTTACTAACCTCAATTACAACTTACGCAGGCTTGGTGCCGCTTCTTAGTGAAACCTCAATTCAGGCACAATTTTTAATCCCTGCGGCTGCATCACTTGGTTACGGTATTTTGTTTGCCACGGTTATTACCTTAATACTTATACCTGCATTATTGATGATTCAAACCGACGCTAAACGCGGTATTGATGCTGTGCTAAAATCGCTAGGTGCTAAAAATAAAACGCAGGAAACAGCCTCTTAATGATAAACGTACTACTGGTTGAAGACGACATCGACTTGGCAACCACCATTGTTGATTATCTCGAAATTGAGTCAATAGAGTGTGACCATGCAAGCAATGGCGTAATGGGTTTAAATTTAATTCAAATTAATCATTATCAGATGATTATTTTGGATGTAAATATGCCAAAAATGGATGGTTTAACCATGTGCAAAACATTACGTGAGCGAGGCATAGATACACCAGTATTAATGCTGACAGCGCGTGATAACCTCGACAATAAGCTTGAGGGATTTGCAGCCGGTAGTGACGATTATCTCGTAAAACCATTTGCTATGAAAGAGTTAGTAGCGCGCGTTAAAGTATTAGCAAAACGCAAAAGTGGTGAAGTAAAACGCCTTACATTTGCTAATTTAACACTTGATTTAACCGCGCATACGGCAACAGTCGAAGCAGGTAACTTAAAGCTATCTCCTATTACTTTTAAGTTATTAGAATTACTTATTAGAGAGCAACAAAAGCCAGTTACCCGACACGCAATTATGCAAGCCATTTGGGGAGAAGAGCAGCCCGACAGTAACAGCCTAAAAGTGCATATTTACCATTTACGAAAACAGTTAGAGCAAGCTAATTGCCACGCGGTACTTGAGACAATTCCCAGTGTAGGGTTTGTATTAAAACTAAAAAATGAGACACATGCATGAAAATAAGACCTAGTTTAAGGTTGTACTTTTTTGTCAGCATGGTGCTTTTAAGTTCGTTAATGGCTATTGGTTTTTCGTTTTTAAGTGTTAGCTATTTTACCGATGGTTTAGACAAAGGCTTGAATGGCGTAATGCATGCACTTTCGCAATCGGCTGAAGTTAAAAACGGGCAACCGAAAGAAATGATTGGCTTTAATATAGCGAGTCGTTGGGAGGATGTGCCAAATGAGATTAAGAAACGTTTTATAAAGCCTACAGAGCGAGGTATATTGCAAAAAAGCCAAGAAAAAACAGCGTTTTTTTCTATGCCAAAAGACTTATATTTTGTTGTATATTTTGAAAACCCTGCTGGTGAAGCTCGTTATGTATCACGTATTATGCTTGAGGAAAACCGCCTTCCAAAAAAAGGAACACCCGAAAAACCAATACAAAGGTTATTATGGATAGCGTTAACGGGGATAACGGCAATAGCACTGTTTACCTTCTTTTTGTTTATGGTAATGAAAAAAATAGCAAAACCGGTAGAGTCCCTGCGGGGTTGGGCAAAGTCGTTAAATCAAATAAACTTACAACACACACCGCCCGATTTTACCTATAACGAACTAAATACCTTGGCAACGTTAATACGCAGCAGCTTGCTTTCAGTATACGAAAGTGTAGAGCGTGAACAACGCTTTTTAAGTTATGCCAGCCACGAGTTACGTACGCCAATTTCGGTTATTCGCAGCAACGTTGAGTTACTGAACCGTTTAAGCGAAAAAGCGCCTTTAAGCGATAAGCAACAACTTACACTGCAGCGAATTGAACGCGCCGGTTTAACCATGAGTGATTTAACTGAGACGTTATTGTGGCTTAGCAGAAATGACGACCAGCAAAGTTCACCAGAGCCTGTAAACCTAGCCGTTAAAATAACAACCTTGGGTAACGAACTCGATTATTTACTTAATTCAAAACAAGTTGATGTACTTATAAATACCGATAACCAAAATACGACTATTAATACCGAAGCCACCGCATGCCATATTGTGCTTACTAACTTAATACGCAATGCGTATCAGCATACGCAACAAGGGCAAGTGCGAATTACTCAGCAGGGTAGCCGTGTGATTATAGTAAATAGCAGCGAACAAACTGATACGCCACACGCGATTAATAACACAAACAAGCCTGCTAATATTGGCTACGGTTTAGGGTTGGAGTTAAGCGAAAAAATAATAAAACGACACGGTTGGGTATACGAAGTAAACGACATGCCAGGGCGTTATGAAGTGGTGGTCGATTTTAGTTAATAGACTTTTTTATACTTAGGTTTTTTACATTAAAAAATATTTAATTTAACGCTGAGAATATAAAAAACTTAGTGATAGTAATGTGTTAAGTAATTTGTTAAAACTATAAATAGAAGGGATGCGAGTGTAGCGCGAATGGAAATACACGTGAATTATGCGCTACTAAATTATTAGGGTTAATGGAGGAACATGCAATATATCGACTATTATAATTCAATTAAAGATAAGGTTATAAAAGAGCTTACTTTTAATGAACTAGCATTTGTTCATCTAAATGCTCGAGACTATAACGACATAAAGCATGGACAAATACAATCTGTTCTTCCTTTAGTTATAGGAGAGATCAGGCACGCTAAATTTTATAGGTATTCTCAGAATTTTCTACCCCTTGCTTCAGCATTCACTGTTCTAGATCAGCTTGGTTTTTGTTATTCAAGAAGTGATATCCCTACTTATAGTGACATTAATGCAAGCTCAATAAAAAAGTCGCTATATTATTTTTGTGGTTTTTCTGAGAATGATAGAGATACAAAAACATTATATGCATTAAGAAATTCATTTTTGCATACGGCATCATGTTTATCGAAAGCTGAACGACCTAACCAACCAAATCATAGTTTCGTATTTGATAAAAATTCAGATGATTTGATAAAGTATCCAGACATACCATGGGATGGTGATTTTAATAACTTAAATAACAGCATGTCTACGATTGTCAATCCTGTGATGTTGGTAGATTTAATTGAAGCTTCGGTTGCAAATGCACTTAAATACTTATATGACGGAAGTTTGGTAGTATCTTGTGATAGTGGGAAAGCCGAGTTTTACTATCGTTTCCTTAAGTTCTATTCTGAAAAAAATCTAGCATAAACAATCAATATGAACGGTTTTAAAGCACTTAAAGTAAACCTGCTCTTGCTGCTATTAATTAGCTCACGGAAGTCTTATGGAAGATATCGAGTTTAAAGTTTTAAAGTCTTTTCTCGTTGAGTCTAAGAGCCATCGCCGGATTCAGGAAATGTATTAAAAATAGTTGCTCCTGAAAGAGGTGGTGGCTACGAAACAATGAAAATACTCCATGCCTATGTTAAAGGCGAACTTAAAGGAGCTTTAACTGGATATGACATAACTAAAAATAATGTAGTTTGCCCAATAAAAGATTTGATCCCGTTATGCTCTAATTACTACTCAGTCGCGCATAGGAAGAACCTTCCGTACACAATAGAAGAAATTAAAAGCATGAACGCTAATTAACCATGCTTTCGAGTTTTTGCTAGTCAGGTTTTTTCAGTATTTTAGAAAAGTATGGAAGTAGCTGAAAATAAGATCGCAAGCGGATATTAGTAACGTTTAGATTGCTAATTTTACTCAATCAAAGCGTTTTTATCGAGCCTTACAATGCCAATGATCATCGTGTTTAGTGCAGGCTTGATTTGTGGGCTTGGCTTTTACGATAATAATGTTTGGAGAGTTGTGCTCAGTTACTAAAACAGGTGTAACTACTTTAACTACTTTTTTATGTGGTTTATACGCACTGGGACCATGTTGATATACAGTACAGCCGCTCATAATAAGCGCGGTCGTCATTACTAAAACTACTTTTAAAGATAAGTTCATGTTTATTAGTCCTATGTAGCTTAACACTAAGCCTAGGATAAACTTTTTTTTGTATAGTGCTGTCAGCAAACGTAAGGACATTGTAAAGGTGGTTTATATGGCGTTTGACGTCTATTTAACTAATTAATAGGTACATTGGTACTGCGTTAAATACGCCAATACCAATGCTTATAATATTGAGTTTAGAGCTCAGAGCTCAGTCCGCTGAATTCAAACTTATAAATCGCTGCGCCAGCCCATACCAGACTCTTCCATTAAACGCTCGTAAACACCTTCTATGTTAAGCGGTAACCATGCATCAAACTGCTTAAAGTCACTAAATTGGTCTAACTTTACATTTTGTTTAATTTCGTCAAGTGTATTACCGGCTAAAACGCCTGCGGTTACTTGGCTATATAAAAGCTCTAAGTAACTTAAGTAACGCGCTACATCAGCCTTGCTGCCAATATCGGCATGTCCGCCTACAAAAGTATTAAAGTCATATTTGAGTACCGCTTGGGTTGAGTTAATCATGCCTTGAATATCGTAACTCCACAGTTTTTGCCACGGCATTCTGCCAATAACAATCCAATCGACTACAAACAAGGTTTTTTGCTTTTCGAACAATACACTAATCGAACCACGACCATCATTTGGACCATGATAGTTAAGCTTTACTGTTGAATCACCAAGGGTAAGTAGTAGCTCGTTATCAAAGGTAAGGTTGAGTGTCACGGTTTTCATTTTTGTGTTTTTAATATCTTGCGCGGCGAGTTTATGCGCCACAAAAGTGGTGTGCGGGCTTTTAAATACCTCGGCGCCGTAAATATGATCGCTGTGATTATGGCTGTAAATTACATATTTTATCGGTACGTTATAGCGAGTTTTAATTTGCTCTTTTAACCAGGTGGCGGCTTTTTTATTAAGCGGGTCGGTAACAATTGCGCCCTCAGGAGTGATTAAAAATACTGAGCGGTGCCTGTCGTCTATAAAACGGTGTAAGCCATCGCCTAAGTCTTCAATCTCAAAGGCTTGTGTGGCAAAGCCTATAAACAATAGGGCTGTGGTAAATAGTTTTTGTAGCAAGCGGGGCATACACCATTCCTTTTAAAATAGATTAAATTAGGGTCTGTTGATCTTTCAAGGTTAAATTTGCAGCAGTCTGTTTGGTATTTAGGCAAGGCAGAGCCTATGTAGTGTGGTTATTCCCCATAAATGGGCGATAACGTAGCATTAATGCCAAACAGGCGCTGCCCAAAGGGTTCTTCCTAGGGGCTATTTA
>Ga0316197_10002309_pt1 | contig 13634 bp, 11 predicted proteins | sample OudBiesiAoxic_MG_FD_204939 | JGI IMG/M metagenome (GOLD analysis project Ga0316197, IMG submission 204939) | Coastal sediment microbial communities from Oude Bieten Haven, Netherlands - site A oxic | ecosystem: Environmental > Aquatic > Marine > Coastal > Sediment | place: Netherlands...
TTGGCGCTGGCCGCCACGGTGGTGCTGCTCCTCATCGTCGGCGCTCCCCCATTTGACGCCTTGCGCCAAGTCTTCGACGGTTCGCTGGGACGGCTCTCCAAGATCCCCGACACATTGCTCGCCTGGGTGCCATTGACGCTGGCGTCGGCCGGACTCATCGTCACGTTCCAGGCCGGGATGTGGAATCTCGGGGTCGAAGGCCAGATCGTGATGGGGGCGATCGGCTCGGCCTGGGTGGTGAGAGAGATCAGTGGCCCGGCAGCGTTGGTGATGCTGCTGGCCGTCTTGGTTGGAGCTCTGTTCGGCGTTGGTTGGGCGCTGATCCCGGGGTGGTTGCGAACCCGGTTCAGCGTGCACGAAATCTTCTCCGGCGTAGCACTCAACTTCCTGGCCGGGTCGCTTGCCGTGTTCCTGATCATCGGGCCGTGGTCGCGCCAGGGCATCGCCTCGACCAGTGGAACGGATCCGTTCAACGAGTCGTACTGGCTCCCCACCGTCGGCGTGGACGACTACTCGTGGCTTGCCATCCTGATCGCGATCGTCGCCGTGATCGGCGTTGCCGGCTTGATGGCGGGAACCCGCTACGGGCTGCGGTTGAAGGCGGTCGGCAAGAACTCCAACAGCGCTTTCCTGATGGGCATCCCGACCAGCGCTTACATGCTGTCGGCCTTCGCCGTGTGCGGGGCGCTTGCGGGCGTGGCAGGGACCGTCCAGGCGCTCGCCTTTCACCACAAATTGGTGCCCTCGATATCGGGTGGCTACGGATTCCTCGCCATTCTGGTGGTGCTGTTGGCCGGGTTCCGTGCGGTCTGGACCGCCCCCATCGGGCTCTTCTTCGCCGCAGTGCTGGTCGGCAGCACCCAGCTGTCGCTGCGGCTCGACATCGACTCGTCGCTCGCCGGTGTCATGCAGGGCATGCTGGTCCTCTTCATTCTTCTGGTCGGTGGCTGGCAGGCCCGCCGTACCCCGGCGCCGGGCAACGACACGCTCGAGGTGACTCCCGCCGACGAACTCGGGCGGAGCTGACAGGCATGGAAGTCCTCGCCGCCATCATCGCCGCCGCCACTCCGCTGGTGTTCGCCTCCATAGGTGAGACGATCACCGAAAAGGCCGGTGTGGTGAACCTCTCGCTCGACGGCAGCATCCTGTTGTCGGCGATGACCGGCTTCGCCGCCGCCTACGCGACCAACAGCGTGATCGTCGGCTTCTTGGCAGCTATGGCGGTCTCGGCCGTGGTCGCCACCCTCGTTGCCTTCTCGAGCATCAACCTGCGGCTCAACCAGATTGCGGTCGGGTTCGTGCTTTTCCTGCTGACGCGGCAGTTGGCGTTGTTCCTCGGCGACTCATATGTGGGCGTCAGCGGCCCCAAAGTCCCCACCTGGGACATCCCGCTGCTGTCGGGCATACCTTTCTTCGGGACGGTGCTCTTCCAGCACAACGTGTCGGTCTACGCCAGCTTCATCGTGATCGCCCTGGCCTGGTGGTTCATCTACCGGACCAGACCAGGCCTGGTACTTCAGGGTGTCGGGGAGCGACCGGAGGCGGCGTTCGCTCGTGGCGTTCACGTCAACCGGCTTCGGTACGTCTACACCATCGTCGGTGGTGCACTGGTCGGGGCAGCAGGCGCCGCGGTCTCACTTGACCAGATCGCCGGCTGGCGCGAGAACCTCACCACCAACCTGGGTTGGATCGCCCTCGCGTTTGTCATCTTCGGCGGCTGGAACCCACTGCGAGTGGCGCTGGCCTGCTACCTGTATCGGGGCTTGCTGTTCGTCGCCGGAGAATTCCAGGTCGAATTCCCCGACTGGATCCAGGTGCTCACCCAACTCCCCTTCCTGCTGATGATCCTGATGATCACGTTGATCAACACCGAGTGGTTCCGTCGCCTCGGCGACCGCTACCCACGCTGGCGCAACTTCCTAGCGTCGGCTGCACCATCCGGCCTCGGCCAAGTGTTCGTGCGCGAGTAGCGGGTCAGCCGGACGGGCGATCAAACCTAGGGACAGGATCGACTCGAATGTCGCCGGCGAACCTACCGAACGGGATGGCCACATGCCCCTCGGCTGCGCTGCCGAAGAGCCGGACCCGCTCAACGCCATGCCGCTCCCAGACCGCAGCGATCCACGCACAGCATCGGGCGTCGAGCCGATCCTCGATCGACTTGAGCCCACCTCCCCGGGCTGAGTCGGGGACATCGAGCGCCGGACCGCGCAGCGGCGGGTCGGCACCGGCTAGCCCATCCAAGAGCCGCGCCAAGTTGCGCAGCCCAATGCGGCGGGCGTCAACGCTCATGCCCCGCTTGGCTTTGTAGAGGAGCCGCTCTGGCAAACCGAATGCCTCGATCAGCGTGGGATGGGGATAGACCTCCAACAGGGTCCGCAGCCCGTCGGACCATGGATCCGTGAAGTCGAGTGCGACGAACCGAGCCGCAAGATCTTCCCCCCGGATTCGGCCGTAGCGGGAGAGGAACAGCGATCGGTTCGAGGGATGCGGTCCGGCCTTTCGCCCGCTGTAGACCCTGGCCACATCGGCTTCACTCGGCCGGCTCCCGGTCGAGTTGGGCACGAGGAGCGGAGCATCGACGGCCAACACGGCGGGGCCGTTGAGTTGCTCGGCGAGCCAGTGAACGATCTCGTCGTCGGACCCCAGTTCGCGCTCGTCGACGATCCACCCCTCGCCGTCGAGCGCACAGACGCCAGACGGGTTGCCGTCTGACCAGGCGAGGTCGATGCCAAAGCAGCGGGCCGAAGAGACCATCGCGGCAGGCTACGACGAAGCCGGGCCTTGTGATGCTGTTCGTACGCGACAGCGCTCGCTCTCCGCTATCTCAGCCGAGCCAGAGAGCCGGATCAGACCTGCTTCGGGACGTTCTTGGTTGGCGCCAACATGACCTTCATGATCTTGTGGCCGAAATCGGCGGTCGGGTCGAACATCAGCGGGCAGCCACCGTCGATCACCGCGATGCCTTGCTCCCTCCCGTAGTTTGCGGCCTCGGTCGAAACGCTGCCCCCGCCGAATCCGCGGTGCATCCAGACGTACCCGATACCGAGTTTGGCGCACTCCTCGATCGTGGACTGTGCGGTTGACGGCCGGGTGCCGATCACGACGGCGTCGACCCCACCTGGGATCGACTTCAGGTCGTGGTAGCAGGGATCGCCGTCGATCTCGCTTGCATTCGGGTTGACCGCGAACACCTCGTAGCCGCGCTCCTTCAGCCGCTGGTAGACGATGTTGCTCCCGTGTCCTTTCGGGTTGCGGGACACGCCGGTGACGGCGATTCGCTTCTTGGCGAGGAACCCTGCCGTTGCGTCCTTCATAGAGGGCATCGCTGCTCCTTGGTCGATCACCTCCAGGATGCCCGACGGACTGCGACCGCTTCCAGGGCTGAAGGTCTCCTCCTCCGGTCCTTGGGGTTGGGGCACCACTCCCAACGCCGCGCGAACCAGCAGATGCCGGAGGAAAGTCAGCCGGGTTGTGCGGGCGAGCAGCGAACTACCCGACGGCGACACCCACGACGCAGACCGTGACCCTCGGCCCTTGTTGGCTGCGGCGACGGGCGCGAGACTCGAGGTTGGATGGGGATGGGTGGGCACTTCTCAAGCGCGCCCGGCGGGCATATTCCAGTCATCCGCAGCGTTGAGCGGTGGCGTACGCTTCAAGACACTCCCGATCGAAAGAGTGCCCCAGATGGCCGATCCCGTCCTCGATGTTGTTGAACTTGGTTTCCCATGGGAAGGGGTCGATCCCTTCATCTTCACGGTGCACCATGTCGACCACTACCCCGCCGGCAACGAACTGCTCGGCCCGACTGCCTCGTTGACAGGCCGCCGCATCGGGTCGGACTTCTCGTACCAGGACGGCTGGAGCATGTACCACGGCGATGTGGTTCCCGGCTTCCCGCAGCACCCGCATCGTGGCTTCGAGACGGTCACCGTGGTGCGCCGTGGCTACGTCGACCACTCGGACTCGCTGGGCGCCACCGCCCGTTATGGACAAGGCGACGTGCAGTGGCTCACCACCGGCAGTGGGATCATGCATTCTGAGATGTTCCCGCTGATCGACGCAGCCGGACCGAACCCACTAGAGCTCTTCCAGATCTGGCTCAACCTGCCCCCAGAGTCGAAGCTGGTTCCTGCGCACTTCGGGATGCTGTGGGGCGAGGACATCCCCACCATCGCCGCGGCTCCGGGCGTCACCGTCGACGTGATGGCAGGCGCCATCGATGGTTTCACCGCACCGGCGCCGCCGCCGGACTCTTGGGCGGCGCGACCGGAATCACATCTGGCGATCTGGCTGATTCGGATGGATCCGGGAACCCGGTGGGAGCTGCCGACGGCTCCGGCCGGAGTCAATCGCATGCTGCATTGCTTCGAGGGAACCGATGCCCGGATCGGCTCGACCCGATTCGAGTCGGCCAACGGGGTCAGGCTCCGCCCTGAGGCCACCACCATCATCGAGAATCACGGCGACCCGGCCGAGTTCCTGTTGCTCCAGGGTCAACCGATCGGTGCCCCCGTGTTCCAGATGGGGCCGTTCGTGATGAACTCGGCCGAAGAGCTGCGCCAAGCCGTCGACGACTACCGCCGCACCGAGTTCGGCGGCTGGCCCTGGTCGACCCGTAGCCCGGTCCACGCCCGCACCGACGGAAGATTCGCCATCCACGCCGACGGCCGAGTCGAGCACCGCGACATGATCCCCACCCGCTGACCTCTAGTTGCGGTCGATCACGGCGGGCTCGGTGTGGCCGTCGCCGTCGATATCCACGCAGCCGATCGTGCCGCCCCCGGCCAGCTTCGGAGCGAGGGTGAAGCCGAACCCGTTCCATACCCCGGCACCCACCGCCACGATCTCCGGATCATCGATCACGGAGTAGGCGAAGATCGCAGAGCCTGCGCACGCAACGAGGTCGGCGACGGGAGCCGGCGGTCGGTGCGACATCCACACCGGCGTCCCGTCGAGCTCGAAGACTCCGATGTGGGCGGTTCGGCCTTCCTGATCCACCTCACGGGGACGCGGGTCCCACTCGTACTCTCGCATTTGGTGTCGATACGAAACGAGCAGCTGCGCCGGACCGTCCGCCGAGAGATTCCCGGTGGACGCAGCGACCACGTCGCCGTACTCGAACTCGCCCACATCTCCGCGGCCGGACTTGGCCTCGATCCGTCGCGCCAGCGACCACCAATCCCCGTCAACCAGGACGGCATCACCATCGGGGAGCAGCCACTCCTCGAAGTGAACCCGCAGGTCGTCGCTCAGAGATCGCCCGAGACGCCAAGCCACCAACCCCTGGTCGTCGACCATCGTTTCGAGGACGAGCCCGATGCTGTTGGGCTCGTTCTGCTGATCGAATAGAAAGTTGCCCAAGCTCGTCGCCAGGACCGCCGTCCTGCCGTCGCGACCTTCGACGGTCACCACCGGCTGAGCCACATGAGGTCCGTGCCCCCACACGATGTCGGTTCCCCACCTCGCAAGATCTCGAGCTACCGGGTCGAGGATGGGATCGGTTCCGGTCCACTCGTTGGCTCCGCCGTGGATACCGACCACCACCACGTCGGCGATCGCACGGGCTTCGGTCACTGCCGCGCGAGCTCGCTTGGGGTCCCACACTGCGATGCCGGGTCCGGCCCCCGCGGCGAGGCCCTGCGCGCTCACGTCAACGGCCAGCACGGCAACCCTGGTGCCGTTCACGTCGATGAAAACGGGGCGCCACGCAGCAGCGATCTCGGGTCCCCCACCGGCTACTTGCATGCCGGCAGATGACGCAGCAGCGATGGTGTCCACGACGGAGGCCGCCCCGGCATCGCCTGCGTGGTTGTTGGCAATCCCGACGATGTCGAACCCAGCGTCGGCGATCAGGGTTGCGAGCGCAGGGTCAGCCTCGAGCTGGTGAACGTTGTCGGTCTCGTGAGGACGCACCGTGAGCGGCGACTCCAGATTGGCCAGAGCCGCGTCGGCCCCGCCGACCACCTGCCTCACATCCTCGAACACCGACGCCGGATCGAGTGCGGCCAGCTCGCCGACCCGGCGTCCCAGCATCAGATCTCCGACAAACAACAAGGTGGTCGTCTCCGACGGACCTGCCTGCGCGGCCATATCCGGAGTAGCGGTCGTGGTAGTCCCCGGCGCCGCCGTCACGTCGACGACGCGCCCTGGACCGGCACCGGCGGCGGGGGTGGAACCTGCTCCGGAGCAAGCAGCGCAGCTGAGGCCAACTACCAAGGCGGCAGCGGCGGCACAACGCAGGCGCAGACAACTCACAACCCGAGGTACTCCTGCACCCAGAACGGTCGCGGCGGAAGGAGGTCGTTTTTGATCATCTCCCACCACTGTTCATCGGTGAGCCGATCGGCGCGCGGCTGCCAGAACTCGTAGTAGGAGTACACCGCGCCGGTGGCGACCTGGAAGCCCTGGACATCGGGCACGATCACGTAGATGAGGTCGTACTCCCCGGTCCCTTCCTCGAGCACCTCATTGGCGAGGACGTTCCGGAAGATGTCCGCAACGATCCCGCCGTACGGGTCGCGATTGCCGCTGTCGCCGGTGCGCTCTAGCAGGGAGCTGAGTCGGCCGCCGATCGAGTTGAGCCACTCCGAGTCTGCGTCGGTCGGGCGACCCGCCTCCAATTCCCGATTGGCAATCGGACCGAGCTGAGAGGCCATTGTGATGAAGTCGTCGAGCAAAGCCTTGAGCGAACCCCAGCCGTCGTCGGGCAACAGATCCTGCTCCTCGAGCACATCTCGGAACAACGTCGCGGTGGCGGCGATCCGCTCGAATGTCAGCGGGTCGGGCTCAACCCAGTGCAGCACGCTGGGTGGCGGCGGCGGGCCGTCGCCTTCGGCGGTGCCTTCCTTGCCGTAGAGAATGGTGTCGTGCTTGAGTTCGGCGTAGGAGCCAAAGCCGCTCTGGTGCGACTTTGCCTGCCACTCATCGGTCTGCATGAACGGCGGAGAACCGGAGCGATCGGTTCGGAACGACGGCTGGAGGGCCAGCAGCCACGCGTCGTACACCGTTGCGTTCCAGTCTTCGGTGGTCCGACCCTCGACGGCGGCCCGCATCTTTACCATCTGGCCCGCATATGCCGCTGTCGTTGTGGTCGGATCGGATTCGTGCTGACGCTCCAGCGCCCAGTCGCTGCCGAACGCCGCAGCCACATCGAGCGCGCTCGGGGCCACCCGATCGAACACATTCTCATGAGTCAATTGGTCGAGGACATACGAGTCGAAGATGAAACGCACCCCCATCGCCCGCAACGACGCCGACTCTGGATCGATCAACACGGGACGCATCGACTCCAGCTCATCGGCCACCGCCTGAACGGTGGTATCCGATGCGAGGGCGGCAGGATCGGCCGGCCAATCCGGCACAATCGCGGCAGCCGCTTGGTCCGCCTCGAAGGGTGTGTAGTCATCCGCGGCGCCAACGATGACGGCAGTTGCCTCGTAGATCCGCTCCCAGGACGCGGTGACACCTGGATCGGTGACAACGCAGCGGGTGAGTAGGAGCCCAACCCGGAAGGGATCGGTCTGAGCGAGCACGAACCCGATGTTGCCAAGCATCGACATCGCCTTGAAATATCGGGTGAGTTCGGCCGACCGGGTGTAGTGACCACGAGGTTTCATGCGCGAGTAATCGACGCAGGCGTTCGGGCAGACGCCGCCAACAGTAGGCGATGCCTGGACCTCGAAATGATCGTTGACCAGCTGCACCTCCGCCGCCGCCCGGTCTCCGATGGGACCTACGTCCAGTTCGAGCACGGTCGCCACCGCCTCCAGGTACTCCTCGAGACGGAGGGCGGGGTCGGCGAGCTGAGTGCCCGCCAGTTCCGCCGTCTGCGCTCGCGCTTCTGCGAGAAGATCCAGGACCATGTCTTCGAGTAGAGGGAGCAAGATGTCTTGCTCGGTATCGCGCAGGATCTTGTCGAATACGAGATGCCAGTGGTGGTAGGCGGCATCGGTTGTGACGAACAAGGATCGGCCGTCGTACCAATAGGTCGACTCATAGGTGGGCGCCATGTGCCGCCCGTAGGCCTGTTCGGCAATGACGAACCCATCGCTCTGCAACTGGGCACGCAATCCCACAGGCACCTCGTCCGCGAACCTGATCCCGTTGAGCGAGGGCCACGGCAGCGGCCCCCACACCGTCTCCGGAATGGTCTCGCATGTGGCGTAGTTCTCACCCGACCAGCACGAATCGGTACCTCCACCACCGTAGAGGTCATCGGAGCCTCCCCCACCAACGAGTACGTCGTCGCCGAAGCCGCCGTGGATCACGTCCGGTCCGGCCCACCCGTATAGCTCGTCATCGCCGGCGTCTCCCCACAGGTCGTCGGAACCGCGACCACCCGAGATAACGTCGGCGGCGCCGCCGCCATGAATGAGGTCGTCACCGTCGAGACCAACGATCTCGTTCCGACGTGAATCACCACGAATGCTGTCGCCTCGGGACGTCCCGGCGACGTTCTCAATAGCGACGAGCAGGTCGGATCCGGACCCCGAGGCAGTTCCGGCGGTCAGATTCACTCTGATCGCTCTAGACGAGGGTCGATAGACGACCCAGTCAACGCCCGAGCCGCCGCTGACCGTGTCGTCGCCCCGGCCGGGGAGCACGGAGTCGTCTCCACCGCCCCCGAGGATCTCGTCGTTGCCAGGACCCCCATCAATTTCATCGTCTCCGGCCTGACCGGCGATCGTGTCGTTGCCGCCACCACCGCGCAACACGTCGTCGTCGAGGCCTCCCCACAAGACATCTGAGAGTTCGCCGCCCACCACCAGATCGGCCTGGCCGCCGCCGAACAGCTCGTCGTGACCGTCGGCACCCTTGAGCTGATCTCTGCCGTCGCCGCCAATGAGCGTGTCGTGACCGGGCCCTCCGCGCAAGATGTCGTGACCGAAGGAACCGTCGATCGTGTCGTCGCCCGACTTGCCATCGATGGCATCGCCGCCGCCGAGTCCCGTCAGGTGGTTCGGTCCTGCGTTGCCGACGATCAGGTCGGCGAACCGCGTGCCGATCACGTTGGTGATCCCAGCCAAGGTGTCCGCCCCCTCGCCGAGGGCCTTGCCGACACCGAGGTCAACCTCCACCGCCTGGGGAGCCGAGCCGAAGCTGATGGTGTCGACCCCATCGCCGCCGGTGATTGTGTCATTGCCGGCTCCGGGTATGAACGTGTCGTCGCCAGATCGACCCTGCAACTCGTCGTCTCCAGATCCGCCCACGAGCGTGTCGTGCCCTTGGTGCCCCACGATGACATCGTCGCCGGCTGCGCCGAGTATGTGGTCGTCCCCCGGACCTCCGAGAAGTTCATCGGCGCCACCTCTACCGCGAATGTGGTCGGCGCCGCCGTTGCCCCGGATCAAGTTCGGCTCGTTGTCTCCGGAGAGTGTGTCGGCGTGCCCGGAGCCGGCGAGGTTCTCGATGGACCGCAGCTCGTCTGATCCCCATCCCGTGGCGGTGCCCAGGGAGAGATCAACCTCCACGGCCGGAGCGTCCCCGAATGCAGCCCAATCGGATCCGTCTCCGCCGAGCAGCACGTCGTCGCCGGGCCCTCCGACCAAGATGTCGTCGCCGTCCTTGCCGCAGATCGTGTCGTTGCCCCCGAGGCCCACCAGCCGATCGTCCCCAGCCAAGCCGATGATCACGTCGTCGGACTCCGTGCCTTTCAGGAGGTCGTCGCCCGAGGTGCCGATGATGGTCGCCGGCATGCCGCCGCACAGCTGCGGCGCCGCCGTAGCCGCGCTGCTCGGGATCACAAGCAACATCCCCACCATCAGATAGAACGCCACGCCGGCCCGCAGTCGCTTGCTGCGCTGCACGAAGGTCATCACCGCCCCCTTCCGCAAGGTGAGGGACAGATGGAACCTCGACGGGTCGGCACCCGAGTCAGCCAGTCGGTCCCTCTGAACCTTCAGCGTCGCGCCACCACACGTGCTGCCATAGAGGCTTTTGGCGGACATATGCGCAGCATGCTGCGCCATTGTCCGCCAGTAGCCTCGCATTGCGTATGGTGGGGGCATGGAGCAAAGACGACAGCAGTCATCAGGAGAGTTCGAGCTTCCGGTTCCGGCGGGAGAAGCCATGTGGCTCTTCACTCCGGAAGGTGAACGGGAGTGGGTGCCCGATTGGGATCCCCGCTATCCGACCGGTCAATCGAGTGAGGACCCCGGGACCGTGTTCCGGACCACCACCGACGGCGTCACTGCCATCTGGGTCATCCTCGAACTCGACCGGTCACAGCATCGCGCCACGTACGCCAGGGTCACTCCCGGAGTCCACGCCGGCACCGTGTCCGTTGCGTGCGTGGACACCCGTCCCGGCCACTGCCGGGTATCAGTCGGCTACGACCTGACCACGCTCGGCAACGCCACCGCACTCGATCCGTATCGACCCGAGGCGTTTGTGGACATGATGGATTCGTGGAGCGCGCTCACCACGGAGTATCTGAGCCGCAGCTCAGGCTGACCAGGGTTCTGGCGGACTCCAGCGACAAATATGTCGCTCATGTCCGCCAGGAGCCATTCAGGCGGCGACGGACTCTGGAGCTTCGAGCCCAAGATCGGCCCAATCCAAGGCACGACGGCTGCCGGTGTCGATGTAGGTGACCCCCGGCAGGTCGGGCAGGTCGCCGCTGAAGTCGCCGATCCACGCCACACAACGGTCTTCAGCAACAGCCGCCTCGACGAGAGGCCGAGCTGCATCGATCTTCCACTTCCAACCAAAGGCGCCCTCTCCGTCGTCGATGGCGGGGAACGGTCCGACGCCGAGATGCTTGGCGATCTCATCGTTGGCCTGGTCGCGCCAGTTGGAGCACCACCAAGTCTCGAAGTGCGCGGTGACTTCCTGGATCAGGTCCGGCATCGAATGGGGAATGGCGAGCCAGAACCCGTGTGACCGAATGAGGTCCACGTCGAGTTCAACGGCTCGCTCCTGAGCGGCCGACCCAAAGGGCCGAATCTTCATGACCGCCTCCAGGTCATTGATGACCCCATCGACATCCAATAGGAGCAATGGCTTGTGGTGAGTAGTCATCCTCTCTGTATCGGCAGGTCAGGAAGAAATCCTCACCCCAAATCCAGCGTTTGGGCTGGCCAAGGGCGGAGCGACCGGCATTGGCCGATAGGACCGAGGCGGTCGCCTCGACCGCTACCGGTCGGCCGGCAGTAGGCGGAATGGCTCACCATCGTTGGACTGCATCGCCCGAAAGTGGCGGGCGTCAAGGGTGAGGATGTCGATGGTGCCGCGCCGCTCAGCGAGGACAACCAGTGAGGCGTCGGCGAGACCGATGCCGAGGTCCCGGTATTTGCTCACAATCGAGACCGCGATTGCGATATCACCTTGGGACATCGACTCTAGGCGGTACGCACCGGCGGCGACGTCCTCGAGCAGCAGTACCTCGGCGTCGACCCCCAGTTTGCGCTGCACCAGGTAGTCGAGTTCGCCGAGCACGAACGGTGACAACACGAGAGGATCTTCAGCCGCTTCGATGACGGCGCGGCATGCCTCGTGGTGGATCTCGTCCGGATCAACGGCTGCCAGCAACCCCGACGTGTCGGCGATGATCACGACTCGCCGTACCCACCGTCGAGAAGCTCATCGACCTGCTCAGCCCAGTTGGTCTGCCGGCCCGTTGGGGCGCTCAGCGGAAGATGTGGGCGGCGCGGCGTGCGCTGTTCCAGGGCGCGAGCGAGCGCCTCGCGGATCACCTCAGCTTCGGTGCGTCCCTCCGATCGGGCCGCCATCTCGAGTTGAGCCTTGAGGTCGTCGGGAAGGTAGATGGTGGTTCGCTTCACGCCATACATCATGCCATACCTTCGATCCGCTGGCGATGGACTGTCGCTAATTCCAAGATATCGATTGGGTATGACAGCTTGCAGCGCCTTCGCTACCGGGACAACATCTGTGGCCCGGTCGCCGTCACCCGGATCTGCTCGAACAGGGTGGCCTCCCCGAAGTCGGTGAGTCGCAGCGCCCGCTCCTCCCAGGCACCCCGGACAACGATCCCACCGAGGACCCGGAGGGTACGTTGCGTCACCCACCACGCGTAGCTCACACCGTCGGAGCTGGGCCGTTCCTCGCCCATTCGCCAACCCGCCTCACCGAGAACGGCAGCCGCCACGACCTCCATCTCGGTTTCGAGGCGTTCGCCGTCGACGAGCAGATAGGTGACAACCTCAGCTACCGCCCGGAGCCAACCCGCCTCACTGAGGTCGGCGGCCACCTCTCTCCAGGCAACCGCCTCGTCGGCCAACATCCGCCGGCCCCGCGCGGTCAGCTTCAGCTCCTTGCCGCGCCGCCGCACCGCTCCGATGCGCCGCAGCAGCCCGTCGATCTCCATCAACGGCTCGAGCTCGGCTTGGCCGCGAGGAGGCCGGTCGGTCCACCCGAGGTTCCAATCAAAGTGATCCGCCGCTGCTCGCACCATTGCGGTAGGGAGATACCCGGCCGCGGTGAGCCGGACGTCGGCGTCGGCCGCTTCGAGGAACCATCTGATCGGCTCGAGGCGTTCGGAGGCATCAGCCGGGGGCGGTATCGGATGGAGCAAGCGATTGGCGTTGTGGCTGCGCAACGCGTGCAGCTTCCTGTTGCCTTCCGAACGGTGGAGCCAATGCTCGATCCGCTCAGTGAGAATCACGTCCCGGTAGGTCTGACCCAGCAACTCGGGACGGGCGGCGTCGAGCGCCTCGGCCGTCACCTCGCAAGCTGCCGTCTTCCAACCGGACCGACCCGGGACGAACCGTCCAGCCAGCATCGCAGCCTCCAACGCCCGCGAGGTGAGACGAGCCGCCTCCACCTCTTCCATCCCCATCATCTCGCCCCAGGCAAAGTCGTCGAGGTCAGGTGGATCGATCCCGGAGGCTCGGAATGCCTTTTCGAACGCCGCAAAGCCATCGTCTGGTGACGTGGCGTACGCGTCGAGGATCACCCGTGTCCGTTCGCTCCGACACACCTCTGCGTAGCGAGTCTCGCCCACTCGCTCCAAGACCAAGCCTGCCACCCGAACGATCTCAGCGACTTCTTCGGGCGGGCCCGTCCACTTGTACGGCAACTCGTACCAGACAAGCCGTTCAACGGTGGCGAGAGCGATCTCGTCGAGTCCGCCCGCGGCCTCCACCCACTGCCCGATCACCTCGGCCGCGGGCCCCAGCGAGGGGTCCACAGCAACGATGTCGTCGATAGCGGCGAGAAGTCGATCACTAATCATCTGGAGGCAAGGTTACCGAGGCACTGCTTCGGGTTGTGCCCCGCCTCCGAAACTCGGGAACTTCCGCGCCGCATTTGGCGTCCTATTCATGAGAGTCAATCTGTTGCGCGGATCTATGAAGCACCATCACATCACATTCATGACGCCTGCCTCGGGCCGGTTTCGCCCCGCTTCGCTGGGGGTTTGTTGATGCGCATCCTCGTTGTCGAGGACGAGCACGATCTCGCCTCGGCCATCGCCACCAGCCTGCGCCGCGACGGCTACGCCATCGACGTCGCCTCCGACGGAGCTTCGGCGCTCGACCGCGTATCCGTCAACGAATACGACCTGGTGTGCCTCGACCTCAACCTCCCCGACGTCGATGGCCTCGACGTCTGCCGCACGGTCGTATCCGGCAACGGCTCCGCCACAGACCAAGACATTCCTACACCGAAGATCA
>Ga0316197_10002310_pt1 | contig 13625 bp, 14 predicted proteins | sample OudBiesiAoxic_MG_FD_204939 | JGI IMG/M metagenome (GOLD analysis project Ga0316197, IMG submission 204939) | Coastal sediment microbial communities from Oude Bieten Haven, Netherlands - site A oxic | ecosystem: Environmental > Aquatic > Marine > Coastal > Sediment | place: Netherlands...
TACATAAAAGCAATCTTTTGAAAGATTATATTTTACCCTCTATTTGCTTTAAAATATGCCTTAAAAACGCCTTGAATTTCATTTTTTTCTTAAACAGAACAAAAACCTCTGGAACTAATTCTATAATCGTATCTATTAATTCGTTATATCTTCGTAATTTTCCAGTAAAAATGTTTTGTGCATTTATTAGCCACGAAATAAGCAATATATCAAAAATTCTCAAAAAATTAATCCCAACCTGGGTAACTCCCCTCCAGGTAATATAAAAATTATAAAACTTAAAAATAACTTCCCCATCTTGAATCATTAGTAATTGGAAAAGTATTGTAGTGAAATAAAGAAGAAAGATATACTTCATTTTTTTCATAGATTTTTTTAATTTTTTGTTAAATAGCAGGTTTGAAAGAATCATCAAACCTGCTACTATTATTAATATATATATATTAGATGTAAGGATGGTAAGTAGGAGTATAAAGAATATACTACTTTTTAACAACATCTAATCCGCCCATATACGGCTTAAGAGCTTCTGGAATTAAGAAACTTCCATCTGCTTGCTGATAATTTTCCATGATAGACAGTAAAGTTCTTCCTACTGCTAATCCTGATCCATTCAATGTATGAACAAATTCACTTTTTCCACCTTCAGTAGGCTTAAATCTAAGACCCATTCTTCTAGCTTGGAAATTTCCACAGTTAGAACAAGATGAGATCTCTCTATATGTATTTTCAGATGGTAACCATACTTCTAAATCATATGTTTTAGTAGCTGAGAATCCGATATCCCCAGTACAAAGTTGAACTACTCTATATGGTAATCCTAATTTTTGTAATACAGTCTCTGCATTTACTACCATTTTTTCTAATTCTTCATCTGAGTTATTTGGATGAGCTAATTTTACCATCTCAACTTTATTAAATTGATGTTGTCTAATTAATCCTCTGATATCTCTACCATATGATCCTGCTTCCCTTCTAAAACAAGGTGAAAATGCAGTATAATATTTAGGTAAATCCGCTTCTGCCAAAGTTTCTCCTCTATGGATATTTGTTAAAGTTATCTCAGAAGTTGAGATTAAGTACATATCATCTTCAGTTTTATACATGTCGTCACCAAATTTTGGTAGTTGACCAGTTCCTTCACATATTTCAGGTTTTACTAAAATTGGTGTAAGGTGCTCTGTATATCCATGCTCTGTGGTATGTAAATCTAACATGAAGTTTATTAATGCTCTTTCTAATCTAGCTCCTGCTCCTCTATATAGAGTGAATCTAGATCCTCCTAATTTTACTCCTCTTTCGAAATCTAATATATTTAATTCCTCTCCTAACTCCCAATGAGGTTTAACATCGAAATCAAATTTTGTAGGTTCTCCCCAAGTTCTAACTAAAATATTATCAGTATCATCATTTCCAACTGGTGTAGACTCATGATATACATTTGGAATAGTCATTTGGAAATATCTAATTTCTCCTTCAATTACAGATAATTTCTTATCTATTGCTTTGATACTAGAACTTACAGAACCCATCTCTTCTATAATATGAGTTGCATCTTCTCCAGATCTCTTTAATTTCCCTACTTCTTGTGAAGCATTGTTTCTTTTAAATTTTAAAACTTCTACCTCTGATAATAATTCTCTTCTTTCCTCATCTAATTGCTCAAATCTGTCTAAGTCTATCTTAGCGTTTCTATTTTCTAGAATTCCTTTTAAAAATTCAATATTATTTCTGATATACTTTAAATCTAACATATTTACTCCTCCATATTTTATATTTATTTTAATTACTTTTTTTATATCCCATTCTTGTAACTTTGATACTTTTAGTATCTATCTCAGCCAAAGTGAATAAACCTTTTGGAGAAATACTATATAATTCTAAAAAGATCTTATTGCCAATCCTTTTAAAATCTACTATTTTCTCTTTTAAGTTTCTTTCTTGGGTTTTCCCTTTTTTTTCTCTCACCTCTATGATTTCTTCACTACTTAATAGATTTTCTAAAGAATCTATATCCACTGTAGCTCCCTCTACCTCATAGATTAAAATGTCAAAATCATTAGCTATTCCAGATTTCTTTGGCACGTCATAGATCTCGTGAAATTTAAATCCTTCAGGTGAATTAGAATTTAGAAGTTTTAGAAGTTCCTCATTGGGTAGTTCAGATATTACTTCAGCATCCATCAATTCATTATATGTTTCATCACCTAATGATACAGGATTTCCAAAGGACAACTTCGGTCTAGGAGTAAATCCTTCTGAATGTTTTATAGTAATACCAGTTTTTTTAAAGAGTCTCTCTAAAAATCTTATAGTATCTAAATGTGAGATGTATTTCATATCTCCGATTCTATCAAAGACTATTCTTTTTTTCATATTCATCTCCTCTTTATCGCTTATTATATCTGACAATTTTAACATAAACCATTAAAAAATTCAATGAAAAGAAATGTATCTCTACTTCTACATAGTTATTTTTATGACCTGTTCTCTTTATTCATTCTTACTTTGAAATTAAAATGATTCTATTAAAATTAATTCCATGTCGTTTAAAAATAAATTTTACGACTTCTAAATTAGATTTTTTTACATTATCGAGATAATAGGTTATATACATTCATTCCCTAAAAAATTAAAGTCCATGAAAGACTAGCTGTCTTTTCATGGACTTTATTTCTACCTAAATAATAATTTCAAACAATAATCACCTATTAAAAAGTAATAAGCTAACATATATCTAACAGTACTATCTCATTATATTTTAATTAAACATTAACAGTTTCACGTTTTTCAGGTGAAAAAGCATCTTTTAAAAGATTAACAGAGGTATAAAGAATAACACCCATAACAACCCAAGTTAAAATATTAATAGGTAATGATTTAACTAGATAAGCCGCTACTACAACTCCGATTGATCCAAATATAGTACCCCATAGAGTAACTTTTCTATGATAAGCTCCTTCACGAATAAACTTAGCACTTGCTGCTGGCATTAAATATGCACAAGATCCCATCATAATAGGGAATGCCACTAATGGACTTAATCCAAGAGCATACACCAATGCCATACAAGGTGCATAAAGTCCTATCCCAAGAGTCATAAGTGCTCCTAATACAAAGTTTCCTAAAACTGCTATGACTAATTTAATCCCCGTAAGACCGACAGCATCTCCACCAGATGAAAGTATTCCTAGTTTCCCAGCCAACATTATTATTACAACAACTATTAAAGCTATTCCCATATAAAGCTGAACTTTCTTTTCATTCAATCTAGATACATAACCTGCACCTAAAAGTGCTCCCAACGTTGCAGCTATAAGCATAGATATCAATGTAACCAAATCAACCTTTACATCTTTGATAAAAATAAGAGCTTCAATGACAATAGGAATTGTCATGGCCGTATTTAAAGTCCCAGGAATAATCCTGTCGTTTACTAATTTAAACTGTTTAAATATTGCTGTCATAGGTGCAAATCCACCAATTCCAAGAGTATCAAAAAAACAAATTATAAACCCAATACCACTTAATGCTACTTTATTTCCCTTCTCTAACTTATTCTTTCTTTTAACCTCTCTATAATCTTTAAAAAACACTACAAGATACCATAATCCCATACAAAATAAAATTCCTAATAAAATTTCAACCATACTTCCTCCTCCTATAAAACGATACATGTGAAAATAATACCATAATTATAAGGAATTTACCAATTTTTATTACGATTACAAGACACCAGAGCTATTTATGAAACACTAAATTCAAATTAAAAAATAATTAAAATAAAATAATGAAAAATAGAAATATGTATATAAAAATAATAAAAAATAATTTTTTTATAACTTTTATCACCTTGATTTTTACCCTACTTGTAAAAATCATCTATTTTAGTTAAAATATAAGAAAAGCTTTTTTATAACTAGGAGGACATTCCATGAAAATTCTGCATATTATCTCTCAAAAGCCAGGTGATACTGGTAGCGGAATATATTTAAAAAATATAATAAAAGAATTTACCGATTTAAATCATTCTCAAAGTTTGGTTTGTGGTAGTGAATTTAAGGGTGAATTCAAAGATATTAACACTTTTTCTACCTACGAAGTTATTTTTAATACTCCTGAACTCCCCTTTCCAATTGTCGGTATGAGTAATATCATGCCTTATAAAAGTAGTATATACAAAGAAATGGATAGTTCCATGGTAAACCTCTATGAAGAGGCTTTTAAAATACAAGTTTTAAAAGCTGTAAAGGAATTTAACCCAGATTATATCCTCTGTCACCACCTATATCTTTTAACTGCCTTAGTCAGGAAATGGATTAAAGATGTTAAAGTCATAGGGTTTTGTCATGGAACCGATCTTAGACAAATGAATACACACAGCTTGAAAAATAACTTTATTAAAAAAAACATTAAAAATTTAGATAAAATAATAGCCCTTCACGAAGTTCAAAAAAAAGAAATTCAAAAAGTCTATAATATAGAACCTCATAGAATCATTCCCCTTGGAATAGGCTTTAATGATCAAGTTTTTCATCCTATCCATATAGAAAAAAACAATGAAATAATTGATATAATTTTTACTGGTAAGATCTCCTACGCAAAGGGAGTTCAATATCTAATAGAAGCCTTTTCTTCTATTAAGATAGATAAAAAAATAAGACTTAACCTAATTGGAATGGGACATGGAAAGGAATATGATGGTATTTTATCCCAAAGTAAAAAAAGTAAAAATAAGATAAAATTTTGGGGTATGGTTGAACAATCTAAATTAAAAGAGATCTACAATAAGGGACATATATTTATCCTACCATCTCTTTATGAGGGTCTACCATTAGTTTTAGTAGAAGCTCTAGCCTGTGGCCTAAGAGTTATTTCTTCTGATCTTCCTGGTATAAAGCCTTGGTTTGGAGACGTAATCAATAATTCTAATATGATAACATATATAGATATTCCAGAGAGAATATCACAAGATCAGTTAGAAAAACAAAATGAAGATATCTATATAGAAAATATAAAGAGTTCCCTTCTAAACTCTTTAGATACTCTCCATCAAACAGACCATAATTTTTCTTTAGACCAATTTACTTGGAAAAATTTAACTTCTCAACTAGATAATATTTTAAAAAATTTAAAAATTGATAATTAGTATAAAAATGGAAAACAGGAGGTATTATATGAATTTTAAATGTAAATGTGGGACTAAATACAGGAGTAAACTCCCTGAATTCACAGGCGATATAGAGGCTACAATCTACACCGACGGGGTAGTAGAAGGACCTGCAACTCCTAGAAAAATAGATGTTTTCATATGCAATACCTGCAAAACAATAAATTTTGTAAGGGAATGTAAAGAAATCCAAGAGAATGCTATTACTTTTCTCCCAGAGCCTACAACTGAAGAATACTTAGAAATTTTAAAAAATGAAAAATTTAAAAACATAAATATTCGAATAAAAACTTGGCAAAAGTCCAACGACAAATACAGAGAGATTGATTCTTTAGATGATCTCAAAGTAAAAGTAGAACTTTTAAAATCTACTATTTCACAAATCCCTTCTATAACCCATTTCAACCAGTATATTGCCAAGATGGTAGAAAAAAAAGAAACACTTTCTGAAGAAAAATCTATATTTTTAGTAGAAGAAAAAATTAATGAATTAATCCAAAAAAGAGAGGAAGTTTTTGGTAGATTAAAGGAAAAAGATCATTTAAATAATATTTTGGATCAAATTAAAAATATGGAAGAAATAGGAGAAGCAGAAGTCATTTATACTGCTGAAGAAAAAGAAAATATGGAAATCCTTTTAGATATTTTAGGAGAAAGCAGTGCTGAAAAGATTTTGAAAGCAGAACTTTTTAGAAATCTGGGGCAATTTAAAAAATCTATAACTATGATAGATGAAATAAATGCAAAACAATATGAAAAAATTAAAGAACTCATAAAACAATTAAGTGAAAGACACCTAAAAAAGCCAGCTAGATTAAACTCTTAATTTAAGTAAAACAAAATCTATTGCATACATTCAAAAAGCCTTCAAATTATAATAAATACAATTATATTAATTTGAAGGCTTATACAAAATATAAAATTAATCTATTTCTATAATTCAATCATAATAATCGCTAGGAATCCCATTAAACAGAATACTATTAACAAAAACAAATAAAATAAAAGATCTTTTATTTTTATTCTGGTTTCATCTCCTTTTTTATTATTCCTCATTTTTTCACCTCTTTTAAGTATTAAATACTTTGAATTTAATATACTACTTTGTTTATTTTACGAAATACACCTCTGTTTTCCTACCTTTTTTTTAAAACTTAAAATAACACTATAAAAAAACACCATTACTTAACCTTATATTTAGTTGAAAAATGAAAATCCATATGATACTATGTTTCATTAAGAAAATAAAATCTGAAAAAGGCAAAGCAGGAGAAATCTTGTGACGCAAAACTAAAGGGTCTAAGTCTATAGATATGACAGCCAGTTACCAAAACTTTTTTAGAGAGATGCTATTTTATAAAAATAATATAGCCTCTTTTTTATTTGCATAATTTTAAGACATAAAATTAATCAACTAAAAATTAAAAAGGTGGTGAATTATGGGTATTGACTTAATTAATAGTTTAAGGTATCAGATTTTAAAAAAATATAGTTCTTTAGAAGATAAAAAGATAATCAATGAATTAATTTGTATTTTAGAAGATTTAGAAAATAATATTTTCACAATATAAAAAAAAGAAAGTATCTATAATAGCTATAAATAAAATCATAGTCACTAAGTTTTAAAGTTACACATATTCAGTCTAACTCATTAAAAAATTATATTTTTTTACTATTTTTAGTATTTTTATAAGTTTTTTAGTGATTTTATAAGTTTTTTTAATGTATACTCCTATATAGTGATGTAATTTGAGACTCAAAGTCTTTACTATTTTTAGGGAGGTGAGGTCCTGTGTACGCAACAGGTGAAAAACCAGGCGAAGGAACTTATATTTGTACTATATGTGGCTTAGGGATAATCATTGATAGTAATAGTGACGAATTACCAAGATGTCCAGACTGTAATGCGACTTTCTACAATGAAATATTTTAAAAGGGTGGCCTAGCCGCCCTTTTTTATTCTCTAGGAAATTAGAAATTTTATAAAATAAATATAAAAACTTAAATTTTGTTTATTTGGATGCAACATCATGTTGCTTTTTTATTTGAATTTAAATTTTTAATAACTATGATACACTTTATATAATAGCAATTGGAGGTGTTAACTTGAAAGGAAGAATATATTTAGAACATGATTTTCTTGGTATCATTGAGATTACTGAGGAAACAAATGGAATAAGTGGTATTTATTTTTTAGATAAAAAACAAAAAGAAGAAATACCTAGTAAAGAAGTCATAAAATGCAAAAAAGAATTAGAGGAATACTTTGAAAAGAAAAGAACTACATTTACTATAAACATTGATTTTAAAAGCGGTACAGAATTTCAAAGGGCATGTTGGAAAGCCATGTATAAGATCCCATACGGAAAAACCATCTCTTATTCAGAAGAGGCTCAATCTATCAACAATCCTAAAGCTGTGAGGGCTGTAGGAGGGGCAAATAGCAAGAACCCAATTTCAATTATAATCCCCTGACATAGAGTCATAGGTAAGTCGGGTAAACTTACAGGATTTGCATCTGGTATTTGGAGAAAAGAATATCTTCTTAAATTAGAAAAAGAAAATTAAAAAAATCCACCTTAGCTATAATAACTGCTAAGGTGGTCTTTTTAATTTATACTAAAGAGATGTTTTCATCTGTTTCATAGTCAAAGATATGACATTTTTCCATATCGAACCAGAAGTTATAATCTTTTCCATTTCCTGTTTCTCTAACATTTTCAGAAGTTAATCTAGCAGAATATTGAACTCCGTCAATTGCGAAATAAATAAACTCCTCATTTCCCATTTGCTCTACAATAGAGATCTTTCCAGTTATATAATTATCCTTATTTGGGTGTGTTTCATGAGATCCAATATGCTCAGGTCTAATTCCAAACCATACTTTCTTCCCTACATAATCCTTTACTTTTTCAGCTTTTTTCTCAGGTAGATGTAAAATCGTTTCTCCTACTTTCACAGAAACCCTACCATCGCTCATAATTAATTCAGATGGAATAATATTCATAGATGGTGAACCAATAAATCCTGCAACGAATTTATTCTTTGGTCTGCTGTATAGGTTTATAGGAGTATCTACCTGCTTAATTACACCATACTCTAATACACAGATTCTATCTCCCATTGTCATAGCTTCTACTTGGTCATGAGTAACATAAACCATAGTAGCAGGCTGACCAGCATTTTTTAACTCTTGATGTAATTGAGTAATTCTAACTCTCATAGAAACTCTTAATTTAGCATCTAAGTTTGATAATGGTTCATCAAATAAGAAAACTTCAGGTTTTCTAACAATAGCTCTTCCTACTGCTACCCTTTGTCTTTGTCCACCAGACATCTCCTTTGGTTTTCTATCTAATAGATCAGTTATTTCTAATTTTGTAGCTGCATCTCTTACTCTTTCATCTATCTCAGCTTTAGGTAATTTTTGTAATTTTAGACCAAATGCCATATTTTCATAACAAGTCATATGTGGATAAAGTGCATAGTTTTGGAATACCATGGCAATTCCTCTATCCTTAGGAGGCATGTCATTTACAACTTGATCTCCTATGATTACCTCTCCGCCAGTTATATCCTCTAATCCAGCAATCATTCTAAGAGTTGTAGATTTTGCACAACCAGACGGACCTACAAATACCATAAATTCTCCATCTTTAATATCTAAATCTATCCCATGTACTGCTTTAAATCCATTTGGATATGTCTTTTCTACCTTTCTTAATTTTACTACTGCCATTTTTATCCCCCTGTATATATAATTTAATTTTTATTTTCTGTACTTTCCCTTAATACTATATCTAAATCTATTGATTGGTTTCTTAAAAAACTCTTTCCCTGGATTTCATCAAAGATCATCTGCACCGCTACCTCTCCCTTTGTAGAAAAATTTAGATCTACAGAACTCAGAGTAGGAGTGGTATACTGACATGAATCTATATTATCAAATCCTATGATTTTTATATCTTCTGGTATTCTTTTACCATTTTTTAAAAGAGATGTGATTATTCCAAATGCCATTATATCAGAAGCTACACATAGACCATCTATATCAGTTTCAAATATTAACTCTCCTACTGCTAAACCACCTTGGTAAGTAGATTCATCTAGGTAGAACCTTTCCTCTCCTAAGGAGTATTCCATAAGAGCACTTTGATATCCCAAATATCTCCTACTATGGATCTCTATATCCTCACTCCCAACAAAAGCTATATTTTTACAGCTATTTTTAGCTAATATTGCAGTTGCATTAAACCCTCCAATAGTATCATCACTATTAATATAATTAACACCATAGAGATTATTTTTGTAGTTATCTATAAAAACTATGGGAATATTTATTTTTTTCAAATCTTTTTCTTTCAAAGGGTCTAAATCTTCAATAATTATGATCCCCTCTAAATCTCTTTTTAATGACCATTCTAAAATCTCTAAATCTTTAACATTGTTTCCAATAACTAGATCATATGATTTTTTTGAAAGTTCAAAGGTTATAGAATTTAAGATTTTTTGGTATAAACTATTTTTTCTAAAGGTATTATTTTCAACAGGAAGTAATATCCCAATAAGGTTAGATTTTTTACTCACTAAAGTTCTTGCTGCCTGGTTAGGTTTATATCCTACTTTTTCCATTAGATCAAATATCTTTTTTTGAGTTTCTGCACTACATTTACCCTTTCCATTTATAACATTAGAAACAGTTGATACAGAGAATCCAGATTTTTTAGCTATATCTTTAATTGTTAATTTCCCCATTTTCACCACCTTTTGGTAAAACGTTTTACCTAAGATTAGTATACTATACTTTTTCCTAAAATCAAACCTTTTTTTCTACAATAGTTCTTTTTCTATGATTTTTAATCAGTTATCATATATGAAATACATATATATACCAAAAAAACTTGCACTAAGTTAAAATTAATGATACTATATCCTGTAAAATCATTATATTTAGGAGGAAAAATTAAATGGAAAGATCAATTAAAGATACAACAGCTAATCCAGCACCTTTAGGGCTTTTAGGATTTGGAACAACAACTTTATTATTAAATTTACACAATGCAGGTTTATTTGGACTAAATGACATGATCTTAATGATGGGACTTTTTTATGGAGGGTTTGCACAAATAATTGCTGGTATCCAAGAAAATAAAAAAGGTAACACATTCGGAGCTACAGCATTTACTTCTTATGGAGCTTTCTGGTGGACATTAGTTGGAATTTGGGTATTAAACAAAGCGGAATATTTAGCTGCTGATAGCGTAGCTCTTGGTTCTTATATGTTTGTATGGGGTCTAGTTACATTCATTTTCTTCATCGGTACATTAAATGGAGCTACTATTGGAAAAATAGTTTTCGGTACATTAACTATTTTATTCATATTATTAGGATTCCACTTTATATTCGAAAGTGCATTATTCGGTAGAATAGCTGGATATGTAGGAATCGTCTGTGGTTCTGCAGCAATCTATGAAGCAGCAGGATTAATTTTAAATGAAAAATACGGTAAACAAATATTACCACTATAATCAAAAAGGCTTTCCCAACTTAGGGAGAGCCTCTTTTTTTGTAATTATTTTCAAACAATATTTCACTCTCTCTTCTCCTCATAACTTAGTAAAACTTAAAGTTTAATAAAGATCTATCCTATGGAATTAAGTTGTTTCACTCCTAAATATATGGTACAATTTCCTGTAAAACTATTATATTAGGGGGAAATTTTATAATGGAAAGAACAGTTAAAAATACTACAGCCAATCCAGCACCTTTAGGGCTTCTGGGTTTTGGAGCTACAACTTTGTTGTTAAATTTACACAATGCAGGTTTATTTGGACTAAATGATATGATCTTAATGATGGGACTTTTTTATGGAGGATTTGTACAAATAATTGCAGGTATCCAAGAAAATAAAAAAGGTAATACATTTGGAGCCACAGCATTCACTTCTTATGGAGCTTTCTGGTGGACATTAGTTGGAATTTGGGTATTAAATAAGGGTGGATATATGGTAGCTGATCATGTTGCTCTTGGTTCTTATATGTTTGTATGGGGTCTAGTTACGCTTATCTTCTTTATAGGAACTTTAAATGGTCCAACTATCGGAAAAATAGTTTTTGGGTCGGTAACTCTTTTATTTATATTATTAGGACTACATTTTTTCTTAGAGACTACATTACTTGGAAAAATTGCTGGATATGTTGGAATCATCGCAGGTTTATCTGCTATGTATGAAGCGGCTGCAATAATTTTAAATGAAAAATATGGTAAAACAATACTACCATTATAATAAATCTAGCCTATAAAAATTTATAGGCTTTTTTATTACCTAGGAAATTATACTCACAAAGGGCATCACTAAAACACTATTACTTTACTCTACAAACATAGAATTTTGAGATAAAATTTATAGAACAAATAAATTATAAAAATCGAGATTGTGCTTAGTAGAATTTTTTTAATTTTTTTTGAAAAATATGCTATAATATGGATTAGTTAGAACATAAAGGAGGTCATTATGGAAAAATTATTAAAAGGACATCAAAAATTTAAAGATATAAAATTCAAAAAAAATAAAGACTTATATTTAAAATTAGTAAAAGATGGGCAGCATCCAGGAACATTATTTATAGGATGTAGCGACTCTAGAGTAATACCAGGATTGATTACAGGATCTAAACCTGGTGAGCTTTTTACCATTCAAAATGTCGGAAATTTCGTAGCTCCTTATAAACCTGATGAAGATTATCATTCCACAGCTTCAGGAATAGAATATGCAGTATCAGTTTTGAACGTAGATGACATAATAGTTTGCGGACACTCCCATTGTGGAGCCATCAAATCTCTCTATAAAGATTTAGATAAAGAGGCGGATTTAGTCCATACAAATAAATGGCTAGAATTAGGTAATGAAGCCAAAAAGGTAGCACAATTAGTAGGAGGTTCTGATGAAGAAAAACTTATTAATACAGAAAAACTCTCTGCTATGTTTCAACTAGAAAATTTATTGACATATCCAGCAGTAAAAAGAAGAGTAGACGAAGGTTCATTACATCTTCATGTGTGGTATTACAAGATAGAAACTGGTGAAATAGAGTATTATGACGATATCAAAGGATCATTTGTTCCTATGGAAAACTAAAAGATAAAAGGGGTTGTCCTGTGGACACCCCCTTTTATTTTATATAATATATTTATTCTTATAAATAATCCTTAGATGATTTTAATAATTCTAGGAAATATTTCCATACATTCTCAACTGAAGATATAGATAATTTTTCTTCTGGAGTATGAACATCAAACATATTTGGACCAAATGAGATCATATCACAATCAGGTAATTTTTCACCTAACAATCCACATTCTAACCCTGCATGAATAGCTTTTATTCCAGCTTTTTTACCAGTTGATTTTTCATGAACTTCTAGTGCCATCTCTTGTAATTTTGAATTAGGATTAAATTTCCAAGCAGGATAAGTAGCACCTTGCTCAAATTTGGCTCCTGTAACTACAGCAAGAGTTTCTACTTGCTTAGTTAATAAAGCTTTAGCAGCGTCTACAGAACTTCTAATTGCTGATTGTAATACAACACCTGCATCTTCTGTAGTAAGCACACCTAAATTAAGTGAAGTTTCCACTAATCCCTCGATATCCAAACTCATTCTTTGAACACCATTAGGATATAAAAATAAAGTATTAATTACTCTACTAGTTGTATCTAGATCCATTACTTTAGAACCTTCTAACCCTTTTACCTCTGTCATAGTGATCTTAACCCCTGCATCTGAAACTCTTAACTCCTCAACTATCTCTGTAGTTACATTAGCTAAAATTTCATTTAAAGTTTCTATATCTTTTTTTGCTATAGAGAACAATACGTCTCCCTCACGAGGAATAGCATTAGTTTTTGATCCACCATTTATCTCTGTTAAGTTAATAGTTAATTTATCTGATATAGCTTTTAATATTCTAGCCATTATCTTATTTGAGTTTCCTCTCTGTAAATGGATCTCCATTCCTGAATGTCCACCAAATAATCCTCTAACACTAATATTAAAGAATGAATCCAATGTAGCATCAGTATATGTCACAGGAATTGTAAGAGTAGTTCTGTTCCCACCTGAACAGCTGACATAGATCTCTCCCTCTTCCTCTGTGTCTATATTGAATAAATATTTTCCTTGTAATAAGTCCCCATCTAAAGCAATAGCTCCAGACATCCCTGTTTCTTCATCAGAAGTAACTAATACTTCTAATTTTGGATGAGGAATATCATTTGAATCTAATACCGCCAGTGCAAATGCAACGGCTATACCATTATCGGCACCTAAGGTAGTTCCTTTAGCTTTTATGAAATCTCCATCAATTAAAAGATTTAATCCTTCATTTTCAAAATCAAATTCAGTATCTAGATTTTTTTCCCAAACCATATCCATGTGTCCTTGAATAATTATAGCAG
>Ga0316197_10002311_pt1 | contig 13625 bp, 9 predicted proteins | sample OudBiesiAoxic_MG_FD_204939 | JGI IMG/M metagenome (GOLD analysis project Ga0316197, IMG submission 204939) | Coastal sediment microbial communities from Oude Bieten Haven, Netherlands - site A oxic | ecosystem: Environmental > Aquatic > Marine > Coastal > Sediment | place: Netherlands...
AACCAACCCGAGCCGCAGACCCGGAGGCACATACCGCAACTTCACCTCTTCGACCTGTGATGGAACGACGACGCCGAGGAACGCGCCGTTGATCCTCAGCGTCCGCAGGCGGACGCCATCCGAAGTCGCCACCCATCCCTCGGGGATCGTAAGCGAGGTGGCGAGCAACTTTTCACCGCGGCGCGGGAGACGGAGATCGATCTCTCCCTGGACGAGCCTTTTCACCCGAACAGCCCTCGGCATCCAATTCGTGTGTGGGGGGCGCCAGTCCCCCAACTCCTCCGCCGCAACCACAACCGTGCGCGGATCCGTCAGGCCGACAACCGCCTCAGTGACCTCGGCAGCCGGAACGGCGTTTACTGCCGGCGCGACGAAGAATCGGCGGAGCGCGCCGGGGTTCCTCGCGAGGCGCATGGCGCCACCACCCGGCAATACCCCCCTCCGCAATCCGCTCGGGACCGGTGATCGCCCCGGCACCGCCACGACTCGAACGTTGAGAAAGTCGAGTAACGGGTGGTCAGTGACCTCAAAGGAGCCGAAGTACTCGCGCCCAGCGTGAAATCCGAAGACCTCACCAAGGAGCCGAGCATAGGCCAGCGGCGCCAGGGGATTGTGGAAACGGATGTCCTCGAGCCTGTGCACCGCGAGGGTGGCGGGATAGTACGCCATGCCCCGGCCAACGATTCGCCACGGTCCGTCGTCGGCTGTGCGGCGAGCCATCTCTTCGGTGACAGCGGTCGGCGGATAGAAGAGATCGCGCCGGCCGGTAGGTAGCATCTCCCGCGCCCACGGCACAAGATCCAGGAGCATCGCTACAGCGAGGACCGCTGGTGCCAGGTTCGGTTTCCAATGCCCGACTGCGAGACCGCCAATAATAAGCAGCCATAGCATCACCACATGGGGAGATCGAGCAACGGCAAGGCTGACGGTGGCTGCGCTCAGGGCCGCCACCCAGGCCACGATGCCCGGGCGACGACTCAACATCCGGCTCAGACCGACGGACGCCAGAATGCACAGAGACAGGGCGACCACGGGCAAGACTCTGTTGAATGCGACGACCCCCAGGCCCGGCAGAGCGCGAAAAATGCGTTCCACCGTCAGAAACTGCATCGCCAGAGCCATCCCCGCCGCCGCGAAAAATATCAACGGGAGAATGTATCGGCGCCGAAGAGCGAGGGCGGCAACCAGACCGGCGAACACGACGAGACCCGAGTAAATGCTCCCCGGCACCGGCCACTGTGCGGGTGAGGGCGGCGGATCCACAAACGGCTGGCCCAACGCAATGGGATTGGTCGGTTGCAGTACAAGGCGGCCCTGCTCTCCGACACACCAAGTCTGTGGTTGGCCCCAATGAACCTCTGTGTCCGGCAAGGGGTGTTTCTTTGTTTCGTCGGAGCGAAGAGCCTGCCTCATGATGTGGACGAAAGGGAGTACGTGCGGCGCCGCCATGCTAAGCCCCAGGGCGGCAGCCAAAGCCGCCGCACCAACGCCGTGCAGGCGCCCGTTGCGCCGAGAACTGAGCCCGACACCGCAGACAACCGCCAGAAGTCCCGAAGCAACCGCCAGTTCCGGATGGCCGGAGTAGGCAATCACCGACGTCAGCAGTGCCGCACAGACCACCAAAATCCACCTCGGGCGCCGCACCAGGCGCACGACCGCAACCAGCAGCCAGGGCGCCCACGCCACCGTGCTGGTATGTGGGAAAAGTCCCCAGGCAACGATTCCCCCACCAAGAGCAAATCCACCACCCGCCAGAAGCGCGGCACCCTCGGAGGCGCCGAAAAGCCGTGCCGCCAGCCAGGTGCCCTGGAGAGCGATGAGCATCTTCAGCGCCAGCGCCGTCAGCATGGAGTCCTCCACCGGCACCAGCCGCGCCAGCATCCTCACCGGCGAAAAAACCTCCGCCTGCGGGTTGGCCCATGGCGAGGACCCGCCATCGATTCGATCCGACCACAGGGGCAGGCGGCGCTCGGCGAAGGCGCGTCGGACTTCAATCTCCCAGGGAACGAACTGATAAACGGTATCGTTGAGCTTCGCGTGCCGCGAATCCGCGTCCACCCTGGGAGCCCCCGGAAACGCCCGTTGCACATGGACGGTGGGGAGCAGCAAGTTGTTGTTGAGAATCCAGGGCGCCAAGACGGCGTGCGGCAGGATCAGCCCGGCGGCCATCACGGACGGCGTCAAAGGGCGCTTCAGTATCCGGGCGATGAACAACAGCGCGACCTGCATCGCCGCCAATGCCAGCAGGTGTCCGGCCATGGATCAAACCCCCAGATTTCCGGGCCGCCGAAGACGCAATGCGTAACGGTAGGGTCCCGCGCCGTTTCCAATCACTCATAATGATAAGGCAGCTATGCCGCCCGTTATCGGATGGCCGGTGAAGAACGATGTGCTAGGTTTTGACGATGCCTCTTGGCCGTACCCTCCTTCTCTGCCTGACGGCGATCCTGATCAACGCCTGTGCCCCGGTCCCTGAGGTGCCTTCCGAACCCCGGAATCTGAGAAACGTCATCATCGTCCTTGTCGATACGCTCCGGGCTGACCACATGAGCACCTACGGCTACGAAAGACAGACATCACCGGCCATCGATGAATTCGCGGGCGCGGCAGTGGTCTTTGAACACGCCCGCTCGCAGTCGAGCTGCACATTTCCATCGGTAAATTCGCTGCTGACTTCTCGCTATCCCGATGTCTTTGCCCGTCAGGGTCCGGGTCAGTTTGGAATCCCCGACGAATACCCCGCGGTCGCCGAGGTCCTCAATGATCGGGGTTACTTCACTCTCGCAGTTTCGCAGAGTGCCGTGGTCCGCAACACACCGAGCAAGCACAACCCGAACGGCGGCTTTGGCCGAGGATTTGACCGCTTTGTCGAGGGCTGCGTATGGAAACAGGGCGCGTGTCTCAACCGAAAAATCTTCAAGGAGCTCGACCTCATCGATAAACCCTTCTTCCTTTACCTCCACTACATGGAGCCACACGCGCCGTATCGTCACCCCCCGAAGCACCCCTTACAGTTCGCCGGGGAATACGAAGGATTCGATTTCATCCGCGACGGCGACCCCAGACCAATCGGCAAAATGATCTACGATGACGGTCCGGAGTTTGAAATCACCGATCGCGACGTTCAGCATCTGGTCGATCTGTACGATGACGAAATCCGCTACTTCGACGACATCTTCCGCAGCCTGTTGCAGGAGCTCGAGGCTCGTGGGCTGCTCGATGAGACAATGATCGTGTTCGCTTCAGACCACGGCGAAGAGTTCCTCGAGCACGGCCACATCAACCACTGCCGCGGTGTATGGGACACCGTCACCCATGTCCCTCTCTTTTTCAAGATTCCAGGGGTCGACGGAAAACGGTTCGATGCTGCGGTTGAGAATCTCGATATCGTGCCCACGATCCTCGACTATCTCGCCATCGACAGCGAAGGCTTCGGATTTGAGGGAAGGAGCCTGCGCCCGTTGATTGAAGGTCGGAAGCTGCCCACCCGGCACGCCTTCGCCAAACAGACGCAGTACCGGTCTTCGGATGACGGACGATTCCACCTGATCCTCGACAGTGACAATGACGTTTTCACCCTCTTCGACATCAAAAACGACCCTCTCGAGCAACACGACCTCTACGACCCGTCCCACCTGGAATTCAAACCGTTGAGCGATGCTCTTTTCGGCTGGCTCGAACAAACATCCCAGCTCCAGCGTCTCGCCGAATCGACCGCCGCCGACAGGGCCAAAGAGGAAGAGTTGCGCGCCCTCGGTTACCTTCAATAAATGAGGAAATAGGAATGCCGCCCACCCACCCGAATCCAATTTCGGATTTCGAATTTCGGACTTCCGCCCACCCACCCCTTGACAAGAACGAAATGGGCTCGAACATTTGGATGCATCGAGCATCCAGCATCGAGTATCAGGCGGGGCCGGTGGTAACTCAAAACTCAAAACTAATAACTCAAAACTCCCCGGATGGGCGAGCGGCATTCCTAACTCCCAATTCGCTACTCGAGGTAACCGAACGCCTTCAGTCGCTCCCGTTCGCGTTCGCTGAGAACCACCTCTCCGGTTTGGCTGAGAGATCCAAACGTCTGGAACAGCTCGAGCGAGTGCTTTCGGTGCTTCTGCAAGCGCTTGCGGAGCACACTCGTCTTTTTGGGATCCTGGCCAGCGCAGTCTGAGATTTCACCAGGGTCGTTTTCCAGATCGAAGACCTGGGCGGCCAGATCGCCTGAAAAAATCCCTTTGTCATCTCCCACGATCACAGCCTGTGCAAAAGTCCCGGCAAAGATGGCAGGATTCAACCGAGGCGCACGGAGATCTTCACCCGGCAAATCGTCAGCATCCAATCCGACAAAATCAAGCAGAGTTGGCGCAACATCAACCGCCGAACGAGGCGTGGGGTCGACGTCTCCCCCGTTCTTCCCTCCCGGCCACTTGATAACCAACGGCACCCGCACGATTTCTTCGCGAAGCGAGTTGTGGCCAAAGTCGCCACGCTCACCAAATGCCTCGCCATGATCGCTGGTGACCACGACCAACATCTGATCCCACATACCACTCGAGCGCAGATCGTTGAAAAGCTCACCCAAAGCGCGATCCAGAAAACTCACGCCCTCGTCGTAACCGTAGCGGAGAATTTCGGCATCGTTCGGCTCAAGCGCCACCTCTCGACGGTGCAGGGCGTTGACGAATTGCGAGGCACACGCGCCACCCCGACACCCGAAGCCGTGAACTCCGAATTTCTCGGCAATCTTCGTCCTCGTCAGCCCGGGAGCCTCATACGGAAGCAGCTTAAAGTCGGAGTGCGGTTCGAAGGTGTGGAGAAAGAAGAAAAAATCGTCGTCGCGGTGGTTGAGGACCCAGTCGGCCGCCATCCGCGCCTGCCGTCCCGCCCGCCAACCGCTCACCTTGTAGCTGTTGAAGCCCTTGTCGAAACCCCAGCGAGGACTCAGCCAGATGCAATCAAAAACCAGAGCTGCCGTCTCCAGGCCAGCTCCTCGAAACCGTTCGGCGAGAGTCGGAATTGCTGGATCCATGGCCTGTTCAAGTCCGATTGCCCGATGGGTTTCGGGGTGGAAACCAGTCAACATCGACGCGTGCGAGGGCTTGGTCCAGCTCGCCGCAGCATAGTGCCGGACCCACGTCTCGGCCTCTGCAACGAAGCGATCAAGATGAGGGGTAGAGACGATTCCGCCGAGCGCACCCACAGCATCGCTGCGCAAGGTATCCACTGAGATCAATAGAATCTGGGTCGGAGTAAACTCCTTCGTCAGGGACGCCATCAACCCATGGCTTAACGTGACCTCACGCAGAAATAACGAACAGCCTTCAGGCAGATCCTCCTCAAGCCACAGTTGAACGTCCCGACCGGCTGCGCGTCCGAGATCCACCTCGTGAAGCCACCAGCCGTCCGAAGCTCGCAGATCAATCTCGAAATCTGCTCCACGACCACCGGTGGCGCTCACACCTCCTCGGAGGGTAGCGGTGAGTCGGCCGTCGAGCTTGGCCTCGCACTGGATGCATCCCCGAAGCGTCAGCATGGGGTCTTTTCCCAACTTCAGGTCGGAGGTGACCCGCCGCCGCCAGGGCATTTCCACAGCGACCCAGGTCTCATCACTGGCAAAAACCTCGGACGCCCTCAAGACCTGTCCCTCTGCAACCAGGCCCCTCTCGGCCACCAGATCAAAGACCTTTTCCACCGTCGAATTGCCGCTATCGCCGGCACATCCGAGGACCCCGACGAGCGCAGCCAACACCGCAATGAGCCTACTCCACTGATCGTTAAGAAAACACCTCATCGGCTTGCCATGGTACCCGAATTGCGAACAGCTACCTCCGCTGCGTACCACCGGTTGTAGAGAATCACCGTTTCGCGCATCGAGTCCTCCGCCACCCTCCATTGCGAGGACATCATCTCGCCGATCGATTTCGTCACCTCGTCCGCGCCGAGCCGGCGCGCCCGAACCATCAGGCGGAGGACATGGCGAGCGTTGGCAACCGTCTGCCGAGCAAGTCCCGCCAAGGGGCTCGGGTCGATTTCCTGCAGAACCTGGCGAAACACCCGGACGGCAAGGCCGGTGTCAACGCCCGGCGCGAGGTGACCGGCGCGGACCATATGATCGATTAGGAACGCACGGTGCCAATATTCGGTGAGCGCCGTGGTTGCGTCCTTGACCGCGAAGATGTAAATAATCTTTCTCCACAGGCGCCGGAGGAAATAACGGCCGACCATCAACGGCACTGCGATACATCCAGTCTGGGCCAGCAAACCGTTCACCGGACGAGCCAGTTGGATTCTCGTCGCCGGCGCGACCTCGGACTCCCTGACCTTGGCGATCTTTCCAGGTATCCGCCTTCTGAAGATGGTTTCGAAAACAAGGTCGACTAACGGTAAAGGAATCAATACAGAGAGCCCCGCGCAGGTCGCGTCGGCGTAGACAGCCCAATTAAATTTCGGATTTCGGATTTCGGATTTCGGATTTGCCACCCAACCTCCTTGGGTTCAGAGTACAAGGTACAGGGTTCAAGCCTCACCCACGCGGCAGACGGCTATTCGGCTTTTCAGCTATGCGGCCACCCGCGTACCCAGGTACAAGATACAGGGGGGTGGGCGGAATCTCTCACTCCTCATTCCCATCTCACTTTGCCCGCAGATGACGCAAATTGACGCAGATCCACACAGAAAAATCGTCCGTGCCTATTTGCGTTATCTTTGGGTTTCCGGATGGGTGGGGGGTTGCGCGCAGTCAAGATCTGAATACCCTTCACAGTCCTCGTCACGAAACCTCGCCGCACCGAGGACCTCGAACATCATTTCGCGACTGTAAAGAAACTGGTGGCCCCACCCGTAGAACGCCCGGTTCAACATAAACGTGTTCGAAACCCCGTCGGCTGTGCGCCCAGGCTCGACGGAGTAATGAGTGAGATACACCTAATCGAGGTTCGGTGTCGAAATGCGCAGCACCCCACCATCGGTGAGCGAGCGCCAGCAACCCTCGAGAAAACGGAGGCCGTCATCAAAACGAAGGTGTTCGATGAAGTGCTCGCAGAAAATGTAGTCGGCGTCGGAGAACGGAAATTCGCGCGTCACGTCGAGGACGAGGTCGATGCCTGGCAGTTCTTGCAGGTCGATGTTGCACCATCCGGAGATGATCTCCGTACCACAACCGACATGGAGCCTGCGGCTCACCTCGGTCTCGGGACGTTTCGGCGCCACCGGTTTCTTGTCGAAGATCCCCATTGAAGAAGCCACTTCAGACCGGTTAGATGAACGAATCCATTGCGGGCGTCGGACACCCCCGATCAACGGTCCTACAGTGTACATCACCGGCGGATCGACGATCTCGATCGCGCCCCCGACGTCGAGCCAGGCCGTTTCTCAATGTCCTTGCTGACGGCCTACGGCCGTCGCGACGCACCGTCGCCGGCGCGTGGCTCATGGCCTCCTCCTTCGGATGAGGTGTGAATCCTGCATCCTGCATCCTGGATCCGAATGGGCGGAAGGTGTGCCTGCTACACTCTCCCGCTATGTACGAACACCAACAGCAGGTAGCCGCCGAAATCGTGGCCGAGGTCTGCAGCCTCACCCGTCGGGTCCAGGATCGCATCGTCGCCGCCGGCGATTCTCTGGCCAAGGGCGACCGCTCCCCGGTCACCCTCGCAGATCTCGCAACCCAGATCGTGGTCAGTCATCGTCTCAAAGAGGCTTTCCCTGGCGATCCCCTCCTCGCTGAGGAGGACTCCGGAGCTCTGGAAGCCTCACCCGAGATGGCCGAGCGGGTCTTCGGGCAGGTTCGCGGGAATATCACCGACATCTCACCAGAGGCGATGATCGAGGCACTCGACCGCGGCGACCACACTGGCGAGGGTCAACGCTATTGGGTCCTTGACCCGATCGACGGCACCAAGGGTTTTCTGCGCGGCGATCAGTACGCGGTTGCCCTGGCGCTGGTCGATGGGGGCCGGGTCGTCGTCGGTGTCCTCGGTTGCCCGAATCTGCCGTCGCCAACCGGCGCTATATCCGACACTACAGGGTTTCTGTTCAGCGCGGCCGCGGGACGCGGCACCGTCACAGGACCAGTCGACACCCAGGAGTTCGCCGACGCCCGGGTCGACGAAGTCACCGACACCTCAGACGCGGTGTTCTGCGAATCGGTGGAAGCGGCCCATGCGGCCCACTCGGTTCAGGCGGGCATCGCGTCTCGTCTCGGGATCACGGCACCCTCCTTTCGCATCGACAGCCAGTGTAAATACGCGGTGGTCGCGCGCGGCGACGCATCCATCTACCTGCGGCTGCCTCGCGACACCAGCTACCGGGAGAAGGTCTGGGACCACGCTGCCGGCGCAATAGTGCTCGAGGAAGCGGGTGGTCGGGTCAGCGACCTCGACGGCCAGCCGCTGGACTTCTCGAAGGGTCGGTTGCTCGGAAACCACAATGGCATCGTCTGCACAAACGGCGCGATCCACGACGAGGTCCTGGCCGCCTGCCGCGCCGAGCTGGGAATCGATTAGCCATCAGCCGACCCGATATTCGATGCTCGATGCTCGATGCTGGATGCTGGATGCTGGATGCTGGATTCAAGAAATCGATAATTCCTCTCGCTGGATTGTCAAGGGATGGGGGGACGAAAATCCGAAATTCTAAATCCGAATTCCGAAATCTCGGCCCGGGTGGCCGGATCTGCGTCTATCCGCGTTATCTGCGGTTCCTTCGAAATTGGCAAGGTTTAGGGTACCGGGGGCAGGATGGTGCCCGAGCTTTCGAACTTGACCGCGCGTTTGCCGGTGGTGCACGACATACAGGCCGGTGCGGACTTGATGACGTGCTCGACAAAGACCGCCTCGGGCATGTAGTAGAGCGCATCCACCCCGAGCTCGACCCGGACCTCCTCGACATCGCCGTTGAAACGCGCGCCGATGAGTTCCTTCTGGGTTGGAGTGTTGATGCCCTGGAAGCAGGAATCAATCACCATTGGCCACAAGGTTCCAAAGTAAATCTTTTTGGCGCCGGCAGCGCGAAAGGCGCGAACGATACGTTTCGCGTTGGTACCGCGGACAATGCTGTCATCAACCAGAAAGATCGTGCGTCCCTCGACCGCCTTGGCATCAACCCGGAAATCGAGCATCGCCGCCTCGTCCCGCGCCTCCTGGGTCTCCTCCATGAAGATCCGGCCGCCATAGCGGTACTTGGAAACCGGGGTCGCGTATTGCAGCGCAGATTTCTCTATCTCCTTCTCGAGTTTTTGCGCAAAGGCCTCGGCGCCGGGGATCGGTGAATGCGGGATCGGAACCACGAGATCGATTTCGCGCACCAGCTCCGGCACTTTCTCCAGGAGATACATGGCCAGCGTCCGGCCCGCCCGCCAGCGGAAAGAACGGATCTTGTCGCCCATCATCTTCGACTCAACGTCGGCAAAGTAAATGAGCTCGAAAGCACAGGGGCGCGGGTCACGCTGGACAACAATCCGCTCGTCAATATCGAGATCACGATCGCTGAAGAGGGCGGCGCCGTGCGGCACGTCTTCCAGGACCTCGAAACCGTTCTGCTCGAGCGCCAGGGTCTCAGATGCAATCATCACCGTCTCGCGTCCGTTGCTGCGGCGGCGGCCTTTCACCATTGGTCTGAAACCGTGCGGGTCACGGAATGCGAACAATCCGCCAGGGGTCGCCATGACGGCGGAGAATGCCCCTGTCACACCCTTCTGGACCTCGGCGGCGGCGCGAAAAAGCAGCTCCTTCTCGTCGACAGCGGGATCGAGCCGGCGGTGGTGTTCGACCCACAGGCTGAGAACGCGGAGCAATGCCTCGCCGTCACAGTTGGCAGCCAGCGCCTGCGAACGGCCAGCCAATTCGACCTCGATCTGCGGCACGTTCGTGATGTGGCCGTTGTGGGCGAGAGCCAAATTCGTCATCGGATCGTAGAACGGCTGGGCGTTGTTCGTGCCACCGGCGCCGAAGGTCTTGTACCGGGTGTGAGCAATACCGAGGTCACCGCGAAGATGTCCGAGTGGTTTGAAGATATCGTCGGCAAGGCCTTCGCCCTTTTCAAGTGACACGCTGCGGTGCACTGGGTCGAAGACGAAGAGGCCTGCGTAGGCCGGCCCACGATGCTGGAGAAAGTGGCTCCCATTGCCGAGGTCACCGACAACCGATCTCCCGTCGTTACTGATGACTCCGACAATGCCGCACATGCAACCCCCTCAGAAGGGCACACTATAGAACAGATTCGGCGATACGGTGACCGTTATACCCAGTCGGCGAAAGATGCAAGATGCAAGATACAAGGCGCGTTCGCTCGCTCAAGTAAAAGTACCGCTTTTTTCTGAGACTCGGAACCAAAAACGACCCGGAAGAGCGGGTGAATCTTGTATCTTGAATCCTGTATCTTGAATCTTGAATCTGAGCGGGAAGGCGCTCAGGGGCTTTGCCGCTCGATCTCGCCAGTCATCGGGACAAAACGAACGGGAATGATGGAACTCTCGTCAAATCCTTCGGGCGTCCTCGTGATGACCTTCAACTCCTGGTAGAAGTCACCGACCGGGATCACCATCCTCGCACCTACTGCGAGCTGCTCGAGCAACGGATCCGGCACCCGTTCGGGCGCCGCCGTGACAATGATGCCGTCGAAAGGCGCTTCTTCGGGCCATCCACCATAGCCATCGCCACAGCGCACCTGGACAGATTCATACGAGAGCTCGGAGAGGGTCTGCGCGGCGTGCTCGCACAGGCGAGGACGGATCTCGATCGAGCGCACCTCGACTCCCATCGCCGCAAGGACGGCCGCCTGGTACCCCGAGCCCGTGCCAATTTCAAGCACCTTGCCGCCTTCACCGACTTCGAGGAGCTCAGACATCAAGGCCACGATATAGGGCTGGGAGATGGTCTGTGAGTCGCCGATAGGTAGGGGCGAATCCTGATAAGCGACATCGCGGTAATTTTCGGGGACAAAGAGATGCCGCGCCACCGATCGCATGCTCTCGAGCACCAGTGGATCCTTGACGCCCCGAGCCTCGATCTGCTGGCTCACCATCTGTTCGCGCTGCATCTTCCAGTCCGTTTCAACGGGTTGGGCGGCCTGCCCACTGTCGGAGTTACACCCGCAGCTCGATACTACAGTCGCGACGACGCCGGCCACCAACAGACAACGACTCACGCGGCCGCCACGCCTCATCCTGCTTCCCACCTTTCGCCCAGTCCGACACAAACTTCCCAACCGCACCTCATAGTAGTTCAGCTCCCGGAGATTCACCATCGCCTCCACGTCCTCACGACTTGCAACTCTCATGCCGAATTAGTTTTAAGTTCTCAGTTTTAAGTTTTGAGTTTGATCCCTACTCCCCAAGGAGAATCAAGGGCGGACAGGGGCCCACTCAAAACTCATAACTCATAACTCAAAACTCAAAACTCGGTTCATTGCCTCCTTTCTTCTTGACACACCCGTGCCACCCCACCACCATGTCGGTCATGCGAAAGATCATTGACGCCGATGACCCAAACACCCCTGACACAAAAATGACCCGACGAGAGGCCGTTGCAGCGGGGACCACCGCCGCGGTCGCAGCCACAGTCGTTCGAACGGTTCCTGCGAAGACATCGAGTTCCGGCTCGCCTCCGGTTGCGGTGGCATCAAAGAACGGCATCGAGGCGGTCCGACGCGCAGTCGAACGCATGGAGGCCGGGGTCGCGCCGGTCGAGGCGGCGGTCCAGGGCGTATCGGTTGTCGAGGCCGACCCCAACGACACAAGCGTCGGCTACGGCGGGCTGCCGAACTCCGAGGGCGTCGTTCAGCTCGACGCCTGTTGCATGGACGGGTCAACGATGCGCGCCGGCGCAGTGGCCGCTCTCGAGGGCTACATGCACCCGGCGCAAGTGGCCTTTGAGATCATGCGCCGCACGACCCGGGTGCTGTTGGTTGGCGAGGGCGCCGCACGGTTTGCCAAGAGTCTCGGCTTTCCCGAGGAGGGCCTCCTCACCGAGCGCGCACGCAAGATCTGGTTGTATTGGAAGGGACAGATGTCCGGCGTCGACGACTGGATCACTCCACCGGATCTGGTGGAAGATCCCGATGTTCAGCGGTTTATCAAAAAGAACGGGCCCATCCGGCCCACCGGCACGATCAATTTATGCGCGGTTGACGGCAAGCGAGACGTCGGTGGCACGACAACCACGTCGGGGTTGGCGTTCAAAATTCCGGGGAGAGTCGGTGACTCACCCCTGATTGGCGCCGGCCTCTTCGTGGATAACGAGGTCGGCGCGGCCGGCTCGACTGGGCGCGGCGAATCGGTCATCCAGATCTGCGGCGCGCACACCATCGTCGAGCTCATGCGAAGCGGACAGTCACCTCACGACGCCTGCCTCGGGGCGCTCGATCGGCTGGTGCGAGCGACGCGGGTCCCCTATCTGCTCGATGGTAGTGGACGCCCGAAATTCGACGTCAAATTCTACGCTGTCAACCGGGCGGGAGAGGCGGCTGGCGCCGCCATCTGGGCGGGCGGCGAGTACGCCCTCTGCCGCGGCGGTGAGGAGGCGCGTTTGATGGAGTGTGCGTCGCTCTACCCAACCGTCGCTCCCTGGAAGAAGAAAGCTCAATAGGCGTCCTCTCCCGGGGACACTCGACCCCAGCCCGAGACAAAGACCATACGGCTTCCAAACCTGGAAGTCCAAGGTTCTCAATACTTATCGTCTGGCACGGGCCTTGCTGCTTAGCCAACAGACGATGGCAACGAACGCCATCGGGGAGGCAGCCATGAGAAACCACCGACGGCACGTGTTGCTCGCACCAGTAATCGTCCTCGTCGTGACCTTCGCCGCACCGACGGTGGATGCCGGAAGCGGCGTCGGCATCCATCTTGGCAGCGGCGGATTCGGCGTGTCGGTTGGGTTCGGGGACTGGGGCGTCTACACCCGGTCATGGTCCGACCCCTACTGGTCGATCGATTTCAATGCCACGCTCGCCGGGTACGGGGAGTGGGTTTGGGTCAGTGGGCTTGGACGTGTCTGGCGTCCGTGGGTAGCCGCCTCATGGCGCCCATACACCCATGGAAGGTGGGTCTCTACCGGCTACGGCTTGACCTGGGTGGCCTACGAGCCCTGGGGATACGTTCCCCACCACTACGGGAGCTGGGCCTACGCTTCATTCGGTTGGGTATGGGTTCCCGGATACAGCTACTCCTGCGCCAACGTGGTGTGGGTTGGCTCACGCGGACACGTCGGCTGGTACGCAAGACCACCGTGGGGCTGGAGCCACGCGAAACACGGATTCCGGCACGGCTATCGCCACGGCTTTCGTGACGGGTATGACAGCGGCTACAGCGACGGCTGGCACGACGCACGATACGCCACCTATGTTGACTGGAAGCACTTTGGTTCCGAGAACGTGTCCCGTCACGCAGTAACCCACCGGATCGCATCGCAAAATTACATCAAAGGCCGAACCGTGGCGCCATCCAGAGACGAAATCCGGCAGCGCGGCGGCGCAATTGTCACCGAGACCCGGCTTTCGCGAAGGACCGCAAAGGCAGATGGCCGCGAGATCACAATCGCGCGCCCCGAAGGCGTGGCGAGGAGCATCGAGCGCAACGCAGCAGAAACCGTGGGAAGCTCCCTGTCGGGAGAGGCCCTGGAACGGCGTCA
>Ga0316197_10002312_pt1 | contig 13623 bp, 9 predicted proteins | sample OudBiesiAoxic_MG_FD_204939 | JGI IMG/M metagenome (GOLD analysis project Ga0316197, IMG submission 204939) | Coastal sediment microbial communities from Oude Bieten Haven, Netherlands - site A oxic | ecosystem: Environmental > Aquatic > Marine > Coastal > Sediment | place: Netherlands...
GCCCGCGGATTTCGACCTTTCAGCCTCGGTAGACAGCGCCAGTGACGCAATACTTGCCCGCCTTGCTGAGTTTTCACCACCACCCCGCTTTGCTGTTCGCGTGGCAGGGTTACGGCCAACCGGACTAATCCTAGAAGGAGCTACAGAGCAAGATAGCGCAAATATGCGCGCGTGGCGTGACGCACTAACTGGCCCGTTCGGATACCGTCACGATGACCATGACAGCTACCGCTTTCACATGACTTTTGCATATCCGATTAAGTGGCTTCCGACATCCGCTCAATATCAATGGGAAACCGAATGTGCGTTAATCCTCGCTGAACTGGTAGAGGCCGCACCCGTTATCCCACTTAGGCAACCGACCTTCTGTCAGTTCGCAGATATGAATCACTTCGACGCGCTTTTGGCCCTTGGTACTTAAACAGCCATTGCCAGACAGAGCATGTGTTACGCCCCTTTGCGGGATTGAAAGCGGTTTTTTCCCTTCATTTCAGAACTTGGTTACTGTGGGATCAACACAGAAATCAGGGAATTATCGTACACAAAGAAAAGGGGCCCCGAAGGACCCCTGTTAGTTTCGCCGTTCAAGCTCAATTTGTTAACCGCTCGGTATTTTTCTGCCTGCGGCCTGAACGTCGTCAGGAGCGAACGCATCCGCTCCGTGTCCGTTGTCCCGCCTTGGCGGGGCGACGAGGTGGTGGCGGTCGTTTGCACGCAAACGATGAGAACCACCCCCTTTCGTATTAGAGAGGCCAAGGTCCCACCCTGCCCTGCTCCAATTTCGTCGGGGTGCGTCCAGTCTGGAGAACCAGACGCCACCCCTACACATCCCCCAGGGATGCGTATGACTTAGCTACACCCGCTTGTCCCACCGCAGGTGTTGCACTTCATGCAGGTGCCGTTGCGCACCAGCGTGTAGTTTCCACATTCCCCGCAGGCTTCACCTTCGTAGCCTTGCATTTTGGCCTTGGTGCGGGCGTCCATCTCGACGGTCCCCGTGGCCACCGCCGTGGTAGAGCTCATCGCCACCGCAACACTGCCGCCTTCAACGGGTGCGATGTTGTCGAAGGATGTGGCCTGCGCCGTCAGATGCTGCCCGCCCTGAAGGACCACCAGTTCTTGTGGCAGACGCTTGCGCAGGTACCCTGTCGAACTAATTTGTTTCAGCACTTCCAGTGACTTGGAGGCAGCAGTTTCACTGATCTCCGAGACGTTGCTTACGCCTTCGCTCTCACCACCGCCCAGATCATCAAAGCTGTGGCCTTCGGGTTGGACATGCGCCAGATCCGTGCGGTCCAGATAGCTCACCGCTAGTTCACGGAAGACATAATCAAGGATCGACGTGGCGTTCTTGATCGTCTCGTTGCCTTGGACCATGCCCGCAGGCTCGAACTTGGTGAAGGTGAAGGCGTCAACGAACTCCTCGAGCGGTACACCGTATTGCAGCCCAACAGACACGGCGATGGCGAAGTTGTTCATCATCGCGCGGAAGCCCGCCCCCTCTTTGTGCATGTCGATAAAGATCTCGCCAAGGTTTCCGTCTTGATACTCACCGGTGCGCAGATAGACCTTGTGGCCGCCCACGATTGCTTTTTGGGTGTAGCCTTTCCGACGCTGAGGCATCTTTTCGCGATGCGATTTGACGATCTCTTTGACGATGATCTTCTCGACCACTTTCTCGGCCAGCACTGTCGCTTTTTCCTGCGGTGTGCCGGTCTCTAGTATTTCTGCTGCATCCGCGTCGTCTTCGACCAATGCTGCCGCCAATGGCTGGCTGAGCTTGGAGCCGTCACGATAGAGTGCATTGGCTTTGACACCCAGCGACCATGAAAGCTCGTAGGCTTTCTGACAGTCTTCGATGGTGGCGTCATTTGGCATGTTGATCGTTTTAGAGATAGCACCCGAGATGAACGACTGCGCCGCGGCCATCATGTGGATGTGGCTGTCAACGGACAGGTACCGCTTGCCCTTTTTGCCACAAGGGTTCGCACAATCGAAGATGCTGTAGTGCTCTTCTTTCAGGTGCGGTGCCCCTTCGAGCGTCATGGTGCCGCAAACATGGTCATTGGCCGCGTCGATGTCCTGCTTCGAATACCCGAGAGATTTCAGCAGATCAAACGTGGGGTCGTTCAGCTTTTCCGCTGGAATTCCAAGCACCTGCGTGCAGAACTCTTCGCCCAGCGTCCACTGGTTGAACACGAACCGGATATCGAAGGCCGATGCAAGTGCCGCATCTACCTTTGCCAGTTCATTTGCACCAAAGCCGTGGCCGGCCAATGTGGTATGGTTCACGCCCGGTGCATTGCCGATTGTGCCATGTCCAACCGCATAGGCCACGATCTCTTCGATCTCCGCAGACCCGTAACCCTGCTTTTCAAGTGCAGCAGGCACGGATTGGTTGATGATCTTGAAATAACCACCACCCGCGAGCTTCTTGAATTTGACCAGTGCAAAGTCCGGCTCGATCCCTGTGGTGTCACAGTCCATAACAAGGCCGATGGTGCCCGTCGGCGCGATCACTGTGGATTGCGCATTCCGGTAGCCGTATTTCTCACCCAACTCCAACGCCTGATCCCATGCACCACGTGCAACTTCGATGAGACGCGCGTCAGGGCAGGATTTGTAGTCAAGCGGTACCGGGTTTACTGCCAGTTCTTCGTAGCCACCCACCTTGCCGTAAGCGGCAGTGCGGTGGTTGCGGATGACACGCAGCATATGTTGCGCGTTCTTCTTATAGCCCGGGAACGGCCCCAGCTCACCCGCCATTTCAGCAGATGTGGCATAAGCGACGCCGGTCATGATCGCCGTCAGCGCGCCGCAAAGGGCGCGGCCCTCGGTACTGTCATAGCTGTACCCCATGTTCATCAGCAAACCGCCGATGTTGGCGTATCCTAGACCCAGCGTGCGGAAGTCATAGGACCGCTGTGCGATCTCTTTCGATGGGAATTGCGCCATCATGACCGATATTTCCAGCGTCACTGTCCAAAGACGGGACGCGTGCATGTAGTCTTCGACCTGGAACTCGCCGTCCTTCAGGAACGTAAGCAAGTTCATCGAGGCGAGGTTACAGGCTGTGTCATCAAGGAACATGTACTCTGAGCACGGGTTTGAGCCACGGATCGCACCATCTTCGGGGCATGTGTGCCAGTCGTTGACCGTGTCGTGGTACTGGATGCCCGGATCGGCACAGGCCCATGCGGCGTGGCCCACTTTTTCCCATAGGTCCCGCGCTTTGATGGTCTTGGTGATCTTGCCGTCAACACGGTTTATCAGCTCCCAATCTGCATCTTTCTCGACTGCTGTCAGAAAAGCATTGGTCACTCGGATCGAGTTGTTGGAGTTCTGGCCTGAGACAGAGTTATACGCCTCGGAGTCCCAATCCGTGTCGTAGGTCGGAAATTCGATGGCTGTGTGGCCCTGCTTAGCATAGTCCAGCACGCGTTTGACGTATGTTTCTGGAATCGCAACCTTTTTGGCTTCGCGGATCGCCTGTTTCAAGGCATCGTTCTTGGCCGGATCATAGGCGTCGGCCTCGGCGCCATCCCATGTTTTGATCGCCTCGAACAAGCCGTTGAGCTTTTGTTCGTGCATCTTAGAGCCTGCAACGATGGAAGCGACCTTTTGCTCTTCGACAACCTTCCAGTTGATAAAATCTTCGATGTCGGGGTGATCCGCGTCAACGATGACCATCTTGGCCGCGCGGCGGGTGGTGCCGCCCGACTTGATCGCGCCCGCTGCGCGGTCACCGATTTTCAGGAACCCCATGAGGCCGGAGGATTTGCCGCCGCCCGAGAGGCTTTCGCCAGCAGCACGCAGGCTCGAGAAGTTCGTGCCTGTGCCCGAGCCATATTTGAATAGGCGTGCTTCGCGCACCCACAAGTCCATGATGCCGCCCTCGTTCACCAGATCGTCTGAGACCGACTGGATAAAGCAGGCGTGTGGCTGCGGGTGCTCGTAAGAGGATTTGGATTTGGTCAGCTTGCCAGTTTTGTAGTCGACATAGTGGTGGCCTTGCGCCGGTCCGTCGATGCCGTAGGCCCAGTGCAGGCCGGTGTTGAACCACTGCGGGCTGTTTGGCGCTGCGCGCTGGCTTGCCAGCATGTTGCGCATTTCGTCAAAATAGGTTTGGGCATCTTCTTCCGTAGAGAAGTATCCGCCCTTCCAACCCCAATATGCCCAAGCGCCAGCGAGACGGTCAAAAACTTGTTTGGAGGACGTCTCGCCGCCCATCTCGGCACCTTCTGCAGGCACAGAGCGCCACAGAAACTCGGGCACGCCTTTTTCTTTCACCTTGCGGGTTTTCGAGGGAACGCCAGCCTTGCGGAAGTATTTCTGCGCAATCACATCGCTGGCGACCTGGCTCCATGAAGACGGGACCTCAACTTCGTCGAGGCGGAACACGACAGTGCCGTCAGGATTGCGAATCTCGGATACGGTATTGATGAAGTCCAGGTTCGCATAAGCGTCTTCGCCTGCGGTCGTAAATTTACGTTCAATTTTCATGTGCGCTGCCTCATATTCAGCTGTCCATCCCAAGAAACCTGCTGTCTGTGCAGCGCAGTCTCCGCCTTTTGCCACCGGCCAGAGAGCACAGAATTCCCGTATACGAGCGCTTGACCTGCGCTCGCAGTGAAAGAGTTGGATCAAAGATGATCGCCTGCTGTCCCTGTCCCGTCGTTACGCCTTTTGAGCGTTTATCCACTACATCTTGTGGCGTTACCGTCGGCTTGCACAAACTGACGTATATTGCCCTATCCGGTCAACGGCCTTTTTAATTTTTTTTTGCCATCGTGGTGCTTGACGGATCGTTGTTTTTTAGGGTGTGCGACTCGTCACGTGATTCAACATATTAACGTAGCGTTAACTGATGGTCGGCGCCGCGAAATATGCCGCACTGCAGCGTGCGCGAATTCATGAACAATTGCTGCCAGTTATCTCGATTGCCTCAGGTATCGGCACAACGCATGCAAAGGTTAATGATCGAAAAGCTGCGACCAAGGCCATATCTCGACCAACCTGGCAGCCCCTGATAATTTTTTTAATTGGAGCCTTAGGAATGTGTCGATATCGCCACATGGGAGCCATTCAGAAAACCGACATATGGGGCCATCTCACCAAATATTATCAATTTCAGCACTAGATATAGTGAAGGCATAAAAATCGGGCATAAAAAAACACCCCTAGGGGTGCTTTCATATAGTGGTCGGAGCGAGAGGATTCGAACCTCCGACCCCCTGTACCCAAAACAGGTGCGCTACCAGGCTGCGCCACGCTCCGACGAAGCACTCTTTAGACCGCCTTTTCGGGTTTGAAAACCCCCTAACAGGGCCAAGCAGCGTTCTCTTGCACAAAACTTGGATGACGAAGCACATCTCCGACGGAAATCCCAAGCTGCTTTGCCTTGCCGCCGTTGACCTCCAACACATGGGTTAAACCCCGACCGCCCAATACGGGCGTCTCATCCAAAGGCTGCGCCCGGTGATGGATATGCTGAATAACACCCTGCGGATCTATAAAAATCATATCAAGCTCGATGAGCGTGTTGCGCATCCAGAACGACAAACTCTGAGGGCGTGGATAAACAAATAGCATTCCTGCGAATGCGCCCATCTCGGTCCGGTGCATCAGTCCTCGTGCCCGTTCTTCAACATCGTCAGCGATTTCAACAGTGAACCGCGCCTGCCCCCAGTCGCCTTTCAGGAAAACGGCTGTGTCAGAGCACGTCTGACCGGACACGCCTGAAGCGAGAACCACCCACAGCAGCGCTGCACGAAGTCCTATAGCGCGTCGGGGTCTAATGCCGCTTCCCACGCAAACACCTCAGCCGCCATATGCCCCCGCTTGCCTTCAATCACCCGCAAGGCCAACGCCTCGCCCGGCGAAAGGTCGGACAAACCGGACCGGCGCAAAACTTCCATGTGAAGGAAAATGTCATCACGCCGGCCAAATACGTTGGCAAACCCAAAACCCTTGCCCTTGTCGAACCATTTGACGCGCGCGGGTTCAAGCGGAGCTGCGGCTACGACTTCCGGGTCCAGTGCTGCGATATCCGAAAGTCCGACAGAATCATCGCCCTGCGGCGGTAGCAACGAAACAACCTGCGTGGCCTGCACGCCGCGATCCGTGCGCTGCACTTCTAGTTCGACCCGCGCCCCATCCGCGACCGAGCTTTGGCCAAAATTCCGCAGAACGTTCACGTGTAACAGTATATCAGGACCACCTTCGTCTGACACAACGAAGCCAAAGCCTTTGACCGGGTCAAACCATTTCACGACCCCCACGACGGGGCTTGTGGTATCTGAGGTTTCGTTCACGCGTTCTCTACCCACATCCCTTAAAACACCTGTATCAGTCTTGCGCTAAAGGATGTGCCCCCATCAAGCCAAAAATCGGTATCTTTTGTTGCCCAAAAGGGCTTGCCCTGCAGTGTTTACGATTATCACGAGTTTGTGAAGCCAGCAAAACACAGAAATTTCCCTCTTTGAGGGATTACCTAGCGCATTATGAGGAGTAAAGCAGCCCAATGCACAGCTTCTGTGCATAAATCCACAGTGCACGATCGTATACCAGCACGAATTCACAAAATTATTTAAGGATTAAGGCGAGTTATCGACCAGTTGTCCGTTATCGTCGCGCGCCGCCACACAAACCGGTCATGCAGCCTAAATTCGCCGTCGGCCCAAAATTCAATCTCAAGCGGTGTGATGCGGTATCCTCCCCAAAACGGTGGCCGCTTTGGATTGGTGCCATGTGTCGCCGTCACTTTGGCAACGTCTGCCATCAACGCGCCACGGCTGCTGAGTGGTCTTGATTGTTGCGACGCCCATGCGCCAAGGCGACTTTTGAGTGATCTTGTGCGGTAGTATTCATCGGCAGTCGGCCCGTCTTCGCGTTCAACCAGCCCGCGCACGCGGACCTGACGGCGCAAGCTTTTCCAGTGCATCACAAAAGCAGCCTTGCCGGCGTGATCCAATTCGGCGGCCTTTGCGCTTTCGTAGTTCGTGTAGAACACAAAACTATCCGCTTCCACGCCCTTGAGCAGCACCATCCGAACATTCGGCAATCCCTGAGCATCTACCGTGCTAAGTGCGATGGCATTCGGATCGTTGATCTCGCTTTCCTGTGCTTCGGCCAACCAGTCCCCAGCAATCACAAAGGGATCGTCCCCTGCAAATTTTCCGGTTCTTTTTTCCATTTGCTTGCTCCGCGCGGTCAACTTCAAAGTCACAGATGATGGAAACACCCAAAAGGTCAAGAGCACAAGCCGACGCTATCTTCAGGGCACAGCAACGGCATCTTACCTTGATGGGCTGCGCGCAATCGCCTAAAGAGCGGCAGCAGACAGACATTTTAATTCCGAGGGCTTTTCATGGGAAACGATCTTCTGGCGGGTAAACGCGGCCTTATCATGGGGCTGGCAAATGACAAGTCCATCGCCTGGGGGATCGCAAAGTCCTGTGCCGATGCAGGGGCGCAACTCGCGTTCTCCTACCAAGGCGAGGCGCTGAAAAAACGTGTAGGGCCATTGGCAGAGCAATTGGGAAGCAACATCGTACTGCCCTGCGATGTCTCTGACGAAGCGTCCATGGATGCTCTCTTTGAGGCGCTGAAAGAAGAATGGGGCACGCTTGATTTCATCGTGCATGCCATTGGCTTTTCAGACAAGAGCGAGCTGCGGGGCCGTTATGTTGACACAAGCCGCGACAACTTTTCCATGACGATGGATATCTCGGTCTATTCCTTTACTGCCATTGTGCAGCGGGCGGAAAAGATGATGAACCCGGGTGGATCATGTCTGACGATGACCTACTACGGCGCCGAAAAAGTCATGCCACACTACAATGTAATGGGCGTCGCCAAGGCCGCTTTGGAAGCGTCGGTTAAATATCTGGCGGAAGACCTTGGCAAGGACGGTATTCGCGTAAACGCCATCTCGGCGGGACCGATCAAGACACTGGCCGCGTCTGGCATCGGTGATTTCCGCTACATCATGAAGTGGAACGAATACAATTCGCCGTTGCGCCGTACGGTCACGACCGAAGACGTCGGCAAAGCAGCGCTGTTCTTGCTGTCTGATCTGGGTTCGGGCACGACGGGCGAGAACCTGCATGTCGATGCAGGGTATCACGTCGTCGGCATGAAAGCGGTCGATGCGCCGGATATGAGCAAGGAATAAAGCGGTGGTCGATCTGACCCTTGCGCAGGTACTTGCATTCAACCTGACCTTGCTGGCTGCAATGGCTGCCCCCGGTCCTGCTTTTTTGCTGGTGCTGCGTAATAGTATCGCAAACGGTCGGCGCGCGGGTATCCTGACAGGGCTGGGTCTGGGTCTTGTTGCAGCACTCTGGACAGCCGCAGCTTTGGCGGGTCTGGCAGCAGTGTTCGAAATTGTGCCGTGGCTTTACGCGGCGATGAAGACAGGTGGCGCGCTCTATCTGATGTATCTTGCTTGGGGCATGTGGCGCGGCGCGTCGCAGCCGCTGGAAACCCAAGCTGCACATGCCAGCAGCCGGGCGTTTACGTCGGGTATGGTTGTGAACCTTTCAAATCCGAAGTCAGTACTATTCGCCGGCGCGGTCATTGTCGTGATTTTCCCCGCAGGGTTGTCTTGGGTCGATAGCGCATTGATTGTAGCCAACCACCTGATCGTCGAGATTTGCGTGTATGCCGCGATGGCCTTTGGGTTGTCGGGCGCGCCCGCGCGCGCAGCCTATCTGCGTCTGAAGCTTTGGGCCGATCGGATCGCCGCTGGAATTATGGGTGCACTCGGCCTGCGCCTGCTGCTTGAAAGGGATACATTATGAGCGCCAAGGACCCGGGCCGATTGCCCCATGAAAAGGGCTTTCACATCAGTTGGGATCAAATCCACCGTGACAGCCGCGCACTGGCGTGGCGGCTGGACGGTCAAGGTCCCGCAGACGGTGCGTGGCGCGCCATTGTGGCAATTACACGCGGCGGGATGGCACCGGCGATGATCGTCGCGCGCGAACTTGACATCCGCATGGTCGATACGATCTCGGTGATGTCTTATCATTCCGGCGGCGGCAAGGCGGATCAGCGGCGCGAGGCAAAAGTGCTCAAGGCGCCCGATGCCGAGATGATGGGCGACGGTACCGGGATTCTAATTATCGATGATCTGGTCGACAGCGGCAAAACACTTGAGCTGGTGCGTGAAACCTATCCGAATGCTCATTTTGCGACGGTTTATGCAAAACCGAAAGGCCGCCCGCAGGTCGACACATTCATCACAGAAGTCAGTCAGGACACCTGGATATTCTTTCCATGGGACATGGCCCTTCAGTATGTCGAACCTTACCGGGGCACTGACTAAAGCTTTCGGGTACGGCAGCACCGGCGCGCAGAGCAGATGATCTGAACAATCCACAGCGCCGCCCGCCCTTTTGGTGCGACAGTTTCCCTTCCGCCCCCGTAACTGACGGAATTAGCATCATGACACTGACCCGCACACAACACACGTTTAGGCCCCCTGTGATGGAGGCGAAGCGCTGGCTGGAAGGTGTCAGCTTTGCGCCAGAGATGCCGTTGATGAATGTCAGTCAGGCGGCACCCGTCGATCCGCCCCCCGCGGCCCTGCGCGAGGCGATCGCCCAAGTCGCTTTGACAAACGATTCTGCGCATTTGTATGGTCCCGTTCTCGGGTTGCCCGCTCTGCGCGATGCTTTGGCGGCTCAAACCTCGGCGATATATGGCGGTGTCGTTGCGTCTGAACAGGTCGGCATCACGTCAGGATGCAATCAGGCCTTTGCCGCCGCAATTGCTGCGCTGTGCGACCAAGACGACGAGGTTATTCTGCCGACGCCTTGGTACTTCAATCATAAGATGTGGCTTGATATGGCGGGCGCACGCGCCGTTGCCTGTCCGACCGGTGCAGATTTGCTGCCCGACCCGCAGACGGTTGCCAAACTTATTACGCCCCAAACCCGCGCCATTGTATTGGTTACCCCGAACAACCCCGCCGGTGTCGAATACCCTGCCCCTTTGATCCAAGCCTTTATGGTACTGGCCCGCCAACACGGCATTGCCCTGATTGTCGACGAAACGTACCGTGATTTTCACAAGATAAGTGGCCCGCCCCATCCATTGTTCACCGACCCGGACTGGTCAGACACGCTGATCCACCTTTATTCGTTTTCCAAGGCCTACCGGCTGACGGGTCACCGCGTGGGCGCAATCATCACGTCCGCAGCACGCCTGTCTGAAGTGGAGAAGTTTCTGGATACGGTTGCGATCTGCGCGGGCCAGATCGGACAACACGCGGCACTTTGGGGCATGCAGAACCTGTCTCAGTGGCTGGCAGGCGAACGGGACGAAATCCTGACACGGCGCGCTGCAATCGAAGCTGGCGCACCAGAGCTTGCAGACAAAGGATGGAAGATTTTGGGCAGTGGCGCGTATTTTGCCTATATGGAGCACCCTTTTGATATCAGCTCGGCTGATCTGGCACCAAAAATGGTCCGTGACTGCGGTATTTTGTGCTTGCCCGGAACAATGTTCATGCCCGAAAGCGACAGCGCCGGTGCGCGGCATCTGCGTATTGCTTTCGCCAATCTGGACACCGCCGGGATCAGTGTTCTGTTTGAACGTCTCGCCCGCCTGCACGCCTGAAAGGCACAAGCTCTTGCCCCTGTGCGCGCCACCGCATAGATAAGCGGGCAACAGGGTAAACTGCACCGCATAAAGGACGATCATGGCCAAGGGATCAACTATTTCCAAAACCGCAATCTGGGTACTGTTGGGTCTGCTGATCCTCGGTCTGGCGGGTTTTGGCGCAACCAACCTTTCAGGCACAATCCGTACCATCGGAACAGCAGGCGACAAACCGATTTCGGTGGATACATACGCCCGCCAGCTCCAGCAGGAAATCCGCGCTGTCGAACAGCAGCAGGGCGCCGCTCTGCCATTCGCACAAGCGCAGCAGTTCGGGCTGGACCGTGCGGTTTTGCAAAGGCTTGTTGCGACGCGCTCGCTTGACCATGAAAGTGCGCAACTGGGGTTGTCGATCGGCGATAACGAATTGCGCGACCGCGTGCTTGAGATTAACGCGTTCCAAGGGATCAATGGCGAGTTTGACCGCGAAGGCTATCGCTTTGCGCTTGAGCAGGCAGGCCTGAGCGAAGCCCAGTTTGAAACTCAGCTACGCGAAGAAGTAGCCCGCACAATTGTCCAGGGCGCGGTTCTTGGCGGTATTGCCATGCCAAACACCTATGTTGACACTCTTATGACATACGTCGGTCAGCAGCGTAGCTTTACGTGGTCCGTGCTTACTGCCGCCGATCTTGCAGAGCCTGTTGCAACACCGGATGATGCAACGTTGCGCGCGCATTATGATGAAAACATCGACCGCTTTACTCTGCCCGAAACCAAAGAGATTACCTACGCCCTGCTTAGCCCGGATGCGCTGCTTGATGAAGTCGAAGTCGACGAAGCCGCCTTGCGCTCAGCCTATGAGGAACGCACAGCCGAGTTCAACCAACCGGAACGGCGCCTTGTTGAGCGTTTGGCCTATCTGGACGCCCAAGCTGCCCAAGATGCGGCCACCTCATTGACTGAAGGCGAGAGCTTTGAAGCCCTTGTCGAAAGCCGTGGTCTGACTTTGGATGATGTCGACATCGGCGATGTGACGATGGCTGAGCTTGGAGAGGCTGGCGCGGGTGTCTTCGCAGCAGATGTTGGCGCAGTGGTCGGCCCTTTTCCCAGCACGTTGGGTCCCGCGCTTTTCCGGGTGAATGCCGTTTTGGCAGAACAGGTCACACCATTTGAAGACGCCGTCGAGCTTTTGCGCCCCCAGCTTGCCAATGACCGCGCCCAGCGGTTGGTCGAAGCGCAAGCAGAAAACCTTGATGATTTGCTTGCAGCCGGAGCGACGCTGGAAGAATTGGCCGCAGAAAGCGATATGGTTGTGGGGAAAATTGAATGGACGGCTCAAAGCGCCGAGGGCATCGCAGCCTATGAAGCATTCCGTGACGCAGCCTTTGCAGTCGGCACCAACGATTTTCCGCAGATTGACAGGCTCGATGACGGCGGGTTGTTTGCGCTACGCATGGATGCTGTCTTGCCACCGCGCCCTGCCCCTTTTGACAGCATTCGCGACGACGTTGCGGCAGATTGGCAAGAAACCGAGACAACACGCCTTTTGCTGGCACAAACCGAAGCTCAGGTCCCGTTACTGGAACAAGGCAACACCTTTGCAGAGCTTGGTCTGGACGCCATTGCAGAAGAAAACCTGCTACGGTCCGATTTTGTGCCGCGCACGCCTCCCGGCTTTCTGAACGAAGTGTTTGAAATGGCTGTAGGCGACGTGCGCGCAATCGAAAGCGAGGCTGCAGCTATTCTGGTTCGGCTGGACGCGATTGAACCAACTGCCGAAAACGGCGACGCGGCAAGACTGCGGGTGCAACTGTCGCAACAGGCAGCCCAGCAGTTGGCGCGCGACATCTTCGAAGCCTATAATGCCGACGTGATCCTGCGCGCTAACCCTCAGATCAACCAGCAAGCCGTACAAGCGGTTCATGTGAATTTCCCCTGATATGACGCTGACACCTGAATTTGACGCGTTCGACGAAGCCGCATACTCTGCCGGACGCAATCAGATCGTATACACGCGTCTGGCCGCCGACCTCGACACGCCTGTGTCGTTGATGCTGAAACTGACTGGCGCGCAAAAAGATGCGTTCGTTCTGGAATCGGTGACGGGCGGCGAAATCCGCGGTCGGTATTCGATCATCGGAATGAAGCCGGATTTGATCTGGCGGTGTACAGGCAAAACCAGCGAGATTAACCGCACCGCGCGCTATGATACGGATGCGTTTGAGCCGATGGATGGCAACCCGTTGGATGCATTGCGTGGATTGATCGCCGAAAGCAAGATAGATTTACCGATAGATTTGCCACAGGCTGCAGCCGGTCTTTTTGGCTACCTCGGCTACGACATGGTGCGCTTGGTCGAACATTTGCCGAATATCAACCCGGATCCCTTGGGGTTGCCCGATGCGATTATGCTGCGCCCGTCGGTTATTGCCGTGCTTGACGGGGTTAAGGGTGAGGTGACCGTAGTCTCGCCTGCGTGGGTTTCGGACGGACAGTCCGCACGTGCAGCCTACGCACAGGCTGCAGAACGTGTGATGGACGCAGTCCGTGATTTGGAACGCGCTATGCCCACCGCGACACGCGATCTGGGCGAAGCTGACGCTTCCGGCGCGCCGGTCAGTAATTTTTCCCACGAGGGTTACAAAGCCGCCGTTGAAAAAGCGCGCGATTACATCTGTGCCGGCGATATCTTTCAAGTGGTGCCGGCGCAGCGTTGGACACAGGATTTCGCGCAAGACCCGTTTGCGCTGTACCGTTCGTTGCGACGCACCAATCCTTCGCCCTTTATGTTCTACTTTAATTTCGGCGGATTTCAGGTCATCGGGGCCAGCCCGGAAATACTTGTACGGGTTTTCGGGAACGAGGTAACGATCCGACCAATTGCTGGAACGCGCCCGCGCGGCGCCACACCCGAAGAAGACAACGCGCTGGAAGCGGATTTGCTGGCCGACCAAAAAGAACTGGCAGAGCACCTGATGTTGCTTGATCTGGGCCGCAACGACGTGGGCCGTGTCG
>Ga0316197_10002313_pt1 | contig 13622 bp, 13 predicted proteins | sample OudBiesiAoxic_MG_FD_204939 | JGI IMG/M metagenome (GOLD analysis project Ga0316197, IMG submission 204939) | Coastal sediment microbial communities from Oude Bieten Haven, Netherlands - site A oxic | ecosystem: Environmental > Aquatic > Marine > Coastal > Sediment | place: Netherlands...
CTTCACTGGATATAGACCACAGTTCTACTTTAGAACAACTGATATCACAGGAGCAGTAAACTTACCAGAAGGAGTAGAAATGGTAATGCCTGGAGATAACATAGAAATGACAGTAGAATTAATTCATCCAATCGCAATGGAGGAAGGATTAAGATTTGCAATAAGAGAAGGTGGAAGAACAGTAGCATCAGGTGTAGTAGGAAACATCACTAAGTAATTAGTGATCCTTATACATAGATGTAAGAGTTCAACAACTTTTATATAGAGAGGAGATAACCAAATGGTTATCTCCTCTTTTTATTTCTCATAAAAATGTCATAAATAAATTATATTTTTAAAAGAAAAAGCTAATCTCTATAATATTATAAAGATTAGCTTTTTTTGATTTCAAGTTCATATTTTACAATATGTTTTATTATAGGTTTAATGCTTTTTTTAATTCTTCTACTTTATTTAGTCTTTCCCAAGGAAGATCGATATCAGTTCTACCAATGTGTCCAAAGGCAGCGAGATCTTGATATTTAAATTTAGGAGTTCTAAGTTCAAGAGCTCCTTCAATTCCTCTAGGTGAAAGATCAAAAATTTTCATTGTAGCTTGAGCTAATGCAATTTCTTCAACTGTTCCAGTTCCAAAAGTATCTACTTTGATAGATGTAGGATGATCTACTCCTATCGCATATGAAAGTTGTACTTCACACTTGGTAGCTAACTTAGCTCCTACGATTGTTTTGGCAACCCATCTAGCAGCATAAGCAGCTGATCTGTCTACCTTTGAGGGATCTTTTCCAGAAAATGCTCCCCCACCATGACGGAAGAATCCACCATATGTGTCTACGATGATCTTTCTACCTGTAAGTCCTGCATCTCCATGTGGTCCACCAATTACAAATCTACCAGTTGGGTTGATATGAAAATGATTTACTTTCTTTATATCTAATTCATAACTCTCTAGAACAGGAGTAATAACAAGTTTTATAATATCTTCCTTGATAGTTTCATTTGAAACTTCAGGATTATGCTGAACAGAAACAACAATAGTTTCCACATGATCTACATTTCCATTTTTATCATAGGCTAATGTTACTTGAGATTTAGCATCTGGTCTAGCCCATGTTAATTCACCGCTTCTAGTAATAGCAGTTAACTTTCTGATAATCTCTCTCGATAGAACAAGTGCTAATGGCATAAGTTCAGGAGTTTCATCTACTGCTCCTCCGAACATAATTCCTTGGTCACCGGCTCCACCTGTATCTACACCTTGAGAGATATCAGGTGATTGAGAATGAATTGCATTCAATACACCACAGTCTGAATCAAATCCCATCCCTTGTCTATATCCGATCTCATCGATTTTGTTTCTAACAATTGTCTGGATATCTACATAGGTAGTAGTAGTGATCTCTCCTCCAACTACTACTTGTCCAGTTGTACAGAAAGTCTCACAAGCTACCCTTGATTTTGGATCTTCTGCTAAACAAGCATCTAATACTGCGTCTGAAATTTGGTCTGCAATCTTATCTGGATGTCCTGGTGATACACACTCAGATGTAAAATAAGTTTTATTTGTCATTTTGTTTTCCTCCTAATATATAATATATATGTTGATTACGATATTTTTTTAAAATGGATACCAAAATCCACTGAGATAAAATTTATTTATTAAAACTCCTGCAACTGCTCCTACTAGAAGGAGTGCAATAACTAAGAAATCAAATTCTCCATATTTTTTCCCATTGTACCAAGATCTGGTTTTTCTAGATCCAAATCCACGTAGGTTCATAGCATTTGAAACTACTTCTACTCTATTTAACGAAGATAAAACCAAAGGGATAAGGATGGTATTATAGTTTTTAAATCTATTTATAAGGCTGTCTTCTCCCTTTCTAAAGGCTACTCCACGAGCTTCTTGAGCGTGCATAATATTCACAAACTCATCTCTGACATCGGGGATATATCTTAGGGCTATATTGACTGCATATGCTATTTTATATGAAATACCAATCTTATTTAAACTACTTGCAAACCTACTGGGATGGGTAGTGAAGATAAATATGATGGTTATAGGTAGTATAGATAGATATTTTAGAGATAATGTTATAGCAAACCACAGTGTCTCATAGGTAAGAGGTCTTCCTAAAATATTAAATAAAGGTGTATATTGATCTATAAGTTCCGAGCCATAGGCAGGAGTTATTATGATCAAAAATAAAGAGTTAAAGAGGGTAAATATCAGTAAAAATACCACCAAGGGCTTAACTTCTTTAAATGTAATATTTGCCATCCGAATTAGCAGAGCTCCTCCTAAGATAAGGGATAAAAATACTCTGATATCTGTAAACAGAAAGGCTATAGCTGTCCAAACTAATAACATTAAGAGTTTTATACTCCCATCCAAAGAATGAATTGGAGATTTTTTATCGATATATAAAGTTCCAGTTGTAGTCACTTATACCATCTCCCTATGATCATGATTTATAAAAGTTTCCAGCATCAATTTTTCATCTATATTGAGGACTTCTGCTAATGTTGAAACAGATATCTTCTTCAGGTTTGCTCGATTTAAAGTTTCTGTATGAGATAATACCTTTGAAACTGTATCGTCTCGGATAATTTCCCCATTGGATAAAACGATAGCACGGTTACTGTATTCAAGGGCCAGATGCATATCATGAGTTATAAATATGATGCTTAATCCTGTTTTACTTAAACTTTCTATAAACTGCATAAATTTTAAATAGTGTTTATAATCTTGTCCAGCTGTAGGTTCATCTAAGATAAGAATACTAGGATCTAATGCTAAGATTGTAGCTATACTTAGTCTTTTTTTCTGACCATAGCTGAGAGCTGTTATGGGCCAATTTCTAAAAGCATGTAGCCCACAAATCTTTAGAGTATTTTCTGCTTTTTCAAGAATCTCAACTTTTTTATATCCACGGTGTTTTAAACCAAAACTCACCTCATCTAAGAGGGTTTCCTGGGTAATCATATGATTTGGATTCTGCATAACATAACCAATTTCCTGCCCTCTTTTCCTTATACTCCAGCTGTCTATATTTTTCCCCTTATAAGAGACAGTTCCATTGGATTTTTTACAGATACCTGTGATGACCTTAGATAGTGTAGATTTACCTGCTCCATTATTTCCTAAGAGGGATATAATTTCCCCTTTATACAGATCAAAATTTATATTTTTGATGATATTTTCTCTCTTATTGTATGAAAAGGTTAGATTTTTAACCTCTAATATTTTTTCATCATAAGATCTAATTTTAGGAGTTACATTTTCTATCCAGTTATTTATATTTTCTTTGATATTCGTGGTGTTTAAGTTGTTTATATTTAAAAAATCCAATTCTTTAAGATCGATATTGGCATGTCTCATAGTTTCAATATACAGTGGCTCACGTAGTCCAAAACGTCTCAATGATCCATCTAAGATTAATTCTGTGGGAGTTCCTGATGCCGCTATTATTCCATTGTCAATGATAATTATCTTATCAAATTTTTCGGCTAGGACATCTTCGATCCTGTGTTCTATAACAACAATAGTTTTATTGGATTTTTCGTGAACCGATGAGATCAATTTCATAGCAGACCTTCCGCTTATAGGATCCAGGTTTGCCAAAGGTTCATCAAAGAGAAGTATAGGCGCTTCACTCATTACTATACCTGCTAAGGAAGCCCTTTGTTTTAAACCACCACTCAGTTCCTGAGGGCTCTTGAGAATATGATTTTCCATATCTACATTTTTTAGAGCCGTCATTACATTCTTTTTCATAATATCAACGTCAACGTTACTGTTCTCATCTCTAAATGCAACATCCTCTCCTACACTGAGACCTACAAACTGACCATCTTGGTCCTGTAGGATGGTAGATATATGACTACTAATGTCAAAGATACTAGTTTTGTATGGCTCTATATTATTTATTTTTAATTTTCCATCAATCATGCCAGCATAAGAAAATGGGATCAATCCGTTAAGACAATGTCCCAGGGTAGATTTCCCCGATCCAGAAGGACCGGCAATAAGGACTTTTTCTCCACTCTGGATAGACAGATCTATATTCTTTAATGTGGGAGTACCCAAACTCCTATATTGAAATGTAAAATTCTTGAATTCAATAATATTTTTAGTTCTTTCTTTTTTCATTTGTGTCTCCTTAGTTAAGTTTTATTCAGCTGTTAAATTTTTATGGTTCCCCTTTCTTTTAGCTAACATAATTAAACCAGGAATTCCCAGCCCAGCAGTTACAACAAAGTTTGAAGCTGTGGCTATAAGGATTTGAATCCATACTTTATTTGAAGGCTCACCGTAGAAGAATACATCTCCAATATAGGCTGCAAGACCTGCCAAGATCATTCCGATCACTGCATATATATATAGTTTAACTATGTGTTTTTTATTTAAAATTCCGTGTTCAGGGTCAAAACTTTTGTCTGATCTAATAAATCCCATTGAAAATCCTATCATTGCAGATAGCATAACCCAACTCCACCATACTCCCCCATACATTATAGTATCGTTTAGAGCATGACCGATAAATCCCACTAAAAACCCAACCACTGGTCCAAATAATGCACCAAATATAGTCAGAAGTGTAACTGCTATCCTAAGAGATGTATTGGGCCCGATTGGTAATGATACAGCAGATAGTACTCCATAGAGTGCTGCTCCTATTCCGATGGCTACAACATGTTTTGTAGTTAATTTCATTTTATTCCTCCTAATATTTTTTCAAATAAAAAAAACCTCTTATTTTTAAAATAAGAGGTCGAATGTTTTATTCCTCTTATCTTCACGATTTAAAATCGCTTGGATGTAGCACCTTCCCTAAACGGGGGTTGCCGGACGTCGCAGGGCCAATTCCCTCAGTCTCTCTTAATAAGATGTTGCATATTTAATTTATAATTTATTTAATAAGATAATTATACTATATCAAAAGTAATTTGGTCAACTTTTTTAATTTTTATTATTAAAATCTAATAAAATTAATCTTTTTTCAGATTTTAAATTATTATAGAAGAAAGGTTTTTCTTAATATGGTAAAATTAGATTAGAAACTTGACTTGTCCAAAAATAAAGAAATAAAATAAACATTCTTAGTGTAAAATTATAGTCAATATAAAAATAATTGAAACAATTTGAAAGTTACTTTAATTAAACTATTATTTTTAGAGATTGAACACTATAAATCAAATTTTAGATAGAATTTTGAAGCAATCTTAATATTAAATCTAAATAGAATTTCCAATATAAAAAATAATAAGATTTTAAAATTTATACAAGTCTAGTTAGTTTAAATGACTATGACAGACCTTTGTCATGGCTTAAAAATTGAAAAAATATAGATGTGGTGTTATACTAAATCTAAATAAAAAATGTAATTTACAGGAGGAAAAATGGTTGCCAAAACAAGATTAATGGATATTTTAGATAAATTTAAAGATATAAAAATTGCAGTGATAGGGGATATGATGCTAGATGACTATATTATAGGAGAAGTTACAAGAATATCACCAGAAGCTCCAGTCCCTGTAGTAAATGTAAAGGAAGAGAGATTTGTTTTAGGAGGAGGAGCCAATGTACTAAACAATTTATCTTCCCTTTCATGTAGATGTTATTCTTTTGGTGTAATAGGAGATGACAGTAATGGAAATAGGTTGTTGAATGAACTAAAAAAAGAAAATATAGATACGGTTGGTGTAGTAATTGCAGAAGATAGACCTACCATAGTCAAGAGGAGAATTATAGCTCAACACCAACAATTATTGAGATTAGACTGGGAAGATAAAAAAAATATTACATCATATCATGAGGAACTTATCATGAAAAATTTAAAATCTCACATAGACAAGTTGGATGCGATAATTTTATCAGATTATGATAAAGGAGTACTTACCCCAACTTTAGCTAAAAAAATTATTGAGATGGCTCGTAAAAATAACATAATAGTAACTGTAGATCCAAAACCAAGTAATGCTATAAATTATCTAGGGGCCACATCTATGACTCCAAATAGAAAAGAAGCCATGGAGTGTATGGGATTATTTAAAATAGAAGATACAGAAAAATTAGGTTTAGAATTAAAATCAAAATTAAACTTAGATAACTTACTATTGACTAGAAGTGAAGAAGGAATGAGTATTTTTTTAGAGGATGAGATTATAAACATCCCTACTTTTGCCAAAGAAGTGTATGATGTAACTGGAGCAGGAGATACCGTTATTTCTGTATTCACACTAGCGGCAGCAGCAGGAGCATCTTGGCATGAAGCCGCTAAAATAGCTAATGTAGCAGCAGGAATAGTAGTTGGAAGAATGGGAACATCCACTGTTACAAAAGAGGAAATAACAGAATTTTATGATAAAATATATGATGAATGGAATTAGGGTGAAATTATGTATAGAATAGGAAACGGATATGATGTCCATAGGTTAAAAGAAGGAAGAAAATTAATTTTAGGTGGTATAGAGATCCCTTTTGAAAAAGGATTAGAGGGACACTCAGATGCAGATGTTTTGATTCACGCTATTATGGATGCACTATTAGGAGCTTTGGCTTTGGGAGATATAGGTCAACATTTTCCAGATACAGATGAGACTTATAAGGGTATATCAAGTATAAAATTGTTGAACCATGTAAAAAACCTTATAAATAATAAGGGATTTGAGATAGTAAACATAGATTCTCAAATAGTTATGCAACAACCTAAATTAAAACCTTATATCCTTGATATGAGAATCAATTTAGCTAAAGAGTTAGATTTAGAATTAAACAGAGTAAGTATAAAGGCTACAACTGAAGAAAAATTAGGATTTACAGGTAACGAAATTGGAGTGAAATCCTATGCCGTGGTTCTATTAAGAGAAATTAAAAATAAGTGAGAAGATTTATAAAATAATTTCAAAATTTCCTTTTTATTTTTACAAATTAATAGTAGGTGATTTTTTAAAAATTATTAAGGAAATCATACTGTGTCTATGAAAAGTTTACAGGGGGTATTTATATGATTTATCTAAATAAGGAATTAATGTTATTTTCACTGATATATTCAGATATTTTCCAAGGTAAATACCCGATTCCTAAATTAAGTCATAATATTCTCTATAAATTATTTTTTTATTCTTTAGATAAAGAACAAAATATATTTAAATTAGATCGAATTTCCTTGAGAAAAATAATACTAAAATCTCTATGTATATTAAAATTAGAAAACCATAGAATAAAAATAGAAAAAATAATAGAAAATACAATTTCATATTTTTTATCGGAAGAAGGTATTTTAAATTTAGAAAAATTAAAAAACAGGGTAGAAAAGGAATTTCAAATCTGTAAAAAAGAAAATATAAAATATATAGGTTATTTTTCTAAAAATTATCCTAAAAATTTAAAAAAACTAAAAGATCCTCCATTTATTATATTCTATAAGGGTTGTTTTCCAAGTGATGAGGAATTAGAAAAATCCTTAGCAATAATTGGTAGTCGAAAAACGGAAAAAAAATATGGTCGAGAAGTAGCTAGAGAGATGGGGAGATTATTAGCTCAAAATAATTGGTGGAACATTAGCGGACTAGCTCTTGGATGTGATAAATATGGTCATATAGGAAGCCTTGAGGGAAATGGAAAAACAGGTGCCATATTAGGTCAAGGTCTTGCAATACCTATATATCCAAAAGAAAATAGAGTACTCTCAAAAAAAATATTAAAAACAAATGGATTTTTGATGTCGGAACTGCCACCTACAGTTTCTAATTTGTCTCTATTTTTTATCTTAAGAAATCGCCTTCAATCGGGGATAACTCAAGGTATATTTGTGGTTCAAACAGGTAGATCAGGAGGTGCTCTGCACACAATTAAATATTCTTTAAAACAAGGACGAAAAACAATTATTTGGGATCCAATTGATATAAAAGGGTTAAAGGATGCAGATGAAGTTTTAGGAAATAGAATATTAATAGAAAATAGAAAAGATAAGTTAGGAGTTATAATAGGAAAAGATTTAAGAAAAAAAATATTAAAAATAAAACGAGCCAAAGAAATTTTTCAAATATTGGATAAAAAGAGTATAAAAAAAGAGAGAGTATTTCATAATAAAACCTTATTTTAAGACAAAAGTTGTATAGTTAGAGTTAACATTTTTATAAGATCAAAGGGGTTTATATGCTTTAAAGGGTAAAAAAATAATTAATTCACAAGGCTAGTTGTTGTATTAGTGAACGAAATGTGATAAAATTAGTTGCAAAATTAGGTGAAAATAATTAAATATATATTAACAAAAGGAGTGTTTTGTAGATGAAACTGTTTACGTTCAAAGGCGGGGTACACCCTTCTGAAAACAAGGTACAGACTGAAAATGAAGCTATTCAAATTTTTGACGCACCAAAGATGGTACATGTAGCACTATTACAACATATTGGTGCACCACTTAATGCCTTGGTTAAACCTGGGGATAGAGTACTAAAAGGTCAAAAAATTGCAGATAGCGAAGCTTTTATGTCAGCACCGGTTCATTCATCAGTGAGTGGATTAGTTAAGAAAATTGAATTTTTACCATTTCCACTTAGTGGAAAGGTGAATACAATTATCATTGAAAATGATGGTAAAGAAGAGCTAGCAGAGTTAACAACTATTAAAGATTGGAAAACGGCATCAAAAACTGATTTGCTTGCAATGGTTAGAGAGAAAGGAATAGTCGGAGTAGGTGGAGCGTGCTTCCCAACTCATATTAAACTTAATCCACCAAAAGATGTAACTATCGATACTTTAGTAATGAATGGAGCAGAATGTGAGCCATATCTAAATGCAGATAATAGACTTATGTTAGAAGATCCTAAATCAATTATTGAAGGGATAAAAATTATCATGCATATCTTAGGAGTAAAAAGTGCTAAGATAGGGATTGAGAATAATAAACCAGAGGCTATAGCTTCTATGATAAAAGCAAGTGAAGGGGATAATGGTATCGAAGTCTGTCCTCTTAAAACTCAATATCCACAAGGTGGAGAAAAACAACTTATTAAAGCTATATTAGATAGGGAAGTTCCAAGTGGAAAATTACCTTCTGCTGTAGGAGTAGTAGTACAAAATACCGCAACAGCAGCTTTAGTATATGAAGGAATTGTTAAAGGAATGCCACTTATTGAAAAAGTTGTAACTATATCAGGAAAAGCAATCAAAAATCCTATGAACTTAAAAGTTAGAATAGGAACTATGTTTAGAGATATTTTAGATCATGCAGGTATAGAGAGAGATGAGGTAGATAAACTTGTTATGGGTGGACCTATGATGGGAATGGCTCAATATTCTGAAGATGTACCAGTAGTTAAAGGAACATCTGGTTTATTAGCTCTTACAAAGACAGAAACAAATCCTTGTAAAGCAAAAAATTGTATTCTTTGTGGGAAATGTATAGGAGCTTGTCCAATGGGATTAGAACCTCTTATGTATGCTAAACTAGCTAAATTTAATCAGTGGGAAGAGATGGGGAAATATAATTTAATGGACTGTATCGCATGTGGATCATGTGCTTATATTTGTCCTGCAAACAGACCATTGACAGAGGCTATAAATATTGGAAAAGCAAAATTAAGAAGTATGCCAAAAAAATAATTCTTTCTTCTCATAGATTTTTATAGTAGTTTAAATTATAATAAAATTTGATTTAAAATATGATCTCAATCTATATATTTAAAGGAACGAGATCTAAAATATGAAGAATAAATTTAATTGAAATTAGGAGGCAAAAAAGTGGCGAGAATGTTAAAGATGGGACCTTCACCACATGTAAGAACTAATGAAACAGTAGAAAAAGTAATGTATGACGTAATAATAGCTTTATTACCAGCATTACTTATGGCAGTTTATGTATTTGGAATACAGGCACTGACTACTACCTTGATCGCAGTTGGAACATGTATGGCAACCGAAGGAATTATGCAAAAAATAATGGGTAAAGATATAGATATAAAAGATGGAAGTGCAATAATAACAGGTATATTATTTGCATTTATTGTTCCAGTAACTATGGCATATTGGATAGTTATAGTTGGATCTATGATCTCTATCTTATTAGGAAAGATGTTATTTGGTGGATTAGGACATAATATATTTAATCCAGCATTAGTTGGTAGAGCGTTTGTTCAAGCATCTTGGCCAGTAGCTATAACAACTTTTGTATTAGATGGGCAAGCAGGACCGACTATGTTAGATGCTATGAAAAGAGGATTAGATGGAACTTTAATAGCTGGTAAAAATATATCAGTAGACCCTCAAACAGGAAAATTATTGCTAAAAGGAACCGATTATATGAACGCTCTATTAGGTAAAATGGGTGGATCAATTGGGGAAGTTTCAGCATTAGCATTGTTGCTAGGAGGAGCTTACTTAATCTATAGAGGTCAAATAAATTGGAAAGTGCCAGCTATTATAATAGGAACTGTAGGAGTTGGAGCATTTTTATTCGGTGGAGATCCAATAATGCATATGTTATCTGGAGGATTATTCTTAGGAGCATTCTTCATGGCAACAGATATGGTAACTTCTCCATATACTGAAAAAGGTCAAATGATATTTGCTTTTGGAATTGGTATTTTAGTAACTTTAATTAGATTTAAAGGTGGATATCCTGAAGGGATGGCATATTCTATTTTAATAATGAATGGAGTTGTACCACTTATAAATAAATACACTAAACCAAAGTTGTTTGGAGGTGTAGCTAAATAATGAATAGATTAGTACATTATGGTGCTGTATTACTAGTAATAGCAGCAATTGCAGCTGGATTATTATCTAGTGTAAATACAATCACTGCACCTCAAATAGAAAAGATAAATAAAGAGATAGTAAATGAAGCTAGAAAACAAGTATTGCCTTTAGCATCAGAATTTAAAGAAAATGAACAAATAACCTCTGAAGGAGAAATATTTATTCCAGGTTATGATACTAATGGAAACTTAGTAGGATATGCAAGTACTGTAAAAACCAATGGATATTCTGGTATAATAACTTTTGTATTGGGATTAGATATAAAGGGAACTATCACGGGTCTTAAGGTTACAGGACAATCGGAAACTCCTGGACTAGGAACAAATGTAGATAACGCTGATTGGCAATCACTTTGGATTGGTAGGGATAAATCTTACGAATTTAATAAAAGTGTAGATGGTTTTGCAGGAGCAACAATATCTCCTCAAGCTGTATTCACTGGAGTAAAAAAATCAACTAAAGCATTTGAAGCAGAGGTGAAAAACTAATGGCTAAAAATAATTATATAAAACTTTTAACAGATCCATTAATTAAAGGAAACCCAGTTTTTGTATTATTACTTGGTTTATGTCCTACACTAGGTGTAACTAATTCAGCTATAAATGGTATGGCAATGGGACTTGCTACACTGGTAGTTTTATCATGTTCAAATGTAATTATATCCGCTATAAAAAAATTGATACCTGCAAAGGTTAGAATACCTGCTTATATAATTGTAATAGCTACCTTAGTAACTATCGTACAGATGGTAATGCAAGGTTATCTTCCAGAATTATATGCAGTATTAGGATTATTTTTACCTTTAATAGTTGTTAACTGTATCATTTTAGGGAGAGCTGAAAGTTTTGCTTCTAAAAATGGAATATTTCCTTCATTATTAGATGGTATTGGAAATGGATTAGGATTTACTTTGGCACTTACAGTGTTAGGTTCTATAAGAGAAATCCTAGGAAATGGAAGTTTTTTTGGATTACAACTTACCCCTCCAACATTTCAACCAGCGTTAATATTTATATTAGCACCTGGAGCATTTATAACAATTGGTTTTATCATAGCAACACAAAATTATATTAAAATGAAAAAGGAGGGATAATCGATGGATTTAGGAAATTTATTTGGGATCATATTTGGTTCTATATTTATAAACAACTTTGTATTTGCTAAATTTTTGGGGATATGTCCTTTCATGGGTGTTTCTAAAAAGGTAGAATCTTCAATAGGAATGGGTATGGCTGTTACTTTTGTAATGACCCTTGCCTCAGCAGTAACTTGGGTAGTACAAAACTATCTATTAGTTCCCTTTGAATTGGAATATTTACAGACAATAGCATTTATATTAATAATAGCTTCATTGGTACAATTTGTTGAGATGGCAGTTCAAAAAACTTCCCCTAACCTTTATAAGGCTCTTGGAGTATTCTTACCACTTATCACAACTAACTGTGCAGTACTAGGAGTTGCAATCTTAAATATTCAAGAAAAGTATAACTTTATTGAAACTGTTGTAAATGGTATGGCAGCGGCAATAGGGTTTACTATGGCACTTATCTTGCTTGCAGGAATAAGAGAAAGATTAGAATATGCAGATGTACCAAGACCATTCCAAGGTGTAGCAATAGCCTTCGTAACAGCTGGTTTATTAGCTATGGCATTTATGGGATTCTCTGGAATGAAAATATAATTAAAATAATTAATTTATGAGATAGATTTGGAGGTTAGAGATGATATACGCTATATTAGTATTAGGAGGGATAGGTCTTATCATGGGACTTTTCCTAGCTTTTGCTTCAAAGAAGTTTGAAGTAGAGATCGATCCTAATGTTGAAAAAATAATGGATATATTACCTGGTGCCAATTGTGGGGCTTGTGGATATCCTGGATGTGGAGGATATGCAGAAGCAGTAGCATTAGAAGGTGCTAATCCTACACTGTGTGCTCCTGGTGGATCACAAGTTGTGAACGACATAGCAGCTATTATGGGTGGAGACGGTGCTGACCCTGATGCTGTAAAGCAAGTAGCAAGAGTAAAGTGTCAGGGAGATAATTCCAAGACGACTAAGATATATGACTTTGATACCGAGATTAAAACATGCGCTACAGCTACCCTTTACTTTGGTGGAGATAAATCATGTTGGCATGGCTGTTTAGGATATGGAGATTGTGTAAAAGTATGTCCAGCTGATGCTATAGAGATCAATGCAAGAGGGATCGCAGTTATAAATGAAGAAAAATGTATTTCATGTACTAAATGTGTAAAAGAATGTCCAAAAAATATTATAGAGATGATGCCTGAAGATCAAAAAGTAACGGTATTATGTAACTCTAAAGACAAAGGAGCTCAAGCTAGAAAATCTTGTACTGTAGCATGTATTGCATGTGGAATGTGTGTAAAAGTATGTCCAGTGGAAGTAAAAGATGCTGACGGAAATATAAAAAAAGCTATTAGTATCACAAATAATTTAGCTAAGATCGATACTGACCTTTGTATTAACTGTGGACTTTGTTCAATGAAATGCCCAACAAACGCAATAGTAAATGAGATTAAAGAAGTTAAAAAAGCTGAAATAATCGAAGAAAAATGTATTGGTTGTACAGCTTGTGCAAGGGTATGTCCAGTTGATTGTATTGAAGGAGCAGTTAAAGAAAAGCATAAAGTTGACCAAGAAAAATGTATTGGTTGTGGACTTTGTTATGAAAAATGTAAATTTGATGCAATAAAGATGAATGTAACTGAAATAAGAAAATAATAATAAAAGATAGAATTAGAAATTTTTGATTCTATCTTTTTTTTCCTAAAATATGGTATTATTTGTAAATGAAAAAAATATTAAAGGAGATTTAAAAATGAATAAGG
>Ga0316197_10002314_pt1 | contig 13615 bp, 13 predicted proteins | sample OudBiesiAoxic_MG_FD_204939 | JGI IMG/M metagenome (GOLD analysis project Ga0316197, IMG submission 204939) | Coastal sediment microbial communities from Oude Bieten Haven, Netherlands - site A oxic | ecosystem: Environmental > Aquatic > Marine > Coastal > Sediment | place: Netherlands...
TATGCAGCATTTCTAGGCGATTTGAATGAGCGTGTGATTGACCTAATGAAGCCATTTTCTGACGAGACCATCACCGATCCTGCATTCAAGGGAAGCGCTTCGATCAAGAAGGTTCTTCCAGCTTTGGTCCCAGAACTTGCGTACGACGACCTCGATATTCAGGAAGGGGCAAGTGCATCCCGTCTATGGAAGGAAGTTACGCTGACCAATCCAGAAGCTACAGAACGTGACAAGGTTTATGCGGATTTAGTGGATTACTGCACTCGTGATACTTGGGCGATGGTTGCAATTCATAGGGTGTTGATCGGGATGTGAACGGCGCTGCGTTTCAGGCTCTGGACCTATAAACAGGTCAGGACTTCGACGGCAGGTTTTGCCAACACCGGACGTTCGCCGAAATCGAGGCAATGCCCGGGTTGCGGGACTTAGTGGGCGTTCGCTGCGCGTGCACCAATAGCGGCTTGTTGCGCTTTGCTGACATCAGGACAAGAGTGAAAATCGTATCATTTCTCACTTGGGTTGAGATACGTTCATAGGTGCCCCTTGGGTAATGGGCCTTTTTTCCGACCGCCCTGTTGGGTCTGCTCCCAGGCGCGTGCCAGGATGCCAACTGACCGAGACCGGCAGAACAGTCCACGCGCGAGTGGGGCATCGAAGCCGAGTTCGGCGTAGATTACGGCGGCCGCGCCATCAATGTTCATCGGGATCGGGGCGGGTCTTGATATCTGATGTATGCACCTTTATCCGCAGTGCGAGACTGGCTCAGGCCACACCCTCAGCCCCGTCATATTTTACCTGTGTTTTGAAATAGATGTCGCTGATCTGATCGCAACTGATAACTCCGGTTTTCAGAGGTTTCACCGGATTAGCTCTCCGATTTGACGCCAACGTATTCTGGCAGATAGCGCGGTGGCATTGGCCCTTTGTTCCGGCCGCCCTGCTGCATCTGTTCCCAGCCATGAGACAAGACGCCGACCGAGCGCGCGAGGCAGAACAGTCCACGAGAGAGCGGGGGTGGAAAACCCAGTTCGCAAAAGATAACAGCCGTGGCCCCATCGATATTCATCGCAATCTCAGTACCGCGCTTGCGTCCGATTTCCGCCTGAACCGCTTCACCGATGTCGGCAAACCGCCCATCTACTGTACCCGACTTTGCGGCCTCGCGTACCAACGCCATCAACCGCGGTGCGCGGGGATCGACGGGCTTGTGGAAACGGTGGCCAAAGCCCGAGACAATCTTGCCATATTCCTCACGCCAGGCGGCGATACCGTCGCTGACGGCAGCGTCCTGCTCAGCGCCGTCATCGATCCGTTTGGCAATGTCAAAATAAAGTTCGGCGCATTGTTCACCGGCGCCGCCATGCACGTCACCCAGCATGTTGACCCCGGTGGCTATGACATTGTTGAGCCCCAGCCCGCAGGTCGCGGCCATACGTGCGGCAGCAATCGAAGGCGCTTGTGGACCATGATCCACGCCCGCCACCAGCGCACATTCAAAAAGCGCCGCCTGTTCTGGCGTGGGCATATCGCCCCGCACCATGAGCCAGATCATCTGAGCAAAGCTAACGGAACCTATAAGGTCCTGGATTGGGTGGCCGCGAAAGGCGATCCGTCCTGGAGCCATGTCGATAATTGCGGTGCGCCACCAGTGGCGCATGTCATCGGCATCTTTGGGCTCTGAGGGGGCCGTCATATCGCGCCTTCCTTTTTCAGGCCCGAGATCTGGGCTTTGTCATAGCCAAGTTCGCTCAGGATATCGTTTGTATGTGCGCCCAATGCAGGGGGTGGAGAACCGACGCTAGGGGCCACGCCATCAAGCTTGGCACCGATCCCGACAAGTTGTAGATCCTGCTCGCCAATGCGGTGGGTTTGCAGGAGGCCCCGGTCGGCAAGTTGCGGATGCGCCAGCGCTTCGGGCACTGACCAGACCGGCCCTGTGGGAACGCCCTGCACCGTCAGTCTTTCAACCCACTCATGGGTGGGGGCCGTGGCAAAGGCCGCCTCCAGTTCGGCGGTCAGGGCGGATCGATTGGCCAGTCGGCTCTTTCGGTCGACAAAGCGTGGATCCTGCGCCAGGGCCGGGTTGCCGATGATCTCGCAAAGGGCCTCGAACTGTTCTTGTTTGTTGGCGGCGATGTTCATCACTCCATCAGCGGTTTTGAATGTGCCGGACGGGCTGGAGGTGAAATTATCATTGCCGTTCGGGGTAGGTGTCTTGCTGGCGATCAGATGGTTCGAGACCACCCAGCCCATTGTTGCAATCACGGCTTCCAGCATTGAGACGTCAATAAAAGTGCCGCGATCTTCGGCCTTATTGGCCAGGGCCGCTGCAACGGCAAAGGCAGCCGTCATACCTCCGATGGTGTCGGCCATCGGGTAGCCCACCCGGTAGGGGGCGGTGTTGGCATCGCCAGTGATCGACATCACGCCACTCATTCCCTGTACGATCTGGTCATAAGCGGGCAGTTTCGCCAGCGGGCCATCCTGACCGAACCCGGAGATAGCACAATAGACAAGACGGGGGTTTTCGCGGGCCAGCGTATCATAGTCAAGGTTCAAGCGTGCCATCACCCCGGGACGGAAATTCTCGACCAGGACATCGGCCTTTTGCACCAACTCCTTCAGGATACGTTTTCCGGATGCAGATTTCAGATTCAGGGTGATTGACCGTTTGCCAGGATTTTGCGCCAGAAAGGATACGCCCATCAGATCGGCGTTGCGCGCGGGATCAGCCCCAAGCTGGCGCGCAAGATCACCGGTGCCCGGTGTTTCGACCTTGATCACGTCGGCACCCATATGCGCCAGTTGATGGCAGCAGAACGGACCGGCCAGCACATTGGTCAGATCAAGAATGCGAATGCCCTTCAAAGGTGCCTGCGTCATTGTCCGCGCCCCTCGTGTACAACCTTGGCTGCAGTGAAAAACTCGCGGCAATAGCTGCCTTTTTCCGGAGCGCCATAGGATGATCCTTTTCGGCCGGTAAATGGCGCGTGGAAATCCATGCCTGCCGTGGGCAGGTTGACCTGTATCATGCCTGCCTCGGCGTTCTGCGAGAAATGGTCGATCTTGGCGGCATCCCGCGAGACGATGCCTGCTGACAAACCGAATTCGCAGTCGTTGGCGGTGGCAAGGGCGGCGTCATAATCCGGTACGCGCAACACGGCAGCGATTGGGCCAAAGATCTCGTCACGGGCCACTGCGGCCTGTGGGGACACATCCGTAAACAGGGCTGGAGCAAAGTAATGTCCGGGCGTTTTGGATTCGACTTCACCGCCACCTGCGGCAAGTGTCGCGCCGTCATCCACAGCTTGAGAAACGTATCGTTTGTCGATAGCCAGCTGCGCCTCACTGGCCACCGGGCCAATCTGGGTATCTGCTGCACGTGCATCACCGATCCTGAGGTCTTTCATTGCCGTACAAAGACGGTCGACAAATGCGTCGTGAATTCCCTCAGTCACGATCAGGCGGGAGGAGGCCGTGCATCGTTGGCCGGTTGAGAAAAAGCTGCCCTGTAATGCGCAGTGAACCGCCAGATCCAGATCCGCGTCATCCAGCACAATCAATGGGTTCTTGCCCCCCATTTCAAGCTGCATTTTGGCCCCGCGGGCGAACAGCGCTGCCCCCATATTGCGTCCAACAGGTGTGGAGCCGGTGAACGTGACCCCAGAAACCTTAGGGTGTGTAACGATCGCCTCCCCGACCTCGCGGCCTTTGCCCATCACAAGGTTGAACACACCGTCGGGCAGGCCTGCACGGGCAATGATGTCGGACAACATCCAAGCCGATCCGGGCACCAGTTCGGCAGGTTTGAACACGACCGTATTGCCATAGGCCAGAGCGGGCGCAATTTTCCATGCCGGGATAGCCAGCGGGAAATTCCATGGTGTGATCACGCCCACGACGCCAATTGGCTCGCGCAAAACCTTGAGTGACACACCTTCGCGCAGAGATTGGTAGATATCGCCGGTCGTGCGATAGGCCTCGGCTGCGAAGTATTTGAACAGATGTCCGGCGCGATGCGCTTCCGCCTTGGCCTCGGGCAGGGTTTTGCCTTCTTCGCGGGCCAGCATGTCGCCCAGCTCGTCCACACGGGCGAGGATTTCCGACCCGATGCGATCCAGGGCTTCGAATCGTATCAGGGGCGATGCCGCGCGCCATTTCGGAAAGGCGGCAGCCGCGGCTTCGATCGCTTGGGCGGTCTGGTCGGCACTGGCCTGAGCATAATCGCCAATCGTGTCGTTCAGGTCCGAGGGGTTGATATTGGTCGCGGCACCGCGGCCAGCGGCCCATGTTCCGGCGATATAATTGGGGAACAGATTGACAGTCATAGAACTTCCTCAAGAACGGGTCGCCATCCGATATCTTCATGCCGGTGGTCCACAGTATTGACGTAAAAATAGGTTGGGCCATGATAGCCCCGGCATGCCCGTCCGTCCGCGCGGTGGGCGACAGGTTCGACCGTCCAGCTGACTGCCCCGAACCAGTTCCACAATTTGTTGTGTGCGGAATTCAGATGATCCGGGCTAAGCGGCTTTGCACTGTTGGTCGGGTCCGGCTGAGGCGCGCTCAAGGCGCCGCCACCGCCCACCAACGCATCCCACTCATTGGGCCCGGTCGCACCAAGGTAAGGGTCATCATGGGGCGTATCACCACCGGTCAGCAACCGGCAGCGAAACGGCTTGCCATCAATCGACACCTCTGTGCCAAAGACATAGCCGGCATCATCCAGATCTTGCCAGCTGACGCGGCTCATAAGCATCCGGTCGGCCACCAGATACCGGGTACCTCCCTGCTGAAACACATGCCAGTTCAGGCGCTCTGAAGGGTCCTGGGGGCTGTCTGTGAGAGCCCAGTTGTTCCAGTCAGGATCACGCTCGAATTCCGGGAGGTTGCCGGGTTGCAGACCCTCGTATGGACAAAGCGCTGCTAGATCCGTGATCCAGGGGCGGGTTGCCGGAGCAAGGATCTGTCCTGCATGTGATAACCCACCCAGCTGCCAGGTTCCGATATATTCCATCATTGTTCTGTCACCGACCTCGTGCGGAAGCGCCGCAGAATCCGGAACAGCATTTCCGCCGCCAGGAATTCCGTGCGCTCTGAGGGATCAAGCGGTGGTGAGACCTCGACAATGTCCAAACCACCCAAGGGGGCCTCGGCCAAACCATCCAGCAAATCATAATACTGACGAGGTGTAACGCCGCTGTGCACGATAGACCCTGTGCCGGGCAGGTAACCGGCGTCCATCGCATCAATGTCAATGGTCAGATAAAGTTCGTCGCACCCCTGCATGGCGTGAGCAAGCGCCTGGCGCATGACCTCTGCCGCGCCCATTTCATGCACGTCACTGGACGAAAACACCCGACCACCCTGTTTTTCGATCAGGTCCAGATCGCCGCCATCAACCCAGCCCGCGATGCCGATCCAGACCATATTGGATACATCAACGTTGGGCAGTTCAGAAATCCGGCGGGCATTGGTCGCGTGATTGTGGCTGCCCCATGCGCCCAGCCGGTCGGAGAAATCCAGATGACCGTCGATCTGGATATACCCAAAGCGCGCGTCAGGCGCGCGTTTGGCCAGCCCGCGTGAATACCCCAGACAAGCCGGATAACTGTTATAATGATCACCGCCCAGTGCCAGTGGAATCGCGCCTGCGACAGTCAGCCCTTCGGTCATTGCGGCGATGGCTTCGGTCGTTGCATCAACATCTTGCGCTGTGATCTCGGCGTCTCCGCAGTCGACCAACCAATCGGTTGCAGGCACAGTACGGCGGCTTGTGTCAGGATCAATGCTGGGCCCCTGCGGGCGTATGGATTGCAGAAGAGTTGTCGCCCTGCGCAGTGCTTCGGGGCCGAACCTTGTGCCAAGACGGCTGGAATGTGTCCAGTCGCTCGGCATGCCCACCACGCCGATCTGGTCCGCGTGGGCGTCGGCCACGTCGCGCAAAGGCCCATCAAACAGCCGGTATCCCGGTTGAGCCAAGGGCGGGTGGAATGTCGTAATCGCTGCAGTCATGTCAGTACATTTTCCTCTGAAGTTTGGCTGCTCGGATGATCGATCCCAAATCCAAGACGCGCGTAGATGAATGCCAGAAGGGCCGTGACCATAAGGCGTTGGCCAACCTTCACCACGCCCATTCCGGGCCTGTTCGGGTTCAGGCCAGTCAACATAATGACGCTGACCTCGTGCTGTCCCAAAAGCTCAAGCCATTGCACCACTGTATCAAGATCGCAGCCCCCCAACCGGGGCTGATCACAAAGCGCGCTGAGCGATGTTTCAAACACGGACAGATCAAACCGCACAAACAGCGGCTTTGATACATCTCGCCACCTGGAAAACGCTGCGAGCTGTGCGGTAGTACCCAAAGAGCAGGTCGTGCCCTTCCCATTCGGCAAGGGCGCTACATGAAAATCGCGCGCATCATGTGGCGTACCGCCAAGCTGCGCAGTCTGACAATTGAGGAGCGCGCTCTGCACTGTCTCCGACAAGCGATCCGACCCGCCCAATATTACGGCACAGGCACCGTTGCGGCTGATCTGACGCGTTGCCGCCCTCAACGCCGCGTGGATCTCGTCCTCGGACCCCGGCGATACATCTCCGAGGTCACAGAGCCGCTCATGCAGACCGTCGGTCGATATGTCTTGTCGTGCATCAATATCAACCGGGTGGCTGAATTGTGGGTTTGCATGCCAGCCAAAATAGACCGAGGTTTCGCGCAAGGCGCGCGGCGCCAGGGATTGCCCGGCAAATGGTGCGCTGGTGTCTTCAAACGGGACGCCCAGCACCGCCAGATCGCCGGGTCTGACATCACTGATTGTTTTGGTCTGAGCGCGCATGAACGACAGATGCCCTGCCATGCGCGGCAATGGGGCTGAACGTAAAGGCATCAGCCTGCTCCTTTCTCAAGGCGGTCAGACACCTCCCGCAAGATCGCCAGTGCGGCGCGGACTTCCGTGCTGCCACGATTGTCCAGTGCCGGGGCAAGCCCGTAAATTGCTGCGGCGATTACGTTGCCTGGGGTGGCGACAATCTGCGCGGCCATCTGTGCGGGTGACAGCCCAGCCAGGCGGTGCGGGTGCGACACCCAATTGGCCGCCAGCTCTTGTAAATCCACAGACAGGATAACCGGTTGTACGTTGGGCAGATTGCCCGCAATGCCCCCGGTCACCTCAATGACAGGAACATCCGCCCCTGTGACCTGTCGTGCAGCGGTACCAAGCGCCTTTAGGCCGCTGGAATCGCCGCCAACCAGCACCAGTCGCGCACCGGTTTCCAGAACCGCCACACATTGCGAAACCACTGCGGAAAAATGCTTGTCCGGCTCAAGCGGAAATACATTCACATCCCCCAGGTCAATGGCATTTGCGGGGGCTTTTCCGTGTCCGGAGGCATATCGCAGCTGCCTTGCGAGATAGCGTTGCTCTGCTGCTGGTCGGCTGAGGTTGTCACAAAAATACCCTGCTATCGCGACCTGCCCAGGCACGAGGTCTTCTAGATCGCCAACAGGCACGCCCAGAAAACTGGGGATCGTGTCAAACTGAATTTGCGCCGCATCACCCATGACGCAATGCCGCGTTCAGGGTTTCGATGGCCGCCAATTCCGACATGCCCCGCGTGTCGAGGGCAGGCGCAAGGCCGGTTATCACAATGGCATGCCAACTGCAGGACATTGCGCCGATGACGGAAACCAACGTTTCGGGTTTCATCCCGCCGGGATTGAGGCCGACAGCACCGGCTGCATGCCCCAGATCAATGACCGATAAGTCGATCCAGAGAACGGCGCGCTCGGGTACATCAAGAGTGTTGGCCTGCACCTCATCCAACTGCCGGGCGGTACGCCAATCCATCATGCGCTGGCTGATCTGATCCCAAACGTCGGCAGGTTGCTCGCCGTTCAAACCCACCCAGGTCGTGTTTGACGGGCGTTCTATGAGATCACGTCGAGCCAGTGGCATGGCCGCGACGACGGGCCGGTCCGGAAAGGCCGCCAGTACAGCCGAGGCAACATCAGACGCGCCTCCCAGGACAACTGGCACAACGTCGCGATCCGCCATTTGTGTCACAAGCTGCATTAATACGCCCAACCAATCACCGGACAGGTCCAGATTTCCCAGATCCCGACCATTTACAGGCAGGCTAGTCCCAAGCTGCCCGGTCATCTTGCGCAGCGCATCCGGTGCCAGGGAGGCGCCGTAACGCGGCCCGCTATCGACTTCGCTTGGAACACCCAAAAGCCCGACAGATCCTGCATCGCATTGCGAAACCTTGCCAAATGGCAGGCCGGCATAACCGGTTGTTATCATTTGTTTCTGCGCACTAATCATTGCCAGATGCCTTCATTATTTGCGATTTCCAATTGCGTTCAAACCAGCTATAAAAAGTGACGAATTTGCGTCGAAAGGTCTGCCGATGACTGACAAGCCCCGAACCCCGGACACAACAGGTGGTGTCGAAGCGGTTGAACGCGCATTGCGTGTGCTGGACAGCTTTAAGCCCGGTGATGCGGGGCTGTCTTTGAAAGAGGTCGCGGATCGCAGTGGTGTCAACAAAGCGACAATCCTGCGTCTGAGTGTTTCGCTTGAAAAGTTTGGCCATATCACGCGGGACGCCGAAGGCTTGTTTCACCTCGGGCCGTCGTTGTGGCGTCTGGGGTCCGTGTTTCGTCAGAACCTGCGCATGGGGCCTATTGTGCGCCCGGTGCTGGCGAACATGGTGAATGCAACGGGGGAAAGCGCCTCGTTTTACGTGCAACGCGGCAACTCCGGCGTTTGCCTCTACCGTGTCAATTCGCACAGGCTTGCGCGGGATCATGTCGAAGAGGGCGATATCATTCCGCTGAGCATTGGCTCGTCGGGCCGGGTGCTGGATGCCTATACTATTCGGCAAGGCAAACAGGCCACCAACATCCGAAAGGCTGGGTATTACCTCAGCCTTGGTGAACGTGATCCGGACGTCGCTGGATTGTCTGCTCCGGTTCTTGGGCTTGAAGGCGAGTTGCTGGGGGCTGTGAGCCTGTCGGGATTGCGCGTTCGCTTCAGCGAAACCGTTGTCGAAGGCTATCGCACTGCAGTTCTTGATGCCGTCCGCCAGATCCGGGTTAAGTTTGGCGAAAGATAAGGAACGCATCATTTGTCAGCATTCTTGCTGCGGCCAATCAACTGAACGCCGATAAGCATCCCAACCGACACGACAATCAGGCAGGTAGAGATTGCTGCAATGGTCGGATCAAGCTGATCGCGCAGGGAGTTGAACATGCGGCGGGTAATTGTCGCATTTTCCCCGCCCGAGACCAGCATCGAAATCACCACCTCGTCTAGCGACGTGATGAAGGCCAGAAAGGCCCCTGTCTGGATCGAGAATTTGACTTGCGGAACGGTCACCGTCCACAACGCATATGCCCGCGATGCCCCAAGGCTACGCGCTGCCAATTCCTGATCGAAATCATAATTTTGCAAGCCCGACATCACGGTCACGATCACAAAGGGCAACGCCAGTGCGGTATGGGCGATCACAATTCCGGTAAGCGTGTAATTGAGCCCCAGCTTTGCATAAAGGCTGAACACGCCTACGGCGATCAGGATCACCGGTACGACAATGGGCATGATCACGAGGATTTGCGCGGTGCTCCTGATACGTGGGGTGGAACAATGCAGGCCATAGGCACAAAGTGAGCCTAAAGGCGTCGCAATCGCCGTGGTCAACACCGCCGCTATTAGGGACGTCTTCGTGGCGCTCATCCATTCCGGGGAAGTGAAATAGGTCTCGTACCAGCGAAACGAAAACGACGTAGGCGGGAACTCCAGAAATGAGGCACCCGAAAACGACATCGGGATAACAATAAGCGTGGGTAGGATCAGAAAGAACAGCACCGCAATGCCAACTACCATCAGCCACAGACCATCTATTTTTCGTTGTCCAACTTGTTCCATGTTCAGATCCTTAGCGCATGAAGAGTTTGTCGAGGCCGAAGACACGGTTCATCAGCCAGATCATCGCCAGTGCCAGCAGCAGCAGGACAACGCCCAAGGCGGATGCCGCACCCCAATTGGAATAGACTGTGATGGTACTTTCGATCCGCTGTGCAAGCATCTGCACCTTGCCGCCGCCCAGCAAAGCAGGTGTGACGAAAAACCCAAGAGACAGGATGAAGACCAGCACGATACCGGCAAAAAGGCCCGGTAGGGACATCGGGAAAAACACCCGCCAGAATGCCCCACGCGGACTGGACCCCAGCCCAACGGCCGCCCGGACGAGGTCGGTGTCAACGCCACGCATCGTGGCATAAAGTGGCAAAACCAGAAACGGCAGCATGATATGCACCATGCCAATGATTGATCCCGTGAGGTTGTGCGCCAGCTGCAGCGGTTCCTGGATTACGCCGAGCTTCATCAGCGACGAATTTATGACTCCATTACGCTGCAACAGCACCAGCCAGGCGTATGTACGCACCAGAACCGACGTCCAGAATGGAACCAGCACGAAAACCATCAGAATGGCAGCTGTTCTGTCCGGTACCTTGGTCAGCCAGTAACACAGCGGATATCCGAGAAGGACACAGATCACCGTCACAGCAATGGTGATCTGAAAGGTGACAACAAAGGTCCGCCGATACAAAGCACTTTCAAAGATACGCGCATAGTTCTCCATGCTCAGCTCGCCCGCCGCATTGTAAAACGAGAGCGAAGACAGCCAGAAAATTGGCAGGAACACGACAATTAGAATCGCGAGAACCGCGGGCATCGAAAGCCCCAAAAACGTCAGGCTTTCACGGCGTTCTTCGGATTTGAGCGTACTTGCGTTCTGAAGCGTCTGAGCAGCCCCGTTGAGCTCAGCGACGCTCATGATACATGTTCCGGTACGATGATCGTGTCTTCGGGATGCAGGGCAAGGCCAATTTGCTCTCCCTTGGAAGGCAGCCCAGTCTGGCCAGCGCGATTGGCAGGGACGCGTACGTTAATCTCACCTGCGTTGTCGTTCTGAACGATAACCAGCACACTGTCGCCTTGATAAATGATGTCGTTGACCCGGCCGGATAAATCATTGGCAGTTTCAGGCACAGCACCTGAGGTGACCTCCAGCAACTCAGGCCGGATAACCAAGCGATGACCACCACTTCCCTGTGCAATGGGCAAATCAGATTTCAGCACACTTTCGCCAAGGTGCGCCCGATCGTTGGCCACCTTCACTGGTGCCGACATGGATTCACCGACAAAATCCGCCACAAAGAAACTGTGAGGCTGGCGATACAGCCGCTCAGGTGTCTCTACCTGCTCGATCCGCCCATGATTGACCACTGCAATCCTGTCTGACATCGTCAGGGCTTCGCGTTGGTCGTGGGTTACATATACTACGGTCGCATCCAATTTTTGATGGAGCGCCTTCAATTCAATCTGCATATGTTCGCGCAGTTTTTTGTCGAGCGCGGACAGAGGCTCATCCATCAGGATGATCTGCGGCTCGAAAACCATGGCGCGGGCCAGAGCCACGCGCTGTCGTTGGCCGCCAGACATTTGGGTGATGCGCCGATCCCCATAGCCGCCAAGCTGTACGGTATCCAGCGCACGCTCGGCGCGGGTCTTTTGATCGCTTTTGGAAACGCCACGGATTTTCAGTGGGTAGGCGACGTTCTCAGCCACGGTCATGAATGGAAACAACGCATAGCTTTGAAAGACCATGCCAAGGCCGCGTTTATGCGGCGGTGTCGCGATCATTTCGCGATCGCCGAACCGGATCGACCCGCCATCAGGGCGTACAAATCCGGCCAGTGCCATCAGGAGTGTCGTTTTGCCCGAGCCCGATGGCCCAAGCAATGTCAGGAATTCGCCTGCAGCAATATTCAGCGACACATCATCAAGTGCTTTGACCGCTCCATAGGCCTTGCTGAGGCTGGATATATCGATGGGAAGGGATTGGTTGGCAGAGGACATGCTGGCTCCTAACTTGAAAATGGGCGCAGTGCACATTGCGCTGCGCCCAATTGGTTTACTGCTGGATCAGCGTGTCAAACTCTTCAGTCAACTCACCCAGCTGGCCGATGTAAAAGTTCGGGTCGACCAGAAGCTGCTTGTCGTAGTTGCTGGGATGCGTGTTGACCGACAAAGCCTGCTCTCCCGAGATAATGCCGGTGTCGAATGCACCCGTGTTCACCGGGCCCAGCGGCATCGTAACCGCCAACCGCGCCTGCGCTTCGGCACTGAGCAATTCATTGATCAGGCGCATCGCATTCTCGACGTTTGGCGCGCCTTTGGGCACCAGCAGGCAATCGACATCCATCGTGCCACCATCGAATGCATAGGCGACATCAATGCCGGACTCGATCACACTCTCCACGCGGTTATGGCCCATATGGATCACGTCCACCTCACCATCACGCAACAATTGTGCAGACTGAGAACCGCCACGATACCAAACGGTGACTTCGGGTGCGATTTCTCCCAGTTTGGCCCAGGCGCGCGCCATGCCCTCATCCGTGGCCAACACATCGTAGACTTCCGCCATAGGCACACCATCGGCCATTAAGGCAGCCTCAAGGTTGTAGTTCACCTTGCCGTGCATGCCGCGATTGCCGGGGAAGTTTTCCAGATCCCAGAACTCGGCCCAGTTGGATGGTCCGGCTCCGTCAAAGGCGTCGGTGCGATAAGCAATCACTTTGGTGAAGTTGATGAAGCCGATGTAGTTTTCATGGATCAGCTCTTCAGGGATACCCGTTGTGTCAACGATCGAATAATCAATCGGCTCAAGTTTGCCTTCTCGGCTGAGTGTTTCGCACGAGGGCAAGTCCTGCTCTGTTACATCCCAAGCGACAGCACCCGCTGTGATCTGTGCGCGCACGTCCTGAATGCCGTTTGTCGTGTCTTCCTTGACCGTGACGCCCAATGTGCTGGCGGCAGGTTCTAGCATTGCTGAGCGTAAAGCATCCTGAAATGATCCACCCCAGGACGCAAACACCACTTCGCCTTCTGCGTAGGCTGGCGCAGCAATGGCCAGACTACCGGCTACGAGGCCCATGGTGAGCGTCAATTTTACGTTATCTTTCATCGTGTCAGGCTCCTCCCTAACTGTTGGTTGGCTTGTGGGTCTGCGACATGAGCGACCCGTTCCCTTTATTTTTACGTTTCACTGAGTAAAACGTCATTTCATTTCATCTAATGCCAATGCTGAAAATGGTCAAGGGTTCATTTGCATCTAAGGATCGACCTTCCCGCATTCGGCGTCGGAGAGCCGGGCAAAACGCCGTGTTTCGCCTTTATGCTCAATGTCCATCTCGCTTGGGTCTTGGGCATCTGGTATCGAAAGCGAACTTTCCCTGCCTCAAGTTCTTTGCCACCGAGCGAGGCTATTAAGGGGATTAGACGGAAGGCCATCTCTCATTCACATACCGTTGGTTGGCAAATTTGAATGGCAGCTTAGTAACTGTTTGCGCTAGTTGATCCCGACCGCAGCATTATGCACTTTGGGCTCAGAGCCGTCATTCGCTGTGCGCTGCACCAAGGTCTGCTGTGCGGGACAAAGCGAAACTCGCTATCCTTTGGACTAGTTAAACATTCCTAACGGAGGCGTCTTTCGGAAAATGTTAACGACCCGCGGGGCCGGCGATCATCAAATGAATAAGGTT
>Ga0316197_10002315_pt1 | contig 13604 bp, 12 predicted proteins | sample OudBiesiAoxic_MG_FD_204939 | JGI IMG/M metagenome (GOLD analysis project Ga0316197, IMG submission 204939) | Coastal sediment microbial communities from Oude Bieten Haven, Netherlands - site A oxic | ecosystem: Environmental > Aquatic > Marine > Coastal > Sediment | place: Netherlands...
CTCGCCGCCGGCAGCGACTCGTGGCCAACGGCCGAATCGGTAAGGTGGTTGGGAGTCGGCGATTGGCCACTCGCTGGCGGCGGTGAGTCACGGCGCCCAAAGGGCGCCAGTAAGTCGGAGAATGCTCCGTGTTCGTCACTCTCCGGAGAAGTCGGGGGATCCTTCGACTCGTCCCTCGGAGGGCCTCGCTCAGGATGACGGAGGCTGTTGCTATAGGAAGGGCGCTCGGGCGGGCCCTGAAGGACCCGCCTACAAATCAACGGACTCGCTGTCGACCGTGCGTCACGACGGCCGAAGGCCGTCAGTAACCCCGGATTCCGAGATACGACGCAAGAGAAGGCCCCGGAGGAGGCGACAGATCAATTCGCCCCCAGGCAGCGAGCGGAATTCCTAACTCCTAATTCGTGGCCGGCGCTGTTTGCTTCGGAGGGATATCGATGCCCTTTCGCTCGAGTTCGCTGTCGATGATCGCCTCGAACTCCTCGATCGGTTGCGCACCGGTGAGCACACGCCCGTTGATGAGGAAGCCAGGAGTGCCGGTGATGCCGAAACTGTTCGCCTCGGCCATGTCAGCACGCACTGTGGCGATGTAGGCTCCTCGGTCGATGCACTCGGTGAAGACCTCGACATCCATTCCGAAATCACCGGATTTCGCGACCATCGAATCGCGGTTCAGTGTCCTCTGGTTGGCAAAGAGCCAATCGTGGTATTCCCAGAATTTGCCCTGATCCTGTGCACACAGGGAGGCCGCGCCTGCGAGCTGTGCCTCCGCGTGCATCGGCAACGGCAGGTTTTTGAATACGTGCCGAATCTGGCCGTCATAACGTTTCATGAGCGCGTCCAGGGTCGGCTGCACCCGGGTGCAGAACGGGCACTGGAAGTCGGTGTATTCGATCATCACGATCGGAGCATCTGACGGTCCCCTGGCCGGAGTACCATCTGCGACGGCGACCTCTACGCGAGGCGGCACGAGCAGAATTTCGACTCCTCCCTCCGCGAAGAGCACCGTTCGGAGATCCTGTGACAGCTGCTGTTTTTCGCGCTGCTTGAGAGCCTGGACGATCTGAGCACGTGCCTGCAGGTCGTCATCGGAAAGCTGCGAACGATACTGAGTCATCAGCTTGACGATCTCGCTCTCGTCCGGCTCACCCACCATCTCGTCGATGCGTTTCCTGAGGTATTCGCCCTCGGTCAAACCTTCAGCGGCCGCTGCTTGCTGAACGAGCCGCTGGTAAATCTCGGCCTCGAGCTTGCTGACCTGAGTATCGTAAATCTGTTGCCGGAGAGCTACCAGGGATGATCCGGCCAGGGTCTCGAGTTCAGACTCCGTGATCACCTGGTCACCAATTTTTGCCACCACAGGGTCATCGACGTTTGCCGGTTCCTGGGCGCACGCTACTGCCACCACTGACAGCAGGATGCTTGCGGTCGTCGTCCACATTCCGATCTTCACTTCAGATCCTCCGATCTTGACCGCCCGGAAAGTCTTCAGGAAGTTCTTTCATCCCGAGACGGCTTCTCTACTATGGACGGACAACACCGCGAGGTCAATTTTGGATGGTTACTGTAGTGTCAAATCTTCAACATGTCCCTGGTATTGTTACGGCCATGACAACGGTCTATCGCTGCTGAAGGAAGGCACATGAAAAAGGTCGCTTTACTTTCGACTCTGATACTTTTCTCTTCTGCCCCACTTTTTTCGCAAGATGAATCGGTCGAGGCTGCGCCCACTCCGCAGGCGCCGTCGAAGGTGCAGTGGTCGATCGGAATCGGCGCATTCTCGTCGCCGCGGCCATACGTCGGAGCAGAAAATTCGCAGATCATCGCCCCGCTTATCGAGGTCACCTACAAAAAAATCTATGTGCAGGGGATCCAGGCTGGATACCGTTTCTTCAATACCGCGAAATTCGCCCTCGATGCCAGGGCGGGAATCGTCTTCAACGGCCTCGATCCAGAAGATTCGGAATTTCTGGAAGGGATGAACAAGCGCAGGCCCTCAATCGAGGGTGGGTTTGTGTTCGATTGGAAGCCCGGCAAATTCCGACTCAGCAATGCCTTCTTTACCGATCTTCTCGGCCGTTCCTATGGGCAACAAGCGTCTTCCGATTTTTCGCGAACCTGGACCTTCAATAATTACCAGTGGGGTTTTACGCCGTCGGTCGGTGTTGTCTGGCAGAGCAGTAACTTCGTCGACTATTACTACGGTGTCACTCCCGAGGAAGCGCGTCCGGGACGCCCGCCGTTCGACGGCCATTCTGTGATGAACTTTCGCAGCTCGCTTTTAGGCTATTTCTTTATCACCCTGCGGCTCCGTTTGGTGGGGTTGATCCGGGTCCAACGGCTCGACAACGAGATCATCGACAGCCCGATCGTCGACCAACAGCGGGGCATCTTCGGGCTGGTCGGCGTCAGCTACCGAATGGGCAGGTTGCCGCCGCGGCCTTCAAAGTGAATTTGAGTCCGGAGAGATCCGAGGTAGACTCTCCAACCGAAACCGACCAGGAGGTGTCCTGTGACCACAACCCTTGAACCCCAATACCGTCAAAGACTGCTCGACCGTTTCCTGCGCTACGTAAAAGTGGACACGAGGTCGGATGAGGCCTCGGAGTCGAGCCCGACAACCGAGAAGCAGAAAGACCTGTCGCGGATGTTAACGGAGGAGCTCAAAGAACTTGGCTGCACCGACGCAGAGATGAACGAGTGGGGTTACGTCTTTGCGACCGTCCCCGGTAACCTTACCGCCGATCACCCTGCCGCCGGAAAAACTCCGACCATCGGTCTCATCGCCCATGTCGACACTTATTTTGGGACCTCGGGTAAAGACGTCAAACCCCAGATCATCGAGTCATATGGTGGCGAAGACATCCGGCTCAACGAAGAGCAGGTGCTCAAGACGGAAGACAATCCGAACCTCGAAAAGTGTGGAGGCCACACCGTCATCCACACTGACGGCACGACCCTCCTCGGAGCCGACGACAAGGCGGGGGTGGCCGAGATCATGACCGCCGTCGAGTGGCTCAAGGACCACCCCGAGTTTACGCACGGTCCGATCCGGATCGCGTTCACAACTGACGAGGAGGTGGGGCGGGGCACCGAACACTTTGACGTCGAGGCCTTTGGCGCCGACTACGCCTACACCCTCGATGGCTCAGATCTCGGTGAGATCGAGGATGAGACATTCTCGGCCGACACTGCCAACGTCACAATCATCGGCCACGATGTCCACCCGGGTTACGCCAAGGACAAGCTGGTCAATGCACTGCGCGTGGCGGCGGCGATCATCGAGAGTATCGACGAACGGTGGTTGCCGGAAACCACCGAGAAGCGCGAACCCTACCTCCACCCCTATATCGCGTCGGGCGACGTCAGCAAGGTTGAGCTCAAGGTCCTGGTGCGCGCATTTTCGGTCGAAAAGCTGAACCAGCGCGAAGACCACCTCAAGGAGGTGATCGCGAAGGTCGGGGAACGTTTTCCGAAGGCCAAGATATCGGTCGAGTTCGACGAGTCCTACCGCAACATGTCGTACAAGATCCGAGAGGATCCGAAGGTCCTGGATTTCGCGCTTGAAGCGGTAGAGCGCATCGGTGTGACGCCGATCAGACAGGCGATCCGCGGTGGTACTGACGGCGCACGGCTTTCCTATATGGGTCTGTTGACTCCAAACGTCTGGGCCGGCGGCCAGAACTTCCACTCGGTCCGCGAGTGGGTGTCACTGGAATGGATGAGCGCCGCCGTGATGGCAACCCTGGAAATCTTGAAGGTCTGGGTCGAGAAGTCGGAATAATCCGAGCCCGTGCCCGTGCCCGTGCCCGAAAGAACTGGACCGCCGTCAATGGTCAAGGACCTCGTCTCTGCGATCGCTCACGTCGAATGCCGAAGTGAGGGGCGCGGTGAAGAAAATCCGGTTGCCGTGGTTTTTGCCGGCGAACGGTTCGAGATCGTCGATGTCCTCGATCGCGCGATCATCACAAGTATCGATGCCGGTGGCCCGATACGGCACCGCCTGTGGGTCGAGTTGGAAGACGGACGGCGCTGTGAACTGATCCGTATCGCGCCTGATGGAGCGTGGCGGGTCAGAATCGAGGGTTAATCGGGATCGGGATCGGCATTCAGTTGTCCGAACAGGCTTCATCCAACACAGCCAATCGCTCCTGCATCTTGTTTGCCGTCGCAAGGTCACCCCTCGCAGCGGCGACATCCACACCGCGACGATAAATCTCGCGCGCCGCGCCCAGATCCTCGGCGCCCTCGTGCGCCCTTCCGAGGGCGAGCAGCGCCGCGGAGTACCGGGGGTCGGCCGCGAGGGCGCGTTCGAGATGGGCCACAGCCTCCTCAAAGATCCCCTCCTCTGCCAGCAACTCACCGAGGCCGAAGTTGCCGAGAGGGTCGTCGGGATCGAGTTCCAGTACCTGGCGGAACATCCCGGCGCGCCGCTGCCGATCGGCTATCACGGTCTGCATCTGATCCTGAGCGGCGTCGGCCAGGTCTTTCTCGTCCTGTTCGCGACGGATCTTCGCGCGCATCGCCTCGGCGGCCTCTCGCTCGGCGTCCTCGATCCGCCCGAGCTGGTTGTAATAGAGCGAGAGGTTTGTATGGGCCATGACCGACATCGGATCGACGACGAGCAACCGTTGCATCAGATCAATGGCTTCATCGTAGCGCCCGTGGCGACCGAGGATCACACCCAGCGCTTCATAGGCGTCCGCGTAAGACGGGCAGACCGCAATGGCCCGTTCGAAGAGCTCGATCGCTTCGCTTTCACGATCGGCAGCGAACTCTTCGACCGCCCGTAGCTCGATTCGGCGCGCCCACGCCTCCGGCTGGGGAACGGTGAGGAACGGTAGCGAGTGAACCCGGACCGTCAGCGCGGATCCATCTTCGAAACGGCACTCGAACTCTCGATCCTGGACCCGCAGCTCACGGACCAGCATCGCCTGCAGGAAGACTGCGTTCTCCCACCGCGCGACCGACAACACGGTACCGCTGTTTTGAGCCAGGTCAGTCGAAAAATCGCTACCTACTGTGGGCTCACCGGCCTCGACGCCATTGATGACCTCGAGGAGCATCGGCGCCCGCGCCGCTCCCCGACCACTCATCACCTTGGCGACCGTCTCCTGGCCGAGATAGCACCCTTTGTCGATCGAAACCGCGGTTTCGATGAGAGCTGTCTGGTGAATCAAAACGCCTTCGGTCACCTCGTCGCCCCAGCGGGGAAGCCCCGAGAGCACCCTTCGCGCCTCCAGCTCGTCGTCGCCGATGGCCGGCAGGTCGAGCTTGCCTCCGTCCCAGGTGACGAAACCACGGCTGCCGTAGATTTCAATCGGAAAATCGGGATCGTCGTCTCTTTCCATGCGTCGCAACGCTTCCGACCCCAGTACCAGCTGCAGCCGTGGAGTGTCAACGATGGTCAGCGTGACATCATCCGCGACGACGTGCTCTTCGAGCCGCTGCAGGGTTGAGACGGCGATATCGCTCGGAAGAAGAAATTCGAAGCGGTCTTCACGCCGGCACAGGAACCCAAAGGCCCGAAGCCGTCCTCCGCGGTCGAGGAGAGCAGTCTGTTGAGAGGTGCCCAGACCGAGGCCCTGGACGTCGGAGGTCAGCTGGCTGTTGAGGAACCGCACGACATCGCGACCCTCCGCTACCGCCAGGGTCCATCCAGTCAAAGGCGCCTGGCAACCGCTGAAGAGCAGATCTTCAGATGCTGAACGACTCACCGCAACCGCAGGTGTTGGTGGCGTTGGGGTTGCCGAAGACAAAACCCTTGCCCTGAAGCCCGTCCTGGAAATCGAGGGTGATCCCCTTGAGGTAGATTGTCGATTTGGGATCGAGGAAGATTCTGAACTCTCCGCAATCGATCACCGAGTCGTCGGGGCGGCGATTGGAAAACTCCATCTGGTACGAGAGCCCGGAACAGCCCCCACCGATGACCCCCAACCGCAGTCCAACATCGCCTTGCTTCTCTTCCCGCTCGAATATTGCGCGAATCTCGGCCTTCGCCTTGTCGGTGATCGCGACCAGGTTCCGCGCATCGAGAGCAATCGCGTCCGTCATGCGCTCCTCCCCGATACCAACTCCCGCAGCTCTCCTGCTTCATGCATTTCCATCAGAATGTCGTTGCCACCGATGAATTCGCCCTTGTGATAGATCTGCGGAAAGGTCGGCCAGGCGGAAAAGTCCTTTGCGGCTGTGCGGATCGACTCGTCCGAAAGGACGTCAAACGTCTTATATGGAACACCGAGGCTTTCAACGATCGCCACGGTGTTGGCCGAGAATCCACACTGGGGCCGCTGGGGCGTGCCTTTGATCAGTAGGAAGATTTCGGACGATTCCACCATTGATCGAATCCGATCGATCGGGTCCGCGCTCGAATCGCTGTTTGTTATTGCCAGTCCGTGGCCGTGTTCGGGCTCCAAGCCTGCCGAGATTTTGAACGGGTTGTCGTCGGAACGTTGCATCCTGCTCCTCCATGGCGCCAAAACGCCATTCGCTATAACGAAACATGAGACGCAGTGTCATCAATTCCCTCCGCTGCTATTCTTGCGGGCATGGACCGGTACGACGACTATTACCGAAGCACTCCGGAGGTCTTCGGGTCCGCGCCGAACCCGATTTTGGTTGAGCATGTGAAACTCATCGATTCCTCCGCCCCAGCGCTCGACATCGGTTGCGGTCAGGGGCGCAACAGCATATTTTTGGCGCGAAAGAAGATAATCGTCCACGCACTCGATCCGTCCATCGAGGCCGTCCGCACAGTGAACAAGGCTGCAGAAAAGGAAGGCCTACCGATCCGCACCATGCACGGCGGATTCGAGGATTTCCAACCGAAGGCCGACGGGTATGGAGCAATTCTGGTCTTTGGTCTGATCCCCGATCTGAATCGAGCGCAGGTCAAGGCCCTGGTGGCAATGATCGAAAAGATTTTGTCTCCAAACGGAATGTTGTTCATCATGGCATTCGGCACCTGGGATCCGGGTTTCGAGTGCCATCAATCTGAGTGGCCGGAGGAGGAAGAGAATTCATTCTGTTCTCTCGACGGGCTCGTTCGCACATACCTCAAACCAGGTGAGTTGGTGGGGCTATTCCCAGGTCTCGAGGTGGTGTACTCCTGGGAAGGACTTGGACCCGAACACCGGCACGGCGATGGCCCTCCCGAACGCCACGGCCTCGCGGAAGCGGTCTTGCGGCGTCCTTGACGTTGAAGCACAGAACGAATCTGTCCGGGTCGTGCTTGCGCTCGAATCCTGGCTCCCACCATTGTGTCATTCCGACCGAGCGAGCGGAGCGAGTGAGCGGAGGAATCTGTGGGGGATTGGGCTGACTCTCGTTGACTCCCACCTCATAGATCCCTCGGCTCGCTCCGCTCGCTCGGGATGACAGCTTCTGGATGATAGAAGCGACATTTATGCCGCCTTTCTCACATGCTAAGCTCCCGGGCGATTCAATGGGTACTGATCAAACCGACTTGTTGGCTCGCCTCGACCAACTCCAACTGCTGGTGGTGACCGGCAAGGGCGGAGTCGGCAAGAGCACCGTCACGGCCGCACTCGGAGTTCACCTGGCGAACCGTGGACGCAAGGTGCTGCTGATCGAGGTCGACCCCCGCGAAAACCTCCACCAGCTCCTCGACACGCCACCTTCGGGCGGCGAGATCGTCGAGGCCGCCTCAAATCTCTGGCTTCAACACATCGATCCGCGCCAACTCCTCGACGATCTGGTTCGGGAAAAACTGAAAGTCGGTGCGCTGGTCCGAAAGGTACTGGCAAGCCCGGTCCACCTCCATTTCACCGAAGGGGCGCCGGGCCTCAAACAGACGGCCGTCTTTGGGCGCGCCTTGCGGATGGTCGAAGGGCACGGGCCGAAAGAGCTCCCTCGCCCCGACGTGGTCATTCTCGACGCTCCTGCCTCGGGCCACGGCGTCGCCTGGATGGCGGCGCCGCAACTGGTCTCGGAGGTCATCTCGAGCGGTCCGATCGGCAAAATGGCGGCAGAAATCGCAGCCTTCCTTGCTGACAAGGAACGTTTCGGTTCGATCGTCGTCACCACAGCCGAGGAAATGCCGGTGCAGGAAGTGCTGGAGCTTCTCAAAGCCATGGCGATCCGGCTCGACCGCCAACCAGAACTGGTGGTCGTCAACTCGGTCTACCCGCCGGCGCCAAAGCCACGCGCCAAGGACGACGACGCGACCCGCCTTTGGATCCGCCGGCGGCAGGTCAATGAGGCTGAGCTTTCGCGGCTGGTTGCCGGATTTGATGGACCGGTCGTGGAGATTCCGCTCAAACCGATCGACGCGGGTCCGTTATTGGTAGGCGTGGTTGGCGAGCACCTCACCAACGCCTTCGAGGACAACGATGGATCCCCGTAAGCACTCGCTGATCATCGTGGTCGGTTCGGGCGGAGTCGGAAAGACCACCCTGGCCGCGGCCATGGCAGCGAGCTCAGCCGGCGCCGGCGACGACACACTGGTGATGACCTTCGACCCCTCATTGCGTCTCAAGGACACCCTTGGAGTGGGGCTTGAAGCGGCCGAAAATATAACTCGCGTCAAGACCGACACCACGGGCGAGCTGCACGCAAGTCTGCTCGACGCACGGCGGACTTTCGACCGGCTGATTGACCGCTACGCTCCGGACGAGGAGGCGCGCCAGCGGATCCTCACCAACCGCTTCTATGACAGGCTCTCCTCCAACCTGGCGGGAGTGCTGGAGTACATGGCGTCGGAACGCCTCTTCGAGGTCGCCCACGAGGGCAACCACGACCGCATCATCCTCGACACGCCGCCGACCCGGCAGGCGCTCGAGTTTCTCGGCGCGCCCGCGCGGATCGTCGGTTTCCTCGACAGTGGCGCGTTGCGCATCGCGCTCAAACCGTGGTTCGACAAAGAGGGCAAACTGAAGGCAACCTCAAAACTCGGTATCGTGGGCCGCAACGTCGAGGGCTTCCTCGATCGCATGGTCGGCCTCGAGCTGCTACGCGATATGGCAGACTTCTTCCGCGCCTTCGCTCCCCTCTACGAAGGTTTCCGCGAACGCGCCCTCCAGGTCCACGATCTGCTGCGCTCTCCCGAAACCATGTTCGTTCTGGTCAGTGGCCCCGGAGAAGGGCGGGTCGCCGACACCCTCTTCTTTGCACGGCGTCTGACCGAGGCCGGCTACAACCTCGGGCCGATCGTCATCAACCGGGTCCATCCGATCCTCGACGAAAACGATCTGAAAAAGCCCAGTGAGGGCCATCGCCTGCTCGCATGGCTCGGCCGACGGGATCACAATGCCGTGGCGGAGCTTCGGGACCTCGTTGGTGATTCTCATCCCGTGATCGAGATCCCACTCCTGGCCGACGAACCGACGGAACTCAAGTCACTGAGCGCGCTCGGAAAATTGTTCGAATCTCGCCTGGATGAGGAGCTGGAAGGGCTCTGATACTCGATACTCGATTCAAAGCGCTTCTCGCCTCGGTGTGTCAGGTGCCGTTTCCAGGTTGGGTGGACGGCCCTGTGCCCTGCATCCTGAACCCTGTACCCGGATGGGCGGGCGGTTAGCCCGAAATCCCGAGGCGTTTGCGGATGCCGTCGAATCTCGGCTCTTCGCGCAGGCTGTCCATAGAAGGAAAGCCTATAAAACTGGCGGCAGGATCTCCACCGGCCACCGATTTTTCGAGGCACTCAAATGCCGAATCCATGTCGCCGAGACCGCTGTAAACCTGCATCAGGAAGACCGGCTGGATGTCTTCGTTCGAGGATCCAGCCATCAGTTCATCGAGAATCCTCTCAGCCTCCGGTTTCCGCCCTGCGATGCCATACGCCCAACCCAACCAACTCAAATAGTAAGAGCCTCTGCCTGACAGGGTCACCGCCATTTCCAGAACCCCCACAGCTTCTTCGTAACGGCCCAGCGCGCCATAAGTTGAACCGAGGACCCACAAGGTGTAGAGAAAACCGGAGTCGATGTCGATGGATTCTTCCAGCACCGGAAGCGCTTCAGTTCTGCGCCCCGCTTGCACCAGTGCCAGACCGAGAGCAGTATTGGCGTACGGCGACAGCGGATCGATCTCTTGGGCATGGCTCGCAAGCACTGTCGCCTCATCATGCCGGGAAAGCGTCGCGAGCAACATGCTGTACCAGATATAGGCCAGCGCGTAGGAGGGGTTGGCCTCGACCGCCGCTCTCAATTCCCTTTCCGCCGTTTCCCAGTCGAAGGCCAACCAGGCCGCGTACAAACCGAGAGCCGCATGTACCTCTGCGACGCCGGGCGCCAAAGCGGCTGCTCGTTCCGCCGCCGCACTTGCCCTGCCCCTGGCTATGGCCGAATCCATTCCATAGAACGCCAGACTGCAGTAGCTGGTCACCAACCCGGCATGGGCCAGCGCATAATCAGGATCAACCGCAACAGCCTGCTCGAAGAAATCCGCAGCCTTCTGCAATGACCCCATCTCACGCTTGTACCAGTTGTGAAGGCCTTTGAGGTAGAGCTGGTAAGCCTCGACCGACGCCGTCGGACGCTTCATCTCTTCCTTCGCCTTCGTCCCGAGTCTCACTTTGAGCGCATCGACAACGTGCTCCGAGATCTCGTCCTGAAGGGCGAAGATGTCGTTCATCTCCCGGTCGTAACGGTCTGACCAGAGCTGGAACCCGCTGTCGGCGTCAATCAGCTGGACCGTGACCCGCACCCGCCGGCCGGCTGTACGAACACTGCCCTCTAGCACCGTTTTCACGTTCAGCGCCACGCCAACTTCACGGGCGTCGTGCGACTTGGAGTTGAATTGAAAAGCAGAACTGCGGGCCGCGACTCGAAGACCTGAGACCACGGCGAGCGAGTTGATGATTTCCTCGGCCATACCCTCACAGAAGTACTCCTGCTCGGGGTCTGGACTCATGTTGGTAAACGGTATAACGGCCACGGACGAAGGCTCCTCGCTCGCTTCCGGCCGGCTCTTTCCCCCAGCCGGTGCAAGGTCGCCCCCGGACTCGGTAACCGTTGCGAGAGCGAACTCGAGATCGCGGGCGGTCTGGAAACGATCCTCGAGGTTCTTCTCGAGGCAACGGTTCACCACCCTGCACAAGCTGGGAGTGGCGGAGTCAGCGATTTCCGAGAGGTCGCGAGGTTCCACCTTCAAGATGGCCCCAATGATGTCAGCCGAGCTCTCGCCCGGGTGAGGTTTCTCGCCCGAGAGCAATTCGTAGAGAATGACCCCGAGAGAAAAAACGTCGGTTCGTTGGTCCACCGGGCGGCCACGGACCTGCTCAGGCGACATGTAGTCGAGTGTTCCCATGATCGTCCCGGGCTGACTGTGCCCGAGGGTCGGCGCTGCGGTCTCCGAGTCGTGTGAGAACGGCAGGGGTTCCTGTTTTGCGAGTCCGAAGTCGAGGATTTTTACCAAGCCTTCCCTGGTCAGGAAGACATTCTCCGGTTTCAAGTCCCGGTGAACGATGCTCCGGGCATGAGCTGCAACCAGCCCCCCCACGATCTGTCGAGCGATCTCGATCGCCTTGCGGGTCGACAGATTCGTCCGCTCCATCCTTTGCCGCAGGCTTTCGCCCTGCAACAGCTCCATCACCACATACGAGATGCCCTCATCGATGCCGACATCGTGCACCGCAAGGATGTTCGGGTGCGAAAGCGCAGCAATGCTCTGGGCTTCGCGCTCGAAGCGCGCCAGGGCCTCGGAATCATCGGCCAGCCGCTCGCGGAGCACCTTGACCGCCACATCGCGTTTGAGGCGCGTATCCGTGGCCCGATAGACCTCACCCATTCCGCCCGAGCCGAGGAGCTCACGAATCGAGTACGAACCGAGGACGGCGCCTTCTTCCAGTTTCATTCCGCTCAATCTCTTCGAGATTCGTTCTCATGGTACACGATAACCGGCATTCGATACTCGATACTCGATTCTCGATGCAGGATGCAAGATCCAGGATCCAGGATGCAGAAGTTCGTCAATCCGTGAATCCAAAATTAGGTTTCTTCGGGTGGGTGCGCATCTGTGCTACAACACCCCGATGAAAAACCGGATTTCACCCAGCATTTCGTGTTCAGTTGTCATTTCCCTGCTCCTGTGCCTGACTGCCTGCACCGAGGCGCCGCCTCCGGTCGATCCCGCCTACGCCGCCGAGGTGGAGGCATGGCGGAGCGGACGGCTCGCGCGGCTGACCGCGGACGACGGCTGGCTCACGCTGACGGGGCTGTATTGGCTCGAGCCGGGTGAGAACCTTTTCGGCTCGGGTGAGGACAACGCGGTCGTACTCCCGGATTCGGACATCCCGATCGTCGCGGGTCAGCTGTTTCTCGGCGCTGACGGTTCCGTCAACGCAATGGCGAACGGGACGGAGGGCGTCAACATCAACGGCGGACCCTTGACCGAAGCGGCGTTGAAAACCGATGCAGCCGGCAAACCCGACGTCATTGCCGCTGGACGCATCAAGTTCTACATCATTGAACGCGAAGGGCGCCTGGCCGCGCGAGTCAAAGACCCTCAGGCATCCACCCTGGTCGAGTTCTCCGGCATCGAAAATTTTCCGATCCGCGAATCCTTCCGGGTCGAGGCGCGGCTCGAGGCCTATGAGGCTCCGAAAGAGGTGGCGGTCCCGACCGTCCTCGGGCAGGACACCCAGTACATCGCGCCGGGCATCCTTCACTTCGCGATCGATGGAGTCGAGTACTCGTTGGAACCTTTCCTCAGCGGACCCGAGAACGAGAATTATTTTTTAATTTTCCGTGACGCCACCAGCGCAGAAACAACCTACGGCGCCGGCCGGTTTCTTTACGCATCCGCGGCCGGGGAGAACGGCAAGACCGTCCTCGATTTCAACCTTGCCTACAATCCACCGTGCGCGTTCACCCCCTATGCCACCTGTCCCCTGCCACCGCCACAGAACTGGCTTCAGGTTGCGATCGAAGCAGGAGAGAAGTACAGAGGAGAGTCACACTGACCGAAGCGAATCTCTGTTCGACTGGACGGATAAAAGGCGGAACTGCGCTACACTTCCGGGCCATGCGGCATTCGGTGTCGACCCGATCACTCGTTATTCTCCTCGTTTTCCTTTCTTTGCCGTCGGCGGCGATTGCCGCCGATCAGGATGATGCCGACGCCGATGGCAAAAAAAAGAAGGTCGGTGTTTGGTTCCCGGCCAACGATTTCTACCCAAGGTATATCGCGGATCCGCTGCGCCCCCAGAACGCCCTCACCCTGCAGTGGCTTTCAGACACCGAAATCCCGGAGACCGGTGCGCAACGGTTCGGTCTCCGTCTCGGCGGCAGCTTCGCCATCCGCCGCTGGCACCCCGAGGGGGAGCCCCACAAAGGGTGGCAACTGAGCTTCGAGGGCGGGTTTGCGGGGCAGTTCGATATCACCTGGAGCTGGGACAGCACCGGTTGGGACGGTTTCTACGGGCTCTACCTGAATCGAATGATCACACCGAACTTCGGCTTTCGGATCGGCAGCCAACACGACTCGTCGCACATCGGCGACGAGTACTCGGAGCGAACCGGCCAGAAGCGGATCCACTACACCCGCGAGGAGGGCATCATCGGGGTGAGTTGGCGTTTCAGGCCGCAGGTGACGGGGTACGCGGAGCTTGGTGTCGGCAACGGCCTCGCGGGTTCTGTCACCAG
>Ga0316197_10002317_pt1 | contig 13599 bp, 11 predicted proteins | sample OudBiesiAoxic_MG_FD_204939 | JGI IMG/M metagenome (GOLD analysis project Ga0316197, IMG submission 204939) | Coastal sediment microbial communities from Oude Bieten Haven, Netherlands - site A oxic | ecosystem: Environmental > Aquatic > Marine > Coastal > Sediment | place: Netherlands...
GTGAGTCTCAACACCACATGACCACCATCGATTCCAGCCCCGACGTCGCGGGTGACTCGACCATCGGGCGACTCCTCGCTGCCGACGTCGACTGGCTCACCTCCACCGACCACAAGAAGATCGGCCGGATGTTCATCGGTGCAGGGCTGCTCGCGCTGCTCGGCACCCTGGCCGCCAATCTGCTCATCGCCATCGAGCGCGTCGACGGGGGCGCCGCCGCATTCGACAGCGATTCGTGGGCCCAGCTGCTCGGCAGCCAGCGCGTCGGCCTCGTGTTCGGCACCGCACTGCCGCTGGCCGCAGGCCTCGCGATCGCCGTCGTGCCGCTCCAACTCGGCGCACGTGCGATCGCCTTCCCACGCCTGGTGGCAACCGGCATGTACATGTGGCTCGGTGGGTTCGTGCTCTCGATCGTTTCGTTGATCAACAACGGCGGCTTCGGCGGTGGCAACAGCGACATGGTCGACCTGTTCCTCGCCGGCCACGGGCTGATGGCGCTCGGCTTCACCGCCGTTGGGGTCAGCCTGGTCACGAGCATCCTCACCACCCGAGCGCCCGGGATGACGATGCGACGGCTCCCGTTCTTCTCGTTCTCGGCGCTGGTGTTCGGCATCGGCCTCGTGCTGGTCATGCCGGTGCTGTTCGGCACGCTGATCTACCTCTTCGTCGACCACCGCAGCGGCGCACGCGAGGCGTTCGGTGGCAACCGGGGCATCGTCACCTGGGCCGGCTGGGTGTTCACCCAGCCGACGACCTTCCTGTTCGCGATTCCTGTGCTCGGCCTGTTCGCCGAACTCCTGCCCGTCACCTTCCGCAAGCGGGCCACGATGCGCGGCGTGGTCTTCGGTGCCCTGGGACTCGTCGGGGTCGCCGCCCTGGCGGCCGTCACCCAGCAGCTCCGCTTCGAGATCCCCTGGGAGGGCTCGCAGCTGTCGATCGCCGACGGCGACGACTTCACCACGAAGCTCGGCGACGTCGCACCGTGGGCGATGTTCCACCTGCTGCCGCTGCTCGGCGCCGGCCTGCTCTTCCTCGTCATGTTGTTCCTCGCCAAGCCCGAGAAGGACGACGACGGCGAGTCGGTGCGACCCAACCTCACCGCCGGCTTCCTGTTCGCGTTCTTCGGCTTCGGAATGGTCCTCGTGGGCATCGTCGGCGCAGCGATCGAGCCGATCGTCGACCTCGAACTCATCGACACCGTGTTCGGTGAGGCGTCGCTCGTCTACATCGCCTACGGCGTCGCCCTCGGAGCCATGGGCGGCATCGTCTACTGGGCGCCGAAGCTCTGGGGACGCACCATCGACATGAAGAAGGTCGCCCCGCTCGCGCTGCTCGGCGTCGCCGGAGTGGTCCTGGCCAGCTTCCCGCACTACATCGCCGGCTTCCTCGGCCAGCCCGCCGGCCTCGTGTACGACGACAGCGACCTGCAGATCTGGAACGTCCTCGTGCTCGTCGGCCACGGCATCATGGCCCTCACGGTGCTGGCGTTCGTCGGTCTGCTCATCTCCACGGTCTTCGGTTCCGACGACGATGCCGTCGACGACCCCTTCGACGGGCAGACCATCGAGTGGGCGACCACCTCGCCGGCTCCGTCATCGAACTTCGTCGACGTCCCGACGATCACATCGGCCGAGCCGATGCTCGACCTCAAGTCCGGAAACGACTCGAACCCAGGGAGTGCGAGCTGATGGAAGCCCTTGCCGCCGGCCCGGCGCCGGCACCGCGCAACCAGCTGATCGTGGGCGCCACGCTCGCAGCGGTCGCGATGACGATGCTCACGGGCGGCATGCTCGCCGTGTGGGCCGTCAAGCGCTCAGCGGCGATCGAAGCCGGTCAGAGCTGGCTGCCCGACGGCATCACCGTGCCCGAGGTCCCGAGCAACGTGATGCTCATCGCATTCCCCGCAGTCGTCTCCTTTGCGCACTGGGCGATCTGGGCGGCGAAGCGCAACGACAAGCCCAACACCGTCTTCGCGCTCGGGGTCTCGGCATTCGTCGCCCTCCTGATCCTCAATGCCCAGGCCTTCGTCTGGAACCAGATGGGCGTCGCCGTCGCCGACGGCGAGTACGGCTCGATGTTCTATGCGATCACCGGCATGTTCTTCGCCTTGATGGTCGCCGGCGTGGTGTTCAGCCTCGTCGCCACCTTCCGGTACGCCGCCGGTCGCACCCAGGATCGCGAGATGCTGATCGCCCACGTCCTCTTCTGGTACGCCATGACGGCCGTCTATTCGGCCATCTGGTTCCTCGTCTACGTCACCAAGTGAGATTCATCGACTGATGTTCACCACCGGAACGAAATTTCTCATCGGCGCCTCCGTCGTCGCCCTGATCGCCACCCTCGTCTATGGGATCGGTCAGGACGGCGTGCTCGGCACCGTCGGCCTCGCCTCCGCGACGGTCGGGCTGATCGCGTTGGCAACGCTCAATGCGATCCTTCGTGACTCCAACGTGTTCGCCGACGACGAGGCCCCCGTCGAAACCACGGCCGCTGCGCAACGCGCACCCGGTGCCAGCATCTGGCCGCTGGGCTTTGCCTTCGGCGGAGTGGTCGTCGCCGTGGGGCTCATCAGCTACCAGCCGATCGTCGTCATCGGGCTCGTTGCGATCGTCGCAACCGGTGGCGAGTGGGCGGTCCAGGCGTGGGCCGAGCGTGCGTCGGGCGACCCCGAGCACAACGCCGCAGTCCGCAACCGGCTCTCCAATGCGATCGAATACCCGGTCGGTGCCGCCGTCGGCATCGGCGTCATCATCTACTCGTTCAGCCGGGTGATGCTCTGGCTGTCGTCCAAGACCAGCACCACGGTCGCCTTCGCTCTGATGGCGTCGCTGGTGCTCCTGATCGCCTTCCTGATCTCGTTTCGTCGCAAGCTCAGCACCGGTGCGCTCGGCGGCGTCATGGCGATCGGCGCGGTCGCGGTCGTGACCGCCGGTGCGATCACCGGTGTGGACGGCGAGCGGGACATCCCCGAGTTCGAGACCACGTCGATCTGGCAGGAGGAGGCGATCCTCCATCCCGAGGAGTACGCCGAGGGCGCCGCCGAGGGCGACCACCCGGCCGAACTGATCTGCGAGAGCCCCGAGGAGTTCCCCGAGGCCGACGAGGGGGTCAGCGAGACCGTGGCCAGCAAGTCGGGCACCTACACGGTGGTGCTCACCGAGGACGAGACCCTCGCCTTCGACGTTCCCGGACCCGTGGAGGACGGCGCGGTCGGCATCACCCTCCAACGCTCCAACCCCACCAACGTGATCTTCCGCAACGACTCCGACCAACACCGGCGGCTGTCGGTCGACCTCGGCACGCAGCCGGTCGAGATCGACGAGGGCGGCGAATCCGTCGAGATCGACGCACCCCGGCAACTCTGCACCACGTTGATCGAACCGGGTGGCGCCCAGCTCCTGACCGTCGAGGCGCCCGAGCCGAGCTTCGCCTATGCCGACGTCGAGAACCCGAACGCTCCGGCCGGAGCCGGGGGATTCTGGTTCTTCGTGCCCGGAGTCGACACCGCCAAGCTGCAGGTGATCGTGCCGTGAGCCCCGAGATGAAGCCCGGAAATCACGATCGAACGAGCCAGCGCGACGACCGGAGGGCAACTAGCGTGGCGCCCGTGACATCCAAGCTCGCCCGATTCCGGGCCGCAAAGCTGGCCGCGCTCGTCGGTGCTGGGACCCTCGTCGCCGGTTGTGCCGACAACGCTCCTCAGGACATCTTCCGTCCGGCCGGGGAGAACGCCGACGACATCGACGGCCTGACCCGGCTGATCATGTACATCGCCCTCGTCGTGGGCACCATCGTGGCGATCACCATCACGGTGGTCATCCTCCGCTTCCGCGACCGCGGTCAGCCGATCCCCGAGCAGACCCACGGCAAGCCGGCGCTCGAGATCGCACTGACCGTCCTGCCGGCCCTGATCCTGATCGGCGTGGCGATCCCCACCGTCGGGACCCTGATGGCGCTCAACGAGACCGACGACACCGAGTGCGTGGTCAACGTCACCGGCCAGCAGTGGTGGTGGGAGTTCGACTATCCGGTCCAGGACGGTTGCCTGCCCGGTGGCATCAGCGAACCGATCGTCACGTCGGGCCAGATGGTGATCCCCGCCGACACCAAGGTCCTGATCCGCGGCACCAGCCGCGACGTCATCCACTCGTTCTGGATCCCCCGCCTCAACGGCAAGCGCGACATGGTCCCCGGCCGGGTCCACACGCTGCGGATGCAGGCCTACGAGCCCGGCATCTACGCCGGCCAGTGCGCCGAGTTCTGTGGCCTCAGCCACGCCAACATGCGGATGGAGGTCGTCGCACTGACCGACGAAGGGTTCTCCGAATGGGTCGACAACCAGCTCGAGGACTACACCAGCCCCGAGGAGGGCACGCTCGCCGCCGAAGGCGAGGCCAGCTTCATCGCCAACTGCGCGCGGTGCCACCAGGTCAACGGGTTGGAGGACGACTCGGGGAATCCGATCGTGTCCCGACCGGACCTGCAGGTGTACCCCGGAGCGGCACCGAACCTCACCCACCTGATGACCCGCAACACGTTCGCAGGTGCCACGTGGGATCTCCTGCGTGAGGACTGTCGCGACGACGTGTGGGAAGCGGACTCCGAGGTGTTCACCGAGCGGTACCTCGAAGGGGTCACCGACGACTGCCTGAACGAGATCGACCTGCGTGAATGGCTCCGCAACTCACCGGCGAAGAAGCCGATGTACGCCGACCCCGAGCAGCTCGAAGAAACCGACGGCCTCTACCGCGGGATGCCGTACCTCGCCCTCAGCGAGGATCAGATCGATCAGCTCCTCGCCTACCTGCTGGAGCGCAAGTGAACCCGAAGCCGACCGCTGTCCATGTGATGGGAGACCGATAGCCCATGGCCATCATCGAACGCCCGGCCACCGAAACGCTGGCACCCGCCGAGACCGACACCGGTGACGTCGTCACCGCGACGTCGTCGTACGGCTACCTGAAGCGCCCCGTCGAGAGCACCGGCTGGCGCTCGTGGGTCTTCACCGTCGACCACAAGAAGATCGGCATCATGTACGGCGTGGTGGCGATGTTCTTCTTCGTCGTCGGTGGCCTCGAGGCCGTCCTCATCCGCCTCCAGCTGGCGCAGCCCGACGGCACGGTGCTGTCCGCCGACAAGTACAACCAGATGTTCACGATGCACGCCACCACGATGGTCTTCCTCTTCGTGATGCCGATGGCGGCGGCGTTCGCCAACTACATGATCCCGCTGCAGATCGGCGCCCGCGACGTGGCGTTCCCCCGCATGAACGCGCTCAGCCTGTGGCTGTTCGTCGGCGGTGGCATCTTCCTCAACTCGTCGTGGTTCCTCGGCGGCGCGGCCGACGGTGGCTGGTTCATGTACGCCCCCAACTCCGACGTGCCCTTCTCGCCCACGAACGGTGTCGATTTCTGGGCGCTCGGACTCCAGATCACCGGTATTGCGTCGCTCGTCGGAGCGGTCAACCTGATCGTCACGGTGCTGAACATGCGGGCGCCGGGCATGTCGCTGATGAAGATGCCGATCTTCAGCTGGATGGCGCTGGTCACCCAGTTCCTGCTGCTCTTCGCGATGCCGGTCATCACCGTGGCGCTGTTCCTGCTGATGTTCCAGCGTTCGTTCGATGCGACGTTCTTCACCGTCGAAGAGGGCGCCGACCCGCTGCTCTGGCAGCACCTGTTCTGGATCTTCGGTCACCCCGAGGTGTACATCATCGTGCTGCCGAGCTTCGGCATCCTGTCCGAGGTGCTCCCGGTCTTCTCGAAGAAGCCGCTCTTCGGCTACCCGTTCGTCGTCTTCTCCGGCGCCGCGATCGGCTTCGTCGGCTGGGGCGTGTGGGCCCACCACATGTTCGCCTCGGGCCTCGGGCCCGTGTCGGTCGCCGTGTTCTCGGTCGCCACGATGGCCATCGCCGTGCCGACCGGGGTGAAGATCATCAACTGGACGCTGACCATGTGGGGCGGCAAGCTGCGCTTCACGACGGCCATGCTCTTCGGGATCGGCCTGGTCGTGCAGTTCACGATCGGCGGCCTCTCCGGCGTGACCCACTCCGTGGCCCCGTCCGACACCCAGCAGACCGATACGTACTACATCGTGGCGCACTTCCACTACGTGCTCTTCGGTGGTGCGGTGCTCGGTCTGTTCGCCGGTCTCTACTACTGGTGGCCGAAGGTCTTCGGCAAGTGCCTCAACGAGACGTGGGGCAAGTGGAACTTCTGGCTGATGATCATCGGGATGAACCTGACCTTCGGCCCTCAGCACATCATCGGTCTGCAGGGTCAGCCACGGCGGATGTACGTCTGGACCGAAGCCCGCGCCGGCGAAGGGTTCTTCAACCTCGGGTTCTGGAACCTCGTGTCGACGATCGGCACGTTCATCCTCGCAGTGGGTGTCCTGCTGTTCCTGATCAACGCCCTCGTGATCCATCGCCGCCAGCCGGCCGCGCCGCTCGATCCATGGGATGCGCGTTCGCTCGAGTGGCTCACCACCAGCCCGCCGAAGCCGCACAACTTCGACCGCACCCCGACCGTGCACGCACTCGACGAGGTCTTCCACCGCAAGTACGAAGACATCGGCGAGGGAGACGACCACGAGTACGTCAAGCGGGCCACGCTCGAAGAGCTCGTGGAGGAAGAGGAGCGCAATGCCGATGCGCACATCCACCTCCCGGCACCGTCGTACTGGCCGCTGATCCTCGCGATCGCCATCCCGGTCATGGCCTACGGCATCATCTACACGACCTGGTTGATCGCCATCGGCGCCGCCATTGCGATTCTGGCGCTCTTCGGTTGGGCACTCGAGCCCGCCGACGCCGAGGATTCGGACTTCGATCCTCCGGCATCGGGCGACGAGACGAGCAAGGAGCTGGTCAATGTCTGACGTCGTCAAAGAGACCGTCTCCGACGCCGTCGACATCGTCAAGGACCATGCCGACGACGTGCACGAGCACGACGTGCATGCCGGCGACGAGGGCCACGACGAACACGGCGCAGCGCACCCGACCTCGCTCGGGTTGTCCAACGTCAAGCTGGCGATGTGGTTGTTCCTCGGCTCGGAGTGTCTGCTGTTCGGCGGGCTGATCTCCACCTACATGCTGTATCGCAACCGGCACAGCGAAGATGTCGGACCCGACCAGCTGTGGGACATCCCGTTCACGTCGGCATCGAGCTTCGTGCTGCTCATGTCGTCGCTCACGATGGTGCTCGCCGTGTCCGCAGTCAACCGCAAGGACCAGCGCAACACCAAGCTGTGGATGATCGTCACGGCACTACTCGGAGGACTCTTCCTCGCGGGCCAGATCTACGAGTTCACGACCTTCTACCGTGAGGGCCTCGGCTACACCGAGAGCCTGTTCGCATCGGCGTTCTACACGCTCACCGGTTTCCACGGGGTCCACGTCGCCGTCGGCATCATCATGCTGCTGGCGACGATGGCGATGATCGCGAAGAACAAGATCGCGATGTCGAAGCAGCCCGAAACCGTCGAAATGGTCGGCCTGTACTGGCACTTCGTCGATGTCGTCTGGATCATCATCTTCACGCTCGTGTACCTCATCCCGGCCTGATCGGAGCACCATGACCGACATCGACTCCACCACCGCCTCCGAGGAGCACGAGCACCATCTCCTCCACGATCATCACGCCGCCCCCGGCCACGACGGTGAGCACGGCGAACACGATCACGTCAGCGACAACAAGTACATCGTCATCGCGGTCATTCTCGCGGTGATCACCGGGGCCGAGGTGGCCGCCAGCTACATCGATCTCGGCCCGGCCTTCATCCCGCTGCTGCTGTTCATGATGGCGGTCAAGTTCTTCATCGTCGCCAGCTTCTTCATGCACCTGCGGTTCGACAACAGGATCTTCACCTGGTGCTTCTACTCCGGGCTCGCGCTCGCCGTGGCGGTCTACGTCGTCGCGCTCCTGACCTTCGGCTTCTTCGCCTCCTGAGGTGTGCACGGTGGCGGCGTGGCAGGCTTCACGTCAGCTCGCCGAGACGCGTGGCGACTGCCGTCGTAGGGTGACGTCGTGATCGCACAGTTGACCAACCAGGTCGATCCGTGGGCCTTCCAGTGGCACCCGGAAGTCTGGATCCTGGTGGCGTTCCTCGTGGGCGCCTACCTCTACATGGTGCGTGTGATCGGACCGAACGCCGTCCCCGACGGCGTCCCGGCAGTGACCCGCAAGAACAAGGTGGCGTTCGGCGCCGCGATGGTGATGCTGTGGGTGGCCTCCGACTGGCCGATGCACGACATCGGCGAGGAGTACCTGTACTCGGCACACATGCTGCAGCACATGATGCTCAGCTACTTCCTGCCACCGTTGGCGCTGCTCGCGACGCCGACCTGGTTGATGCGTGTGCTCGTCGGGGACGGCCGGCTGTACCGGGCGGTGGCGTTCCTGTCGAAGCCGGTGATCGCCGGTGTGCTGTTCAACCTCGTGGTGATGATCACCCACATCCCGCAGATGGTCACGGCATCGGTCGATTCCGGTCCGCTGCACTACTCGCTGCACTTCCTCGTGGTCACTTTCTCGTTGCTGATGTGGATGCCGGTGTGCGGTCCACTGCCCGAGTTGCAGATCGGCCCGCTCGGCAAGTGCATCTACCTGTTCCTCCAGTCGGTGGTCCCCACGGTGCCGGCGGCATGGTTGACCTTCGCCGAAGGTGCTGTGTACAAGTCGTACGACATCCCGGTGCGGGTCTTCGGCTGGAGCGTCGAGATCGATCAGCAGCTCGCCGGCGCGATCATGAAGACGGCGGGCGGGATCTTCCTCTGGACGATCGTGGTCTACATCTTCTTCAAACGGTTCGCGGTCGAATACGAGGGTGCGCACGACTATCGCCGCAAACCGGGCACCGTGATCCCCGATTCGGAGATTGTCGAGACGACCGAAGCGCCGATGACCACCGCCGATGTCGAGAAGGCATTCGCCGGGAGCCGACCCCAGATCGAGGACTGATCTCACTCTGTGCGGCATGCTGACGCCTCTCGATGAGTACAGTCGCACTGCGTGAAGGTTCGTCGGGTCGTCGCAACGATCATCGCCGTGACGTCGATGCTGGCCGGTGGCACCGTCGCAGACGGCGCACCGGGCGACGTCGACCAGCTGGAGACGGGCAGCTCAGCGGACCGGCGCGCCGAGCGCAAGCAGTTGCCGCGCCGAGCGACCATCATCAGCGATTCGGCAATGGCGGGTGTCCGGTGGAACGGGGCGCTCGGTGGCCTTCGCGGGTTCGAAGCCGATGATCGACTCGAGTCCTGCCGTCGACTCGTCGACACGTCCTGTCGCGGCCGTGAGGGTCGTCGCCCGCTGACCGCATTGGTCGAGATCACCTGGTTGCCGACGCCGGCGCCGACCGATGTGCTGATCATCGCCACCGGCTACAACGACTACGACTACAAGTTCCCCATCCACTCCCGGATGGTGCTCAATGCGGCGGTCGCGAAGGGATACCGCAACATCGCCTGGATCACCTATCGCGAAGACGTCAGCTACGCCCTGCCCAGCGACACCAACCGAGCGGTCTCCAACTACCGGACGATGAACGCCGAGCTCCGTGCCATCGTCCAGTCGAACGCCTATCCGCAACTGCAGTTGTGGGATCTGAACGACTACACGAGATTCGCGTCGGGATCCTGGTTCACCTCCGACGGTGTCCATCACCTCCGCCGAGGGTCCTGGGGGGTCGCCGACTGGATCTCGCGCAAGATGGCCCACCTCTCGGGACTGCCGTGCCCTCTGCCGTGGGGAGTCACCTTCCCCCAGGAACAGCCCTGCTCCGATCCGAACCTCGTGCGTCCGTTCCGCGGCTATCCGCAACTCGACGCGCTCTACCAGTTCTGACCGGCTGAACGCACGCGGCGTCCCGTCGACGGCGCCACTAGCCTCCCGTTGCGTGATCGACCAACGCCTCCTGCGCAACGACCTCGACGGTGTGAAGGCAGCGCTTTTTCGTCGTGCCAACCCGCAGCTGGTGGACGATGTCGCCGATGCGGCCCGCCTCGACGCCCGTCTGCTCGACATCGCACGAGCGCGCGACACGATTCGGGCAGAGGTGAACAACCTCTCCAAACAGGTCGGCACGATGCGCCGCGGCGGTAGGGCCGACGAGGCCGAAGCGCTGCAGGTGCAGAGCCGGCAGCTGGGCGCCGAGGAGAAGCAGCTCGCCGCCGAACACGACGAGGTCGCCGCGTCGCTGCACGAACTCCTGCTCGGCATCCCGAACCTGCCGCATGCCGATGCACCGACGGGTGCCAGTGAGGACGACAACCCCGTGGTCACCGGGCCGATCGGGTTGCTCGACGACTACCCCGCGCATCGCCGCGTCCCCCATTGGGAGGCCGCCGAGCAGCTCGGCATCCTCGACAACGAGCGTGCTGCGAAGATCGCCGGGGCGATGTTCACCATGCAGCGTGGAGCGGGCGCGACGCTCGCCCGTGCACTGTGCCAGTACGGCCTCGACCTCAACGCCGATGTCCACGAAGAGGTTCGGGCCCCGTCGCTGGTCAGCACCGCGACCCTCACTGCGACGGGGCAGCTGCCGAAGTTCGCCGACGACGCCTATGCCATCGAACGCGACGGTCTCTGGGCCAGCCCGACCGCCGAGGCGCCGCTCACGTCGATCTATGCGAACGAGACGCTCGACGACCGGGGTCTGCCGATCCGGCTGATGGCGTACAGCGCGTCGTACCGTCGCGAGGCCGGGTCGGCCGGGCGCGACACCCGCGGCATGTTGCGCGCCCACGAGTTCGACAAGGTCGAGATGATGGCGTACACGACTCCCGAGCAGGCGCCGGAGGTGCTTGCGGACATGGTGGTCCGAGCCGAGCGAGCCATCGCAGGGCTCGAACTGCCCTATCGGACCATCGAGATCTGCACGGGCGACATGGGCCAGAGCCATCACCGTTCGTTCGACGTCGAGGTGTACGCCCCCGGTGCCGACGACTGGCTCGAGGTGTCGTCGGTCAGCTGGCTCGGTGACTACCAGGCACGTCGCGCCGGGATCCGCCTGAAACGACACGATGCCCATGGCAAGCCGCTCAAGGGCACCGAGTTCGCCCACACGCTCAACGGGTCGGCGCTGGCCGTTCCGCGCGTGTGGGCCGCAATCGTGGAGAACTACCGCAATGCGGACGGCACGATCACCGTCCCGGAGGTGCTGCGCCCGTACATGCGTGGCATCGAGGTGATCGGCGCATGACCGATTGGATCCGTGAGCGGCGCGTCCAGTACGAGACCGACGGACTCGAGCTCGACGACGTGTACGCGGATCCGATGGTCCAGTGGCAGCGATGGCACGACGAGGCGCTCGATGCCGCCGTGGCGGAGCCGAATGCGATGGTCTTGGGCACGGTCGGCCTCGACGGTGTGCCCGATGCGCGCGTCCTGCTCGTCCGCGGTGCCGACGAGCACGGCTTCTCCTTCTACACCAACTACACAGGGGCGAAGAGCCGACAGCTCGACGCGCACCCACACGCGTCGGCGGTGTTCTCTTGGCTCGACCTCCACCGCCAGGTCCGCGTCCGCGGCGCGGTCGAGCGGCTGACGGCCGAGACGTCCGACGACTACTTCGCGTCCCGTCCGCGGGGTAGCCAGATCGGCGCGTGGGCGTCGCCGCAAAGTGAGGTGATCGCCGATCGGGGCGAGCTCGAACGCCGGGTTGCAGCGGTGGAGGAGGAGTTCGCGGGTCGCGACGTCGAGCGTCCCGGTTTCTGGGGCGGGTGGGTGCTCGTCCCCACCGAGTGGGAGTTCTGGCAGGGTCGCCCGAGTCGCCTCCACGACCGTGTGCGTTACCGTTCCGCCGACGGCGGCGGCTGGGTCATCGAACGCCTCGCGCCCTGACCGCGAGAACGTTCATCGCCTGCGTCGCGAACTGGCCGAATTGTGGCGGATCGTGACGCTTGACGTCGCGATCCGCCACATTTGTCGGGCGCGAGGGCCGGAGCGGCGGGTGGTGCGCGCTCAGGTGTCGTGGCGAGAACCGAACGGGAAGCGGAGGAAGCCAAACCGGAAACAGAAAACTCCCGAGGTTGAATGCACCTCCTGGACCAGCAAGGCTGTTCCACATGACGGGAACCAAAGTCCTGGTGGTCGACGACGAGCCGACCGTACGCGAAGTCGTCGTCGGCTATCTCCGGCGCGACGGCCACGAGGTCGCCGAAGCGGCGGATGGTACCCGGGCTCTCGAACTGCTCGAAGCGGAGCCACCCGACCTCGTCGTGCTCGACATGATGCTGCCGGGCGTGAACGGGCTCGACATCCTGCGCCGGGTTCGCTCGACCAGCAACATCCCCGTCATCATGCTCACGGCCCGAGCGGAGGAGTCGGATCGCGTTGCCGGCCTCGAACTCGGCGCCGACGACTACGTGGTCAAACCGTTCTCGCCCCGTGAGCTCGCAGCCCGCGTCAACGGCGTCCTGCGCCGGACCGGCAACCGCGAGGCCTCGTCGCCGCAACCGATCGAGTTCGACAGCCTCTCGATCGATCCACTCGCGCGCGAGGTGCGTCTCGATGGGGAGATCGTCGAGATGACCCCGAAGGAGTTCGACGTCCTCGCCTTCCTCGCCAACTCGCCCCGCCAGGTGTTCTCGCGTGCGCAGTTGCTCGAGCAGGTCTGGCAGTCCTCGCCGGATTGGCAGGACCCTGCGACCGTGACCGTGCACGTCCGTCGGATCCGCAACAAGATCGAGAACGATCCCGAGACACCGCGGTGGATCACCACGGTATGGGGTGTCGGGTACCGCTTCGAGGGATGAGTCGACGATGAGCAGCTCCGACGCGCACTATCAGTCAGATTTGCGGCATCGGGCGCACGGCATGAACCGGCTCGGGCGGCGGTTCCTCGGGGCGAACCTCGCCGTGCTCGGCGTCGCGATCATGATGATCGCGATCGCCGCGCAGACGATGTTCATCAGCGCCCACGACCAGACGTTCCTGATGTGGGCGTTGATCCCGGCGGTGCTCGGAGCTGCGATGGTGGCGATGTTGCTCGCACGCCCGGTCGCGCGGGACGCCAAACGGATCTGCTCGGCCGCCATGCGCGTGGCCGACGGCGACCTGACCGCACGGACCGGGGTGCAGCGCAACGACGAGCTGGGCGAGGCGGCCGAGATGTTCGATCTCATGGTCGACCGACTCGACACGGTTGAACAGGAGCGCTCGCTGATGCTCTCATCGATCTCGCACGACTTGCGCACGCCGCTGGCGGCGTTGCGTGCCGCGGTCGAAGCGATCCGTGACGGCGTCGCGCCCGACCCCGACATGTATCTCGTCGGAATGGAGCGTCAGGTGACCGCGCTGTCGTCGCTCGTCGACGATCTGCAATTGCACAGCAGGATCGTGAGCGGAACCTTCGAACTCAACCGCACCCGCCTCGACCTCACCGAACTGGCCGACGAGGCGATGGAGACCCTGCAGCCCCTCGCCGAACAGCGGCAGGTGAAGCTGTTGCTCGAGGCCGATGAGCGGGTGACGCTCGATGCCGACGGCTCCCAGCTGTCGCGTGTCGTGCGCAACCTGCTCGACAACGCGATCCGGCACGCGCCCGCCGACTCGGTCGTCCTCGTGCAGATCGGCCGCTCCGACGGTGTCGCGACCC
>Ga0316197_10002318_pt1 | contig 13598 bp, 14 predicted proteins | sample OudBiesiAoxic_MG_FD_204939 | JGI IMG/M metagenome (GOLD analysis project Ga0316197, IMG submission 204939) | Coastal sediment microbial communities from Oude Bieten Haven, Netherlands - site A oxic | ecosystem: Environmental > Aquatic > Marine > Coastal > Sediment | place: Netherlands...
AAAAAAAATTTTAGGTAAAATAAAAAAGGTGGAGAAGTCTCCACCTTTTTTGCCCCAAATCTTACCATGAACTTAACCTACTTATGCTATGGCAGGTCTAAAGTAACCTGCCTTTAATTCGTTGTGACTAAAAAGCCGATAAATAGCATGAATTATCGATGAAATGCACTATTTTGTGCATTTCATCGATAAAAATGTTAATATGCCCTTTCATTTTTACCCTCATAAAAGTTTATAAAGGCCCTATTTACAACTCTGCGTCCTCCAGGGGTTGGGTAATCTCCTGTAAAATACCAATCGCCAAGATTTTTAGGGCATGCCTGGTGTAAGCTTTCGATAGTTTGATAAATAATTTCTACTTCTGCTTTAATGTCTACAGGACTTAGGAGTTCGCCTATTTTTTTAGAGATCTGCGCTGCACTAAAAGGTTGATAAAAATCTTTTACATAATTAATAATATCCTTATCAGCAGTTTGAATTTGTTCAAGACATTTGTGATATATTTCTTCTACTTGTCGCATTGAATTCTGTTCCTTATGTAATTCAAGAGCAGCCTTAAAGGCTATAAAATCTTCTAGTTTAGCCATATCAATACCATAGCAATCGGGATAACGAATTTGTGGTGCTGAAGAAACAACAATTATTTTCCTTGGTGATAACCTATCTAAAATTCGTAAAATACTTTTCTTTAAGGTAGTACCCCTAACAATACTATCATCGATAATAACGAGATTGTCATTTTTGTTTACAGAGCCATAAGATATATCATATACATGAGCAACCAGATCATCTCTGCTACTATCCTGTGTAATAAATGTTCTTAGTTTTGCATCCTTAATGGCTACTTTTTCAATCCTGGGGCGAACATCTAAAATTTTGTTTAATTCCTCTCTGGTAATATTAGGTCCTAATTTAAGTATCTGTTCTTCTTTTTTCTTATTCAAATAATTCTGCGCTTCTTTGATCATTCCTAAATAGGAAGTCTCTGCGGTATTAGGGATATATGAAAAAACCGTATTTTTTATATCCTCGTTTATAGCAGTTAGTATTTGTGGAAAAATCAATTTACCCAATTCTTTACGCTCTTGATATATTTCTTTATCGCTACCCCTTGAAAAATATATTCTTTCAAAAGAGCATGCTTTTCTTTCCCTGGGCTCTAATATTTCAGTAGTGTTTACAGTACCGTTTTTCTTTATGATTATTGCATTGCCGGGGTCGAGTTCTTTGACATCTTCATAAACTACGTTAAAAACCGTTTGTATTGCAGCTCTTTCCGAGGCCACTACTACTACCTCGTCGTTTTTAAAGTAATAAGCGGGTCTGATTCCTGAAGGATCTCGGAGCACAAAAGAATCTCCATGCCCAAACATCCCGGCCATAGTGTATCCGCCATCCCAATTCTTTGCAGCTTTTTTAAGAATTTTTGAAACTTTTAGTCTTTCGGCGATCAAAGGAGAAGCTTCCATCTTATTAAAACCTTCCTTCTTTATTTGCCTGTATAGTTTTGCTACAGCATCATCAAGAAAATGGCCTATTTTTTCCATGACCGTAACCGTATCTGCCATTTCTTTTGGGTGCTGCCCCAGTTGTATCAAATTATCAAAAAGTTCATCAACATTGGTCATATTGAAATTACCTGCAACAATTAGATTTCTATGCATCCAGTTATTTTGCCTAAGGAAAGGATGTACACTTTCAATACTATTCTTTCCAAATGTGCCATACCGGACGTGCCCAAGTAGTACCTCACCTATATATGGGATATTCTTTTTTTGCAAATCTGTATTGTCTATATATTCAGGATTATCTTTTAGTGCGGTGTTAATACGTTCATTAATCTGCGCAAAAATGTCTTGTATTGGTTGTGATTCAACAGAACGTACTCTGCTCATGTAACGCTCCCCAGCAGCCATGTCTAATTTAATACTGGCAAAACCAGCACCGTCCTGCCCTCGGTTGTGCTGTTTTTCCATCATTAAATACATCTTGTTTACTCCATAAAAAATACTGCCGTACTTTTCTTTGTAATAATCCAACGGCTTTAGTAGCCGTATTAAAGATATTCCACATTCGTGTTTAATGGCATCACTCATTTTTTAAATGAATTAAAAAAGCCCCGTTAGTCCGGGGCATGTTTTATTATTGTAATTCAATATCAAATTGTGTCAATTCTCTGAATTGATGTAACCTTCTCTCCACCTCTGCTTTCTTTAAATTTGCCATTCGTTCTGTTCCAAAACGCTCTACGCAAAAAGAAGCCAGATTGGATCCGTGGATAACTGCGTTCCTTAAATTGTTGAATGATACGTTTTCTGTCTCTGACAGATAGCCTGCAAAACCTCCTGCAAAAGTATCACCCGCACCAGTAGGATCGAAAACTTCTTCTAATGGAAGGGCTGGCGCAAAGAATATATTATCATTATGGAAAAGTAAGGCACCATGCTCCCCTTTTTTTATGACTACGTATTTTGGTCCCATTGTTTGAATTTGCGCTGCTGCTTTTACTAAAGAATATTCATTCGTTAGTTGTCTTGCTTCTTCATCGTTAATGGTAATAATATCTATATGTTTTATGACCTCATTTAATTCTTTCGAAGTATTATTCATCCAATAGTTCATAGTATCAAGTACAATTAACTTTGGTCTTTTCTCCATTTGATCGATAACGCTCATTTGGATGCTAGGATGTAAATTACCCAACATAACCACATCTGCATTTTTATAATTGTCAGGTACAACTGGCTTAAAATCTGCCAGTACATTTAGTTCTGTACTAAGGGTGTCTCTGGTGTTGAGATCATTACGGTATTTACCACTCCAAAAAAAGGTCTTTCCCCCTTTTACAATTTCTATAGCGGAAATATCAATATTTTTATCTGCCAGAAATTGTAGGTATTCATTAGGCAAATCATCGCCTACCACAGATACAATGGCTGCATCTACATCAAATTGAGAAGCCGCCAGGCCAATAAATGTAGCAGCTCCTCCAAGAATTTTGTCGGTTTTCCCAAAAGGGGTTTCGATAGCATCGAAGGCAACAGTACCAACAATTAAAAGTTTGCCCATAGAAGGTTTTTAAAATATGGTGCAAATATACACTTTTGCTGTACCAAATAAACCTAATTAAAACTAAAAAAAGACTTAATTATTTTCTACCAAAATCTGCCGGAATTTCGCCCCATGCCTTGGTTTCCCATTTTACTATGGGCGTATTGTAAGAATTGTTTTTTAGCCATTCAACTGCCCTTCTAATTAGATTGAATAGGGCTTTGTTTTTAGTGTTCTCTAAAAGCTTGGTATTGCAGCTTTTTTTCCTTACCCAACTTATAGCAGTCCTTGAATCTGTATAAATAATACGATCGCTATTTTTCTGCTTTAAAAAAGCCAACCCGTGAACTATCGCAAGAAACTCACCTATATTATTGGTGCCTTCTTTGAAGGGACCTTGTTTAAACAATCGTTTCCCCGTTTTAGTATCAACCCCCTGGTACTCCATTATTCCGGGATTTCCACTGGATGCTGCATCCACAGAAATAGAATGATAATTTGGTTCTCCTATTTTAAGAAGATCTTGTGGGGAAAGCTGAGGGCTGTTTTTTTTTCCTTTGTAAGCATCATAATTGCTGTTATAAGCTTTTTTGGCTATTTCAAAATTGGGGAATGACATATACTGGGCTCCTTTAGCACCAGAAATCGCTGCTTTGCAATCATCCCAACTTTCGTATATACCGGGTCTCTTGCCTTTCCAAACCACATAAAATTTATTCTTTTTTGCCATTATCCCTTAAACAAAAGTTTTTCGATTACCTGAGGAAAATGCTCGTATTCTAATTTATGAACTTTTTGGGCTATAATTTCTGGGGTATCCGCCGCATCTACAAATGTTTTTACCTGCAGGATAATGGCCCCTTCATCATAATGCTCATTAACATAATGAACGGTAATACCTGTTTCGGGTTCTGAATTCTCTTTTACAGCCTCATGTACTTTCATGCCATACATTCCTTTGCCTCCATACTTAGGAAGCAATGCAGGATGAATATTTATAATTCTATCTGGAAAATGGTCAATTAGGCTTTTTGGGATTCGCCATAGGAAACCGGCGAGAACAATTAAATCGAGATTGAGATTATTCAAGAAATCTGAAATTAAGTTAGATTCCATAAAGGCGTGCCTGTTAAAATAGATAGCACTAATCTTAAGTCGCGCACACCTGTCTAAAACTTGCGCCTCTTTCTTGTTTGTGAGGACAGCGACTATTTCAACTTGGTTATTTTCAGAAAAATATTGGACAACGTTTTCAACATTTGTACCCGAACCCGAAGCAAAAAGAACTATTCGTTTCATTTAGACAAAATTATTCTTTTTGAAATTAAGTCCTAAGTTTATTAAAGATTTGATGCCGCCTTGCCCGAAATTAGCGACCTAATTAAGAAAATAAATAAATATTATATTGATTTTAGGCATATTGTGGGCAGATAATTTATATCTAAACTAATAATCCTGAGTTTAAATTTCTTAAATTACGATACATTTTTACATCAAATAGTGTTATTACAGCATAAGTTTTTTATTTTTGCCAACGATTTAAATTTTTAAAACCAAAATTATTATGTCAGACATTGCATCAAGAGTAAAAGCTATCATCGTTGATAAATTAGGAGTTGATGAGAACGAAGTTGTAGCCGAAGCTAGCTTTACCAACGACTTAGGGGCAGATTCATTGGATACTGTTGAGTTGATAATGGAATTTGAAAAGGAATTTGATATTCAAATCCCTGACGATCAAGCAGAAAACATCGCAACAGTTGGCCAAGCTATTAGTTATATAGAAGAAGCCAAGTAAATTTATGATTTCTTGATAAAGATTTATAATTATCCATGTGGTAATCGTGCTGCATGGATAATTTTTTTTAATTTACACTTGGTTAGACTTCAATTTAAAATTTGGTTATATGCAATTAAAGAGAGTTGTGGTTACTGGACTTGGTGCCTTAACACCTATTGGCAATAACATTGAAGAATACTGGAAAGGTTTAACGGAGGGCAAAAGCGGCTCAGCACCTATTACCTATTACGACACAGAAAAATTCAAAACTAAATTTGCCTGTGAGTTAAAGAACTTTGATTCCCTGAATTACTTTGATAGAAAGGAAGCACGGAAATTAGACAAGTTTGCGCAGTATGCTATGATTTCTTCGGATGAAGCTATTATAGATTCGGGATTAGATCTGGAAAAAATAGACAAATTTAGAGTAGGAGTGATCTGGGGTGCTGGAATTGGTGGCTTGGAAACTTTTCAAAATGAGGTTCTAAACTTCGCGGCCGGTGACGGAACACCCAGGTTCAATCCTTTTTTTATTCCTAAAATGATTGCAGATATTGCCCCGGGTAATATCTCAATTAAGCACGGTTTTATGGGGCCTAATTATACCACAGTATCTGCATGTGCCTCTGCTGCCAACGCTATGATTGATGCGTTAAATTATATCAGATTGGGGTATTGTGATGTTGTTGTCTCAGGAGGAAGTGAGGCAGCGGTGACGATTGCAGGGATGGGAGGTTTTAATGCCATGCATGCTTTGTCTACCCGTAATGATAGCCCGCAAACTGCTTCCAGACCCTTTGATGCAACCAGAGATGGTTTTGTGCTTGGTGAAGGCGCAGGCGCATTAATTCTAGAGGAATTGGAACACGCAAAAGCGAGAGGAGCAAAAATATATGCAGAATTAGTTGGAGGTGGACTATCGAGTGATGCTTATCATATGACGGCGCCACATCCGGAAGGCATTGGTGTTGTGAGGGTAATGGAGAATTGTTTACACGATGCGAATCTTAGACCTGAAGATGTTGATGCTATTAATACACACGGAACAGCTACCCCTTTGGGTGATGTTGCTGAATTAAAGGCAATTAGTCAGGTTTTTGGGGATCATGCCCCGAATATAAATATTAATTCTACCAAATCAATGACAGGACATTTATTGGGTGCGGCTGGTGCGATTGAAGCAATAGCTTCAATTTTGGCAATGAAGCATAGCTTGGTTCCACCAACTATAAATCATTCTGTTGTAGATGAAAATATAGATCCAAAACTAAATCTAACGCTGAACAAGGCCCAGAAAAGAGAAGTTAATGTGGCGATGAGTAACACTTTTGGATTTGGCGGGCACAATGCATGTGTGGTATTCAAGAAATTTAGTTAAAAGGCAAGATGAATTTTCCTTCAAATATATTTAATTCCCATTCTAAAGAGGATGGGGATTTTTTATTAGGGATTTCAAATATATTAGGGTTTAAGCCAAAAAAGCTAAATATTTATAAAAAGGCTTTTCTTCACAGGTCTGCGAATAAAAGAGATAAAAATGGCCTGCCATTGAACTATGAGAGACTTGAATTTCTTGGCGATTCCATGTTAGGGACTATTATTTCCAGATACCTATATAATGAAGTTCCTAATGGAGATGAAGGATACTTAACCAAAATGCGCTCTAAAATAGTGAGCAGAAAACATTTAAATGAATTGGGTAAGGATTTAAATCTCATATCATATGTAGAAAGCAGAATCCCCAAATCACATTTTGGCGATAATATACATGGAAATGTTTTTGAAGCTCTGGTAGGCGCAATTTATTTAGACCGGGGTTATAAATATTGCGAAAAGTTTATTAATGATCGGGTTATAGATCCTTATGTAGACATTGAACAACTGGAAGGGAAAGTAATAAGCTATAAAAGCCTGGTCATTGAATGGTGCCAAAAGCAGAAAAAAGAATTCAATTACAAAGTATATGAGGATACCGGTAAGGACCCTCTAAAGCATTTTGCGGTTAAACTTTCAATAGATGAAAGAGTAATGGCCAAGGCAAGGGCTACTTCAAAAAAGAAAGCCGAAGAAAAAGCATCTAAAAGAGCATTTTTTGCGCTGCAGGATAAAATGGGGAGGATACAGATATAATAATCTTATATTTACAAATTACTCGAAGAAATGATCACATTGCATAAATTTTCTGATGATTTTTGTGAAGAAAACTACGTGCTTATGGCATTACATAGCGGTTTAGAAGATTATGCTTTAGCCTATACCTTAAATAAGGCACTTAAAACAAGTTTAAAAAGATCTAAAACAGACCTGGATATATCTAATAAAACCTCCTTTCCCATTTATGAATGGAAAGATAAACTTAATGATAGGTATTGGACATTGATTGTTAATACCAGTATTAAAGATGAATATTTGGAATTTGATGATCTTTTTAGAAATGAAACATCTTCTACTGTTTATCACTTATTACCAGAATACAAGGATGTTGATTATTTGCTAAAAATTGAGCAGGAAGAAGATGAAATAGATAGTGGTATGATGGATGCTATTCTTGAAATCCCGAAGATAATTACTGCATACCAAATTGAAACCAATAAACTAAAATCCAAGCAAAACTTAATTATATAGAAGTATGCCTAATACAAAAAAGACAAAAATTGTAGCTACTTTGGGACCGGCAACGAGTAAAAGGGAGGTCTTAAAGGAGATGATAGAATCCGGAGTGGATGTCTTTAGAATTAATTTTTCTCATGCAGATTATGAAGATGTTACCAAGCGCGTTGAAATGATTCGCTCACTTAACGAGGAATTGGGAATATATACAGCCATTCTTGCCGACTTGCAAGGTCCTAAATTGAGAGTTGGGGTTATGGGAGGGGAAGTTATTGTCTCTCCGGAAGACGAGATTACTTTTGTAACAGGGGAACCATTCGAAGGAAATGCAGAAAAAGTATATATGAATTATTCGAGTTTTCCAAAAGATGTAAACCCGGGGGAACGTATTTTACTCGACGATGGAAAACTAATGTTTGAAGTCCTTAGCACGAATAGGGAGAATGAAGTAAAGGCGAAAGTAATTCAGGGAGGCCCATTAAAATCAAAGAAAGGAGTAAATCTTCCAAATACCGATATTAGCTTACCTGCTCTTACAGAAAAAGATATTGAAGATGCCATTTTCGCAATCTCTCTCGATGTAGATTGGATTGCCTTGTCATTTGTAAGATTTAGTCAGGACCTTATTGATCTTCAAAATTTAATTAGAGAACATTCTAAATATAAGATTCCAATTATTGCTAAGATTGAAAAGCCAGAAGCAGTAAAAAATATTGATAAAATTGTTTCTTATTGTGACGGGATTATGGTTGCACGAGGCGATCTTGGTGTGGAAGTTCCCGCTCAGGAAGTTCCGCTTATCCAGAAGAAATTGGTGCTGAGAGCTAAAAAGGCCAGAATACCTGTAATTATTGCCACTCAAATGATGGAAACTATGATTACTTCTCTAACGCCCACAAGGGCTGAAGTTAATGATGTGGCAAACTCGGTAATGGATGGGGCAGATGCGGTAATGCTTTCGGGGGAGACTTCTGTAGGGAATTATCCGGTTGAGGTTATACAAAAAATGTCCAGTATCCTTCTTAGTGTTGAAGGCTCTGATTTAATTCAAGTTCCTCAGGAACCACCACATATTCGAACAAAAAGGTATATTACCAAATCTGTTTGTTATCATGCGGCCATTATGGCCAATGAAATTAAAGCAAAAGCCATATCCACACTCACTAATAGTGGTTATACTGCTTTCCAAATTTCAGCATGGCGACCAAGTGCTCATATATTGGTATTTACATCAAACAGACGAATATTAACACAGCTAAATTTACTTTGGGGCGTTAAAACATTTTACTATGATAAGTTTGTTTCTACAGACGAAACTATAGAAGATGTAAACAGCATTGCATGTAAAAAAGGCTTTTTAGACGTTGGTGATATGCTTATAAGTTTGGCTGCAATGCCTATAAAGAGCAAGGGAATGGTAAATACACTAAGGGTTACGGAAATTGAAACCTGTAGTTTCTAGAACTTTATTCTGAATAATCAGAAAGAATTTCTTAAGCCACTTCTCGCTCGTAAGCAATAAAGTTTACAATCTTTCCCTTTTTGTTGAAAATAGGTTCTCCTTTAATCCAACAGTTGTACGGTGAGCCATCTTTTCTGTAATTAACTACAACAGCTTCAAAAGGTTTTTTGTTTTTAACCGCACTTGCAATCGTTTTGGTAATTTTACTGCTGGTTTCTTCACCCTGAAAAATTTTCGGATTTTTACCCTTTATCTCATTTAAAGTATAACCATTCATTTTAAAAATATTATTGGTGGCGTATACAATTTTTAATTCAGGGTCGGTTACAAGAATAACCTCTTCCTTAATCATGAGTTCCTGATTAAAAGTATTCCTGTATGACCAACGGTTACTTTTAGCAAGGTTTTTTAGAAATCTAAGATCATCCAAATCCCTGGAGGTTTTATTAAAAAAAGATCCGGAAAGATCCCAGGATAAAATAGGAAAGACTTTTGGTTTATTGCTTATATAAAACTTGGCTGCAGCCTTGTCATAATTTTTAAATTCCTTCATTGAGATTAATTTCGTTAAAAGCTATTAAAATTTTGAATTCATAAAAGAAATTTCATAAGCCACAACTGGATTTAAAAACTCTCTTTTTCATAGCAATTTTTATCAATACTACTAAAAGATATTTGAGCAGTAAAATTTACATGACATATTAACAGTTTTGTTTAATAATAGCTGTAAACAGAGCTGTTTTTATTTCTGAACTATAAACAAAAAATAGTTATTTTCTAAGGTTTTGAAGACTGACAATAGAATAAGTATACTTTATTAAAGTAGGGGTTTTGATAAATTAAACCGGCCATAACTAGAATATTAATTAGAAATCAAACTTAAGTTGAACCGTTACAACATCTTTTGTTTTATGGGCTTCACTGATATGCGTATTCAAATTTGCAAGTGAAATACCTAATAAGCGAACTGAGTTTTCTAGTTTTCCCTGATATAATAATTCCTTGGCAGTCTCTAATATAAGATTTTTATCGGCCATAAAATAAGGCAAAGTTTTACTTCGTGTATGGAGACTAAAATCACTATATTTTATTTTTAAAGTAATTGTTTTACCTGCTATTTCTGATTTCTTCAACCTGCTTTCCAATTCTTGCGCAATTTGATCTAATCGTTCTAACAAGAAAATTTCACTGCTGAGATTTTCACTAAAAGTTCTTTCGGCACCTACGGATTTGGGAATACGATTAGGCTTAACCTCGCTATTATGGATACCTCTTACTACGTGATAATAATGAGTCCCGCTCTTTCCGAAATGTTCTTCCAAAAACTGAAGTGATTTGCCTTTCAAATCTTTCCCCGTAAAAACACCCAATTTATACATCTTATCAGCAGTAACTTTGCCAACCCCGTAGAACTTTCTTATTTCTAAATCTTCCAGGAATTGAAGTACTTCCTCCGGATTGACTGTTTTCTGTCCATCTGGTTTTTTATAGTCGCTTGCTATTTTAGCCACAAACTTGTTAATAGAGATTCCGGCCGAAGCGGTTAATCCCAATTCGTTAAAAATTCGTTGCCTTATTTCCTGAGCAATTAACGTGGCTGAAGGGTTTCCTTTTTTATTATGGGTAACATCCAGATAAGCCTCATCTAATGAAAGAGGTTCTACCATATCTGTATAATCCAGAAAGATTTCCCGGATTTGTTGTGATACTTCTTTGTATCTATGAAATCGCGGTTTTACAAATATGATATGCGGACAATTTTGCCTTGCTAGATAACCGCTCATGGCGCTTTTTACGCCATATTTTCGTGCTTCGTAACTTGCCGCAGATACCACCCCTCTTTTTTCACTACCACCAACTGCAACAGGCTTTCCTTTAAGTTCAGGATTATCCAATTGTTCTACCGAGGCGTAAAATGCATCCATATCAACATGTATTATTTTTCGTATGGATAATTCATTGTACATATTCAAATTTAAGCTATATTTAATCTAAATGAAATGACACAAAAAACCGCAATTATATTAGGTGCTACCGGCCTAACAGGAAGTCTTTTGTTGAAAACACTTCTCAAAGACAACAGGTATAAGAAAATAAAATTATTTTCAAGGAAAACGGTGGGAATTAAGGATCAAAAGCTACAAGAGCACCTGATCGACCTGCTAAATTTATCCGATTATGTAAGTGATTTCATGGCAGATGAGGTTTTTTGCTGTATAGGAACCACCAAAGCTAAAACACCGGATAAAAGCCTATACGAAAAAATTGACTTTGGTATTCCTGTTAGTGCTGCAGAATTATGTAAAAAGAATACAATAGGAACATTTATAGTAATTTCTGCATTAGGCGCAAGTGCTGAAAGTAGGGTTTTTTACAATAAAATAAAGGGACAAATGGAGAATGTGGTGGTTTCTATGGAAATTCCAAAAACTCATATTTTACAACCATCCCTTATTGGAGGTTATAGGGAGGAGAAAAGGCCAGCAGAATGGCTTGCTAAGAAAGCGTTTCTTATTTTAAATACTGGTCTGCTAGGACCATTTAGAAAATACAGATCAATAAATCCTCAGTCAATTGCCAGTTGTATGGTCTGGCTTGCAAATAACACCTATGAAAGTGTTAGAATTCCTTCTGATCAAATCGTGAAGCTCGGAAGCATAAAAAACTAAAAGCTATCCTCATCTTAGACCTAAGTTTGAATGAATATGATGGAAATAGAAAGAAAATATCTGGTGAATTCAATTGATTATAGATCTTTAGCCTTTTCAAAGTCACATATTGTTCAGGGGTTTTTAAATTCAAACCCTGAAAGGGTAGTGCGTGTCAGAATAGCCGATGACAAAGCATTTTTAACTGTAAAGGGAAGCTCCAACGCTGCGGGGACTACCAGGTTTGAATGGGAAAAAAAGATACCAGTCCATGAAGCTAAACTACTTTTAGAGCTATGTGAAGAGGAAATTCTGGAGAAAATTCGTTACTACATAAAAGTAGGCGCACATATAATTGAAGTAGATGAGTTTCTTGGTTCCAATAATGGGTTGGTAATAGCAGAAATAGAAATTGAAAAAGAAGATGATAATATTGAAGTGCCTTCTTGGGTTGGATTGGAGGTAACCGGGGATATCAAATATTACAACTCTCAATTAAGCAAATGCCCTTTTAAAGAATGGAAGGTGTGAAATGAAAATTATTAAACAGGACTTAACTTAAAAGGCACTTTTAAACTGTTCAAGAAATCTAACATCATTTTCACTGAGCAAGCGAATATCTGAAATTTGATGAAGTAACAAGGCGATGCGATCTATACCCATCCCAAAAGCAAAACCGGAATATGTCTTACTATCAATCCCACAGTTATCCAATACATTGGGATCTACCATACCGCACCCCATAATTTCCAACCAGCCAGTTCCTTTAGTCATCTTGTAGTCAGTTTCTGTTTCCAGCCCCCAATATACATCAACTTCGGCGCTAGGTTCTGTAAATGGGAAGTATGACGGGCGAAGCCTTATTTTAGATTTACCAAAAAGCTCGGTAGTAAAAAACTGAAGTGTTTGCTTAAGATCTGCAAAGGATACTTTTTTATCAATATAAAGTCCTTCTACCTGATGAAAAAAACAATGCGACCTGGCAGAAATTGCCTCATTTCTATAAACTCTTCCCGGAGAGATAGTTCTGATTGGCGGTTTGTTATTTTCCATGTACCGCACTTGTACAGAAGATGTATGTGTACGCAGGAGTAAGTCGGGATTTGTTTGAATAAAAAAGGTGTCCTGCATATCTCTGGCAGGATGGTGTTCCGGCAAGTTTAAAGCGGTAAAATTATGCCAGTCATCTTCTATTTCAGGACCCTCGGATACATTAAAACCTATTCTGGAAAAAATATCAATAATTTGGTTTTTCACTATTGAAATAGGGTGGCGTACCCCAAGTTCCATTGGCTCGGAAGGCCTTGTAAGATCATTATAGATTCTTTTTTCCTGGCTTCCAAGTTCGATGGCTTTTTTAAGTGTATTTACTTTTTCAGCCGCCTTATTTTTAAGTTCGTTTATGGTCTGACCAAATTCTTTTTTCTCTGCCGCAGGGATATTTTTGAATTCGGAAAAGAAATGATTCAACAGACCTTTTTTACCGAGGTATTGAATTCGGAAAGCCTCAATTTCCTGAGCATTATCTGAAGAGAAGTCATTTACCTGGGTAAGGTGTTTTTTTAGCTGGTCTATCATTCCCATTTTTAATAAATAAGCCTTCTAAACATAGCAAAAGGCAAAAGAAAAGGCAAATTTATAACAATTATCTATCAAGGCGGCATATTTATGATAAAACCATCTTTCATTGCCTTGTCAACCATATCCAATTGTTCTATATATTTAACACATTCATCAAACTTTTTAAAAATATGTTCCATGGGAACAAGGTCTGGAATAATATCTATCCGTTCCATCATATATTTTGGCTGGTCCAAAACATTTACAAAAAACGGCGTGATATTATTATTTCTCAATTCCAGTAGTACTTCTTCCATTGCATAGAGGCCCGATTGGTCCATATATTGCATCCGGCCAAGCCTCAAGATAACTATCCTTGCTGTTTTGGGAATTTGCTCTGCTAGCCGCTGAAAATCACTTGTAGTTCCGAAAAAAAGTGGGCCCTTTAGATGTTTAATAAAAACATCCTGTTTTAGGTCTTCGGGAA
>Ga0316197_10002319_pt1 | contig 13598 bp, 16 predicted proteins | sample OudBiesiAoxic_MG_FD_204939 | JGI IMG/M metagenome (GOLD analysis project Ga0316197, IMG submission 204939) | Coastal sediment microbial communities from Oude Bieten Haven, Netherlands - site A oxic | ecosystem: Environmental > Aquatic > Marine > Coastal > Sediment | place: Netherlands...
AAAACAACGAGATAAGATAGCCGTTATTGGTCATAAGTTTACACCTATGGAGGACTATGCAGATATTTTAAACGCAAAAGAAATAGTTAAAAAGCTTACAATTATTTGGGGAGCCAAAGAGTCCCTATATAAGATATATGCCACCCATGGGTTGAGTTTTATAAATCATATTTATATTGAAGATTTTATTAACACCCATAATACTACCACGGGTCTTATCAGATATGAAGGGTGCACATCCGAATATGATATTTCTTTTCTGGAATTTGAAGAATTTACCTGCGTATATGCTATTAAAAAGGAAGGGTAATATAAAGATTGTCCAACTATTAAATTTATCAAATTATGAATATATCTGTTGAGCTGACCTTAACCCCTTTACAGGATAATTACGAAGAGCTAATTATCGATTTTATAAAAAAAATACGGGCCTCTGGGTTTACCATTTTGGAAAATCCTTTAAGTACTCAGATTTATGGAGATTATGAAGATATAATGAAACTGCTCAATAGAGAAATTAAACTTGCTTTGGAATTGATGGAAAATGGTTTAATGTATATCAAAATTGTAAAAACAGACCGAAGCAATTATGAGCCAGATTTTTGATTGGATTTTTGCTCAATACCAGGATACCCCTGCGTTTTTAATCATCCTCGAAATGATTGGTGTTGTTTTCGGGTTTTTAAGTGTATGGTATGCAAAAAGAGAAAATATCCTTGTATTTCCTACCGGAATAATCAACACTGGTATCTTTGTATATATCCTGTGGGTATATGGGCTATTGGGCGACATGCTTATAAACGCGTATTATTTTTCCATGAGTATTATAGGCTGGTACTTATGGACAAGAAAAGTAGACGCCGACCATTTTATCCCGATAACAAAAATGAACCGGAAAGAAAAAAACTGGTCCATATTTCTGTTTATTGGTGCAGTTGTTTTTGTTTTACTGGTATATACTTTATTTGATAAATTTAATAGTTGGACAGCCTATGTGGATACCCTTACAACTGCCATTTTCTTTGTTGGGATGTGGCTTATGGCCAAAAAAAAGATCGAAAATTGGATCTATTGGATTATTGGTGATGTAATTACAGTTCCTTTATATTTGTATAAAGGACTTATTTTTACATCCCTTCAATATTTATTATTTACCATAATCGCCTTTTATGGCTATATGGCATGGAAGAAAAACTTAAACAAAAGCCCGCTAACCTTGTTAAAGTAGTATTGTTTGGACCTGAATCAACAGGTAAGACTACCTTGGCTCAGGAACTTGCAAATCACTATCAAACAGAATGGGTGCCGGAATACGCTCGTGAATATTTGCAAGAAAAGTGGAATAAAGAACAAAAAACTTGTGAATCTCATGATTTGATACCCATTGCTGAAGGCCAAATTAGATTGGAAAATTCCTTGGCGGAAAAAGCAAATAAGCTTCTTATTTGTGATACAGATCTTTTGGAAACTAAAGTATATTCTGAAGCATATTACCTTGGTTATTGTGATCCTGTTTTGGAAAAATACGCTTTGCAAAATACATACGATCTTTATTTGCTAACTTCCATAGATATTCCCTGGGAAAAAGACGATCTTCGGGATAAACCTAATGAACGCGAACGAATGTTTCTCTATTTCAAGGAAACATTGGAAAAGTATGATAAGAATTATGTTATTTTAAATGGGGATAATGGTAAAAGGCTTGCACTGGCTATTAAATCTATCGATAAACTACTGGACAAATGATTGAGTTTTCACCAATGGATTTAAAACAACTACAGGAAAAAGGAATCTCAAAAGAAAAAGTTCTGGATCAGATCGAGACCTTTAAAGAGGGGATACCATTTGTAAGGTTAGAAAAGGCGGCAATAGTTTCAGATGGGATTTTGAAATTAAGTAAAGCTCAGGAAAAAAAGTTTGTCGGTAAATTTGAAGAACTAAAACAACTTTTAAGTTTACTCAAATTTGTTCCGGCGTCTGGTGCCGCTTCGAGAATGTTTAAATCCCTCTTTAACTTTTTAGAGAATTATGATCCTGAGGGCGAAGACGTAGATGCCTATGTAGACAGATTAAATGATACCGATTTAAAGACCTTTTTCAAACAAATTAAGAAATTCCCTTTTTACGAGATTGTTCAAAAACGAATAGAAAACAAATCCAGTTCTGCAAATGACATCAAATATCGTTTTGTGTGTGAAATGTTACTGAAAGAAAACCTTAATTATGGTTTTTACCCGAAAGGACTCTTACCCTTTCATAATTATGGGAAATTTACTTCTACTCCTTTTGAAGAGCATTTAAAAGAAGCTTTCAGCTATGCTGTCATAAACAATAATGCAAAATTACATTTTACTATTTCAGTACAACATCAATCTCTATTTACTCAAGAATTTGAAGCCGTTGGCCCCAGGGTGTCAAAAGCTACAGAAACGGAATTTGAAGTTACATATTCAAATCAAAAACCTTCTACGGATACTTTGGCCGTAACTCTGGAAAATGAACCATTTGTGAAGGATGACGGTTCATTATTATTTAGACCTGGTGGTCATGGCGCACTTATTGAGAACTTAAACGAACAAAATGCTGATATTATCTTTATAAAAAACATTGATAATGTAGTAGTACCTAAATATGAAGCTGAACTTGCAAATAGCAAGAAAGTTCTTGCCGGTTTGCTTCTGGAAGTACAACAACATGCATTTGCCTATGCGGATCAGCTGGAAAGAAATGACATTAATGGTGAACAGTTACACGAAATCAAAACATTTTTGGAAAATGATCTTAATGTTAGATTTTTAGAAAGTTTTTCAAGTTTTAGTATCGCAGAGCAATTGGAAATATTAAAAGATAAGATCAACAGGCCTATCCGTATTTGTGGGATGGTTAAAAATGAAGGTGAGCCTGGGGGAGGTCCTTTTTGGACCAGAGATGCTAATGATCATATTTCACTACAAATCGTAGAATCTGCACAGGTGGATACATCTGATGAAAGCCAAATGACTATTTTAAAGAATTCAACGCATTTTAACCCGGTCGACCTTGTATGTGGAGTCAGAAATTTTAGAGGTGAGAAATATAACCTATTGAACTATGTTGATACTAAACAGGGCTTTATCACACAAAAAACAGAAGATGGGAAAGCGCTGAAAGCCCTTGAATTACCCGGGCTTTGGAACGGGGCAATGGCCTTTTGGAATACAATTTTTGTTGAAGTCCCCTTAAATACTTTTAATCCTGTAAAAATGGTAAATGACCTCTTAAAGCCTACACATCAGGTAACTTAGTTTAGAGAAACTTGTCCGTTTGAAAGAAAAAATTTCAAAATATATCCAATTTTAATTATTGTCTTTTTATTATGAAAAATGGTACTACAATTGTAATTTTGTATTATCTCAAAAAGGGGTGCGACCTCTTGAAAAAAGTATTCTTCAAATCTGTTTACAATAAACACGATTTTTAGAATATTTTCAGGACAAGCTGAGATTATACCCAAGGAACCTGAGCAGGTAATGCTGCTAAGGGAGGCGAAAATCGCCATTTGGATTTTTTTCTGTCTCTTCAGAAAAAGAAAAAACCGTAAAAATTAGAATAGAACCCCTGTTATTCGTCGTGAACCGAGAATGAAGGCTATTATACTAATTTTTTTCATGATTTGTATTGGTGCAAAATCCTATACTCAACAACAAGAATCTGACACTACTGCCCTTAAGAAAATTGTTTTGGATGAGGTTTTTGTTTCTGCCATAAGAGTTACTAAAGAAACTCCTGTAACGTTTTCCAATTTAACAAAGGAAGAAATAATGCCAAGGAACCTGGGACAGGATATTCCTGTTCTTATGAATTTTTTGCCTGCGGTAGTTACAACTTCCGATGCCGGGGCCGGAGTAGGTTATACAGGGATACGCGTTAGAGGAAGTGATGCAACTCGTGTAAATGTTACTATTAATGGAATACCTTATAACGATTCTGAATCACATGGCACATTTTGGGTAAATATGCCCGATTTTGCATCTTCAACAGAAAGCCTGCAATTACAACGGGGAGTTGGCACATCAACAAATGGAGCAGGGGCTTTTGGTGCAAGTTTAAATATATTGACAGATGCTACCTCGATGGAAGCCTATGGGCATATATCATCTTCTTATGGCAGCTTTAATACACTTCGCAACAATATCAAGTTCAGTACAGGATTGTTAAATGAACATATTGAAATTTCCGGGAGATTATCCAGAATAACATCTGATGGCTATATTGACAGGGCTTCATCTGAACTGGATTCCTATTTTTTACAGGGTTCTTATGTTGATGATAACACCTTAATAAAAGCACTCCTTTTTGGAGGACACGAAGTTACTTACCAGTCATGGTTTGGCATTGATGCAGAAACTCTTGCCACTGACCGGACTTTTAACCCGGCAGGTATATATACCGACGATAATGGTAATACACAGTTTTACGACAGGGAAGAAGATAATTATAAACAAGATCATTTTCAACTACTCTGGAATGAAACCATATCACCTTTATGGAGCACAAATATTGCATTTCACTATACCAAAGGACGTGGTTACTTTGAGCAGTTTAGAGAAGACGATGATTTTGAAACCTATGGATTTTCACCAATAGTGGTTGATGGAGAGTTAGTGAATACCACAGATTTAATCCGCCGTCGTTGGCTTGATAATGATTTTTATGGAACTGTATTTTCTGCCAAATATGAAAAAGACAAAATAAACCTTATCATTGGTGGTGGTTGGAATTCCTATGAAGGAGATCATTTTGGAGAAATAATCTGGGCACGTTTTGCCGGAAATAGTATGATTAGAGATAGATATTACGATGATGATTCCAAAAAAACAGACTTCAACTTATTTGGAAAAATAAACTATAAGATTTCTCAAAATTGGAAGCTTTTTGGAGATCTACAATTTAGAACTGTGCGATACAACGCAAACGGCGATGAAACTGGATTGGTAGATGATAGATTTAATTTCTTTAATCCTAAAGTTGGTGTCACCTATGATCTTAATAATTCAAATAATTTATATCTCTCCTTTGCGGTAGCAAATCGTGAACCTAACAGGAATGATTATGAGAATGGCAATCCTAAACCAGAAAAACTGAATGATTTTGAGTTGGGATGGCGTTATGTCTCACCTTCTGTTCAGCTAAGCACCAATATATATTACATGAGGTATAAAGATCAGTTAGTATTAACCGGAGAACTCAATGACGTAGGGGCTCCACTACGGGCCAATGTTGGTGACAGTTATCGTCTTGGTCTTGAAGTTGATGCCAGTATAAGCATTGGTAAGCGCTTCAAATTACAACCTAATATAGCACTCAGCACAAATAAGAATATTGATTTTCTTTTTGAGAGAGATGGGGAGTTAGAAAATTTAGGGAATACCAATATTGCCTTCTCTCCAGATATTGTGGTAGGTAATATTCTTAGTTACTTGCCCAATGAAAAATTTCAATTGTCGTTACTTACAAAATATGTTGGCAAACAATTTATGGGGAATATTGATGCGGAAAGCTCTGTTCTTGAGGATTATTCTCAAACAGATTTTAATATTCAATACACTTTCAATACAAATACATTCATAAAAAGCATTGTACTCTCAGGGTTGATAAATAATATTTTTGACGCAAAATTTGTATCCAACGGCTACTTTTTCACTTATGATGACGATTTTTCCAATCCGGGAACAATAACCACTATTGAAGGTGCCGGGTATTACCCACAGGCAGGAATTAATTTTTTATTGGGAGCAACATTTAATTTCTAAGGTTATCCAGGTGATAATTTAGGATGTTACCCCTTAATCTCAGTTAGAAATTACAACTGTTGTTCCATCAAATGAAGTGTTGTAAAATAAAAGGTCATAATAAGGTTTTCCGTCATCAGGTCTGTTTAATTGTTGTCCTGTAAACAAACTATATTCAAAATCTTCGCAGGAACAAATTACAGTTTGACTATTAAGATCCATCGTAGAACAAGCATTTGGAGCATGATTTGGGCAACTCGATTCCCAGGCAAAAAATTGATCAAAACCCTTATTGATGACAAAAATACCTCGTATACCAACGCCCTGGTTTCCAATATATATGGCACTACCTGTGTTGGTTAAAGGACTATACAAGGGTAAATTAAGATTAGCTTCAAATCTGAAACCAACTTCCGGCAAATAAGGATTGCGGTTTCCTTCATCTTTGCTACAGGCCAGGAGCAAAATAAAAACTAACCAAAGGCATATTCTTTTCATATAATTATGAGATTCAATTAAGCTATCTTAAACAAAATTGAACAAAAAATATGTATCTTTGCGTTAAATCCTCTTTAAAAAAGGGGATTTTCTTATCGATTAAACCTCATTTTGATGAATAACTCCACTTAATGTGTTTATCCTAAATTAGTTAAATCAAAATGATAGTTTAAACTAATCCTGCGTTTTCGTAGGATTTATTGTTTAATGATTTTGGACTTGTTTAATATGTTCAATAAATAATGTAGTTATGAGTAATGTGTCTTATTACACTGCTGAAGGATTAAAAAAACTAAAAGAAGAATTAAACCACCTGAGGGATATTGAAAGACCTAAATCTTCTCAGGCAATCGCGGATGCCAGAGATAAAGGTGATTTATCTGAAAATGCGGAGTATGATGCTGCTAAAGAGGCACAGGGATTGCTGGAATTAAAGATATCCAAAATGGAGGAAACCCTGTCCAATGCCAGATTAATTGATGAATCTCAACTAGATACTTCTAAGGTTTTAGTGCTTTCAACAGTAAAACTAAGGAACCAACAAAATGGGATGGAAATTAGCTACACTCTTGTGGCTGAAAGTGAAGCGGATTTGAAGGCAGGAAAAATTTCTGTCACTTCGCCAATTGGCAAAGGCCTTCTTGGTAAAGAAGTAGGTGATGTTGCCGAAATTACAGTGCCAAATGGCACGCTAAAATTTGATATTCTTGAAATAAGCCGGAATTAAAAAACTTTAATTCTTTATATTTAATCCTATCAATATTGATAGGGTTTTTTATTTAATATAGTTGATTGTGGAAAGTATTTTTACTAAAATAATAAATGGTGATATACCATCTTACAAAATTGCCGAGGACGATAATTTTTTTGCCTTCCTGGACATTAACCCCAATGCAAAAGGGCATACTTTATGTGTGCCAAAAAATGAAGTAGATAAAATAATGGATATGAATAAAACTGAATATTTAGGTTTAATGGCATTTGCCAGAAAGGTGGGTAAGGCTATTGAAGCAGCAATAGACTGCAAACGGGTGGGGATTACAGTAATTGGTTTAGAAGTGCCGCATGTGCATGTACATCTTATTCCCTTAAATAAGATGGCTGATGCGACCTTTATGAATAAAATTGAATTGTCCTCAGAAGAATTTGAAGATATTGCGCTGAAAATCCGTTCTAAAATGAAATAATATCACTTTGGAATAGGTAATATAATACCGCAGCAATAACAATAGGAGTTAGTATAAGAATGTAGAATAATACAGTGAATTTTGTGCTCGCTTTTTCCGGATTGACCATTTTTTGGTAATACTCAAAAATCCTTTCAATATCTTCTGTCCAGTTCACGGGATAAATAATGCTTTCGCATGTATTGCATTTAATTTGATGAGTCACCTTAGCGGTAATCTTATGATAGAGTCTTCCAAATAAGTGCTTCTGATAAAACGTAATTTTCATATCCTGATTAAAACATTCAGGGCAATTATTCGTAATGTCGGCCTCCTTAATAACAACTAATTTTTCTTTTGCCATTATTGTTGATCTGATTTCATTGATATTTGCATTATAGTTCCTTCCTTACTCGAAGAAAGTACTTTTACCTTTCCTTTATGATACTCCTCAATTATTCTTTTAACAAGCGAGAGCCCTAAACCCCAGCCACGTTTTTTTGAGGTGTAACCAGGGTTAAAAATGGAATTGAAGTCCCCTTTCGCTATTCCATGTCCGGTATCTGAAATTAATATATTAACGTATTTACCGTCCGGAACAATTTCGATGGCGATATTACCTTTGCCTTTCATAGCATCAATTCCATTTTTGACCAAATTTTCGATAGTCCAATTGTATAATGAACTGTTCAATAGAACGGGTAATTGTTCAATCTTAGATGTAAAGGTAAAATGAATGAGTTTAGAACTTCTGAGTTTTAGATATTCAAAGGCATTCCTGGTTTCTTTAACAATGTCGTGTTGTTGTAGTTTGGGGAGTGACCCTATTTTTGAAAAACGATCGGTTATATTCTGTAATCTTCCAATATCTTTCTCGATTTCTTTGGTAATATCAGGATTTATTTGTTCACTTTTCAATAGTTCATTCCAACCAAGGAGTGAGGTCAGTGGGGTACCTATCTGGTGAGCGGTTTCCTTTGCCATTCCTGCCCATAGTTTGTTTTGTTCAGATGCTTTGTTGGTTTTAAAGAAAAAGAAGATTACTGCAGCAAACAGAAAAATGATTAATAAAAGAGCAATAGGGTAGTATTTTAATTTATTTAATACTTCTGAATTACCGTAATAGAGTGTAGCTAATTGCTCATCGTTATAATCAATAGCAATAGGAGTGTTTTCTGCTTCAAATTTTTTTATCTTCTTCTTTAAATAAATTGTATCAGCAACTAATTCTTCCGGCATATTGTTAGTTCTAATGGATCCATCCATATTTACCAGAATCATTGGAGTTGAGGTATTGTTTTGAAATATTTTTACGTGTAGATTTCCCAGATCCCTGTCTTCTGAAGACTGCAATAATTCGGACTGAGCTGTAGCCCAAATCTCCATTTTATGACGCTCTTCTTCCTTGAATTTTTTAAAAAAACTATTGGTATTCCAAAGAATAAGACTTACAATAACAAATGATGCTATTAATAGTAATAGATTAGAAGTCTTCTTTTGGGAATTAAAATTCATCCTAGCGGTTAATTAGCATTAAAGATAACAGAAATTGACCTAAAATGTTGTGTTCTACAAGTGAGTTAAAGTTTTAAATGGGATACAATTTATATACCTTTGTTTTAATGCAAAAAGCTATATCCCTTATACCTTCTGAGATTACTACCGGACAGTTACATGCCTACCTTTTAGGTGCAGTTGGACCCAGGCCGATAGCTTTTGCTAGTACTGTTGATGAAAAAGGGATTCCAAACCTATCTCCCTTTAGCTTTTTTAATGTTTTTAGCGCTAATCCACCAATATTGATTTTTTCACCCGCCAGACGAGTGCGGGATAATACTACAAAGCATACATTAGATAATGTGCTTAAAACAAAAGAAGTGGTTATCAATATTGTAAATTACGAGTTGGTTCAGCAAATGTCTTTGTCCAGTACTGAATATGATCAAGAGGTTAATGAATTTATTAAGGCAGGATTAACTATGTTAGACTCAGATTTGGTTAAACCATTTAGAGTTGCAGAATCTCCTGTCCAGTTTGAATGCAAAGTAACAAAGGTGGAGGCACTGGGCAAGAAAGGAGGAGCAGGTAATTTGGTTTTTGCAGAAGTTGTCAAAATGCATTTCGATGAATCCATTTTAGATGAAAACGGCTTAATTGACCAATTTAAGATTGATCAGGTTGCCCGTATGGGAGGTAATTGGTATAGCAGGGCTAATAAGGGCATGTTTGAGGTTCCAAAACCACTTTCAAAGCGTGGAATTGGGGTTGATAATATTCCTGTAGAAATAAGATCAATTAAAATGCTTACAGGGAATGATTTGGGCTTATTGGGAAATGTTGAAAGAATTCCGGATAAAAATGATATCGCAGAATTTATAGCAACAAATGATCAAATTCGGTCAATTGTTAAAAAAAGGGATTCAAAGGAATTACACGGGCTAATAAGAAAATATTTAGATAATAATAAGATACTTTCTGCATGGAAAGTATTACTAATAAATACTGATTTAAATGGAAATACAAGGAAAAATTAAAATGATTGACGAGACTAAAACCTTTGGCAATAACGGTTTTAGAAAAAGAGAGGTAGTTATTACTACAGAAGAACAGTATCCCCAACATATATTGGTAGAATTTGTTCAGGATAAATGTGACTTGCTTAATAAGCATAAAGTTGGAGAAACTGTAAAAATCAGCATTAACCTAAGAGGAAGGGAATGGACAAACCCTCAAGGGGAGGTTAAATATTTCAATTCTGTTCAAGGATGGCGAATTGAAACTCTGCAACCTGATCAAGGGGATAGTGGAATACCGCCGGTTCCTCCAATTGAGGCATTTGAACCGGCCGAAGAACTAAATGAAGAAGATCATGACGATCTTCCATTTTAGATAGAAGCCCTTTTCAGCTGCAGATTATTTTTAAGTTGACGGCTAATTTTAAGAACTGTTAAACTTGAAAAACAAGAATAGCGATATTTACTTTTTAACAGACTTGTTAGAGTTTCCTCCGGCAGATAATGCAAATGCGGATGGTTTATTGGCCGTTGGCGGGGATTTATCTCCTGAAAGATTACTGCTGGCATATAAATCGGGAATATTTCCCTGGTTTAATGACGATTCTTTGATCTTATGGTGGAGCCCGAATCCCAGGATGATCTTATTCCCTCATAAGATTAGGATTTCTAAAAGTATGCGACAAATTTTGTCGGGTACACGGTTCACTTTAACCCGGAATAAATGCTTTAAGGAAGTGCTGGAAGCCTGTGCTGAAATAAAGAGAATGGGGCAGGAAGGTACCTGGATTACCAAGAGTATGAAAGAGGCCTATTTACTATTGCATGATCTGGGAATTGCAAGGTCTTACGAGGTTTGGGAGGATAAGAAATTAGTAGGTGGCCTATACGGTATTGATCTTGGACATGTATTTTGTGGCGAAAGTATGTTTTCTAAGGCCAGCAATGCGTCCAAATTTGCATTTATTAAATTGGCCAGGGACCTTGAGGAACGTAACTATAAGTTTATAGATTGCCAGGTTTATACAAAACATTTGGCGAGCTTAGGGGCTGAAGAAATACCAAGGAAAGAATTCCTTAAACTATTGCAGAACAGCATTTAGTTATGTAATCAAGAGGAATCTATTTAGAGTGGATCAAGAATGATATATGACTTATTAAGTCAACTGAATGACAACAAGAATACTTATAGTATAGGTTCTATTTTGTCTAACCTCATGAGACCGGGTAGAAATCGTTTATTCCTGATTAATAGAGAACATGATCATAGTTGGCTGGAAGAGATTCTCTCATTTTTATAAAATCTCCCTCCGCACCAAATAATATTTCATAGTCCGCGCGATCTTCGTGTATTTTACCCCTTACCAATAATTCATAAATTAGGGAAGGAATCAAAAGATTTTGGAATGCATTATTTAAGGTAGTTTCCGTAGGTTCATCAGAGGTTACAGGATACTGCTGTTGAATTTTTCTGATTTTATACTTAGTAAACTTTTGATTTAGGAACGTTGTGATCTTTGACCATGAATCCTCAGGGACATCTACTTCCTTAATTAGAATTTCAATATCCTTAAGTTTGCCAGATTCATCAAATTCAACACTGTAGTGCAGTTTATCTTTTTTAAACTTGGCTTCATATCTATTTTTTGTAGTATCAGTTTCTTTGTAAAAACGAAGCCTTTTAGCATCCTGCAGTTTCTCTTTGATGAAATCATGCGCAGCATCGGGGAACTGGTTTTTCTTAATTCGATGTTCGCGCTCAACCTTTATTTGAGAGAGGCCTGTTGAATACTGAAATAAAGCCATAATTAATAGTAGTAAAAGTCTATACTTCTTCATATCTAAAACAATTTACTTCATGATCATTTACCATTCCTGTTGCCTGCATATGGGCATAAACCACGGTACTTCCAACAAACTTGAACCCACGCTTCTTTAGATCCTTGCTCAAAAAATCTGAAAGTGATGTTTTTGCAGGGGCATCGCTATGATCCGCCAAACTATTTTTTATGGGTTTATCATTTACAAAACCCCAGATATATGCGCTAAAACTTCCAAATTCTTTTTGTAACTGGAGAAATGCCTGGGCATTGGTCACTGTAGCCTTAATTTTAAGTTTGTTTCGAATGATACCGGCATCCTGCAGCAAAGCGTCAATTTTATTTTGTTTGTAGGTAGAAATTTTTTTATAATCAAAACCATCAAAGGCTTTCCTGAAATTTTTACGTTTCTTAAGAATGGTAAGCCAGCTTAACCCGGCCTGAAATGTTTCAAGCACAAGGAATTCGAATAATGTAGCATCATCCCTTACAGGCACGCCCCATTCTTCATCGTGATAAGCTTCATATAATTTATCGCCCAAACACCAGCCACATCTGTGAGGTTCCATTAGTTGTAATCTTTTTAATAAAGATATGGCATAAATCTGAATTGGATGAATCATTCATAAGATGATAACAAGTTCTACAACCATTATGAATAAGCAATACTATTGTTAAAAAAAAGTTAAACTATATAAATATGATAGTATTACTATTATATTTGTCAGGTTTTAATTTTAATACTATGGAAAGTTTATTACATTCTATTCGGATAACGATTAATGATAAATTATACCTGAAGGATCCTGAATCATCTAATCTGGGGAAACGAATTGTTGGAGAAAGTATCCTTATGATTAATGATATTGGTTTCGAGAGTTTCACCTTCAAAAAGTTAGGTAAAAAAATTGGGTCCAATGAAAGCTCCATTTATCGCTATTTTGAGAATAAGCATAAACTATTGCTTTATCTGGCTTCCTGGTATTGGGGCTGGCTTGAATATCAGTTGGTTTTTGCAACAAACAATATCCCTGATGCCAATGCTAAACTGGAACGAGCCATTGAAATTATGACCAAAGCAACTGAAATAGATTTGGCCTTTACCCATATTAATGAAGTGTTATTAAATAAAATTGTAATTAATGAATATTCTAAATCTTATTTAACAAAAGAAGTAGATCAGGAAAACAAAGATGGCTATTTTGTTATTTACAAAAGGCTTGTCAATAGAATGAGCCAAATGATTAGTGAAGTAAATGTAAATTACCGCTATCCTGCCAGTCTTGCCAGTACAATTATTGAAGGGACCCTGCATCAATATTTTTTGATTGATCATTTTGCTTCACTAACAAGTTGTGATAACAAAAATACACCAACGGAATACTTCAAACACCTTGCCTTCAACACCCTAAATAATAACAAATAATGGCTAAAAATATACTTAGTGCCTGGCAGCGTTTAATTGGACTATTAAAGCTTGACAAGCGAGATATTCTTCAAATATTTTACTATGCAATATTTGCAGGGGTAGTCAATTTATCCCTTCCATTAGGGATACAAGCCATAATAAACCTGATCCAGGGAGCCCAGGTAAGTACTTCCTGGATAATTCTGGTAATTCTGGTAACATTAGGTGTCGCTTTTGTGGGTATCCTGCAATTAATGCAGATACGGATTATTGAAAATGTGCAGCAAAAAATATTCACCAGATCTGCATTTGAGTTTGCTTACCGATTCCCAAAAATAAAGATGAACCAGCTATTTAATTTCTATCCTCCGGAGTTGGCTAATCGCTTTTTTGATACCTTAAATGTGCAGAAAGGCCTTTCC
>Ga0316197_10002320_pt1 | contig 13596 bp, 15 predicted proteins | sample OudBiesiAoxic_MG_FD_204939 | JGI IMG/M metagenome (GOLD analysis project Ga0316197, IMG submission 204939) | Coastal sediment microbial communities from Oude Bieten Haven, Netherlands - site A oxic | ecosystem: Environmental > Aquatic > Marine > Coastal > Sediment | place: Netherlands...
CACGTCCCGCGCCGCCGGCGCCCGACCCGTCCGACGCGAGGATCGCAACGTCGCCGGGTCGACGAGAAGAAGCGCCGGAGCGATGTGAAACGCAACCGGCGACGCCCGGCCGACGACGACTAACCCTGCACCAGTTCGCCGACGTCCTCGCCGGGAAGGACCGGGCGATCAGCCGACGAGGAGGGCGCTGTGGCGATCTCGCAGCCCTCGGCGTCGCACACGAGCCACTGGCCGGGGTCGAACGGATCGGTCAACCCGAAACGGTTGTACACCGACGCGTCCTGGAGAAACGCTCGAAGAGCCACCGGTCGTTCGATCTGTGACAGGTCGAACTCGTGCTGCAGCCGCGTGCCGTCGACGTCGAGGACCACGGTCAGGTCCGGGTCGACGTCGGGGTCCGGCCCGCGCAGCGACAGCTCGCTGTCGAGCAGGCCGACCGACTCGGCTTCCCCGAGGAGCAACTGCACGTCACCGTCAGCGACCTGGCCCTCGAACCAGCCCGCCGTCGTGCCGGCGACCACGCGGCGGTCGCCGTAGAGCGTGAACAGCGGGACCGGTGGTCCGGATTCCACCTTGGAGGAGATCTGCAACACCACGGCGTCGGGCTCGGTCGGGTAGCTGAACGAGCCCGCCGGCGGGAGCGTCTCGAACGTCTCCGGACCCGAGTTCGGCGCCACGATCGGTGTCGAGTCGGTCGTGATCGTGGTCGCCGGGCCGCTGGTCGGCCCGGTTGTCGGCCCGGTTGTCGGCTCGGTTGCCGGCGGATCGTCGGCGCATGCCGTGACGCCGAGCACGCTCAGGCATGCGACCGCGACGCCCGTGGTGAGGCGGTGCGGGATCAGTGCGCTTCCGCCAGGGCGTCGACGGCGGTCGCACCGAGGGCTTCCGCAACGATCGGGTTGGCGTAGCTGCCCCCCACCGTGTTGAGCCCGTGGGCGATCGAACGATCCCGCCGCGCTGCCCCGAGCGCGCCGTGGCGTGCCACGTCGAGCTGGTACGGCAACGTGGCGTTGGTGAGCGCGTACGTGCTCGTGTTGGGAACCGCCCCCGGCATGTTGCCGACCGCGTAGTGCACGACGTCGTGGACCACATAGGTCGGGTCGTCGTGCGTCGTCTCCCGGGTCGTCGCGATGCACCCACCCTGATCGACGGCGACGTCGACGATCACGGCCCGCGGCTTCATGCGCTGCACCATCTCGTCGCTGACCACCACGGGGGCGCGGCCACCCGCCACCAGCACCGCACCGATCACGAGATCGGCGTCGTCGACCGCCCGTTCGATCGCTCCCTGATTCGAAGCGGCCGTCATGATGCGACCGCGATGGATCTGGTCGACGAACCGCAGGCGGTCGAGGTTCTTGTCGATCAACACCACCTCGGCCTCCATCCCCGCCGCGATCCAGGCTGCGTTCCACCCCACGTTGCCCGCGCCCAACACGACGACCTTTGCCGGCCGAACGCCAGGCGCTCCACCCATCAGCACACCTCGGCCCCCCTTGTGCCGCTCGAGGAAGTGGGCGCCCATCTGCGGCGCCAGTCGTCCGGCGACCTCGCTCATCGGGGCCAGCAGCGGAAGTGAACCGTCGGGATTCTGCACCGTCTCGTAGGCGACCGACGTCGTTCCCGCAGCGAGCAGCGCGTCGGCGACGGCCGGATATGCGGCGAGGTGCAGGTAGGTGAACAACGTGAGGTCGGCGCGGAGGTACTCGAACTCCTCCGGCTTCGGCTCCTTCACCTTCACGACCATCTGTTGCGCCCACGCATCAGCCGCGGTCGGCACGATCGTCGCGCCCGCAGCCACATAGTCGTCGTCGGTGATCGACGCGCCGTCACCAGCGTTGGTCTCGACGAACACGTCGATGCCGTGCCGCTCCAATTCGCGGACTCCGTCGGGAGTCATGGCCACGCGGTGCTCGGCGGTCTTGACCTCACGCGGGACGCCGACGCTGGTGATCGAACTGGTCATGGCCGACATCATGCCCGATGCTGACTACCGTCGCGGGTTCGATGACGAACAGCGACGCACCACGTATCCACGTCGGCCCCGAGCCGGCCTCGGTCTGGCTCGCCGATGCGGTGGTCGACGGCGGCGGCCACCTCGTCGGCCCGGTCGACTGCGACGGGGTGGTCTGGGGCGCGGCACGCGACGTCGACGGGCTCCTGCGCACACTCGATGCGGCTCCTGGCGCGCGTTGGGTGCAGCTGCCGTTCGCCGGGATCGAGAACTTCGTCGATCATCTCGACGGCGAGCGCATCTGGACGTGCGGCAAGGGCGTGTACGCCGAGCCCGTCGCCGAGATGGCGTTGGCACTGGGTGTGGCCGGCCTCCGCAATCTCGGCCCGTACGCTCGCGCCGACGGTTGGACCGCCCCGGCGGGTCGCAACCTGCTCGACGGCCGCGTCACGATCCTCGGTGGCGGCGGGATCACCGAGTCGCTCGTCCGGCTGCTTCAGCCGTGGAACTGTCACATCACCGTCGTTCGCAACCGTGCGTCCGCGATGGACGGCGTCGACGACGTGCTCGAAGCGGATCGGTACGCCGACGCGTTGCCGGGTGCCGACCTGGTCGTGCTCGCGCTCGCGTTGACGCCGGCGACGGAGGCGATGTTCGGCATCAGCGAGTTCGGGCTGATGGAGCCACACGCGTGGATCGTCAACGTCGCCCGGGGCCGCCACATCGTCACCGACGAGCTCGTGGTCGCCCTGCGCGACGGCATGATCGGTGGTGCCGGCCTCGACGTGACCGACCCCGAGCCGCTGCCGGACGGGCATCCGCTGTGGTCGATGCCGAACTGCATCATCACACCGCACGTGGGCAACACGCCCGAGATGGCGGTCCCGCTGCTCGCGCGGCGCGTGACCGACAACGTGCGACGGTTCGCCCGAGGCGAGGAGCTGATCGGGTTGGTCGACGTCGACGCCGGCTACTGACCGCGACGACCGACCCTGACCGCTCGGCCGTAGCGTTGGTCGCCGTGAGAACGCACTACGAGGTCCTCGGTGTTGCCGAAGATGCCTCCGCTGCGTCCGTGCGCGACGCCTACCGGCGCCTCGCCCGCGAGCACCACCCCGATCGCCGAGCGTCGTCCGCCGCCGGGGGAGCGTCGATGCCCGAGATCAACGAGGCCTACCGCGTGTTGAGCGACCCAGGTCGTCGTGCGATGTACGACGCGAGCCGCCGGACGGCTCCGGGTGTGCCGCCCGGCGAGCCGCCCGTCGACACGCCGGTCGCGCCGATGCACCCGAGTCACCTCGCCCCGGCACGCATTCCGTGGCGGTCGTCGCTCGTCGTCTTCGTGGTGGCCGCCATCGGCATCATCGTGCTCGCTCAGTTCACCGAACCTGGCGAACCGCCCGGTCCCGACGGGATCCTCCGCGTCGGCGACTGCATCGAGGTCGAGCGGGAGAACTTCGCCCGCGAAGTGGCCTGTACCGGCGACGTCGAGATCGACGTGCGCGTGGCGGCCTTCGTGGCGTTCGACGCCCCGTGCCCGGGCGTGACGGAGCGGTACCAGGACCGACAGGGCATGGGTGTTGCCTGCGTCGAACGTCCCTGACGCTGATAACTTGTCGGTTCCCTCAGGGGCGATTAGCTCAGCTGGAAGAGCGCCACGTTCACACCGTGGAGGTCGGGAGATCGAGACTCCCATCGCCCACCCGCTGTTGCTCCCCGCGATCATGGCCGCTGATCGATAACGATCTCCCGGGCGGTGGGGTGAGCACTGGGTTCGGGTCCGAAACGGTCCCGGTCAGTCCTTGGCCTTGTCGGCGGCGCCCTTCAGCACGAACCTTCCCAGCAGCATTCCGGCGATGATCGTGCCGAGCCAGACGATCACGGTCGCGAGGATCCAGGTGGTGAGCCCGGAGATCTTCAGGCCGTCGGAGATCAGGTTGGTGAGGATCAGCGCCACGAGTGTGGTGATCAGCGCACTGCTGCCCTGCAGCGCCTCGACGTTCTTGAGCGCCTGCTTCTGGATCAGGGGTTCGAGCACCGCGAACAGGACGCTGAAGATCAGTACCGCCAGGATGAAGGCGGTGCCGCTGATCTCCATGTCGTCGAGCAGCGCTGCGGCGACGAGCAGGCCGATGGCGTTGCCGGCCAGCGCCAGCAGGAGGCGGATCAGACGTCGGGTCATGTGGTGCTCGCTCTCTGTCTCGTTGCGTGGCCCGTGTGGGCTCGATCCATCATGGCCCGGTGCCGGGGGTGAACCGCGGATCGAGCATCAGCTGAGCGGGTCGACGGGTTCCGTCGTCGAGGAACTCGACCGGCAGGACGGTGCTCGATCATGAACGCATGATTGGGCCAGAACCCCAGGTCAGGACGGGCTAGGGTTGCCATCGATGAACAGGCTGTGCGAGCGTCCCGGCTGCTCGGAGCCGGCGTCGGTCGCCTACGGCATGCGGCCGGAAGATCTCGTCTTCTGGCTCGACGTGCTCGCCGACGGGGACGTCGGCAGGCGTGTTCTCTGCCTCCGGCACGCCGACACGATGATCGTTCCGCGGGGTTGGACCCTCGACGACCTCCGCGATCCCGATCTGCACCTGTTCCGGCCACCGCCGCTCGACGACCACGCATCGAGCCGCACCGCCCGCACCCGGTCTGCGAAGCGGTCGGCCGCCGACGAACCACCGGCCGAACAGCTCCAGCTCGGAGCACAGGCCGCGCCGGTGTCCGCACCGTTGTCCGGGCCGGAGCCAGCGTCGTTGCCCGCGCCGGAGCCCGGGCCGGAGCCCGCGCCGGCGTCCGAGCCGTGGACCCCGTCGTTCGACGAGGCCGATGATCTCGACGGCCTGCTCGCAGCGCGGAGCCCGCTGCTCTCCCGCGCATTCCGCGGGGCTGACCGGCCACGATCAACCTGACCGGGCAGGATCGGGACATGGAGATCGAGCGGCAACTGCTGGTGCCGGCCCCGGCGGCCGAGGTGTATGCGCTCGTCGATCATCTCCCCGCCTATCTCGGCTGGATGGGGCTGGTCCACGAGGTGGAGGAGCTCGAGCCCGATTCGACCGGGCCGGAGGGCGTGTCACGACCGGCGTGGGACGTCGAGCTGCGCGCCCGCGTCGGTCCGCTCGCCCGATCGAAGCGGCTGCGGATGGTGCGCACGGTCCACGAACCGGTGCGGTCGGCGGTCTTCGAACGGCGCGAGCTCGACGGGCGATCGCATGCGCCCTGGGTGCTCACCGCGCTCGTCGAGCCCGCCACGGGATCGCAGGTCGAGCTGACGATGCGCCTGTCGTACGGCGGAAGCCTGTGGACGGGAGCGGTCTTGCAGCGCGTGCTCGACGACGAGATCCGGGCCGGAAGCGAGAATCTGCTCGCCCTGGTGTCCGGGACCCCTCAAGAACCGCGCCGATCGGGTCGATGAACGTCATGAAACCGTCATGACCACTACTGTCTCGCCACGTATGCGTCCATCCGCGCCGGAGAATCCGCCGCCCACAGCGACCGGTCCGTTGCGGCGACAGGTCGTACGCGCCGTCGTCGCCGGCATCTTCGTGGCGCTGGTCGGTGCCGCGGTACCCATGACGGTGTCGACGTCGGCCACCGCGCAGACCGACGACGACGCCGCCCAGCGTGCGGCGCGTGAGATCCAGGCGGCCCGCGACCGCGCCAACGCCGCCGCCGATGCGTTCTTCCAGGCACAATCCGATCTGGCGCTGCTCGAGGACGATGCCGAGAAGCTCGAACTCGAAGCCGACGTGTTGCAGGATCGTGTCGATCGCCTTCGGCGAGACGTCGAATCACTCGCCGTCGCCCGGTTCGCCACGAGCGGATCCGCCGGCATTCCCCTGTTGACGGGACTGCAGGCGCCCAAGGACCAGGTGCAGGCCGAGGTCTTCGCCGACGTGGTGACGAATGCGGGCAGCAGCGCCCTCGACGAGTACGACATCGCCCAGAAGGAACTGGTCGACAAGCAGGACGAACTGGACGATCGCCGCTCCGAGGTCGAGGCGCAACAGGTGGTCTTCACGCAGCTGCAGGAGCAGGCCGAAGCCGAGGTCGACCGGCTCCGCGAGGTCGAGGAACAACGCCTCAACGACGAGGCTGTGCAGCGTGCACTCGCGGCCCAGCAGGCCGCAGCATTGTCCAGGCTCGAGGACGCTGCGATCCGCCAGGCCGAAGCAGCGCGGGAAGCGACACCGAACCCGGGTGTCGTCGCCGCTCAGGCTGCGGCCGCCGAGGCCGCGGCCAACGCAGCCAACGATCCCGACGCAACCGATGGTGACGATGGCCAGCCGGTGCCCGACGGCTCGGGCGCCGACGCTGCGGCACCTGTCGCGACCGTTGCTCCCAACAGCGGTGCGTCCGGTGGCACGAGCGGTGGCCGTACCGGAACCGGTGGAAGCGGCAGCACGCCGATCGGCATCGTGACCGGCGCCGGCTACGTCGACGGCATCGTGTGTCCGATGCCGGGCTCGGCGTACGGCGATTCGTGGGGGGCGCCCCGCTCGGGCGGTCGTCGTCACGAAGGCGTCGACATGCTCGCCCCGACGGGCACGCCGATCTTCGCGGTCGTGAACGGTGTGGTCACGTTCAAGCAGAACCGGCTCGGCGGCAACGCCGTGTCGCTGGCGGGCGACAACGGCAACCGGTACTACTACGCACACCTCTCCCGGTACGAGGGCACGAGCCGACGGGTCGTGCAGGGCGAACTGATCGGCTACAACGGCGACACCGGCAATGCGACCGGTGTGCCACACCTCCACTTCGAGGTACACCCTGGTGGCGGCCTGGCGGTCAATCCGACGCCATCGGTGCGCGCTGCCGGTTGCTGAACCGCATCGCCCGCGTGGCAGCGTGGTGCTCATGGGAGGATCTGCTGCCGCCACCGACCTCTCGACGATGTTGTCGAATGTCCTCGACGACGCCGAGATCACCCACCTCCACCGGTTGTCGGGTGGGGCCTCGCGTGAGACGTGGCGGTTCGAGGCCGACGGCCGGTCGTTGATCCTCCAGCGCCAGCGAGCCGGCGACGATCGTGACATGTTGATCGAGGCAGGCGTCGTGCGGGCGGCAGGTGCCGCCGGAGCCCCGGTGCCCCACCTGCTCGACGCCCGGCGGCGCGACGACGGCATGGCGTTCATGATCCTCGAGGCCATCGACGGTGAGACGATCGCACGGAAGATCCTGCGGGACGACCGCTTCGACACCGCACGTCCGGTGCTCGTCGAACAGATGGGTACGGCGCTGGCGACGATTCACGCGATCGACGTCGAGATGATCCACGGGCTCGTCGAAACCGATCAGGTCGCCTACTACACGGAACTGCTCGACGAGCTCGGCCAACCACACCCGGTGCTCGAACTCGTGCGCGGCTGGTTGGTCGACCATCGGCCGGTGTCCGCGCCGACCTGCGTCGTGCACGGCGACTTCCGGCTCGGCAACCTCATCGTCGGCGAGGACGGGCTGCGAGCAGTGATCGACTGGGAGCTCGCCCATCTGGGCGACCCGATGGAGGACCTCGGATGGTTGTGCGTCAAGGCGTGGCGTTTCGGCGCATCACCCGCCGTTGCCGGCCTCGGCGATCGCGAGACGCTCTTCGCGGCGTACGAGCGCGGCGGAGGACCGGCCGTCGATGCCGCGGTGGTGCACTGGTGGGAGGTGCTCGGCACATGGAAGTGGGCGGTGATGTGCGTCCTGCAGGCCAACGTGCATCTCGGCGGTGCTGCTCGGAGCCACGAGTTGGCTGCGATCGGGCGTCGTGTCTGCGAGAACGAGTACGACCTGCTCATGCTGTTGGAAGGACACTGGTGACGATGGCCGCCCCTCATGACGCGCCGAGCGCGATGCAACTGCTCGAAGCGGTCCGCGAGTGGATCGACGGCGAACTGATCCCGGCCACCGAAGGGCGGGTGAGGTTTCATGCCCGGGTCGCGTCGAACGTGCTCGGCATGGTCGAACGCGAGATCGAGCTCGGGCCCGACCAGGCGGTGGCTCATCGCGAGCGTCTGGCCCAACTCGGGGTGGTCGACGATGCCGAGCTGGTCGCAGCGATCCGTGCGGGAGCGTTCGCTGATCGTGGCGAGGAGTTGCGGGGCCTGCTGCGCGACGCGGTGGTCGACAAGCTCAGGGTCGCGAACCCTGGCTACCTCGACGCGTGAGTGTCACGGGCTGGCCCGCGGCGAGCTGACCGCACGCTGCGTCGATGTCGGTGCCGCGGTTGCGCCGCACCGTCGCGTTGGCTCCGTGCCCTTCGAGCAGGTCGCGGAACGCCTCGACCCGACGGAGTGGGGTGCCGGTCGTCGGGTACCCGGGGGTCGGGTTCAGCGGGATCAGGTTGACGTGCGCATGGGGGCTCAGGCGGCGGCACAGCGCGGCGAGTTCTCGGGCGTCGCTGTCGCGATCGTTGACGCCGTCGATCATGGCCCACTCGAAGCTGATGCGTCGGTTGCGGACGGTCAGGTAGTCGGCGCAGGCGTCGATCAGATCGTCGATGGGGTAGCGGCGATTGATCGGCACGAGCTCGTTGCGCAGCTCGTCGTTGGCGGCGTGCAACGAGACCGCCAGGTTGACCGGCAGCGGACGGTCCTTCAGCGAACGGATCCCGGGAACCAGGCCGACGGTGGAGATGGTGATGTGCCGTGCCGACAGGCCGACATCGGCGTGGAATCGCTCGACCGACCGCCACACCACGTCGAGGTTCGCCATCGGCTCGCCCATCCCCATGAACACGATGTTGCTGACGCGACGATCGACGAGCCGGGCCCGCTGAGCTGCACGGACGACCTGTTCGACGATCTCGCCGACGGTGAGATGGCGTGTGAAGCCGGCCTGCCCCGTGGCGCAGAAGCCGCATCCCATCGCGCACCCAGCCTGGCTGCTGACACACACCGTCGCGCGGTCGGGATAGAGCATCAACACGGTCTCGACCCGGCTGCCACCGTCGAGCTCCCACAGGAACTTCACGGTGTCGCCGCTGTCGCTCACCGACTCGGTGACGAGCTCGAGCGCGGGCGGCAGTTCGGTGTCGAGGCGAGCGCGAAGCGATTTCGGCAGGTTCGTGATGTCGGCTGGGTCTGCGAGCTGCGTGTACAGGCCATCCCACACCTGGTCGACCCGATAGCGGGGTTCGCCGGCGAGCACGTCTGCGAACGCCTCTCGGTCGAGGTCGTAGCGCGTGGCGACGCTCATCGGGCCGCCAGGGTGACGTAGTCGTCGATACGGGTGCGGACCACATCGAGGCAGGCCGTCCAGAACCCCTCGTCGGTGACGTCGAGGCCGAACGCCGTCGCGAGGTCCTCGGCGGTGTCCATCCCCGCCCGCGACAGGAGCGTGTCGTAGCCGGAGCGGAAACGCTCGGGATCCTCGCGGTAGCGGCCGTAGAGCCCGAGGCCGAACAGCAGCCCGTACGTGTACGGCCAGTTGTAGAAGTGCGAGCCGTAGTAGTGGGGTTTGAGCAGCCACATGTACGGGTGCGTCGTCGTCTGATCGACACCGTCGCCGTATGCGGCTGCCTGGGCGTCGGTCATCATCTCGCAGAGTTCCGCGGGCCCGACTGTCCGACGTTCGCGCCGGGCGAACAGCTCCGATTCGAACAGGAAGCGGGAACGGATGTCGACGATCACCTGGTTGGTGCCTCGCAGGTCGACGTCGAGTTGCGCGAGCCGTTCGTCACCGGTCGACCGGGCGAGCCCCTCTTCGACCACGAGCGTCTCGCAGAAGATGCTCGCGGTCTCGGCGAGTGCCATCGGCAGCTGACGTTGGAGCGCCGTTCGTGGGGCCAACGTGGTGTTGTGGTAGGCGTGTCCGAGTTCGTGGGCGGTCGTCTGGACCGAATCGGCCGACCCCGACCAGTTGAGCAGCACGAGCGAGCGGTCGTCGACCAGCGACGCGCAGAACGCGCCGCCGACCTTGCCGGTTCGCGGCTCGGCGTCGATCCAGCGTTCGGCGAGCGCTCGATCGACGAGACCGCCGAGATCGGTGCTGTAGCTCCCGAACGCGCGGCGGACGACGTCGACGCCGTCGCCCCACGAGTACGACGCCGATGCCGCGGGCAGCGGGGCGGCGAGGTCCCACCACGGCAGACCATCGGAGGGGTCGTGGCCGTGACGGGCCGCCTTGGCTCGCATCCAGCGGCGCAGATCGGGCAGCGCGGCGGTCACCGCGGACTGCATCGCCTCGAACGTGGGGCGGCTCACGCTGTTGGCGAACAACGAGGCGTCGACGGGCGACTCCCACGAACGGCGCCGGTTGAGCACGGTCGCCTCACCCTTGATCGCATTGAGCGCGGCGGCGACCGGTACCTCGATGGTCGGCCAGGCCCGCAGCTCGGCGTCGTACGCGGCTCGGCGGACGACGGGATCGGCGTCGGTGGCGAGGCCCCTCACCGCCGGCATCGGCAACGTGGCGACACCGTCCGGCAGCGCGACCTCGGCGGTGAGTTGTGACGTGACGTCGGCGTGGAGCCGGCCCCACGCCGTGGAGCCGGTGGAGGCGAGCTCGGCGGCGAGGTGTTCCTCCGGCTCGGTCATCTGATGATCTGCTCTGCCGGCGAGTCGTCGCAGCGGGCCGACGTGGTCAGCGACCTCCTGGCTGTGTTCGGCGAGTTCGTCCACGCCGAGCGACGCAACCCAGTCGGCCAGACGGGCCATCAGAGGACGCACGGTGACGTCGGCCTGGCGGGTACGCGTGAGCATCGCCTGGGCGGCCTGATCGCGGGAGTCGGTCGACACGGTCGCGTACACGTACGCGCCGAGTTGTCGGGCCTCGGTGAGGGCTCGGTTGAGTGCCTGGATCGCCCGATCGGCGGCGGCGCCGTGGTCGGACGTTGCGGCCACGGGCTCGACGGCGCGTATCCCGAGTTCGTCGAACAGAGCGACGAGCCGGACGAGATCGGCCTCGGATCGTTCGAGTGCGTCGACGAACGAACGCGACTCGAACGATTCGTGGAGATCGGTGACGCTCCACCGCGGGACGGTCCCCGTCGCGCGGTCGGGCACTGCGACGCTCATGAGGCCGCGGCCGTGTCGATGTGGGCGACGAATGCTGCGTTCGTGCAGTGGACGTCGAAGCCGAGCGACGTGTAGAGACCGACCGCCGGCGTGTTGTCGGCGTCGACGTACAGCATCCCGGTGGTGATACCCCGGCCCGCCAGGTGCTCGAGGCCGGCAAGGGTGAGCTGCCGGCCGAGCCCGAGGCCGTGGAAGTCGGGATCGACGGCGATCACGTAGATCTCGCCGATCTCGCCCGCTCCGGGTTCGCCGGGTGTGGCTTCGGCGGGGTGGACCTTCGTCCAGCAGAACGCGGCCATGCGCCCGTCGCGCTCGTGGACACGGAATCCCTCGGGGTCGAACCACGGCTCGTTCTGACGTTGGCAGAAGGTGTCGAGCGTCCAGCCGCCCTGTTCGCCGTGACCGGCGAACGCCCGGTTGTTGACCGCCAGCCAGGCGAGGTCGTCGTCACCGGGCACGAATGCCCGTGTGACGACTTCGACCGGGATGCCGGTGGGGAGTTCCCGCCGCATCTGGTACAGCGTGCGGCCCCGGTGCAGTCCGGCGGCCGACGCGAGCTCTTGATGGGCCGTGGTGGGTTCGAACACCCACCAGTTGACCGCGCCACCCCCCGCTCCGCCGACGACGTCGACGGCTGCATCGATCAGTTCCGGGCCGATCGTCATCATCTCGTATCGATGGTGTGGATTGACGACGAGCTCGAAGGCGTAGGAGTCGTTGCCGCGTGAGATCTGGGCGTAGGCGACCGGATGGTCGTGACCTGGCTCCCATGCCAGGAACCCGGCGAAACCGTCGAGGCCCCCGTTGACCAGGTCGAGGTACAGATGGTCGGACAGCGGCCGCCGTCCGTCGGCCCGTGCCGCTGCATCGAGCAGCTCGTTGACGTTGGCGATGTCGTCGGTGCCCATCTGCCGTTTGATCTCGAGACGCCGCATGATCGGAGGGTATCGGGAGGGTGTCGGGAGGTACGGACGCGAGACGGGCGTGACGCGTCGGGCGATCACGGCTCCGATCGGTTGACGGAACCGATCGTGGGTGTATGGTTTTCGTCAACCAGGTTCCCGCCACCTGGTTTGCTGCGACGGCTGGGATCCGCCTCCCGGCCTCGCACTGTGCGACGGCCCCTCCACCAGGGGCCGTCGCCGCGTTCGCTCTCGGGTTCCGACTCGGGAGCGGCTCGCGGTCAGCCGATCGCCTTGACGGCGCGGGTCAGGCTTCGCTCGGCGGTGCGCAGCTGTCGCTCGGCCTCGTGGATGGCCACGACCAGGTCGTCGCGTTCGGTGCCGATCCACGGTTCGGCCAGCGCCGCGACCCGTCGCCGGTACTGCTCCACGTTGTCGGCGATGGTGGCCAGCTCGGCGGCGGTCGACTCGGGTGAAGCGGCCATGGGCGGAAACGCTACCGGGAGCCCGGGGAGCGGTCCCTCTACACTGCGCCCGGTGATCCCCGTCCGCGACGACCTCCGCGCCCTCGAGGGGTACCACTCCGCGCAGGTCGACGTTCGGGTCAGGCTCAACACCAACGAGTCGCCCGAACCGCCGCCGGTGGCGTTCCGCGACGCCGTCGCCGCCGAGGTGTCGAGGATCGAGTGGCACCGCTATCCCGACCGTGGGGCGAGCGACCTTCGCGCAGCCATCGCAGCGACGCACGGTGTGGAGACCGCGCAGGTCTTCGTGGCGAACGGGTCGAACGAGGTGCTCCAGACGGTGTTGTTGGCGTACGCCGGGCCGGGACGAACGGTCGCCACGTTCGAACCGACGTATCAGATGCACGCCCAGATCGCCCGGGTCACCGGTGCCGACGTGGTCGAAGGCGAGCGTGCGGCCGATTTCACGCTCGATCCCGCCGAGGTCGAGCGCGTGGTCGCCCGCCACCGACCCGATGTGGTGTTCCTGACGTCGCCCAACAATCCGACGGGTCTCGTCGAGCCCGCTGAACGTGTTCAGCAGCTGCTCGAGGTCGCCACGGGGTTGGTCGTGGTCGACGAGGCGTACGCCCAGTTCTCCGACTGGACCGCGCTCGATCTCGTCGACGAGGACCGTCCGCTCGTCGTCACGCGCACGTTCTCCAAGACCTGGTCGATGGCCGGCGCTCGCCTGGGCTACCTGGTGGGGCCCAGTTGGCTGGTCGCCGAACTCGACAAGGTGGTGTTGCCCTACCACCTCGACGCGGTCAAGCAGATCGCGGGCCGGTTGGCGCTGCGGTACGCGGACGACATGGATCGTCGCGTGCAGCACGTCGTCGAGCAGCGCGAGCGTCTCGTCGCGGCGCTGTCGGAACTGCCACTCGACGTCTTCCCCAGCGGTGCGAACTTCGTGCTCTTCCGCGTGCGTCGAGCCGAATCGTCGGGCCTCGACGGTCGTGCCGTCTGGCAGGGGTTGGTCGACCGCAGCGTGCTGATCCGCGATTGCTCGAGCTGGCCCCGCCTCGCCGACTGCCTCCGGGTCACCGTCGGTACCGCTGACGAGAACACCGCCTTCCTCACCGCGCTCCGCGACGTGTTCGCCGAAGCATCCGCGGGAGCAGAGGATCCGCAGACGAACGACCGGGATGACCACCGGGATGGAGTGAGCACATGACACGCACCGGAACGCGCCGACGCGAGACCAAGGAGACCTCGATCGAGGTGTCGATCGACCTCGA
>Ga0316197_10002321_pt1 | contig 13591 bp, 8 predicted proteins | sample OudBiesiAoxic_MG_FD_204939 | JGI IMG/M metagenome (GOLD analysis project Ga0316197, IMG submission 204939) | Coastal sediment microbial communities from Oude Bieten Haven, Netherlands - site A oxic | ecosystem: Environmental > Aquatic > Marine > Coastal > Sediment | place: Netherlands...
AGGGAGGGATTCGAACCCTCGATACGGTATTAAGCCGTATACTCCCTTAGCAGGGGAGCGCCTTCAGCCTCTCGGCCACCTCACCATCTTGCGGAGGCACATATTACGATTTACCAAAAATATGTCAAATACTTTCTTAGTTAAATTAGGTAAAAAACGTTTGATAGGGCACTAATCAACCAACATCTTAGAAAAACACAGTTTTCTTAGCTTATTACTTTCATTTTTCGGTTATACCGAAACAAAAAAGGCCAGCACATTGCTAGCCTTTTTTGCAATATCTACGCTTAGTAGTTTCCTGATACCGTACTGCCACCTGGTACTGGATTACTTCCTGCTACGGTACTCGTCGCCGTCCCTTTTTCAGCTTGGATACGCATGTATATTTCTTCGCGGTGGACGGATACCTCTTTCGGAGCATTCACACCAATTCGAACTTGATTCCCTTTGACACCAAGTACTGTCACTGTTACTTCATCACCTATCATTAACGTTTCGCCAACTCGGCGAGTCAAAATCAGCATTTTTCCACTCCTTGAGTAATCTCTGAACTTTCTCTGTAATAAGGCTTATTATCCAACAAAACATCTATCTTCGTAAACAATACTAGTTAAGAAATAGCTAATTTTCGTTGTTCTTCAAGCTCTACCTTGAATTTTATCTGTTTTTCGTGAATAAGATTAGCTGTTTTCTCTAATAACTCAGGCTTAAGAATAAACGTTGAGTAGTTTATCCCTGCCGCGCGGTTTAGAATTTTTATATCATGCTGTGCGAATAATTCACAAGACTGCTGCAAAATCCCTTTCGCTTTGCTACCGACAATAGTCAATGCACTCACCGCTTCACTATTACGGATTTTTTCAATAAAAACCAGACTTAACTTAGCAAAACTCTCTTGAAGGATCACTACACCACTCTGATCTGTTTCCTCGATCACGTTCCACAGCGCAATTCCAAGCAGCCGACACTGTTTTTTTAATGAATCCAGATCATCTGCATCCACTTGCACGAACATCAATGACCTTTGCAACGCAATACCGCAAATGCCCTTATCGCAAGTCTCTCCTTTAACAAGAGTTCCTTTATCGTGAGAAAAAGAAGAGAGTACTCTTAATGGCACATTTTGAGCCCACGCGAACTGTACGCTAGGGAGATGAAGAACTTTAGCCCCTTTTCTAGACATCTCCTCCATATTAGGAAAGTCTATACGGTCTAATTTTTGTGCGCTCTTAACTACCCTAGGGTCACAGGTATATATTCCGTCGACATCGGTGAATATCTGACATTCGTCAGCCCCCAGAGCACCGGCAAGTGCAACCGCTGTAGTATCTGAACCACCACGCCCTAACGTTGTAATGTCGCCATATTCAGTGGTCCCTTGAAAACCGGCTACAATCACTATCTTGTTATCCGCTAAAAGACCTTCTATATGGCTAGTATTAATTTGTCGGATAGTGGCATCGTTATGAGCGTTATCTGTTAGTATTTGAGCCTGCCCGCTTGTCAACGACACGCTGCTATAACCATGCTTACTTATCGCAATCGAAAGTAAAGACATCGCAACCTGCTCTCCGGCAGACAGCAATACATCTAACTCCCGCGCATTTGGCACGTCGTCAATCTCTTGCGCTAGACTCATCAGCCGATTTGTTTCACCCGACATTGCAGAAACAACGACGACAACATTAACCCCTGAGGATTTCGTCTTAATAATTCTATTCGCAACAGCTTGAATTCGCTCAATCGAACCAATCGACGTCCCACCAAATTTCATTACATATAACGGTTTGTTCACCGGCCTTCACCTTCCCTAAGAGTTCTTCTCGTATAAATCGCTGCTGTGAGTTCAATCATTATCTGCCCAATTTAGAACGATAATCAATGTAATTAGTCATGCTGTTTTTAACCAAAACGCATGTATACCTAGCTTAGTAAGCTTGTAACAATTGACTTAGCTTGATACTGGTTCATTGCGAATAAACCAAAATAATGGCTTATAGCAAGTTCAGATTACTTAACAACAAAAAAACCAACTAATTGTCATTAGTTGGTTTTTTTTCAGTTAACATAATCAGCGGTTAAAGACGTTCTTCTAACCATCCATGAACCGATTTAATCGCTTCCGGTAATGCGGCAATATCTGTACCACCAGCTTGAGCCATATCAGGACGACCTCCGCCTTTACCACCAACCTGCTGCGCTACCATATTCACCAGTTCACCGGCCTTAACTTTGCCGATAAGGTCTTTAGTCACACCTGCTATTAAGCTGATTTTACCATCATTAACATTGGCTAGAAAAACAATACAACTGCCCATTTGGTTCTTAATGTCATCGACCATCACTCGTAAGTTTTTGTTATCGCCCCCTTCAAGAGCAGCGACTATAACTCGGTGACCAGCGATAGTTTCAACCTTACCCATAACGTTAGCACTTTCGACTGCAGCCAGCTTATCTCTAAGCTGTTGCATTTCTTTCTCTAGAGTTTTTGATTTATTTGCAGCATCACTTAATTTCACTTCATATTGAGTTTGCTGAGCATCAATTGCGTCCAGAGCGGCTTCCCCCGTTACTGCTTCAATACGGCGAATACCGGCAGCAATACCACCTTCTGATACCACTTTGAATAGACCAATATCACCCGTATTTTTTGCGTGAATACCACCACAAAGTTCAGTAGAAAATTCGCCCATACTCAGCACGCGGACTTTTTCATCATATTTTTCGCCAAACAGCGCCATAGCGCCTTTCTGTTTAGCTGATTCAATATCTGTGACATTAGTTTCTATCACATGGTTAACACGTACTTGGCTATTCACCAAACGCTCGACTTCACGCAACTCTTGAGGCTTAACCGCTTCAAGATGTGAGAAGTCAAAACGTAGACTCTCAGCCCGAACCAATGAGCCTTTCTGAGTAACGTGATCACCTAAGACTTGACGCAATGCTGCATGTAATAAGTGCGTTGCTGAATGGTTGAGAGTGATCGCGGTACGTCGTTCGGAATCTACCTGAGCAGAAACTGCATCTTCTTTCGCAAATACACCTTCAATAAGCTCACCATGATGTGCAATGGCACCGCCCAATTTTTGAGTATCTTCAACCTTGAATAGGCCAGAAGCAACCTTCAGATAACCAGCATCGCCGCACTGGCCACCAGATTCTGCATAAAATGGCGTTTGATCTAAAACAATGATCGCTTTATCGCCTGCAGAGAGTGACTCGACTTCATCACCCTCAACAAACATTGCCACTACGTTTGATTGTCCTTCTGTACCACCATAGCCAAGAAAATCAGTTGTAGCATCAACCTTTATCACTTGATTGTAGTCAGTCTTAAACTGACCCGCTTCGCGAGCTCGCTTACGCTGAGCTTCCATCGCTTTTTTAAAGCCAACTTCGTCGATTGTGTACTCACGTTCGCGTGCAACGTCGTTAGTCAAATCTGCTGGAAAACCATAGGTGTCATACAGTTTAAATACGGTTTCGCCGTCGAGTTCTTTTCCTTCAAGCATATTCAACGCATCATTCAATATTGCCATGCCGCGTTCAAGAGTACGGCTGAAGTTCTCTTCTTCGATTCGAAGTACTTTTTCTACCAGCGCTTGTTGTTTCTTAAGTTCGGTGCCTGCGGTTCCCATAACGTCGGCGAGAACACCCACGAGCTTATAGAAAAACACACCTTGCGCGCCGAGTTTATTGCCGTGGCGAACCGCGCGACGAATAATACGACGAAGAACATATCCACGGCCTTCATTTGATGGCATGACGCCATCAACAATCAAGAAAGCACAAGAACGAATGTGGTCTGCAACAACACGTAAAGATTGGTTTGATAGATCTTTATATCCAATCACTTCACTAGACGCTTTGATTAGTGTCTGAAAGATATCCGTTTCATAATTTGAGTGAACACCTTGCATGATTGCCGCAATACGTTCGATACCCATACCAGTATCAACAGAAGGCTTAGGCAAAGGCTCCATCGTCCCGTCACTCTGACGGTTAAACTGCATGAATACGTTATTCCAGATCTCGATGAAGCGATCACCATCTTCTTCAGGGGTGCCTGGTCGACCACCCCAGATATGTTCACCATGATCATAAAAGATTTCAGTACATGGTCCACAAGGACCTGTATCACCCATTTGCCAGAAGTTATCGGATTCGTAAGGCTTGCCACCTTTCTTGTCGCCAATTCGAACAATACGGTCAGCAGGGATGCCTACATCTTTATTCCAAATCTCGAATGCTTCATCGTCAGTTTCATAAACAGTAACGAGCAATTTTTCTTGAGGTAACTCAAGCACTACCGTTAAGAATTCCCACGCGTAACCGATGGCATCATTTTTGAAATAATCACCGAAACTAAAGTTCCCTAACATTTCAAAAAAAGTATGGTGACGGGCAGTAAAACCGACATTCTCTAGGTCATTATGTTTACCACCAGCACGAACACATCGTTGTGCACTTGTCGCCCGCGTATAGGCTCGTTTGTCGATACCTAAGAAACAATCTTTAAACTGGTTCATTCCAGCATTGTTAAACAGCAATGTTGGATCATTTGCTGGTACCAATGATGAACTTTCTACAATCTGATGTCCTTTGCTTTCAAAGAACTCTAGAAACGCACGGCGTATCTCGTCGGTGCTCATAAACATGCGACTCTTCCTGAAACTTTCGATATGAATTTAGGACAAATATTGCCCACTAACAGATATTTGGCGAGTATTGTAAATCAAGGTTAGGATTTCGCCTAGTTTTCTTCATCAAAAGAATAACGCCAACCCTACTAAACATCTGGTCAAATTAAATGTGCTCATCATGTAAAAGTTAATGAGCACTGAGCTCTAAATTAGGCCTATTTAGGAACCGAGCGCTTTCTATAACATTGAGTAGATTTTAATTACATGATTAATATGACCGATATAATATCAAATTTGTCAGATTTTTGAATAATATAGACATGATTACGCTAATCTTAATGATAATGGCCAGCGATAGTCTTTAGGTTTGATTAATGTAGAGCAGATAAGAATCTAAATCGACGATATAGAGCGGGAGTTTTTAATGAGTACACGGGTATGAATTGGTTTTCTATGTTGGCACTTTGTGCCTCTGCAAACTCACCTACAGCAGTAGATTGTGATGCAGTTCACCTTGCCTACAAAAATGAAATAGCTGGGGTAGCGTTATCAGTGACTGATATCGATGCAATAACACGAACAGCCTATGCAGAGGCTTCTAATCAAGGTTCTATCGGGTTAAGCGCTGTCGTATTTGTCATTCTTAACCGTAAAATTAGTGGACAATTCTCAAACTCTATAGAGACGATTGTCAACGCAAAAAATCAGTTCGAGCCTGTGTCTAAGGTAGGGACTTGGCAGCAACTCCCTGAACCAAGTTCCGATCAATTCGCTCGCATCGAGACCATTTTAGATTTGGCCAAAAATGGTTATTTGTCCGACCCAACCAATGGTGCGCTCTACTTTCAGAATTCTAAAATTGTATCGGAAAGAGCGCGAAACGGTAGTGTGTCAAAAGAACTTATTCATTTTGGCAATGCGCCTATTTCCGCTACTATCGATGACCACACTTTTTACGCTCTGATGTGCAATACAACGAAAATACCCGTAGCATCAGATGAAAAGCCACCGACATTGCGTCAGTGGGAAAATCCGATCCAAAAAGGGATTAAACAATTACGAGGAGGCACTCAAGACCAAGATTAAATGAAGATCTCTGATTTATCCATGCTTCTTGGTATTATGTTGTCATACGCCACTTTAGCCTATATTCGTTCGCCACAACAATGAATGTCAGCACGATATTGGACTGCTCTTTCAGATTCGATTGCTCATAAGCATAAAGCATAACTTCCGCTTTAATCTGTCACTCTCACTCATAAAAAAACCCCGCATTAGCGAGGCTTTATTCATGATACTTAGAGCGTTTAGTTGTTTTTACAACTCTTCCTGAGAAACTTGCTTTTCTACGACTTCTTCAACAACTGGCGCTAAAAGAAGCTCTCGTAATCTAGTATCAATTTCTAGTGCAGTCGCAGGGTTCTCACGCATGTATTTACCTGCGTTAGCCTTACCTTGACCAATTTTATCGCCTTTATAGCTGTACCAAGCTCCTGCTTTTTCAACAATTTTGCTCTTAACACCCAAATCAATCAATTCACCTTCACGGTTGAAACCCTTACCGTAAAGAATCTGTGTTTCAGCTTGTTTAAATGGTGCTGCTATCTTGTTTTTAACAACCTTGATGCGTGTTTCGTTACCAATAACTTCATCACCATCTTTAATGGCGCCAGTACGGCGGATATCGAGGCGAACAGAGGCATAAAATTTAAGGGCATTACCACCCGTTGTCGTCTCTGGAGAGCCAAACATAACACCGATCTTCATACGGATTTGGTTGATGAAAATACACATGCAATTTGACTGTTTAAGGTTACCTGTTAACTTACGCATTGCTTGCGAAAGCATACGAGCCTGAAGGCCCATGTGGCTATCACCCATCTCACCTTCAATTTCAGCTTTAGGTGTCAACGCCGCGACGGAATCGACAACAACAACATCAACAGCGCCAGAACGAGCAAGTGCATCAACAATTTCTAAGGCTTGCTCACCAGTATCTGGTTGTGACACAAGCAACTCATCAATATTTACACCTAACGCCTTAGCGTAAATTGGGTCTAGGGCATGTTCCGCATCAATAAATGCACAAGTTTTACCTTGTTTTTGCGCCGCAGAAATTGCTTCAAGTGTTAGGGTTGTTTTACCTGATGATTCAGGACCATAGACTTCTACGATACGCCCCATAGGAAGCCCACCAGCGCCTAGCGCTATATCCAGAGCTAGAGAACCTGTTGAGATGGTCTCTACGTCCATAGTGCGGTTATCGCCAAGACGCATAATTGAACCTTTACCAAATTGTTTTTCAATCTGACCTAGAGCCGCTGCAAGCGCCTTCTTTTTGTTCTCATCCATTACTTTCTCCGCACTATTTGATTATTCGCGTGTTACTTCTTAATTAGGACTAATTATACTGTAGATTCATACAGTGTCTATAGCTATGTGAAAGTTTTTTCCTAATTCTACCGTAACTCATGCTCTAATAAAGATGCGCAATAGAACATTAAGGAAACAGATGGATATGGATATTACTTTTCACCAAGTTACGCTTCAAACTACAGGTACCTATTTAGAAATAGAAGATTGGCATATATTTTCTAACCAATCATGGGGCATATTTAGTACCGAAGGTGATATAGGTTCAATACTTGGTGATTTACTCTGCCAAGAACGGCATCCAGGTGCAGGAACTATAGAGGGGCTATCTCAAAACATTGCTCAGGTTTCACTTGTTGAACAACAACGTTTGTTAGAAGCAGAACTCGCCGATGATGATACGGATTTTATAGACAAAATAGACACCGGCACGTCTGTTTATTCTCTTATTTATCAACAATGTCATGATGATGAACAAACCCTTGAACTTATGTTTGAACTCGACCTGACCCATTTAAAAGACACTGGCTTTCGAGTTTTGTCTACCGGAGAAACTCGTCGATTAATGCTGGCGCGTGTTCTCGCGTCTAAACCGACACGACTTCTGCTCGATGAACCTTATGCAGGCTTAGATGTTGAACACAGAAAGCACCTCACTCGCTATCTTGAGCACCTAAGCGCATCAATACAATTGATTATTGTGGTATCACGAGAAGATGAGATGCCCACTTGGATTGACAAAGTGGCCTTATTTTCTTCGGGTAAACTTTGTGAGATTATGAGTAAGCCAGAATGGGACGGGCACCCCATTATAAGTCAGATAACTGCTCAGTCACAAAAACAGAGTGAACAAGTCATCGCACTGATACATAAACACCAACATACCAGTTATTTTGACAACCCACTCTTTGAGCTGAAAGACGGAAAGGTTGCTTACAGTGATTCGGTCATTTTTACCGGTGTAAATTGGCGCATTAATAACGGTGAACATTGGCAAATCAGAGGCCCTAACGGATGCGGGAAGAGTACCTTACTAGGCCTGATTTTTGGTGACCACCCTCAATGTTATAGCAACGTAATTCATATTTTTGGTAAAAAACGAGGATCGGGAGAAACTATCTGGGAGATAAAACAAAATATCGGCATGGTTTCATCTGCACTCCACCTTCAATATCGAGTAGGTTGCACCGCTTTAGAAGTCGTTTTGTCTGGATTTTATGACTCAATTGGCCTGTATAGCCAACCTTCAAGAAAGCAGATAGAAATAGCAAAAGAGTGGCTTGAAATACTGCACATGACCACGTTCATTAAAACGCCGTTTAAGCAGTTGGAATATGGGCAACAACGACTACTTTTGATCGCTAGAGCATTGGTAAAACAACCTGCCCTCCTTATTCTCGATGAACCATACCAAGGCTTAGATAATCTTGGGCGAAGACTGGTCATGAATACCTTAGATATGATAGCAAAAGAGAATCTAAGCCAACTTTTGTACGTCTCCCATTATCAACAAGACACATTAGAAAACATCCATAACTTCGTAGATTTTGTTCCTGATGATCAGAGTGTTGGGTATAAAGTTGTAGTTACTCAACATTAAAAAGAGTCGCCGCAACGAACGTTACGGCGACTCTTTATTCAGCTTTAACAACGATCTATCGCATCTTTGTAAACGAATACACCTTTGTGAATTCGTTTACAAAAGTGTTTAAGCTAGGCTTTCTTTTATCTTTGCATGTAACTCTTGTACAGAAGTGACCGTCTGACGATCATCTGCCGTATGCGCCATACAAGTCGCAAACGCAGCATTAAGCGTGGTTGTGTAGTTCACTTTTTCTTGTAATGCGCCACGACGTAAGACCTTTGAGTCTTCAATCGCTTGGCGACCCGCAGCCGTATTGATGATATAGGTATATTCATTGTTCTTGATTCGGTCAAGAATATGAGGACGCCCTTCATGTACCTTATTTACTAAGCGAGGATTAATACCCGCTTCGCCAAGGATAACGGCTGTGCCGTGGGTCGCATCTAATTGATAACCAAGCTTGGTCAACTTAGAAGCAAGGTCAACAACACGCTGCTTATCATCATTACGTACAGAAAGTAGAGCTCGTCCGCCTTCCGGGTACTCCTTGCCACAGCCAAGCTCTGCTTTAGCAAACGCTTCGGCAAAGGAGGCACCAACGCCCATGACTTCACCAGTAGAGCGCATCTCCGGTCCAAGTAGAGGGTCAACACCAGGGAATTTATCAAACGGTAACACGACTTCTTTGACCGAATAATACGGTGGAATAATCTCTTTAGTAAAACCCTGTGATTCAAGAGATTGCCCGGCCATAACACGAGCGGCAATTTTAGCCAGTGGAGCTCCCGTTGCTTTAGATACAAATGGAACAGTCCGAGCCGCGCGAGGATTTACCTCAATAAGGTAAACTTCGTTATCTTTTACCGCAAACTGGGTATTCATCAAACCACGAACGCCGAGTTCGAAGGCCAATTTCTCTACTTGTTCACGCATCACATCTTGTATTTCTTGGCTTAACGTATAGGCAGGTAATGAACATGCAGAATCACCAGAGTGAACACCCGCTTGCTCTATATGCTCCATAATACCGCCGATAACAACACGCTCGCCATCACAAATAGCGTCAACATCGACTTCAACAGCATCATCTAAGAAGCGGTCTAAAAGAACTGGAGATTCATTTGAGACACTTACCGCTTCATTAAAATAACGTCGTAAGTCAATTTCATCGTAGACGATTTCCATTGCACGACCACCCAGTACATAAGACGGACGTACCACAAGTGGGAAACCGATATCTTTCGACTTCTCGATGGCATGTTCCATTGCCGTTACTGTGGCATTTTCAGGTTGCTTAAGCCCTAAACGATCAACCGCCGTTTGAAAACGTTCACGGTCTTCCGCTCGGTCTATAGCATCAGGACTGGTACCAATAATTGGCACACCTGCCGCTTCGAGAGCACGAGCAAGTTTCAGTGGCGTTTGACCACCATACTGAACAATGACACCTTTCGGCTTTTCGACACGAACGATCGCAAGCACATCTTCGAGAGTTATTGGTTCAAAATAAAGTCGGTCTGACGTATCGTAATCGGTTGATACGGTCTCAGGGTTACAGTTGACCATAATGGTCTCGTAACCATCTTCTCTAAGCGCAAGAGAAGCGTGCACACAGCAGTAGTCAAACTCAATACCTTGACCAATACGGTTAGGACCACCGCCAATAATCATGATCTTTTCTTTATTCGTCGGTCTTGCTTCGCACTCTTCATCATACGTAGAGTACATATATGCCGTATCCGAAGAAAACTCAGCAGCACAAGTATCAACGCGTTTATACACTGGGTGTATATCATGTTGGTAACGTAATCGACGAATTTCGCTTTCAGCAACGCCAAGTAAAGCCGACAAGCGAGCATCAGCGAAACCTTTGCGTTTTACTTTACGAAGTAAATCTTTATTTAATCCAGCAAATCCACCTGCTTTAATTTGCTCTTCGATTTTAACCAACTCTTCAATCTGGGCTAAGAACCAGCGGTCAATCGACGTAAGATTAAATACACCATCTACCGATAAACCAGCACGGAATGCATCGGCGATATACCAAATACGGTCGCAACCCGCTTCTTTCAATTCATGACGAATAGTCGTGAGCGCATCAGGTGCATCAAGATCGACCATTTCATCTAAGCCATTTACACCAACTTCCAATCCACGAAGCGCCTTTTGCAAAGACTCTTGTTGGTTACGACCTATTGCCATCACCTCACCAACCGACTTCATTTGGGTGGTTAGGCGGTCGTTCGCACCAGCAAATTTTTCAAAATTGAAACGCGGGATCTTCGTCACGACATAATCGATGGTTGGTTCGAAAGAAGCCGGAGTTGCTCCTCCCGTGATATCGTTCATTAACTCATCTAGGGTATAACCGATTGCAAGCTTAGCGGCGACTTTCGCGATTGGGAACCCTGTTGCTTTAGAAGCGAGAGCAGAAGAGCGAGATACACGAGGGTTCATTTCGATGATGACCATGCGGCCATCTTTAGGATCAATGCCAAACTGTACGTTAGACCCCCCCGTTTCAACACCAATTTCACGAAGTACGGCTAAAGACGCATTTCTCATTAACTGATACTCTTTATCCGTTAATGTTTGAGCCGGAGCAACGGTTATTGAGTCACCTGTATGAATACCCATTGGATCAATATTCTCAATGGTACAAACAATGATACAGTTGTCATTCTTATCTCGAACCACTTCCATTTCGTACTCTTTCCAACCGATAAGAGATTCATCGATTAAGAGTTCGTTGGTTGGAGAGAGATCCAAGCCACGACGGCAAATCTCTTCAAATTCTTCTTTGTTATAAGCAATACCGCCGCCCGAACCACCCATGGTAAAAGAAGGGCGGATAATACATGGAAAACCGACCATTTCTTGGACTTTATGTGCTTCGTCCATCGTTTTAGCAGTATCCGCTCTTGGGCATTCTAACCCAATAGATTTCATTGCTTTGTCAAAGCGAGAACGGTCTTCTGCCTTATCAATCGCGTCAGCTGTCGCGCCTATCATCTCAACACCGAACTCTGCCAGAACTCCGTGTTTTTCTAAATCCAACGCACAGTTAAGCGCCGTCTGACCACCCATAGTAGGCAATACCGCATCTGGACGCTCTTTTTCAATAATGTTGCGAACGACTTCCCAATGAATCGGCTCAATATATGTTGCGTCCGCCATATCTGGGTCAGTCATTATTGTTGCAGGATTAGAGTTAACAAGAACAACTCGATAACCCTCTTCTCTTAGCGCTTTACAAGCTTGTGCGCCAGAATAATCAAATTCGCACGCCTGACCGATAACAATCGGCCCAGCACCTAGGATTAGAACACTTTTGATGTCATTACGTTTTGGCATTCTTCTCGACTCCGTTTATGCGCTGTGCTGTTCAATAAGTTCAATAAAGTGGTCAAACAATGGTGCAGCATCTGCTGGACCAGGGCTTGCTTCTGGGTGTCCTTGAAAGCTAAATGCGGGTTTATCTGTACGATGTATACCCTGCAAAGAGCCATCAAAAAGCGAAACGTGTGTTGCTCTGAGGTTTTCAGGCAATGTTGCTTCGTCAGCAGAAAAACCATGGTTTTGAGAGGTAATCATAACTACGTCTCTATCCAAATCTTTAACTGGATGGTTTGCACCATGGTGCCCAAATTTCATTTTTTTAGTCTTTGCACCAGACGCCAACGCAAGGATTTGATGCCCTAAACAGATACCAAATATTGGCAAACCCTTTTCAAGAAACACCTTCGTCGCTTCTATCGCGTAGGTACATGGTTCAGGATCACCAGGACCGTTAGATAAGAAAATACCATCAGGATTCATGGCTAACACTTCTTCAGCTGATGTTTGTGCAGGAACAACGGTTAAACGACAGCCTCTATCCACCAGCATTCTCAGTATGTTACGTTTTGCCCCGAAATCGTATGCCACTACGTGGTAAGGGAGTTCACTATCATCTTTCGCTTCAGGTAGCCCGCCAATTAATTGCCAAGAGCCCTGCTTCCAAGAGAATGGTTCTTTCGTTGTTACTTCTTTGGCTAAATCCATACCTTGGAGGCCGGGAAACGCTTTTGCTTTCGCTAAAGCAAGTGACTCATCAAGACTATCACCAGCAACGATACAGCCATGCTGTGCACCTTTTTCTCGCAAGATACGCGTTAATTTACGTGTATCTATATCCGCGATGCCGACGATATTTTGTGACTTCAGATAATCAGACAGGGTCTGCTCGCTACGAAAGTTAGAAACGATAAGAGGAAGGTCACGAATCACAAGGCCTTGCGCATGAATCAAAGAAGATTCTTCGTCTTCTGAGTTAGTGCCAGTATTGCCAATGTGAGGATAAGTTAAGGTGACGATTTGTTGGGAATAGGAAGGATCAGTGAGGATTTCTTGATACCCCGTCATCGAGGTATTAAAAACGACTTCTCCGACTGCAGAACCTTGTGCCCCAATGGAAACTCCGTTAAAAATTGTCCCATCTTCTAGGACGAGCATTGCTGACTTACTCAAGACAACCTCCAGAATAAAAATGCATAAATTATGTATTAATTTGCAATTCTACCTTCCTTGCCGCTGATTACAACAGCATTATGGAATTTAGACAAATTGGCGGTATTCTAGAGATCGGTGTGATATGTGTCAACAACATACCGACAACTACTCTGTCTTTTTTCAACCACATGAGGCATAAGTTAGCCAGAAGGCTTAAAAAACCAAGTTAAGTCCATGTTTAAACACAAATACATTCATCAAAACTCAAACAAATACGTGTTCAACGTCAGTTTCGCCAATTCAATATTAAATTAGAATAGCAAACGTTAACGCGATCGACTTAAGTGTAACTTTTGGAGGGAATTGTCTATTTATGAGCTAGAAGCCTAAAAAGACATGGTCAAATCGATGATAAAGGTGGATTTATCACCAGCATAAAATTCAACCACAAGCAGGGAGTTTGAATTGCGCCAACCAGTATTGGCGCATAATTATG
>Ga0316197_10002322_pt1 | contig 13588 bp, 10 predicted proteins | sample OudBiesiAoxic_MG_FD_204939 | JGI IMG/M metagenome (GOLD analysis project Ga0316197, IMG submission 204939) | Coastal sediment microbial communities from Oude Bieten Haven, Netherlands - site A oxic | ecosystem: Environmental > Aquatic > Marine > Coastal > Sediment | place: Netherlands...
GCTGCTGTAATCTTCGAAGTCCCCCACCGCAGGCGCCTCCATCCCATAGCCTGCATAGGCCACCCCCATCTTGGCAACCTCTCCAACCGTCGAGAACGACAGCGGTTGCCAGTCCTTCCCGACCTCCTGCACACCGGAAAATTCCAGACGGTTGCCGCCCCCGAGATTGATGCCCGCCGTGAATTCGAAGTTTTGAAAGTAGCTGCCGTCATCCCCAGCCGGATCGAGTCCGTACGATTTGAAAACGTCGGCGGCATACTGGGTCGCCAGCGCTTCCCCCTCGGTCCCGGTCAGGCGCCCTCGCAACTGGTCGGACGCAAGGTATTCGAGGTGCTTGCGCAGGTCGTCGGGTTTCACCGGGGCGGTCGTCTCCGGCAACTGCGCTGCCATCGATTCCAGCGCGGCGCCATGGTCCCAATCGGCAATGAAGATCTGCGATTGTTTCTGCGGCGTACGATTGCTCGTCCACGATAGCCGCCCACCATCCGGCGAGAATGCGGGCAGCCCATCGAAGCCCTCGGTGGTGGTGACCCGCACCGGCTCTGAAGCACCCTCCACATCGACCATGTAGAGCTCGAAATTGGCAAAGCCGTGTTTGTTGGTCGCAAAAATCAAGTACTGCCCGCTCGGGTGGTAGAACGGGGCCCAGGACATCGCACCAATCTTGGTGATCTGACGCTGGTCACTGCCGTCGATGTTCATCGTGTAGATCTCGGCCTGATCCCCTTCGATGTTGAAGCGCCGCCAGCAGATGCGCTTGCCATCCGGCGAGAAGAACGGTCCGCCGTCATAACCGGCAGTGGTGGTCAGGCGCCGGACATTCCCACCGTCTGCATCCATGATGTAGATATCCATCAGGTGGCTCTTGTTGCGCGCGAACGCTGCTTTGTCTTCCTCGGACAGCTCGTCGGTGTAGGCGTGGCGGTTGGACGCGAAGGCGATGTGCTTGCCGTCGGGCGAATACGATCCCTCCGCGTCATAACCGAGGGTGCGCGTCAGGTTCTTGTAGTCGCCACCGCCCGTCGATGCCTCGAAGATGTCGTAGTTTTCATCATAGTCCCATGAGTAGCGCTTGATCGTCCCCGCCTTGCGCTCGGCCAGCTCCGCCTCCTGCTTCTTCACCGACTCGGCATCATCCTGGGTCGACGCGTAGAGGACATGCTCACCATCCGGGTGAATCCACGCGCAGGTCGTCTTCCCGCTGCCGGGCGAAATCCTATCCGTATCGCCCGTCTCGAGATCGAGGAGGTAGATCTGGAAAAACGGGTTGCCGGCTTCGCGTTCGCTCTGGAAGATCATCCGCGTGCCGTCGGCACTGAAATAGCCCTCCCCAGCGCGTTTTCCCGCGAATGTCAGTTGGCGCGTGTTGCTGAGAAAGCGCGACTCCTTGGGCACATCGGCATCCTGCGCCAGACAGGCGAGGACAAGACCGCTCACAGAACAAACCAGCAGGATCAGACGATAGAATTTCACGCCGGAATGTATCCACGACCCGGCATTACGCGAACAAGAATCACCGGGCAATCTCGCCCCTCCATTCGGGCCAGAACCACCATCCGGTGACCCCTCAAATGCGCGCTCATCGGCCTAGCCCGCCGCCGGATCTTCTCCGATCCATACTGGGGAGGCAAGGCAGGGGTTCATTCATAACGAAATCGTCACCATTTCACTCCGGAAATCGGAAGCGTTTATTGCGTTCTGGCCTGAGCCTCGCACGCCCCCCAGCCCGCTGCCGCATCGGGCCAAAAACCTCCTCGGAACCGTCGGCCTTGATGTGATAGATGATCTCCAACAACTCCCCAATCCTACCGTTGGGAAAGCCCTTCTCGGAGAACCACTGCAGATATTCCAACGGCAGATCGTAGAGGGGCGTCCCGTGCGGTGGGAAGTTGTCGGGGCCATACTTGCCAAAAGGCATGCGAGCGCGCTCAATGTCACGCATCGTCTGGGCAAATTCGTCGGGATCCAACATCATCTCGTCGCCGGGCACGAATCCGGCCTGACTCAGAGAATGCCTGCATCCCACCCCTCCGCCAGCAGATTCTCGCCCCAGACAGGAACGATCTAGCCCTTGTGCATGCCTCCTCCTCACATTATATAGTGCAAGGAATGCTAACGACCGTCATCACTTTGGCCCTTTTTGGAATCGCAATGATCGCGATGGAAGTGATCTTGCCAGGGGGAATCTTCGGAGCCATCGGCGCCCTGACGATTGGTGTTTCGATCTTCCTGACCGCCACGTCGCCCGGACTGGACTCGATCGGCGCTGACGGGCGCTTCCTGCTCGGGTGTGGGATTCTCGTCGGCGCGGTCATCCTCCTCGCGCTCTGGCTCAAATTTTTCACCCGTGCCTCCTTCGTCAAAAATCACCTCCTCAGTGGCGACATCGATGGGACCACAAACTACGACAAATATGAGGTCTTGCTCGACCAGAGCGGGGTCGCCGAGACCGATCTGCGCCCTTCCGGCAAGGCACGCCTCGAGGGCACCAAATACGATGTCCTCGCCGAGACGGGGATGATTTCGAGCGGCACGGAAATCAAAGTCGTCCGAGTCGAAGGTTCGCGCGTCATTGTCCGTGCAACGAGCTGACAACCCGCCGCCCACACTTTCCCAACCAACTAAAGAACCCATATGAAGCTACCAATCATCCTCGCCGCATTCGATCCGAAATTGATCCTCCTAGGGCTCCTGATCGCCTTCCTGATCGCCATTGTCCTCATCGTTGGGAAGTTTTTCAATCTCTGGCTGCGGGCGAAGGTCGCCGGTGCGCCGGTCGGGATCTTCGACCTCATCTTCATGTGGCTGCGCCGGGTGCCGAACGCACTGATCGTCGATACCCGCATCACCGCAAGCAAGGCGGGCATCGACATCTCCACCGATGAACTCGAGGCCCACTATCTCGCTGGGGGCGAGGTCTCACACGTCGTCCTCGCTCTGATCGCCGCGGACAAAGCGGGGATCAAGCTCGACTATGATAGGGCCTGCGCGATCGACCTCGCCGTCAAGGGCACCGGCAAGACCGTCCTCGAAGCGGTCCGGACGTCGATCAACCCGAAGGTGATCGATTGCCCGAACCCCGCCTCTGGCAAGGACAAGATCGACGCGGTGGCACGCGATGGCATCGCCGTCCGCGCCCGCGCCAGGGTCACCGTCCGCACCAACCTCGAACGCTTCGTCGGTGGCGCAACCGAGGAGACGATCATTGCCCGCGTCGGCGAAGGCATCGTCACGTCGATCGGTTCGGCCACCTCCTACAAGGACGTGCTCGAAAACCCTGACAACATCTCAAAACTGGTGCTCGGCAAAGGTGTCGATTCATCGACTGCGTTCGAAATCCTCTCGATCGATATCGCCGATGTCGATGTCGGGGACAATATTGGAGCCAAACTCCAAACCGAGCAGGCGGAGGCCGACAAGCAGATCGCTCAGGCGAAGGCCGAAGTCCGCCGCGCTGCAGCGATCGCACTCGAACAAGAGATGGCGGCGCGCACCCAGGAGATGCGAGCCAAGGTGGTCGAAGCGGAGGCCGAAGTCCCGCTCGCGATCGCCGAGGCATTCCGCAGCGGCAATCTCGGGATCATGGACTACACCCGCTACAAGAATCTGGTGGCTGATACCGAAATGCGCTCATCCATCGCCTCAGAACAGGCACCCACAGACGACTAGACGACGGCGCCCGAGTCACTGAAATTCTCTGCCATGATCGACCAGCTTGCCCAGCTCACGTTCCTCGCACAGGGGGAAGAGGGGCCCGGCCGTAGCTACTGGTTCATCGCACTGTTGATCATCTTCGCGATCCAGCACCTCGCCGAGAAATTCAAACAGAAGCGGGAAGCCCAAGACGAGGTGGAACTCCAACGCCGCCGCCAGGAGATCGATGAGGATTTGATCGATGACGAAACCGGCGGATACCAAGACCCGAACCCGAGCGGCGAAACTCTGGCTGACTTTTTTCGCGGCCTCACCCAGCCGACCCAGCCGACCCAGCAGGCACCTCCACCGCCGGTCCCACCCCAGATCCCGCCTCCCAGACAACGCGCCAGCGCCGCGCCCCCAAAGCCTGCCGCGCGGAAACCCTCCCCGACCCTGTCCGCCGCGGAGCAGCGCGCCCTTGCGGCCCTCAAAAAAAGGGGTTCGCACGACAACCTCATCCATGGCCGAACCCGCCGGCAACGCATGCACTCCAGCACCAGCCACACCGCCCTCGGCGGCATGCTGAGGAGTCCGGAGAGCTTGCGCAACGCTTTCATCCTGAAGGAAATCCTAGACCCGCCGGTCGCCTCAAGGGAGGATTCCGAGCCACACAGCTACTAGCCCCAATGGCGCTAGTTTAAGAGTCGTCGCCGGTGAAAGTGGCCCATGCATCCCTGCTTGAATGCCCCTATTTTTCAAGCCTCCAAGCAGGGATGCTTGGGCCACGGCTCGACCCGCCACGGCATAAACTAGCGCCATTCGGGCTAGGGTGCCGATCCAGGCGGCTGGGGCGACCCATTCAATCATCTTCAGGATCCGCCACCCGCACGTAGCGCAGCACGGCCCACGACCAGATCCCGACACCGGTGATCCAGAGCAGTGCCGCGTAGATGTGGTGCGTAACTCGGATCGTTGGGATGAAGCCAGCGACCACTCGCGTGGCCATCGCAAATCCGATCACAACCAGGATAATCGTAATCGGCCGACGCGTGCCTTCAGCAAACTCGATGTTCCCGCTGTGCCCCCAAACCACACGGCTCGCGATCGCGAGAATCAACAGACCATAGCCACCAATGAAGAACACATGCTTCACATCCGGAAGCGCCATGGGGAAAAGCCCAGAGATCAGGATCCCCAGCAGCAGACAGAAGACCGCCGCACGCAGAAGAAGCGAAAGAGATCCGCTGATGGCTCCTCGCCGGAATACGCCAACCTGCGAAAGGAGATAGCCCCCAACTAACACTGCGCGTAGCACCGGCGACCAGAGCAGGTCTCCACTGGCCTGGCTCAGGTAGCTCGCCAGCACTAGCAGACCGACAATCGCTGCGAGCCGGGCGCGCTGCCCCCACCTCCGCCCGTCCGCTCTTCGCTCTCCCGCTTCAAGCGGATTAAAGAAGCGCGGGAACAGGAAGCTCCCGATCCCCAGGATCGGCCCGAGGATGAACGCCTCATTAAGCAGCAGGCCGCCTAGGGCTCGCTGGAATTCGGATAGCTGAATGACCCGCCCGATCAATAGGATGATCGCCCCGACGAGCCCGGCAGTAACCCCCATTCCGGCCAGAACGAACCCGGGCGGTGGTAGGCTCTCCCGAAAAAAACACAGCCGAATCGCGAGAACCGCGAGGATGAACAACCAGAGAAATACAAAAAAGCTGTCTCCAGCCGCTGTGAAATTGCCTGCATGGCTAACCAGGCACCCGACGATCGCAGCGAGTATGATCGTCAGCTCGACTCTCCCGAGCGATGGGCTACCGATCATCTTCGGAAATGCCGTGCCGAGAAACCCGATGGCGAAAGCTCCGACGAACCCCTCGATCATCAGCCGGGCATGTGCCTCCGCCGGGTAGAACCCCAGCCACCCGGCATACAGCAGCGGCCAGAGTGATACACCAATCACACTCGCAACAATCCCGATCGGGAAAAATAGCCGAAAAGGCTCCGCACAGATCGAAATCTGGTTCTTGCGGATCTTGGCGAAGCGGCAGCGTGGGGGCATCGAAAGTTGTCGCAGAGCATCACTCCCGCCAGCGACAATTGCTAGCTCCCAACTCCTCCCAGTCTCGCTTTCGAGCAAGATCTGCACAGCACCCGGCCGGGGCGGTGCTAGCCTCGCGGTGTGCGAATCGCCGTCACGCTACTCTTCGCCGCCACCCTCATCGTGGTCGGGCTGCTCGTACGGCCGCAACCCGCAACTGCACCAGTCACCCCTGCACAGCCGCATGCTTTACTTCCGATCTACGAGCGCGTCTGCACGCAGTGCCACGGGGCCGCCGGCGAAGGCAACTCCGAACTCAGATCGCCATCGATCGCAGGCCAGCCCGAATGGTACCTAGAGAAACAGCTCGAAAAATTCCGCCTCGGGCATCGCGGATCGGATCCACGGGACATCACCGGCCAACAGATGCGAGCCATCGCGCTCACCCTCACCGACGGCGAAGCCGATGAGGCGACCCGCACGATCTCCAGATTCGAGAGCCTCCCGACCAAAGCGACGATGGAGGCCGACCCTGGACGTGGGCGGCAGATCTACGAGGAGCAGTGCATCGATTGCCACCGCTACAATGGCTCTGGTGAGAAAGTTTTCGGCAGCAGCCCCCTCACCGGATTCCAAGATTGGTACCTCGCCGCGCAGATCGACAAGTTCCGTCTCGGCATCCGCGGCTACCACCCGGAAGACGAAAAGGGCTCGCAGATGCGTCACCTGCTCAGCTATCTCGACGAGGGAGATGCCGAGGATCTCGCCGCCTACATCGCCCACCTGGCCAGGCGCTACCCGCCCGACACCCAGCGGAGGTAGACCCGCTGGCCCGTGCCCGTGAAACCCCCGAGCTTTTTACATTTCAAGTTGCCGCGCGATTATCACCTGCATATAGTGGCGCCCTAATGATCCCGAGGCACCCATCACAAAAAGCACTCCGCCCCGCGCGGGCTGAAATGTGGTGGAATTTGGAATTACTTCGAGAGAAGCCGACGTGGCGGAATTGGTAGACGCGACGGATTCAAAATCCGTTTTCTTCGGAAGTGCCGGTTCGAGTCCGGCCGTCGGTACTTTCTCTTGCAGACAACGACCCATCTGCCCCAGGCTCGAGCGGCGATCTGCGAGCGCAGTCGCTTACCAGTAGTTCGTGCAATTGTCGCAGTAGAACGACTTTTCGGAAACTGGCACGACCACCTCCGCAACTGCATTGAGCGCACTGATCAGCGCAGACGCACGTGGCTTTGCCGGAAACTCGACGCGCAAAGAATTGCAGCCTGGGCAGCGGACTGCAGCCCCGTCAGAATCTGACCCCTCCACGATCTCGATTGCCCGCTCCTGATCAGGTTCGTCGATGCTGATCGTGTGGACGGTTTTGACTTCGTCGCTGCAAGCTCCAAGTTCGCAGACGAGCCCTTTACTCTCCAGTTCCGATGCGATCATTCGCGCATCCGCTTCATCGGTAAATGCTAGTGTTGGTCTTATCATCTCAAGAAACCTTACGACGAACCCCAGCCTATGGATGGCTTGAATGATGACCCGTCATTTGGGCGCACTCGCGGGATCTTTAATTTTAATAGCACGAGGAATGATTCGCTGGCCGCCTCCATCAAGCCCCTGGCTCTGACCAACTTACATCCACCCCTCCCCGTCAAATATTTCCCACTAGAGTCCCAAGCTCTTGTCGAGGGGGCATGCGACCGCCAATCCAACACAAAAATATTTGTGCTTCAGATTTGACTTTGTCCCGACCATGCACTAAAAATTTTGTGCATGAACGGGCTTCCACAGTTCAGTCGGCGGGAACGCCAGATTATTGACATTCTCTATGCGCAGGGGGCCTCGACGGTGATGGAGGTGCTTCGAGGACTACCTGACCCGCCCTCAGACAAGTCCGTGAGAGGCTTGCTGGAGATCTTGGAGAAGAAGGGGCATGTCCGGCGTCGGAAGCGCGGTAGGGAGAACGTCTATTCGCCAACGCAGACGCGGAAGCGGGCTGGCCAACAAGCGCTGAAGCATCTCTTGGAGACATTTTTTGATGGGAGCCTCGACGAGGCGGTGGTAAGCCATTTGCAGTCGCCACGATCGGAGGTGTCGGACACGGAGTTGGACAAGTTGAGGTCAGCCATTGATAAAGCACGCCATGAGGGGCGCTAACGGGGTCATGGGTGCAATCCAACAGTATTTGAACTTTCTTGCTCAGCGCCCTGGAGGCGAAGCCCAAGATTTCCTGGCAGGCATGGGGTCGTGGAGCTTCCGCTTCGCCTTGCTCGTCGCTGCTGGTCTGCTGGTATGTAGTTTACTCCGCCGCCGCACGGCGGCTCTGCGCAGTCGGATTCTCCTGGTGGCGGTACTGGCCGCCATGCTGTTGCCGATCGCTGGGCGGCTACTTCCCGCTCTGCACGTGCTCCCTCTGATCACCCCCAAAGAGCGCACTGCGATAGGAGAATCTTCCCCGATAGGAGCAGCGCCAGTTGTGCCAAGCGAGCCCTCGTCGAAGGCCCAGCGCGACGTTTCGCAGGCGGGATCTGGAGATCGGGCAAGCGCCCAGAGCTCCATTGCCTCGATCGATACGACACAGGTATTGGTGGGCGTGTGGCTTCTGGGATTTGGGATCTTTGTCGGACGATACCTTCTCGGTCGTTGGGCGCTCGGTCGGATCCGACACCTAGCCACGCAGCCTGCCGGGGCAAACTTGAGGAGATTGTTCGAGGAGGCCAGATCCAAGCTCGGGGTGCGACGGCACGTCGATTTGCTGGTCACAGACCAGCGCTCGATGCCGATGACCTGGGGTCCCTTGCGACCGGTTGTCCTGCTCCCGGCTGCCTCTTCGGACTGGTCCCGCGAGAAAGCTCTCGCCGTGCTATCTCACGAGTTGGCCCACGTCCGACGGCGGGATGCGCTGACACAGATGATGATTACGGTGGTGTGCGCGCTGCACTGGTTCAACCCAGTCGCATGGCTTGCGCAGCGGAAGCTGGTGGCGCTCCGCGAAGAAGCATGCGATGAACTCGTGCTAGACGCTGCTGGCGTGAAAGCATCGGTGTATGCGACCGCACTGGTCGATCTCGCGTCTGGCGCAAGCGAGCATCGCCTCGGGGTGGCCGGTGGCCTGGCGATGGCGAATTCGTCGCGTCTAGGGGCGCGGACCGAGGCGATCCTTCGCGTCGTCCGGCCGAGCGAGCAAGCTTGGGTAAGAGTTTCGATCATCTGGCTATCAGCGATCGTGGCTGTCGTGCTGTGCGTGGTCGGTGGTGTGCTGGCGGCGCAACCGGAGTGGGGGAAAGATGTCACCGTCACCCTCTCGCTCAAACCTGGAAAGAACCGTGTGACCTTCCCTGATGGCAAGTTCGATCCCGAGGATCACTTGGATCACAGCCACTACTTGCAATGGCGCGATAGCTGGGCGCCGGGAATCGCGTTGAAGGAGCTCCCGCGAGGCGGTGTCTCGCTGGTGGTGCAGAATGCGGGCGCAGCTCCTGCGTCCGGCAGTTGGGATACGGCTGCCCGACTCTTGCCGCCAATCGACGGCGATGGCAAGGGGGTGCTGGGGAATCGGGACGTGGACCGGTTTGCTGAAATACCGCTGACGACAAGTTTCGATTCCGGCCTCGATGCCACCCAGACGTGGTTGCTCGAGCGTTACGGCCGGATGCAGGTTAGGTCGTTCGACATGGAGAAGGGCACGGTCGAAGTCCGGTTTCAATTCCGCAAACCGCTCGCCGCGCTAAACTCGCCGACTCGCGGCCCTGCCGACGACGAGCCCATCCCGTCGATTTGCGTCTACGTCCCCGACGACCTCCTGCCTTGCCTGACAGAATGCGGGCAAGCCTTCGGGCACAGCCATCCGGATCTCGGTGTGGTTCGGGTTGATTCACCGAAGCACCCGATGCTAGGACTCGGCTCCGAGAAGGGCATCGGGATTACGGACTGGCGCCCGGAGAAGGCCCAGCACAAGTGGGTGGAGGCTCTAGAGGAATCAACCCTCTGCTACAAGATTACACCGACGACGGAAGAAGGCGTGCCCGGTGGCACCACCACCTACCACCTCTACCATTGGCCCGATACAAGCGACGACGAGAGCGCCTTCCTGGACTGGCTAGCGGGAGAAGAAGCGAGCAGGATCATCACCAGTCACGGCTTTGTGCTCGAGCCCAACTGACCCGAGCAGCGCTAGCCTTTGAGGCTCGGAAAGTCTCCGCCACCTCCCCCTGCCCCGCCGTCCATGCCGCCGAGCTGCTGCATCATCTTCTTCATCTTCCCCTTGCTCTTCATCATTTTGCGCATCATCCCGAACTGTTTCAGAAACTGGTTCACCTGCATGATGCTGTTGCCGCTGCCGTGGGCGAGGCGCTTGCGGCGACGCCCGTTGATGAGCTCGGGCCGCGAGCGCTCCTCCGGCGTCATCGACAACACGATCGCCTCGACGCGCTTCATCCGGTTCGGATCGACGGTCATCCCCTTCATCTTGGCTGCCCCAGGGATCATCCCGATGATGTCGGTCAGCGAGCCCATCTTGTTGATCATCTTCATCTGCTGCAGGAAGTCGTTGAAGTCGAACTGCGCCTTGCGCATGCGCTTCTCCATCCGCTCGACCTCCTCCTCATCCATCGCCTCAGACGCCCGCTCGACGAGACCGACGACGTCCCCCATGCCGAGGATCCGGTTCGCCATCCGGTCAGGGACGAACGCGGATAGCTGGTCGAGCTTCTCGCCCTCACCGATGAATTTGATCGGCTTGTTGGTGACAGATCGCATCGACAGGGCGGCGCCGCCGCGAGCATCACCATCGAGTTTCGTCAGCAACAAGCCGGTGATCCCGACCGCTTCATCGAAGTGTTTCGCCACACTGACCGCCTGCTGACCGGTAGCCGCATCGGCCACCAGAAGGACTTCCTTCGGCTCGAGGAACTTCACCAGCCCCTGGAGTTCCTTGACCAGTGCCTCGTCGATCTCCTGGCGACCGGCGGTATCGAAGATCGTCACCGTCCCCCCCTGTTCCTCCGCCCACTTGACCGCGCGCTTGGCGACCTTGATCAAATCGCTCTCGCCCGGCTCGGGTTTGAAAATCGGGACATCGATCTCGTCGGCGAGCGTCGCCAGCTGCTCGATAGCCGCCGGGCGGTAGAGGTCGCACGCGACGAGGAGCGGTTTGCGGCCCTGCTTCTTCAGATGCAGTGCCAGCTTGCCGGAGGAGGTCGTTTTACCCGCACCATTGAGACCAACCATCACGATCCGGGCAGGCGGGTTGAGGTCGAGCGGCGCCTCATCGCCGCCGAGCAGGCGAGTCACCTCATCGTTGAAGATCTTGACGATCTGCTGGCCGGGGGTGACGCTTTTCATCACCTTGTCGCCGAGCGCCTGTTCCTTCACCCGCGCGATAAAGTCTTTCGCGACGCCAAACTCGACATCCGCCTCGAGCAAAGCCATGCGTACTTCACGCAGCGCATCGGAGACATTCTTCTCCGAGATCTTGCCCTGGCCACGGAGCTTCTTGAAGGTGTTCTCGAGACTGCCTGATAATTGGGAAAACATAGTGTGTTTCTAAGTGGTTTGTCGCCGCCACGAACGGCGCTCAATCTTGAATGTCAAGGGTCGGAACCCGACGATAGCTGCGGTCAGCGCGTCAATTCGCAGAGCCGACCGGGATCGCCTTGGGCACCGCGTCGTCGACCACGGCGCCCTGGAACTGCTCGTCGTAGTCTGGCGTGTAGAGCACCAACTTGTCGATCGCGAACGACCAGGCCACCCGCTGGCTCTTGCCGCCCTGCTTGAGGCTCACCTGCACCTGGCAGGTATCATTGCGCAATTTTCTCGGCACCTGCCATGACAGGATCTTTGCCCCCTCGTCGAGGATCGCGGGCACGGTGCCAAACCCACCGACCCGCATGCTCAGGCTGGTCGGCTCCACACCATCCAACTTCGAATAGTCGAATTGGATCAGCGGTTGGCGGTTCGCAACCACCTCGCCCTCGGCCGGAGAGACCTTGATCAACACCTCCTCCGGGATACCATCGGCCGTCTCCCTCGGCTTGAGCAGATCCCCCTCCCCATCGAGCCCCCCTGCCCCGCCGAAACTGGTCGCCATCCTCCAGTTCCGATCATCGCCACCGTGGATAATGAATCTCGGGATCTCTCCCAGGGGAGTTTCAAAATTCGCCTTGGCACCGTTCACGGTGATGAGCGCCTCGTAGCCAGCGTCCATCGCCAGCTTGACGATGCGATCGTTGTACGGTCCGTAGGGGTAGGCGAAGGTCTCCACCGGAACGCCGAATTTCGTCTCGAGGATCTGCTTCGATGTCTGAAGCTCATCGATGATCCACTCATCATAGTCCTTCAGCGCTTCCGCCAACTCACCCAGTTTCGCCTCCACCGCCGCACGCGACCGGCGAACCCCTTCCACCTGCACCGAGCTGGCACCCTGGTCCAACTCCTCCAGCCCCTTGCTATACGCGGTCCTCATCCGTTCGAACTGGCCAAAGCTCACACTCTGCTTGCCGAGCTTCACCCGGTTCATATCACGGTGGCTCACACTGTGGCTACCGATCGTCCCGCCTGCCCCCATGATCTCTTCGACTTGGGCTTGTGTTAGTGTTCGGCCACCGCTATCGAGAAAATTGGTATAGATGAAAACCGTGAACGGGTAGCCGAACTCTTTCATGATTGGCAACATGTAGGTATGGACTTCCCGCCAGCCGTCGTCCGCCGTGATCACGACGCAGTTCTTCGGCAGCGGTGCCTCCCGGCGCCTCCACTGCAAGAACTTCTCCATCGAGATCACCTCGATCCCCGCGTCCCTCAACATCTGCATCTGCCCGCGGAACTTGTCCTCGCGGATCAGCATCTCGTTCGGGCTGCGGCTGAGGGTGAAATCATGGTAGCCGAGAAATGAGACCACCGAAGAGTCGTCGAAGCTCTCTTCCACCTCAGTCGGCGTCGGGTTGGAAACAATCTCCTCCAGCGCTTCAGGCTCGGGGTTCGGATCGACTGCCTCCAGCTGCTCGAGCCCATCCGGATCCGCATTCAGCACGGTCTTCTTCTTGGCATCTTTGCTGCAGGATACCATCAGGCCCAGCGCAGTTGCGAGGACAAGCAGCCGGGCACATCTTGAACCAGAGAAATCGAGGTGGAGGAATCCCATCAATGCAAGTCTAGCTTAAGCCCCAAAGCCTGAAAAGTGATTGCTTAGGAAATCCGAAATTATCGGATTTTCCCATTTGCGCCCACCACACATGCGCCACAATATATGGTGGTGGGCGAAATTTCCACCACAACATGTAGCGACAGGGTCACTTTTCCCTTGCTGCTTCTCGTCGCGACTCCTAGCCTCCGCCACTGAGCCCAAAAACCATCGCCTTTATCCCGTCCTAACCGCCGTCCATGCGCCTGAAATCTCTCGATATCCACGGATTTAAGTCCTTCGCTGACAAGACTTTATTCGAATTTCACCCGGGCGTCACCGGCATCGTCGGGCCGAACGGTTGCGGCAAGTCAAATGTCGTCGACGCGATCCGCTGGGTCCTCGGCGAAACCTCTGCCAAAGCGCTGCGCGGCGGAGAGATGGCCGATGTCATCTTCAACGGCACCGACAACCGCCCGCCGGTCGGGATGGCTGAGGTCACCCTTACCCTCGCCGATTGTGAGGAGACGCTGAAGGTCGAATACAATGAGGTCGCGATCACACGGCGGGTCTATCGCGATGGGAAATCGGAATTCCGTCTCAACGGCACCCTGTGCCGGCTGCGAGACATCCATGAGATGTTCATGGACACGGGCATCGGCCGCTCGTCTTACTCGATCATGGAGCAGGGCAAGATCGACAAATTGCTCAGCTCCAAACCAGAGGATCGCCGAGCGGTCTTCGAGGAGGCGGCTGGGATCACGAAATTCAAAGTCGAAAAGAAGGAGGCGCTGCGC
>Ga0316197_10002323_pt1 | contig 13577 bp, 8 predicted proteins | sample OudBiesiAoxic_MG_FD_204939 | JGI IMG/M metagenome (GOLD analysis project Ga0316197, IMG submission 204939) | Coastal sediment microbial communities from Oude Bieten Haven, Netherlands - site A oxic | ecosystem: Environmental > Aquatic > Marine > Coastal > Sediment | place: Netherlands...
GGCCGATCTCGGCGACCCCCTGGCGCCTTGCATCGACGAGTACTGGCTGGCCAAACCGGACGGTGAATGGACGGCCAACTTCAACCCCGCCGACCACGACTGCGGAGCAAAGACGCTCTTTCTCGGAACGCCGGAGCAGGTCGACATTCCAGATACCTGCGGCAACCCTCCGGACGGGGTGACGGATCTCACGCTGGCACTCGATGGGATCGCAGGGCATCCGGCGACCGCCCAGTTCATTTCGAAGAAGATTCTCCAGCGCTTCGTGACCGATACTCCGGATCCGGCGATGATCGACGAACTCGTAGACGTGTGGATCGACGGCACCAACCCGGCCAGGGTCGGCGACCTGCGTGCGGTGATGACTGCGGCACTGACACAACCCGCGTTCCTCGACCCCGACCGCGTTCGCGACAAGATCAAGACGCCGCTAGAGCACATCGCCGGCGCGATTCGCGCGGTCCGCGGCCGGACCGATGGAACCGTCGCCGTGCTCGGCACGCTGGCCAACGCCTCGCACGTTCCGCACGACAACCCGGTGCCCACGGGATGGCCCGAGGTCGGCGATTCGTGGCTCGACACGACGAATACTCTCGAGCGCCAGAACTTCGGGGTCTACCTGACGGCCTTCAACGACCCGGATTTCGGCTCGGACCTGATGGCTCTGCTGGCCGACCATGGCGTGCCGACCGGGCCAGGAAATGCTGATGCAATCGTCGATTTCTTCTCCGACGTGTTCTACGGCGGAGCCCTGACGCCGTCTGAACGGCAGCAGGCGATCGATTTTCTCAACACCGACATCGACGGCACGCCGAGTCCCTACGACGAGACACGAATCCGCAGGACCGTCGGGTTCCTGCTGGGCTACCCTCAGTTCCAGGAGCAGTAGGAGAGTCCGCCATGCAATACCCGAGCAGTCGTTCCCGCCGTTCGTTCCTGAGGGGTTGCGGTCTGACCCTGACCGGCTTCGGCATCACGTCGCTGTTTCCGACGCCGTTCATCCACCAGGCGATGGCGGCGAGTCCTGCCAACAGCAACCGGCGGATCTTGTTCATCTTTCTGCGCGGTGGAAACGACGGGATCAATGCCGTGATCCCTCACGGCGACACCCAGTACAACAGCACGCTGAGACCGACGCTGTACATCCCTCCGGCCGAAGCGATAGACCTCAACGGGTTCGCCTCATTCCATCCCGCGCTCGGCGACATGATGGACGTCTACGATGCCAACGAACTGGCGGTGGTCCACCGTGTCGGGTATCCCGACAACAGCCGTTCTCATTTCGACGGTCAGAGAATCTGGGAGAACGGGGACCCGACGGACTCGCAACTGTTCGAGGGCTGGCTCTATCGTTACACCCAGGAGGCGGCACTCTCCGCGGGGGCCAATCTGCCGGTGGTGTCGGTGCAGTCCACTCTTCCCGTGCTGTTGCGGGGCGAAGAACGGTTCGTCAACATCGCCAACCCGGACTCCTTCGATTACATCCTGGCCAACCCGGTCGAGGGGGCCAAGTACTCGGATTCCTGGCGCAACACCTTCGACCGGCTCGTCGGGCTCGAGCCGTACCGCCCGATCCTCTCGCAGACCGGCGTGAAGCTTGCGGACACGCTCGACGAGTGCGACACCTGGGATCAGGCGAACTGGAATCCGGTGGATCCGGTCTCCGGCTGGTCGCTGTTTCCGGTGGACGCCGCGACGAACCAGGCCGGTTTTCCGGGAGCATCATTCGGGTTCTTCCATTCGCTCAAGATCGCGGCGCTGTCTCTTCTCCAGAGCGACGGTGTGAACAACAACGGAACCCGGGTCGCCGGCACCCAGCTCGGGGGATGGGATCTGCACAACGGTCAGGGGCAGACCAACGGCACGCATGCCGAGTTGCTCTCGTGGCTAGCCTACGGGTTCAAGTCGCTGCGGGTTGCCCTGTCCGGTGCCGCGATCGACCCTCGCAACTACCCATCGATCTGGAACGACACGGTGGTCTGCACGATGTCCGAGTTCGGACGCACGACGATGCAGAACGGCAGCGGAGGGACCGACCACGCCGCAGCGAGTTGCACGTGGGTCGCCGGCGGAACGGTGCAGGGCGGTGTCTACAACTGCGATCCGACCACCTGGCCCGCGGGTGTGATGCTTGGCGTGGATGGCCGTTACTTGCTGCAGCGCACCGACTATCGGTCGGTGTTCTGGGAGATTCTCCGCGATCACATGGGTGCCGCGGCCGGTACGGTCGATTCGATCTTCCCCGGCTACACGGCTTCCGGCCTGGGCAGCCAGGAACTGGGTCTGATCTCTGCGGTCTAGAGCCCGATCGTCGAGACGTCGCGTGCCGTCGCCTTCACTACGGCGACTGTTGCGATCGCCAGTTCGATCGTGGATGATGTCCACTCCCGATCCCGGAGAATGAACCGATGTCGCGAGTGCTGATTCCCGCCGTGATGCTGTTGTTGACCGTGGCCGGTTTCCCCGTCTTCGCTCAAGCTGATCAGGCGGAGTCGACACCTGCGGTTCCGGAAGAGACGGACAGCGTAGAATCCGTTCCCGCAGAGCCGGTCGAGCCCGAGGCGATCCTCACCGCGAACCTCGCGGCCAGTCTCGACGAAGGCAACGAGAATGTGCGAGAGCTGAGAGCGAAGGTCGCCGCCATCCCCGCGACCGAGGACATCGAGAGCGCGCTTCCCGGCGTGGCCGAGGACACCCGGAACTTGTTGGCCCGGCACGAGGCCGAGCGCCTGGACACCCTGTCGTTGCACCGACTGGACCTGATGTACCAGCAGTGGACTCGATCCGCTGTAAAGCTCAAGGGATGGCAGGATACCCTTGACGAAAGGTCGAACGATCTCGGTCTTACGGACCAGACCCTGAGCGAGATGCGCGCTCGGTGGGAAACGATCGTGGCCGGCGCCGAAAATTCCGCGGTACCGGAAGATCTGCTCGCCCAGGTCCGGTCGGTGCAGTCTTCCATCGATGAAGTCGACGTGCAGGTCAGCCAGCGTCTCAGTGCGGTTCTGACGGTGCTGGGACGCGTCACGGAATTGCGTACGGCAGTGGTGCAGGCGAATCTCGAAGTCGATGCGGCACGGGTTCTCGCCCGCAAGCGCATCCTCGATCCCGACAGCCCGACACTGTGGGACGCGCTGGTTCACCCGCGCGAACGCATCCCGTTGTCGCAACAGATCAAGGATACCGTGGCTCAGGACTCCGAGCAGTTCCAGATCTTCAGGAACGTGTACCGCCGTCGTGTACCCATACAGATCCTGTTCTTCTTTGCGATGTCGATCCTGATGCTGGCCTTGTGGCTGCGTGTCCGAAAGCGGGAGGACGCGGAAGAAGATCACGCGATTCGGACCGCCAAGAAGATCTTTTCTCGACCTTTCTCGGCGGCACTGGTGTTGACGCTCGCCTCGACGCGCCTGTTCTATCCGCAGGCCCCGTTGCTCATTTTCGAGACCAACATTCTGTTCGCGATCATCCCGGTCCTGCGTCTCGTGCCCAGGTTGTCCGTTCGCAGCCTGCACCCAGCGATCTACGGCTTGTCGGCACTGTTCGCGATGAATCAGATTCACGCCATGGCAGCCGACGAGACCTTGTTTCAGCGTTTGATTCTGTTTCTGACGTCGTTGTTTGGATTGGCAGGAGCGATCTGGATCGTCCGACCGGGGGGGGGGACATCGAGTTATGAGGGTGGTCGCTGGTGGCAGGCTGCCGTCATGGCTATCCGACTGTCAAGCGTCCTGTTCTTTTGTTCGGCCGCGGCAAATCTCATTGGATCCGTCGCGCTGGCCGAGTTGCTCACCGAGGCCACGCTGACCAGCGCGTTCGGTGCGCTCGCCCTGGCGGTTTGCGTCGTGGTGCTCGAGGCTCTGCTGACCATGTTGATCCGGTCACGGGCGGCTCGGTCGACCGGGATGGTCAGCCGCCACGCCGATCTCATCACACGCCGAGTGAAATCGTTGATTCGCCTGGCTGCGTTCGCGGGGTGGCTGGCCGGAACGCTCAACCTGTACCGGCTACTCGAGGTCACTCTCGATGGAATGGCGCGAGTTCTGAGCAAGACCTGGACCCTGGGCAACCTGACGATCTCCATCGGTAGCGTTCTCGCGTTCGCCGGCGCGATCCTCGTCTCGGTGTACATCTCGCGATTCATACGATTCGTACTGGAAGAAGACGTCTTCCCCAGGCTCCCGTTGCAACGTGGTGTGCCGGCCACGCTGTCGATGCTGATCAACTATTCGATCCTCACGTTGGGGTTTCTCTCCGCCATGGCGGTGGCCGGAATCGAGGTCAGCCAGTTCGCGATAATCTTCGGCGCGCTGGGCGTGGGCATCGGCTTCGGACTACAGAACGTAGTCAACAATTTCATCTCGGGACTGATCCTGGTATTTGAACGGCCGGTCAAGATCGGGGATACGATCGAGGTCGGCACGATGATCGGCGAGGTGCGGCGCATCGGGATCCGCTCGAGCACGGTACGGACCTTCGACGGAGCCGAGGTGATCGTGCCCAACGGCAACCTGATTTCCGCCGAGGTGATCAACTGGACGCTGTCGGACCGGATTCGCCGGATCAAGATTCCGGTCGGTGTGATCTATGGTACCGACCCTCAGAAGGTGCTGGACCTGCTGGGAGGCGTGGCCAAGGACTCGAAAGACGTCCTGAGTTTCCCGGCACCGCGCGCGTTGTTTCTGGGCTTTGGCGAAAGCTCACTCGACTTCGAACTCCGATTCTGGACCGCCAACTTCGACCAGTGGATGCGGGTGGCGAGTCAAATCACCGTAGGGGTCAACACGGCACTGGCCGAGGCCGGGATCGAGATCCCGTTCCCGCAGCGCGACTTGCATCTGCGCAGCGTCGAGCCGGCGGTCGAACGGGCTCTTTCCGGGGCACCGCGGCGTGAACCGTCAACGGAGAAACGTTAGTCCTTGATCCCTCCCTTCACGCGTCCATGCGCGGAATCTCGGCCAACGGACAGCCCAACTCATCAGGATCCTCGGACCAGAGGCCGCGAAGCCATGGACTGAGTTTCGCGTCGTCGACCTCAACCCGGCCATCCTCGCAGAGGCGGCCGATCCGATTGGAGGGATCGGAAAGGGCCACGACGCACTTCGAAAGACCGCCGTCCGAGCGCACCACGAACGAGTTGCCTCGCGCGGCGTGGCACGCGATCGACGACGGTGATTCCCGAAAGGCCAGTTCCATCTCGGCGGCCCTGGATTGAGCCTCGACCGGCACGGACTCACACTCCGCCGCGTCGAGGTAGTCCACGACGCTCGTGCCCCGTCCGTTGGTGCACCGCAGCGGGTAGAAGGCCAACTGAAATCGGGAGTCCTCGGCGAACGCCGACTCGAACAGGCCGAGCAGTTCGTCCAGTGCGTCAGTGGTCTGCCGATCGAGCTGAACCCTGATCGTGATCTCGAAGGTACGGGCTTGCCGGCGCGCCGAGAGCAAGTTGGCCCAGATTCGATCGAACGTTCCGCGTCCGTTCGCCAGGGTGCGCCGCGTGTCGTGGATCCAGGGCGGACCGTCGATCGCGATCATGAAACGATCCACCCCCAACTCCAACAGTCGTGTCATCCGCTCGTGATCCAGATGGTAGCCGTTGGTCGTCATCGACGACCGTAAGCGCATGTCGGGGTTCGGGGCAGCCAGCGACTGCGCGTGGCTCTGGATGTCGTCGACGATGTCGGCCGCGAGCAAGGGCTCTCCGCCGTACCAATCGATCGCGAGCCAGGCCAGTTCGTCGGCGCGCCGGTCAAGGAGTCTCTTGACGCCGGCGACGGTTCGGGGTGCCATGCGGCCGTGCTCGTATCGTTCGAAGCAGTACGAACACCGGAAATTGCACCGCTCGGTCGGCATCAAGATCAGTTGGAGTACGCGATGGGTCAGGCAATTCCGGCGCTCCGAATTGGTGAGTGTGATCGATCTGTCCGGCGTCACGTCTTGATAGTGCGGGGCCGCGGAGTGGGCTTCGGCACGGGTGAGCCGGGGCGCGGCCCGCCTCGTTCACCTCCTGGCCGAGCGCCCGTCAAATCGTAGTGGCCCGTCTTGTTTCGCTGTAGCTCGAGGATCAAGGACTTAGGAGGGCACTTGTTTGGGCGTGGTGGGACCATTGGATCTCCGCACCCGATCAGTAGCAGCGGATTCACGGAGAACACCCAAGTATCGTCCACCTTGGGATCCTCACGCTTCTCTGGCGCTTCACCCCGGTCCAATACTCCGCGGACGTGAACCCGCCCTTCGTCGTCGCAGGTCACACGGATGTCGAGCTTGCTGGTCGGTGCCATCTCATGTCCTCCCGTTCACGCTTCCTCGAGAGCCAACGCGGGACCATCCCACGTCGAGCGCTCGCGTTTGCACTACTTCCAATCTCCCGACGCCACGAATCCGGCCCAGTAGAACGGATGGACGCCGCGTTCACGCTCCCTTCGAGCCTGGAGCGCGGCCAACGTGGCGCTTCTTACCGCCTCTGCCGTATCGAGGTCTCGTTCTAGGCGCGCCTCGTACAGCGCCCTCATCCACTCGCGCGCCGCCGCGTCTTGCACCGGCCACAGGCTCATCACCACCGTGCCCGCACCGGCCACTCGAAAGGCTCGGCGCAGGCCGAACACGCCCTCACCGGGTCTGACTTCGCCGATGGCGGTGTTGCACGCCGAGAGTACGGCCCATTCCGTCCCGGACAGGTCGAGTGTCGCAATCTCCTCGGCCATGAGGAGGCCGTCCTCCGCGCCCGGTGCGATGCTGTCTCGGCGGTTGGCTCCGGCCAGCACCAGGCCCGACAGGACCAAAGGGTTCCTCGAGCGCGGCGTCTCTGTTCGAGGGCCGGAACTCGAAACGAGCTCACCGATACCGCGTGCCCCGTCGGTCGTCGTGGCGCAGCGCCCGTCGAGAAAGAAACCGTGGGTCGCCAGGTGAATCGTGCGCTTGCCCGGTGCGAGTCGTTTGAACTCGTATTCAGTTGCCTGTCCGCCGGTCAAACGGATCGCATCGTCTCGAGACGTCAACCACATCTCGCTGACCTCCCGGACCTCCCGGTCCGCCGCAGGGAGCGGGGCGAAACGGATCGAAGCCAGGTCGGGACAGTAGGCATCGCCGCCTCGCGAGGGACCGGGAGCCGTGGCGCCGAAGTCCGGCGCCCCGACGGCCAGCAGACCACTTCCATGTTGCCGGTCGGTTGCGAGCAGGTCCCGTTCGGTGGAGAGCAAGTGCAGTGTCGGTCCGGTCTCGACCAGGAAGCGACCCTGGTCGACCGGCAGGGCCGCGAGGTTGACCAGGTTGACGCTGCCGTCGGGGACGATGAAGACAAACTCGGCCTTCGCCAGCGAAGGGACGACCGGGTCCCAGATTCGTTTCCTGAGCGCCAGTCCCACCGCGCGATAGGTCTCCTCGGCTTTCCGTGCGGCCTCTACGCCCGGCGGGGGCGGGGCACCGGCGGCGATTCGCCATGCTCTCACGGCCGAGTCGATCTCCGCGGCCGGACCGAGGTCAAAAAGGCGGGGTGCCGCGCCGTCCGGTCCCAGCACGAACGCCGCGTAAGTGGGGGTCACGATCCAGGCGCCGCGCTGCCCTTCGCGATCGGCCGAGAGGTCGCGACGGTTGAACAGGACGTAGGCCAAGAGAGCCGAGCCCGAGGGCAGAAGAGTCCGGACATCGTCGAAACCCGCCTGCGCGTTCGCGTGGGTCGAGCGAAACTCGGTGCTGGACTCCGCCAGCACCAACTCGGCGATCTCGCTCTGCCTACGGGCCTCGTCCAGGATCGATCGATGGCGTTCGGGTGAGAGTGCCTCCGGTCCTCGGGCCAGCAGAAAGGCGACTCGCTCCGCTGCCGACCGATATTCGACGAACAGGCGTTGCACCTCCGGATCGGCGTTGGCGGTTACCCAGCGACGTCGCGCCGCCATTTCGTCGAGGATCAGCGCCCGTCCACGGACGAGAGCGTCCCAGACCCGCCCGATGCGACGGGTCGACGAGTCTCCGGTCGAGACCGCGACGGTCAAGGCGGAATCGAGGTTGTCGCGCATGAAGTCGGTGTAGCCGAGCGCCTCGCGTTCGGGCAAAACCTGCGCGGTGGCGCGAACGTGATTCCTGGCGATCTCGGCGCCGAGCAGGGCCTCCTCCAGAGCTTCGTCGAATCGTCGAAGGCGAAGCAGGGCCATGGCGTCAGCGTTCAGGATTCGAGCACGCTCGGGATATCCCTCTCCGAAGGATTGCTCCAGGAGACCCAGCGCGCGCTCGAACGAGGCTCGTGCCTCGACGAGTCGCCCGTCCTGGGCCTGCAACTGCCCGATCTCCTTCAACGGATCGACGAGGCTCAGGTGATCGGGGCCGAAGGCCGCCTCGAAGATTTCCATCGACATGCGCAAGCGCTTCTCGGACGTCGCCGGGTCGGCCGCTGAACGTGGCGAACGCGACATGTCCAGCAGGATCGTCGCCAGCAACAGGCCGTCTTCTCCGGAGGTCCCTTCTGCGATCGACAGCGCGTTCTGAAACAGTTCCGTCGCCTTGCGAGAATTACCCTGGCGATCGTGGATCGTCGCCAGGGACGACAGGCTGGTCGCGACGCTCGGATTCTCGGGGCCCAGGGCCTCGACACGAATCTGCCGCGCACGTTCGTGACAGTCGAGTGCATCGTCCAGGTTCCCGCTGGCCCGGTGAAGTTCACCGAGCGCGCTCAACAGCGATGCGTAGTACGGCTGATCGTCGCCGAACGACTGCTTCAGTCCTGCCAGGGCATTCTCGTACAGCGCCCTGGCCCCGGCGTAGTCGCCGGTGATCTGCAGGAGCGAGGCCAGACCGCCACGGCAGATCATCACCCTGGGATGGGTGGGCCCTCCGGCGGCTTCCATGATCGGAAGCGAGCGCTCCAGGAGTTCTCGCGCGATGGCGAGTTCGCCGAGGGTCATGTGGACCAGCGCCTGATTGAATAGGCTGCGTGCGACTTCTGGGTCGTCCTTGCCGTTTGCTCGTTCGAGGATCTGTTCGGACCGTCGGTGCTGCTCCAGAGCCTCTTCGTATCGGCCAAGGTACGAAAGGCAGTTGGCCAGGTAGTTCAGGCTCTCTGCCAGATCCGGGTGGTCCGGTCCGAGTGCCTCGCGAATCACCACCGATTCCTGCAGGTAGATCAGACCTCGTTCGGCTTCACCATCCTCGTAGTAGAGAGTGCCAACCCACTCCAGGCTCTCTGCGAGCCGAGGATCCATCTCATCCAGACTCTCGCGCCGTATCTCTAGCGCCCGTCCGGCAAGCACGGACGCCTCGTCCTGGCGGGCGTCGAAGTAGACGATCAGCGACTGACGATGCAGGCTCCGGGCTACGGCCGGGTGGCGTGCTCCGTGTAACCTCACGCGCAAATCAACGGCCTCGGCGGCGAGGGCGACCGTCTCTGGCGCCCGATACTCGCCACCGAGGTACAGAGCCTCCACGAGAAGATCCAGCGCTTCGGCGGCCTGGAGGGAATCAGGGCCGCGGGACGCGCGGACATCGCCTAGCAGCGAGCGGGCAGCGTCCATGGCCTGGTTGGACTGGCGCTGTTCCATCAAAGCTCGGACTTCGTCGCATCGCCTGAGAAAGTCCCCGCCCGGTGGGGCTAGCGGCTCACCGAACAGCACAAGCTGAAGCACCATCAGCCCGAGCAACGCTTTCGTTGTGCCGGGCATGCGTTTCCCCTCCTGCGGCTTCAGTCGGTCAGTCGGCCGGGTTGCTCAGTCGCGTTTGCCAGACTCGGATATCGGCCTCGCGGGCGACATGTCGGTTCAGACTGTCGAAGACGTCGGACAGTGGTTGATCCAGGTCACGAGGTCCAGAGACCAAGCCTCCGATCCCGCGCAGGCCATCGATGGCGTCGGAGTTCAGCCTGACCGGTCCCCGGGTTCCTGCGCGTGGCACCGACTCGAGTTGTTGTTCCACCTCGGCGAGCGGTCGGGGAGAGGCGATGACCAGAAACGTTTCCTGACCACCCGTGCTATCCACTTGCCAGTACTTCTCCGTACCGTCGATCGTCCCGGGCAGACGATGCGTCGCGTCTGACGGTAGGGGATTCTCCTCGTCCAGTCCGGCGATCGGGAACAGCACGAAGGCATTGCCGACACTATCGGAATTGAGGACGTAGACGTACATCTCTCGCGTGCCTTGAATTTCCAGAAACAGTCGGTCCCCGGGAAGGACGCTCGCCCCCTCGGCCAGGCGCTCCTCAGAGCCCTCGTTGCCTCGATACAGCGAGGTGTCGATCTCGAATCCGGACCCGATCATCTTCGGACCGATCGTGATCGCGACGACCGCGATCACCGCCACCGCCACCGCCGCCACTGCGGCGGCAGTCCATCCACGCCACCAAGGTTTCGGCATCGGGGGCTGAGGCTCGGCGCCGAGCGCATGCGTCAGCGCTTGCTCGAACTCGCCGACACTGGAGAATCGTTCTTCATCATCATGAGCGAGGGCACGCTCGACCACCCTGACGAACGCGGGCGGCAAGTCGGGGCGGACGTCTGTCAACGGGGTCGATTCGCGGCGTTCGTGCCGGCCAACAAGGTCGGTGACCCGGTCGGCCTGGACAGGAAACCTCCCGCTGACCAAGCGGTAGAGAACGACACCGAGCGAATAGACGTCGGCGGCCACCCCGGGCTCGTTCCCGCGGAACAACTCGGGAGCCATGAACAGAGGCGTACCGGAGATCCGTCCGTCGTCAACTTCCTGATCCGGATTGAACCGATCGCGAACCGCGCTGAAGTCCATCAACACGATTCGCCCCCCGGACTCGCGCATCACGTTTGCGGTCTTGACGTCCTGATGCACCAGGCCGGCCCGATGCACAGCAGCAAGAGCGTGGCACAGGTCGATGCCGATCAAGCAGGCCTCGTGTGCCCCGAACGATCCCTGCTCGGTCAAGCAGTCTTCGAGCGTCCGACCGTCGATCAGATCGGTCCACAGACCCGGACGACCGTCGTGCCGGTCGGCGCCGTGGACCGTGACCACGTTGTCGTGTCTCACGCGCGCGAGCTTGCGGGCCTCGTTGATGAACCTCTTCTCCTCTCGTGCATCGTCAGTCCTGGAGGTGCGTAACAGCTTCAACGCGACGTCGCGCTGCAGTCCCGGATCGAATGCGCGATAGACCTCCCCGAAGGTCCCTTCGCCGAGCTTCTCCACGATCTCGAGGGTGCCCCAACTCGAGGGAGGTTGCCCGGAAGACTCTCGTCGTCTTTCGGGCGTCGCCGATGCCTGCGGAGTTTCCTCCTGCCTCGCCAGAGCGTCGGTGCGACGAAAGGCGATTGCGACTCTCTCGATCGACTGCAACTGCTGCAACTGGTCGGTGCGGTCGGGGGAGCGACACAGGTGGTCCTCCCAGTTCACGGGGCTTCCGTCGGCCACGGCTTTGGCCACCTCGAAAAGCGCATCGTCCCGCGGGGTCATCGCATCAACTCCGACAGCCGAACCAGGCTGCGAGCCACGAACATCCGCGCCGCATCGGTGGACGGGTGCTCTGTCGCCTCGGCGATCTGTTCATAGGTGAACCCCAACTCGATTCTCAGCACCACGGCCTCCCGCTGTTTCTCGGACAATTGGCCGATCGCCGTCTCGTAGCGTTCAAACAACTCTCCGGCAATGGCCTGATCCAGGGGCGAGGCGCCCGGTTCGACGATCGTCTCGTCGGCTTCCTCGGTCTTTGGCCTTCGCCCTGCACGCCGACCCTGGTCCCGGATCTGGTTCCGCATGATCTGCAGCATGTAAGCCAGAAACGCTCCTTCCCGTCGCGGCTCGAAACTGTTCACCTTGTCTAACGCTCGAAGCAGGGTCATCTGAACAAGATCATCGGTGTCGACGAGATCACGCGCAGGGGTCGGCACCCGTCCCCGGGCCCAGCGCCTCAGGATCGGAACGTACCGGCGGACCAAGCGGTCACATGCCAGTGGCTCGTTCTCCCTGACCCGCGCCAGCAGAGAGGCCGTCGATTCGAGGTCGATCGCGTCGGGCGAATCCATGGGACCACCCCCTCGGTCGGGCGCGTTTTTGCCCCCAACAGTCCCGCTCAACGGAGGTTCGTCGTTAATTGCCGTCCAGTATAGGCCGGTTCTGCCCACCGTCAGCCAACTTTGCGGGTTCGGGGCAATTTGTGCGGTTCGTCGGTCTGCGTCGTTCTTCAGGGTACCGGGCTGGAGCGTTCGGCTACGGGAGCAGTCGTACGGGAGGAACCGCCATGACCAGGTTGCGCTTGATCGTCTCACTGATCTTGTGGGTCGCCTTCGCCGGATTCGTCGGTGGCCAGGAGCGGACCCCTATCGTCGTCTCTCCGGTTCAGGAGGCCGCGCTGGGCGCCCGCGCGTGGTCCGAGTTTCTACGCTCCCATCCCCCCAGCAACGACGGCAGCCTGATGGTCCGCGTCGACCAGATCGGCAAGGCCGTGGCCAGGGTAAGCGACCGCCCGCTGCTGCTCTACCGCTTCGTCGTCGTTCAAGGCCAGGACCTGCAGGCGTACTCCTTTCCGGGCGGAACGATAGGTCTGACCGAGAGCCTCGCAAGGACGTTCGACAGGGACGACGAGTTGGCCTTCGTCGTTGCCCACGAGGTCGCGCACGTCGCTCTGCGTCACCATGTCTTCACACTTCGTCTGCAGCATACGACCGAGACCCGTGGGTCTGCCGCGACGGCCAACCTCGGCGCAGTCGTGGGGCAACTCGGTATCGATCAAGAACTGGAAGCCGACCGCTACGGTGCGCTCTACGCGGTGCGCGCGGGCTATCGATACACTTCGGCCGTCGAAGCCCTGGAACGACTTCGGGGCGAGTCGCGAAACGCAACCGGCGACGCGGTCCATCCCGAGTACACCACCAGGATCGAGGCGCTGCTGGACTTCCGCAGCGAACTCGAACGTTGTCTCGACGCCTTCGACGAAGGAACTGCCGCGCTCCGGGCCGGCATGAATGACGACGCGATCGGTTCGTTGGGCTACTTCGTGGCCGAATTTCCCAACAACGTATCGGGGCGAGTCAACCTGGGGTCGGCTTACCTGACCCGGGTCCGCCGGCTCGCGGGGACCCCGCTCGGTCTCGCCGAGGTGCTGCCAATCCTCCCCGACCCGGGCGTCGTCATCCGTGGCATGTACGACCTGATCGATCTCGAAGAGGCGCGCTTACACTATCGACACGCCCTCGACGTCGATCCCGGGCATGTCACGGCTCTTGCCGGGCTTGCCCTGGTGGAGATGAGATTGAATGAGTTGGAACTGGCGCGTAGGCACCTGGAGACGGCACTGCGTATCGATCCGAACGATCCGGACCTGTTGCTGTGTACCGGCAACGTCCACTACCTGGCCGGCAACGTTCAAGATGCCAGGTCGTTCTATCTCGCCGCGCTCTCACAGCGGTCGGGCTGGTCTCCGGCGGTCAAAAACCTCGCCCTGGCCTGCGAAGGTCTGGGCATGGCCCCCGAGGCACTTCTTCTCTGGGAGTCGATCGCGGACGACGATCGGTTCGGCATCGAGGCCGAACAGCGGATCCGGGATCTCACCGACTGAACGACGGGGAACCTCTGCCCGAAATAGGTTCTTGCCTCCGGGCGTCGAGAGACCTACGTTCTGGATTGTCCAGGTT
>Ga0316197_10002324_pt1 | contig 13574 bp, 9 predicted proteins | sample OudBiesiAoxic_MG_FD_204939 | JGI IMG/M metagenome (GOLD analysis project Ga0316197, IMG submission 204939) | Coastal sediment microbial communities from Oude Bieten Haven, Netherlands - site A oxic | ecosystem: Environmental > Aquatic > Marine > Coastal > Sediment | place: Netherlands...
TTGACCAACGAACATATGTTCGATACGATGAAACCCATGATGAGGGAGCGAATCGCCAGCCTGGTGGACGCTCCCGCGGGCACGCTCGACCAGCGGATCCGGGATCTCGAGCTTCAACGTCGCCGGCTCGAGGCCGAGCTGGCCGAAACGATCGCCGTGGCCGAGTCTCGCCAGATCCATCTCGTCGATGGGCATCGGTCGATGAAGGGGTACCTCCGCGCGACATGTAACTGGTCGAGCGGTGAGGTCGCCCGGCTGCGTTCGTCCGCCCGTGTCATCGACGCACACGAGTCGATCGGGGAGGCCTGGCACTCGGGCAGCCTCGGTGGTCTGCAGGTTGCCGAGCTCGCGAAGGTTCACGGCAACCGGCGGGTCGCGGACCGGTTTGCGACCTTCGTGCCGATGCTCGTCGAGCAGGCCGAAACACTTCGGCTCGAGGATTTCAGGGTCGTGGTCCAGCACTTCGTGAACCTTGCCGACGCGGACGGCGCACATGACGATCGTGATGCGATCGAACTCCGCACGGCGCGGGCCGTACATGTCGACGGTCAACTCGACCTGCGCGTGGCGGGCGGCGATCGCCTCACGACCGCGGAGTTCCTCGAGATCCTCGATCGATTCTCCGAGCGTGAGTTTCAGAAGGATCTCGCTGTTCGGCGGCATGCACTCGCCAACGACCCGGATGCGCCGGTCCCCGAATCGCGGACCACACGCCAGATCCGTTTCGACGCGGTGATCGCGATGGCGCGGTCGGCGGCTGCGCACGATGGTGTTGCGTCCCGAGCCGAGCCGCTGGTCTCGGTGATGGTCGACCAGCGGACGATGTCGTGGGTGATCGCTCACTCCGGGCTCGGCTCAGCGACGTCGTTGGCCGGCGACTCGATCGACCCGTTCACCGGGCTTCCGCAACCGGCCGATCTCCTCGACGATCTCCTGGGCGACCCCGCATCGTTTGTCGACCGGCGCTGCCAGACCGAGAACGGTGTGCTGCTTCGCCCGGTCGACGTGTTGCGGGCCGCGCTCTCCGGTCACATGCGGCGGGTGGTGCTCGGGGCGCGATCCGTGCCGGTCGACATGGGCCGTTCGGTACGCGTGTTCACGGGGGCCGCTCGTCAGGCAGCCACGCTGCTGGTCGACACGTGCGATCATCCCGGATGTGACGTGCCGACGGCATGGTGCGAGGTCGATCACTCGACCGAGTGGGCCGACCTGGGCGAGACCAACCAGGTGAACGCCGGCATCGAGTGTGGCTTCCACAACCGTGACAAACATCGAAGGCGACGACGAACTCGGCGGTCGGTCGACGGCCGCATGTACACCTTCCGCGCCGACGGCACGATCATGCTTCCCGTCGGCTGTCGTCCCCCGCGGTTCGACGATGCCGACGAGGACGACCAACGTCTCGATCTCGATGACCTGACCCCCGAACAGGAACAGACGCTCACCGAAGCCGCCCGCGCCCGCGTGGCGCTGCTCGGAGTCGACTCACTCGTCTGAGCGTGCCGGATCCATGATCGGTCGGAGGTCGACGACGGGTATCTGGGCATTGATCACGGCGCCGCGTACCGCCTCCGCCGAACAGTGAACACGTCGCCGGTCATGATCAGCCAGTCAAACGTCGTGGCGACCTTGCTCTACCTCGCCGCCTTTCTCGGCTGGCTTGCAGTCCTCGCGTTCGTTGCGCGTGCCCGCTATCGAGTCGGTGCCAGGCGGAGCGAAACCAGATGGTGGATATCGATCACGGCTCCGAGAACGCAGATCTGACCCATCGAGTACGCGCCTTTCGATGCGGATTGGACAGGCTCGGCGGCGTGCTGCACCGCACATCTTCGTTGCCGGCCACCCGAGATCCCACGGGCATCGCCCGACCAGAGTGGCCGATCGCGCCGCACCTTGACAGAATGTCAAGGTGACAGCCATCGACTCGACTTCCGACGTCAACGCGACAGCGCTCGAGAACCAGTTCGGCTTGGCCGATCGGATCGTCGACGAGGGGGCGCTCACGAACAGCGTCGAGCGATTCCGTGAACGGGGGATCTCGCTCCCGCGGTTCAGCGAACTGGCCGACCCGTCGACGTTCGACCACGACGCGAAGGTCGGCGATGCCGATCCGCAGGGCCCCGATGCCCGCAACCTGTGGCGGGTCCACTGGTACAACGACCTGTCCGGCAATCGCGTCCAGGTCCCCGACCACGTGGTGCTGCCACCCGAGCTGACCGGCGTCGCATCGCCGATCATCGTCGTGTTCGGTGACCGCTTCCCGATGATCACGGCACACAAGGTGCTGGCTGCCTACGCGTGCCTGGCGCCGCGCGTCGTCACCGGACAGTTCGACCCGACCGTGCACCGTGCCGTCTGGCCGTCGACGGGTAACTACGCCCGCGGAGGCATCGCGATCAGCAAGATCATGGCGAGCCGCGGCGTGGCGATCCTTCCCGAGGGGATGAGCCAGGAGCGCTTCGACTGGCTCGACACCTGGTGTGCCAACCCCGAAGAAGACGTCATCAAGACGTTCGGCACCGAGTCGAACGTCAAGGAGATCTACGACGCCTGCAATGAGCTGGCCGAGGATCCCGGCAACTTCATCCTCAACCAATTCTCCGAATTCGGCAACCACCTCGGCCACCTCAACGTCACCGGACGGGCCCTCGGGCACGTGTTCGAGCAGGTCCGCGCCGACTCGGGTCGCGATCTCCGGCTGGCGGCGTTCACCAGTGCGACCGGGTCGGCAGGCACGATCGCCGCTGGCGACCGCTTGAAAGAGGAGTACGGCACCAAGATCGTCGCCGTCGAGGCACTCGAGTGCCCGACGATGCTCGAGAACGGCTTCGGTGAGCACAACATCCAGGGCATCGGCGACAAGCACATTCCGCTGATCCACAACGTCACCAACACCGATGTCGTCGTGGCGATCTCCGACAAGGCGACCGACGAACTCGACCTGATGTTCAACTCCGAATCGGGGCGGGCATACCTCGCGAAGAAGGGCGTGCCGGAAGGTGTCGTCGCTCAGCTGGAGCACTTCGGCTTCTCCGCGATCTGCAACACCCTCGCCGCGATCAAGACCGCCAAGCTGCTCGACCTCGGCCCCGACGATGCGCTCGTGACGGTCGCCACCGACGGTGCGGCGCTCTACCCGAGCGAGCGAGCGAAGCTGCTCGCGACTCGCTTCGGTGGCGACTTCACGCCGTCGGATGCGGCCGAGGCATTCGGAGAACACCTCGCCAACGTCGACACCGACCACATGATCGACTGCACCGAGGCCGATCGCCGCCGGATCTTCAACCTCGGCTACTACACCTGGGTCGAGCAGCAGGGTACGCCGTTCGAGCTCTTCGAAGTTCGGCGCCACCAGGACTTCTGGAAGGGGCTGCGCCGCTACGTCGGGGTGTGGGACGAGATGATCGACGACTTCAACAGCCGCGTCGCGGCCGGCAGCTGACCCGTGCCTCCGAACGATGCATGACGTCGTCGGGTGGCGCTGTGCGGTGTGCGGGACCCGAGTCGAACTGACCGAACCGACTCCGTGGCGGTGCCCAAACTCGACGTTGTCCGACCGTCACCATCTGCTCCAGGCGATCTCCACACCCGTCGGCATCGGGGACGCGACGACGCGGTCGTCGAACCCGTTCATCCGCCACGATCGACGCCTCGCCTGGGCAGCGGCGGCTGCGGCACGCGGGATGACGGACGCGGCGCGGGCGGCGCTCGTATCAGAACTCGACCATGCGATCCGTGCGGTCGATGGGGTGGGCTTCGTCGTCACGCCGTTCGAGCGGTCGGACGTGCTCTCCGACGAGTTGGGCTTCGGCCCAGACGGCGGTGTGTGGGTCAAGGACGAGACCGGGGGAGTGGGTGGGAGCCAGAAGGCAAGACATCTGTTCTCGATTCTGCTCCACCTCAGCGCACTCGAACTGCTGGGCGAGTTGGTCGAGCGACCCCCGCTGGCGATCGCGTCGTGCGGCAACGCCGCCCTGGCGGCGGCCACGCTTGCGCGGGCCGCCGAGTGGCCGATCGACGTGTACGTCCCGACGTGGATGAGCGACGGATTCGGGGACCGTCTCGACGCACTCCATGCCAAGGTGCACCGCTGCGAGCGGCGCAGCGACGATCCGCCGGGTGATCCGGCGATGCTCCGCTTCCGCGAAGCCGTCGCGACCGGCGCCGTGCCGTTCACGGTGCAAGGCCCCGAGAATGCGCTCTGCCTCGACGGCGGCCGCACGATCGGCTGGGAGATGGCCGAGCGGATCGCAGGTCCTGGCGGCCCGCAGTCGCTTGACGCGGTCTTCGTCCAAGTCGGCGGGGGAGCCTTCGCTTCGTGTCTCGGTGCCGGACTGGTGGAAATGGGTCAACGTCCGCCGCTGATGGCGGTGCAGGCGGAGGGCTGTGCGCCGCTCGATCAGGCATGGCAACGAGGGGCGACCGCCGCCGATGACTGGGCGACGGTGATGGAACCTTGGCCGGACCCCAGCTCGTTGGCCGACGGCATCCTCGACGACGAGACCTATGACTGGATCGGTGTGCTCGACGCCATCCGCTCGACGGGCGGCGACACCGTCGTCGCCTCGGAGCAGAACATCGAGCGTGCGCACCCGCTCGCCCACCGGGCGGGTTTCGATGCCAGCCCCACCGGGACCGCCGGCCTGGCCGGGCTCCTCCAAGCGCTCGACGCCGGGACACCCCACGTGGTTGACGCGCAGCGCGTCGGCGTCGTCATCAGCGGCGTCACCCGCTGATCGACCGTGACAGTCACTTGACGAATCCTTCACGGGGCCGATGTTCACAGCCCGGGGCGGGGGAGTAAGATTGCTCACATGTTGACCGGCTGGACTCGGCTGGGGGCCGTTGGCGCGCTTGCGCTCGGCGGCTTCCTCGTCGTCGATGCATTCGGCGCGTCCAGCGGGGCACAGACGGCGCCACCCGTCACGATCCCATTCGTCGGTACCGACACCGCACCAGACCTCTCCGACGATGGCAACATCGTCGTCTTCTCGTCGACCGACCTCACTGGCGTCTCGACGATCGCGGTCCACGATCGGGTCGCTGCGGCGACCACGCCGATCCCCGGGTCGAACGGTGGCCAGTCTCCGACCGTCAGCGGCGACGGGTGCACCGTCGGCTGGTCCGTGTCTGCGACATCGGACAACCAGCAGGCGGAACCCGATCCCGGCCCGGTTCCCGGTACCACGACCACGACAATCGCCGCGATCGACGAGCCAGGCCTGGAGACCGAACCAGCGCCGGTCCAGGAAGGCGAGCCGACGCCATTCCAGGAGGCCGGAACGGACGCGGCGCTGCTCGTGATCGACCGTTGTGATCCAGAGGCGAGTGCGATCGAACTTCTGCCAACCAAGCCGGCGGCCGAATTCGGTCCGGCGGCGATGTCCGCCGACGGCGCTGTGGTCGTCGTCAGCGTCGGGACCGAGGTGCTGCGCTTCGATCGGACAGCAAGCGGCTATGCGCTGACCGCGTCCTTTGCCCCGCCGCTTCAGGATCCACCGCTTGACGTCGACGCATCCGTCGACGTCTCCGATGACGGGTCGACGGTCGTCTTCGCCGCCGGCCGAGACCTCGATGTTCCGAGCGGGCTCACCGTGTTCCGCGTCGACCGTGTCAGCGCCGCCGATTCGGTGTCGATCGTTGCGTCCGCTGCCCACCAACCGAGCGTGTCCGGCGACGGCGCGATCGTCGCATACGCCGCTGTAGCCGACAATCCGCCCTCGTCGACGATCGCGATCCGCGAGAACGAGAGCATTCCGGTGGTGCTCGGCCCGGGCAGCCGGCCGATGGCCAGTCGCGACGGCAATCACGTTGTCTATGAAGCGGGCGACGCGATCCGACTCACGTCGTGGACCGGCGACGGGCCTGGTGCCTTCGCCGAGACGGACACGCTGGCCCTGACCGGTGTGGTCGCGCCGACGGCCTCCGGCCCCGCCATCGATCGTTACGCACACACCGTCGCATCCGATGTGATCGCAGTCCCCGATGTCGAGGCCGACATCACGCTCAACACGCTGACCGCGGACGCGGGGTTCGACTCCGACACCTACCTGCTCGGCACCGGCGACATCGACGCCGAACTGAGCACGACGGTCACGTTCACCAACAACGGGCCGGCCAGCCTCGGCGTGGAATCGATCGCCGTCGATGGAACGTTCGTCGTGGTCACGGAATCGTGCACACCCATCGTTCGGCCCGGCTCATCCTGCTCGATCGAGATTGGCTTCACCGTGGAATTCCTCGAAGAGGCGTTCGGCACGGTCAGCCTTGTGCCGGAGCTCAGCGTCGGCGATCCGGTTCCCCATACGACCGAAGTGCGCGCCATCGGCGAGGCGCCGCCGGTCGATACCCCGACGTCGACCACGACCACCACCACGACGCCTCGATCCACGACCGGTGGCACCACCGGAGGATCCACGACCGGTGGGACCCGCACGACCTCGACGACCGGTGGGAACCGCACCACGTCGACCACGGGCGGGCGGAGCACGACCGGGGGGACCGTCACGAGCACCACCCTCGCTCCGGGAGCCGTGGCCTTCAGTCCGGCGACGTTCGATTTCGCGCCGACGATCGTCGAGGCCGGACGTCGGACCGGTCTGATCGAGATCGTCAACACCAGACCAACCGCTGCGGCCGTGGTCGGGATTCGACTCGATCCCGCTGACACGACCGCGTTCGAGATCGTCGAGACCGGTTGTACCGGTCAAGCCGTACCGGCCAACGGCCGTTGCAGCGTGACGATCGCATTTGCTCCGAGCGCCACGGGCGAGCAGTCGGCACAGTTGATCGCCTCGCTCGACGGCGGGACAGAGATCTCCGCCACGATCGCCGGCATCGGTGCTCCGCCGCCGACGCTCACGGTGTTTCCGGGAGTCGCCAGGGCGGGCCAGGTGGTGACACTTCGTGGCTCCGGGTTCCCCACCGGGCTGACCGTGGAGCTCACCTGGAGTGGGAATCCCAGTGACGTGGTGGTCGACGAGACCGGTGGTTTCGCGATACCGGTCATCGTGCTCCCGCACACCCGCAGCGGGCCCGCGTCAGCGTCGGTTGCCGGTCAGACCGATCAGTTCGGCGACGTTACGGCGACGATGCTCGTGACGGGAACGAGCGATCGATCCCAGCCGGGCGTCCTCGAAGGCGTCGGCCCGAACATCGGCCGCTGAACGCCACACCCCGGTGCGAGATCGGCGTGGGCGGGGCCGTCAGGCTTCGTCGACGAAGCCGGCGGTCGTAGCAGACGCTTCACACGAGGTTGTGCCGGGTCCCGGTGTCTGGCACGTGATCCGGAGCGAGATCGTGTTCCCGCTGTCGAACTGGAAGGGTGCGACCAGGTGGAAGTCGAGGTCGCGGAAGTTTGCCATTTCCTGATCGAGCAGGACCTCGTCGTCGCGCAGCAGCTCGAGGCGACCGACCGCGCCGGTCGGGTTCTGGAAGATCACGTCGCTCACCGACAGCACGCGTCCGCTACCACTCTGGTCGAAGGTGAACGATTCCGTCGCTGCGTTGCCCGGGCTGGCCTCGACTGCGAGCCGGAGATCGGTCGGCTGCCCGAGCGGCAGCTCCGATGCCTCTTCGGCGGCCGCCTCGATGGCGGCGACCTGCTCGTCCAATGCCTCCTGTTGGAGGGCGTCGAGTTGGCTGGCCTCGTCTTGGGCGATGTTCCGCACCGTCGGCATGAGCAGCAGGAACCAAGCCAGCGTGCCCAGCAACAGTGCCCCTGCCATCCCAGCGAGGGCCGGGCCGAACCAAGGCCGGACGCGTGGGCCCTGTTCGTAGAGCCCTTCGAGCGTCAGTTGCTCGTTGTCGCTTCCATTGATCAACACCGTGAATGGGTGTTCGACGGCGGGCCCGCTCCAGAATCGTGAGTGAGGAGCGATGCGGAGCTCGACATTCGCCGCCTTGCCGCCGTCGATGTTCACCACCGGCGCGGCGACCTCGCCGACGACGTCCTCCTCGGTCGTCGTCGCGATCTCGACCGTGATCGGGACGTTGCCGAGGTTGTCGACGGCGATCTTGTGGCGTCCTGCGGTCGCCGAGCTCGACTGCTCCGGTACGAGGCGCGCCGTCCACGACGCTGTCGCGTTGATCTCGACCGTGGCTGCGGCACTCGTGGTCTCGCCGTCGTCGTCGACGTCGATCACGCAACTGTGGTTTCCGGCGACGAGGCTGGAGTTCGCATCGACGATGACGGGGACTTCGAAGTGCTCGTTCGGGTCGAGATAGATCGTCTCGGTCTGGAGCACTGTCTGTGCCGCCAGGCCGCCACCGGCACGAAGTGTGACCACTCGCTCGGCGGCTGTGTTGTTCTGGAGGTGCAGCGAGAGTGCCGCGGTTTGGCCGGGTGACGCGGCAATTCGGTCAGGCTGGAACGAAGCGGTCACCGACATGGCGGAGAACCGTAGTCCGAAACGGTGACCGATAGCATGTCGCCATGCCAGAGACGATGTCAGATCACGGCCCCGACACCAGCGCCACCCCGTACGGACTGGAGGCGGGTTTCGACCCCCGGACGGCAGTTTTCGATCGGCTGCTGAAGAATCGGGTCGTCATGCTGGGCTCCGACGTCAACGATGACATCGCCAACCAGATCTGCGCGCAGCTGCTGTACCTGGAGGGCGAGGACCCGAACGCCGACATCTGGCTGTACATCAACAGCCCGGGCGGATCGGTCACCGCCGGTATGGCCATCTACGACACGATGCAGTTCGTCGGATGCGACGTCGCCACCGTGTGTCTGGGCCTCGCTGCATCGATGGGTCAGTTCCTGCTCACCGCCGGGGCCGCAGGCAAGCGCTACGTGCTGCCGAACGCGCGGGTGATGATGCACCAGCCGCTCGCCGGCCTGCGCGGTCAGGCTTCCGACATCCAGATCCAGGCCGAGCAGCTCCGCTATACGAAGAAGCGGATGGCCGAGCTGATCGCGTTCCACTCCGGCAAGGACCTCGAGCAGATCCAGGCGGATTCCGAGCGCGACCGTTGGTTCACCGCCGAAGAGGCCAAGGACTACGGCCTGTGTGACTCGGTGATCCTGAAGCGCGGCGAGATCCTCTGACCTTGTGCGCTGACCCTCTCGGGGGCCTCAACGTCCCTGCGCGACGATCGTGGCCACGGGCCCGATGTCGAGCGCGCAGTTGTCGACCAGCCACTGTTTGACTGCGGCGGCCGACTGCTCCGACTGGTAGGCCTGCGCGGCAGCCGCCTGGATCGACGTGTCGTCGCCGGGGACGACCGTGCTCGCGGTTTCGTAGTTGAGCACGAGTTGTTCCCAGTCGGCCTCGATGGCCAGCGGGGCCAGCTTGCCGATCTCGTTGTACAGCTCGACGAGCGGGGCGATCTCGGCGGACGACGAGAGGTCGGGAGCGAACAACGCCCCTTGATGTACTTCGATCTCGCCGCAGAACCGCTCGGCGTTGCCGGCAGTGTCGCCGTCACTCCCACATGCCGCGATCGCCGTGCCCGCGATCACCACAGCTGCGAACCGGGCGGCATCGACGCCATACCGGCGCTGGTGGAAACGGATCGGCACCCGCAGAGCATGCCAGCTCGGTTGCGCGATCGGGCGTCACCGCCGGACTCTGGAGTACCCCCATCCTACAGTAACCGTTGAACCCGTCGTGAGGCCGTGGCTGTCTCTCCCAGATCCGTCGAATTCGATCTCGTTGATCTCGGAGGCCTCATGTTCGCGTCCATTCCATCTGCCGTCCTGTTCGGTGCCCGCGGTCATCGGGTCACCGTCGAGGTGCACGTCTCCAAGGGGCTGCCCGGGTTCCACGTCGTCGGTTTGCCCGACGAGTCGATCCGCGAGTCGCGTGACCGCGTTCGCGCGGCCGTCATGTCGGCTGGTGTGCCCTGGCCCGACACGAAGGTGACGGTCAATCTGGCTCCGTCCCAGCAACGCAAGTCGGGTTCGGGGCTCGATCTCGCGATCGCCGTCGGTGTGATGACGGCCTCGGGTCGGTTGCCGATCGAGGCGATGTCCGGGCTCGCGTTCCTCGGCGAGCTGGGACTGGATGGGTCGATCCGATCGATCCCCGGTGTCGCTCCGATGGCCGGCGTGCTCTCCGCACTCGACGTCGTCGTTCCTGTCGCAAATGCCCATGAGGCGTGGGTCGTCTCTGAGGCGCGGGTCCGGCCCGTGGCGCACCTGTGTGAGCTGCTGGCGGTCTTCGACGAGCGGGAGCCATGGCCCGACCACGACGTCGAGGTCGTTGGGCTGGACCGTCGACCGGACCCTGACCTCGCTGATGTCGTTGGCCAGCCGATGGCACGGCGAGCACTCGAGATCGCGGCTGCCGGCGGCCATCACTGCCTGTTCGTGGGGTCGCCGGGGTCCGGCAAGACGATGCTCGCCGCCCGGCTTCCGGGGCTACTGCCGGCACTGGAGCGCGACGAGGCGCTCGAAGTCACGATGATCCATTCGGCGGCCGGCATTTCGTTGCCGCCGGAGGGGCTCGTGACCCGACCGCCGTATCGAGCTCCACATCACACCAGTTCGGAGGCGTCGATCGTCGGTGGCGGGTCGCACAGCCTGCGCCCCGGTGAGATCTCGATCGCTCACTGCGGTGTGTTGTTCATGGACGAGCTCCCGGAGTTCAACCGGAAGGTGATGGACACGATCCGGCAGCCCTTGGAGGACGGCGAGGTGCGGGTTGGTCGGGCATTGCAACACACCACGATTCCGTCGCGCTTCCAGCTCATCGCGGCGATGAATCCGTGTCCATGCGGTGAAGGTGGCCAACCGGGCGGGTGCGAGTGCGGCGAGGCCCAGGTCGCCAAGTACTCGGGGCGGGTCTCCGGGCCGCTGCTCGACCGGTTCGATCTGCGGGTTCGCGTCGATCGTCCGGTTGTCGACGACCTGCTCAGTGGTGATCGGGGTGAGTCGAGTGCGGTGGTCGCCCAACGCGTGGCCATCGCCCGGGCTCGCGCGATCGCCCGCCAAGGGGTGGTCAATGCCGGCCTCTCCGCCGCTGACCTCGACCTCTTGGCGCCGTTGTCGCCGGAGGCGTTGCTGGTGTTGCGCGACCAGATGGAACGGGGTCGGTTGAGCGGGCGCGGCTATCACCGCATCCGGCGTGTGGCGCGCACGATCGCCGACCTTGGTGTGGAGGCGACGACGCTGATCGACGAGCTGACGGTCTCCCTGGCGCTCGAGCTCCGCACTGACGTGCGGCCGATTGCGGCATCGCGGAGCGCAGCGTGATCTCCGATGTTGAACGCAGACACCTCGCCGCATTGGCCGGGTTCGACCATATGACGACGTCGCGCCTCGTCGCGCTGTGTTCGGGGCGGTCGCCCGTCGAGGCGTATGCGATGGCGTCGGGCGATGCGCCGCCGTCGCAATCGATCGCCGCCGCGTTTCGGCGCCTCCCCGAGCTCTCCGGTCGATGGAAGACGTCAGCCCGGTCGACGACTCCCGAGGCGGTGGCCGCTCGCTGCGAGTCGCTCGGCGTTCGAATTCTGGTGCCGGGCGATCCATCGTGGCCGGCACAGTTGCTCGATGATCCGCGTCGCCCTGCGATCCTTTTCGTCCAGGGCGACCTTGGCGTCCTCGCTGGTCGCCGAGTCGGGATCGTGGGGACCCGTAACCCATCTCGTCGGGGTGCGCAGACCGCGGCGCGATTCGGCGACGAGCTCGCGGCGGCCGGTGTCTGTGTCGTTTCGGGCCTCGCGCTTGGCATCGATGGTGCCGCGCACCGCGGTGCGCTCGCCGCGGCGTCAGCGGCTCCCGCAGCCGTGGTCGCGAACGGGCACGGCGACCCATATCCGCGCCGGCACCGAGCGTTGTGGGAACAGGTCGCGGAGGTCGGGGTGATCCTGTCCGAGTGGCCACCCGGCACGCCCCCCGATCCGTTTCGATTCCCGCAACGAAACCGAATTCTCGCTGCGCTGTCCGAGTTGGTGATCGTGATCGAGAGTCGCGAGCGAGGGGGCAGCCTCATCACGGCGCGCGAGGCGGCCGAGCGGGGGATCGACGTCTTCGCCGTTCCTGGGCCCATCGATCAGCGGTCGTGCGTGGGAACGAACGCCCTGCTCGAAGACGGCGCAGCACCAGTGGCCTCGACCGAGACGATCCTTGCGGCCCTCGGACTTGACACGCGTCGCGCTGGTCGGCGGCGGTTCGACTCCCGACCCCGACCGGTCGGCGACGAGGCGGTGGCGCGGGATCTGTGCCGAGGCCGGCCGCAGAGCGTCGAGTCGGTCGCGCTGAGTCAGCGATGGGATCTTGCTCGAGCGGCGATGGCGCTCGCCCGTCTCGAACGAGCGGGTTGGCTCGCCGAGTCCGGCGGTTGGTTCGAGCAGGTCGACGAATACGCCGATCTGGCGTGAGCGTTGACATCATCCCTGCGTGGTGCTGCCGAGGGTCCTACGATCGCTCGGGTGGAGTCGTGGCGCATCGACGAATTCAGCACTTCGCTGACGGCCTTGTCGCCCAACACGGTCGCGTCCTACAGCTCCGACCTGCGTGGGTTCTCCGAGTGGTGCGCACGGAGCGACGTCACCGATCCGGACAGCGTGACCCGGACAGCGATTCGCCGGTATCTCGCGTTTCTCACCACCCGCAAGTTCGCCAGGCGAACGATCGCGCGCAAGACCGCATCGATCCGTCGCTACTACCGTTGGAGGGTCGCCACCGGGCTCGGGTCGGTCGATCCGACCATCGGGGTTTCGGTCCCGGCGGGAGACGGGCGCCTCCCGCGTGTGCTCGATCGCTCCGAATTGAACGGCCTGCTCGATGGTGCGTCATCAACCGCTCCCGACGAGCCCGAGTGGCGACGCCGCCGCGACGATGCCGTGCTCGAAGTGCTCTATGGATCGGGTCTCCGCGTGAGCGAGCTGTGCACGCTCACCGTGCCGTCGCTGTCGCTCGCGCAGCAGGCCGCGACCGTGTGGGGGAAGGGCTCCAAGGAGCGACGAGTCCCGCTGAGCGAACCGGCGGTCGCCGCGTTGCAGGCGTGGTTGGCGATCCGTTCCGACGTCGTCAGCGTCGAAACAGACGGACCCGGCGACATCCTGTTCGGGAACGAGCGTGGCAAGCCGCTCACCCCGCGCGATGTCCGGCGGATCGTCGACCGTCGTTCGCCGGTCCCGACACACCCCCACGCGCTGCGGCACAGCTTCGCAACGCATCTCCTCGACGGCGGTGCCGACCTGCGTGCGGTGCAAGAGTTGTTGGGTCACTCCGATGTCGCAACCACGCAGCGTTACACTCACGTCAGTCGAGAGCGACTCTCGGCCGCCTACCGCGAGGCACACCCCAGAGCATGAGCATCGTTCCAGAAGACGCCGACCTCCAGATGCAGTGGAATCGCTGGCTCAAGCGCCAGAACAGCGCGGCCCGCGATCACCTCATCGTCCACTACTCGCCGCTGGTCAAGTTCGTCGCCGGCCGTATCGGCGCCGGACTGCCGTCGAATGTCGACTCGGGTGACCTCATCGGCTCCGGCGTGTTCGGTCTGATCGACGCGATCGAGCGTTTCGACCCGGAGCGCGGCGTGAAGTTCGAGACCTTCGCCGTGCCGCGCATCCGTGGCGCCATCTACGACGGGCTGCGCCAGCTCGACTGGGTGCCC
>Ga0316197_10002325_pt1 | contig 13574 bp, 12 predicted proteins | sample OudBiesiAoxic_MG_FD_204939 | JGI IMG/M metagenome (GOLD analysis project Ga0316197, IMG submission 204939) | Coastal sediment microbial communities from Oude Bieten Haven, Netherlands - site A oxic | ecosystem: Environmental > Aquatic > Marine > Coastal > Sediment | place: Netherlands...
CAGGTGGGAAATCAGCGTTTAGCGTGTGTTTGCCCTGAACAATGCCCCCCGTCACAATCAGTGGCGGACGGCCCACCGCCTTGACAATGGCTTCAAGCTGCGAGGGCTGGCCACCTGCGGCCTCAAGACCAGAGATTGGGGTGCGCAACAATTCACTGGCCTGATCTACCGTGACGCCAAGCTCTTTCAACACCGGCGGAGAGGCGTCAATGACTGCGCGCACCTTGTCGATCTGGCCCTCTGCGCCCATAGCTTCCAAGCGGCTGCGGCTGGCTTCTTCACGACTGGTCATATCAATCTCCTTTGCACAAATTTGGGTTGGCCCTCAGGGCCGTTCAGAAAATCTCCTTGGCGGGAACGCCCACCTCTGACAGGACGGCCACTGGCGCCTGTAACACGGACGGCAGGCCGGATTTTTCCAGCTTTGCGATGCGCGCCTCCAACCCTTTCAAGGCTGATATATCTGCGTAGCGTTTTGCCAGCCGACGTTTCAGAATGGCCGAGCCGGAGCCGCCAGTGTCAGATGCAGGATCATCCCAGATACGGATCATGCGCACGGCGCGACGAACCGGGTCGGGGTCACGCATCAGGACTTGCGCACGCTCAAATACCAGCGGATCAAACTCTGTCTGCGCCCAGCCATCCGGCCGATGTTTTCCAAATTGCCAGTTTCCAAGCGTCGCTTGTTGCCAGCGCTCGGCGGCGCGGGCAATGGTGGGCAGGTCCGGGATCGGCGAGACGAAACTGTATCCGGTCGCGAACTCTGCTGTCAGCCCGGTGGCCGCGAGCAATGCATTGGCCTCAAGTGGGGCGCCGCCTGCCCGTTCCTGCGCTTGTGCAATACCATCGATATCCGGGGCAAAATACGATGCCAGTTCGGTTAGGTTTCCGCCCAGCGCGGCAACATCCTGCAGCACCTTTCTATCGGGGTCGTCCATCAGGTCTTCGAGCAAGGCGCGCACAGGTTCTGCGTAAGGGTTGAGAGGTGCCATCACCTGTGCAAACCCGGTGGGCGGCAAACTGCGCGGGTCCGCCTGATCTGCTTTGAAATCAAGGCCAAACTCTGCTCGCTGCGCATGACTGCGTTCCGCCATGTTCCGGTCCATATAGGTCGGCTGTTCAGACAGATAGGGGGACAGCATCCCGACACCGCCATGTTCGCTCGCCATTTCGGAGCCTGCCACAACAAGATGGGCAAAGGCCAAGGCCCCTACATTGATCCCGCTCCGTTGTGTCAGGCTAAGCGCGTGTTGTGTCGCGTCAAAGATATGCGGCTCTGCCAAGCGGTTGCACAACTCATCAAATCGAAACTCTGCCCACATCTCCAGCAGGGCAAGACCGCTGAGACCGATGTCTTCTTGTACGGCACTGTCCAAAGTATCATCGGACAAACGGTCGAAAAGAACCTTTGCCATGGACCAATGCCCTGTTTGCCACTGGTGGGTCAGCGCCAGAAGACCCGCCTCCCCTTCCAGGCGGAACGGCGTGGCCATAACCTGCTTGAGGATGTACGTCGCCTCGCGACCTTGTCGGGATTCCAGCATGTTGCGCAGATCTGCAAGACCGCCCGGGTCGATCGGCGGGGCATCACCGGTGTGATCAACAAGAATGAGACGGCCCCCGCCCGCGTCAGGGACTGCGCGCAGCAAGACGGCACCGATCTCAGCGGCCCCCGCGTTTCTAACCGCAACGCGGTCATACCTCTGCGCGGAGGGCGCTGATTTTTCAGCCCCCTCATCCACCCGCGATCGTTGCCCCCGCGCGCGCAGTACAGCGTCTTGGGCGGCCAGCGGAAGGTCCTCCATCAAGGCATCGGACAAGCGCCGCGCATATTCCGCAGGGATTTCAGGCATCGAGCGACCATCGCGAGAGAGTTGAAGACGATGATAAAGAGCCTGTACCGGATCACGGTCTGCCAACATTTCAGCGGCACGTTCGTTGATCCTGCGCGTAAGGTCCGGGCTTTCCTGATATGTCAGTTCCAAGATCTCGCGACGGACTTCATCGATGTGAGCGAAACGATCTTCGCCCGTCTGCCGGATCATCCAGCGCTGCTTTTCCAGCATTTCCAGAAGTTCGGCTGCCCGTTCATCGTCAATGTTGATATCCAAGGCAGGGCCAATGATGTTACGCAGCTCCCAGCTCCCCACCTCGGGCAGGATCAGTCCTTCGGCAGCTATTTCGCGAATGTCGGCGGGTACCCGTGACAGGATTGCACGATAGAGGTACCCGTTGCCCGCATCGCGGATTTCAACATCCCCGAGCACACCGTTGCTGCCATCTTCCTGCACTGCCCGGGCAACAAGGATCAATCGCAGCGGATTGCCACCGGACAGTTCGATGATGCGTGCGTGAAGTTCTGGAGGCACGTTGCGCTTGTTGAGGATGGCAACTGTTACTTCGCGGTCCAGCTCTTCCAGCAACATCAGGTCACGCAGCCGCTTGTCCCCTTGCGCGAAAATCGGTCCGCGACCTGCAGAGATCACGCTGATGTCGATCCGTTCTTTGTCAGCAAAGCGGTCAATCTCTGACAGCAATCGGTTGACGAATGTCGCGCCATGACCATGCAGAACTTCAAGCGTGTCCAACAGCAAAAGAAGCTGCCGGTCCCTTTCTGCCAATATCTCGATCATCCGGTGCAGCAGATCAAATGGCACAGACGGTGTCGATTCTACACCGATCCGGGTACGCCGTTCCGCCGTGCGCAGACGCAAATCGTGCAATTCGGCCGAAACTTCGGGCATCGCGGTCCCAATCTGTCGCGAGATTTCGTCAAAGACTGCCTCCGTCTCACCGTCACTCAAAGAGGACCGGTCAAAGTCGAGCCTGACCATCACGATGCGTGGGCGCTCCCGGCACAGCCGACTGAGTTCTTCCAACAGGAATGTCTTGCCAACCCCAGGCAGGCCCTGAATATGCAAGGCATGCAGGGTTGCCTGACGCTCAGGATTGTCCAGCACATCAAGAAGGCGTCTGATTTCAGCGTCCCGCCCGACGAAATCATCCCCCAAAAGTGTATCGGTCGCTTGCTCCTTGCGCAGCTTGTCGAGCTTGCTGCTGAGCGCGACGAGCTGCGCATGTCCGGGAGCGGATGGGCCAGCCTGTTCCAGCGTCGCAACAGCAACCGACAGCGTATCAATCGGAGCGGTGTCTTCGACCATTTTGCGCAAGGCATCCGGAGCGTAGATACTCTCGGCCTTCAGCGCTGCACTGATTTCAGTGTCCGGCAGACTGTCCTGCGAGGTCTGCTTGCTGAGCAGTTTGCGTCGCGCAATCGGCCGCATCTGCCACATATCACCTTGTGTCGAACACTTCTCACGCAGGGCCGACATAAGCTGCGCGCGCAGCAGGATGTCCTGGGCGTATTCTGCGGGGATGACCTGCTTCAGCAGATCGCGCGGCAGGAAGTCATCCATCAACGCCGCTTGCATAAAAAGCGCGTCGCGGAGGTTCAGGTATTCGGCGGTTTCAACCATCAATCCCACCCTAGCCGTGCTTTGACGATCCGGCGGATCCGTGTCACCGCTTCGCCCAGTTCGTCGAATTCGTAGATACCTGTTGTATGATCAACCAATTGCCGCGTCACCTGCCCAATCAGGTCGTCCATGATCACCGGATTGATGTTATCTTCATTCCGCAGATCGGACAGCATGGCCTGAAGCGTCACCTTGACGTCGGTATTCGTGAACCGGCCCAACGCATCGACCAAAAGGCCCGGACGGCGCGCCGTGTCTGCCTCCTCAGGCCGCTGAAATTTGAGGGGGGCAAGGGCGTATTGTTCGAAACCGGCGAGCACGATGCGCAGGTTCCTGTGGGTGACCAGCCATTCCGTCAGATGTTCAAACTGGGTGCGGGCCGCGTCAGACAATGCGCCGTCCGGGGGTGGTTCAAAGAATATCCAGTATGTGGCCTGCTCGTCCGCGGCGCGTTGTTGTAAATCTCGCGCCAGACGCATGGCGCGGTCACGTTCCTCCGCAACATCGCTGGTCTCTCCGGCGCGCACCCCGGCTGCGGCCTCTGCCGCAAGCGCGCCCAACACTTCCCGCGCGAGTGTCGAGATCAGGTCAAGCTCTTCAAGGTCGGTGGGGATTTGGAAACAGACGTGCTTTGTCTTGGCATCCGAGGGGCGAATACGGTTCATGAGAAAAGCAGTCAGCATCTCAAAGCTAAAGCTGAGCCCGGTTGTCTGGGTCACATCCGTCCGCCGCACCCAGATCCCGCGCAGCAGTGACCCGGGTTCTTCGATCATCTTGGCAAGCCCCGCAAAAAACTGGCTGCGGCCGATGATGAGTTGACCCTCAATACTGTCATCCAGCGACCAGAGATATCGCGTGGGCTGATCCCGTCTGATGGCATCGACGAAACCGGGTGCTTTGGCAAAAACACCATGTGGCACCAACTTGCGAAAGTCGTTCCAGCGGCCTTGATGGATGCCGATGAATTCCAGATCATGATCGAAAGCCAGCCCGCCGGATGATCCGCCTGCCGTGTCCACGTCGTGCCGCAGCCTTATGTCGCCGGGCGTATCGCGCTGCACGCGGCCTTTGGTCAGCCCTTTGATATTCCCTTGCGGATAATGCACCAATGTCATCAGGCGCGGACCAATCCAGTCGATCGGCTTATCTGGCAACTCGCAATATCCATAGCTCAGGCCCAGCGACAGCCCCACACGCAGCACCGCCACATCCTTGTGTTTGTCGACCTCAGCCTGCGGAGGCAGATCGCCGTTACGTTCATTGTCATGAACGGGCGAATACCAGACACACCGCGCCGGAAAGGTTTTTCCGTCGGACGCCTTCACGGTGATCCGGGGCAGATCGGGATCGTCCTGACCATTGGCCAACGCGGTGTCATGCGCTTTGATCACCTTGTCAATCACATGCGCGGCGGTCAGGACAAGGCGCTTGGAAATGAACGCGCCGGAGCCCTGCGTTGTGTCGTCCACTTCAATACGACACCGAAACGCAGAAGCGCGCAGCGCGAAAAGTCCTTCTTCTTTCATCGGGATTTCGTTTGGATCAGGTTCGGCGATGGCCGCTCCCGGCAGCGGGGGAATATTCTGGTCCCAGATGTCGGATCGATTCTTTACGGTCAGTGCGATGCCGCGCGCATTAAGGAAAGCCTCAAGGCTTTCGCTCAGTTCTTTTTCTTCGATTACCAATTTCAGGACATCGGCAAGATCCTGACCATCTTCGATCAGCACCCGAAGTGCATCTAGGCTGACCGGCCGTATCGGATCGGGAAAAAGCTGCTCAAGCGCCAGATCAACGACCGAAGCGTGGCGTTGCAGCACATCGCGCAGGTTCTGGACCGGGATCGTCATGTCGGCCCTTTCCGCTCAGCCGCCAATGGCCGCACGCAGGGCTGGCGTATTCGCCAGCGCCTCGGCCACGGCGGGGCTGGGCACATCGGGTTGGATCACCGCTTCGCTGTCGGTCTCCAGCATCCGCTTCTTGGCGCCGGTGCGGTAGCTGAGCCAGATCAGTTCTGGCGCAAGATCGGCCATATCTGCGCTGACGGCGTCAGCCGCCATTGCCTCGCTGCTGCCTGCCAGATGCAGTTGCAGGATGTTGAGGGTCGAGACCGCATCGGGTGATGGTGCGGCTGGCGCCTCCGTCGCGGCGGGCAGGCTGGCCTCAAGCGCGGCACGGGCATTCAGAACGCCCGCGCCAAGATCAGAGGCACCGTTCCAGACCGATGGTGGCTGCATCCCTGCAGTGGCGCATTTGACCCACATCGCCTGCACCGTCGTCCCCCGTTGGTCCGCGATCTGTTTGAGCGCTGCGCGCCCACCGTGTTTGGCAACCCACAGCGCCGCTACCCCAGCGGTCATAGATGTGGCCAGGGTTGTCCCCTGACTGGAACGGATGCCGCCCGCGGGATCGCTGGCCTTGTTCTTGGCCGCTCCCCAGACCTGTTCTCCAAAGGCTGAGAAACTGACCTGCCCACCGCGTCCGCTTTTCTTCCAAGGACGGCGGTCCGGTTGTAGCGCTGCTACAGCGGTGCAAATGCCAAGGGCCGCATAGGCTGCGGGGAACACCACGGACGGCCAGCAATTCCCAGCCGCACATACGATCACGACACCAGCGTTCGTGGCGCGACGCAGGGCGGCCTCGGTGCTGGCCACGCGGCTGGGGCCGCCCAGTGCCATCGAAATCACATCCGCACCATGCGCCACCGCATGATCAATCGCCGTCGCAATGCGGCGCTGGTTAAAATCAATCACGGAGCGGATCGCGCGGATCGGCATCACCTTGGCTGCAGGTGCCGAGCCTGTGATCGCTCCCGGCACTCCGGTCTGGCCTGCCGCATTTGCCGTGCCGCGAGAAGCAACGACAGACATCACCAGCGTACCGTGACCGGGATGCTTCATCAGTCCGGTTGAAAAACGGTCACGCGCATCCGTGCCCCCTTCGACAAGGTTGATTTCTCCATTTGAAGTGGTGACGCCGTGTAGCTCGGCATGGTCGCTATAGCCCGTGTCGATCACCGCGACGGTGGATCCGTTCCCCTTGGTATGCTGCCATGCGCCGATGGTATCAATTTGGGGATGATGCCAGCCAAAGGGCAGGGAATTGTCCCTTGGTGTCTCACAAAGGCTGAACAGACCTTCGGTCTCTCCGGCGACGTGATGCGCCCCGTAAAGGCTGTCGGGCAACACCGGGTTGGCTTCCCGCGTTTGCGTGGCCGCGCGCAGGTCGCGGGCAAATGCGAAAATGTCTGCTTCCTGTCCATGCGGGTCGATGTCGGGAAAATCGACGAAATGGTAGCGATCTGCGTCTGCGTCAAAGGCCGCTTCGACGGCAAACGTCGCGTCTGGGAGCGCATCGCGCACGCGTGCCGAAATCTCGTTTTCAGAGACCGGCTCCGCCGTGACCAGTTCAATGGAAAGCGGGTCTCGGCCTTGGGGGATGGGACCACGCTGGAGGTCTGCGTATCTCTGCTGGGCCATAATAAGTATCCCTTCTTGTGATCGGGCCACAGCGGCCCCGTCATAATTCAGAGCAATGTCAAACGAATGAGCGGGCTAACCACCTGCGTCAGCCTAAGGTATCCAAGGTCCGACACGATTTAATGCACGCGGCGTCTGTTTCCTTGCGTTTCCAACCCTTCATCCGCGACAGCACATGCGGCCATCTTTACACGGTCTCTGGGCGAACCCTTGTCGAAACGCTGCGCATCCCAGACTTCGCACCCTTAATTTCTTTTCGGGCGTAGCTGTCTGAGCCGCGCAGGTGATGCGTCACTGAATGGCCTCCATTCAAAATCCCTCTTCTTAAATGCAGACAAGCTACCACCGAATCGAGAATTCGCCAAATGCGGGAACACGGGGGCGACGGGGGGCCGGGCGTTGTCAAAGAATACGCCCCTGTTCCTATGCCTGCGGCGTCAGTCACGGTCTTGGGTTTTGCTAGGCGGTCCAGGAGGATTGCGGTAGATCAATGCAAGGGCTCTCGCCCGCATTAACTCTGTAAAAACCGCACTATCGAAAGGGCGCGAATGCCAATGCGATCCAAAGTTATCTTGAAGCTACTCCCCTTTCTGGCCTTGGCTATCGCAGGATGCACACCTGAGCCAAAGGCGGTCGGCACTGACGTTGAGACAGGGGCGATGCTGTTTGCTGCCAATTGCGCGGCCTGCCACGGTGCGGATGGGCGCGGGGCAGGCCCGGCATCATTGGGCCTTGGCGAAGCGCCGCCCGACCTTACCCGCCTGACACGACAGAACAAAGGGCGGTTTCCGCGGGCCTATGTGATGGAGATCATTGCAGGCAAGGTGGGGCCGGATCATCCCACGGCTGCGATGCCTGTATTTGGGACCGCAGATCTGGGCCGGTTGGTCACCGTGCAAAGCGATGGCAAGGAAATAACGGTTCCTGCGGGCATGTTGGCCGTGGCCAATTACATAGAGAGTATTCAGGAGTGATCGGGCCACACCCATCTGACAGCCACTTGTGCACGAACGTAAAGCCCGCAAGTAAGACGGCCTTTGCCCTGCGACAGGTCAAGGAGCGCGGTGCAATGGTATGATCTACTCCGATACGCTTTTGGCCTTGGGAATTCTGTTCTTTGCGGGGCTGCTGGCCGATCAGATCGGACGTAGGACACGGGTACCGCGTGTTACACTTTTGCTGATGTGTGGTTTGATTGCCGGATGGCTCGGATTGTTGCCCGAACGGATCGAAGCACTGACGGATACCATCATGGTCGCCGCGCTGACCTTTGTTTCATTTCTGCTGGGTGGATCGCTCAAGGCTGACAGCCTCAAATCGCACGGGGTCGAGATCCTCCTGATCTCAGTTGCGATTGTTCTGTCGACCCTGAGTGTCGTGACGCTTGGCCTCCTGCTCCTGAAGGTCGATCTGGCACTGGCGCTGGTCTTGGCCAGTATCGCCACCGCAACCGCCCCGGCTGCCACACTGGACGTGATCCGGCAGTCCGGCATCGATAACGGGTTTGTCCGTAGCGTCAAAGGCATCGTGGCAATTGACGACGTTTGGGGGCTGATCGCGTTCAGTCTTTGCCTGAGCATCGCAACACACCTGAACGGGACAGAAAATGCCGTACCGCTATCGGCCACCTACGAGATCGGCGGCGCAATTTTTCTGGGCCTGGTGATCGGTTTGCCGGCAGCCTTTCTCACCGGTCGGATTGACGACGGAGAGCCGCTTGAAGTCGAGGCACTTGGCATCGCGTTTCTGACGGCAGGGCTGGCGCTTTGGTTGGAGGTGTCTTTCCTGATCGCTGGCATGGTCGTCGGTGCGCTAATCGCCAACGTGGCAAGCCACCACAACCGCGCATTCCATGAGATCGAGCACATTCAGTGGCCGTTCATGATCCTCTTCTTCATCCTTGCCGGTGCATCGCTGAATCTGCCGTCAATTGCGGCTTTGGGAGGCATTGGCATTGCATTCGTGCTGCTTCGCACGGTTTCAAGGCTTGCTGGGGGGTGGATCGGGGCGTTGTTGGCCAAGTCAACAGAACGCAACAAGCCGCTTTTTGGCATAGCGTTGCTACCGCAGGCCGGGGTTGCGATTGGCATGGCATTGCTGGCAGGTCAGGCCCTGCCAGCATGGAAAGATGAGATCATGATCCTGACCGTTGGCTCAACAGTCGTGTTTGAATTGATTGGCCCGTTTTGCACCATGTGGGCCATACGGCTGAGCGTCAGCCAGTCGCAGCCGTCGCACAGTTCTTGCACAACGGCGCATAAGGAACCGCCTCAAGACGCTCCTGAGAAATAGCCTCTCCGCATTGAAGGCAGGTGCCGTAGGTGCCGTCCGCGATCCGGTCAAGCGCGGCCTTAAGCAGTGTGACTTCTTTTTCTGCCGCGTGGCCGAGACCTTCCAGAACCTCGTCATCCTCAAGATCAATGGCCTGATCTGGCAGATCCTTTGTCATCTGGTGACCCAGTTCCTCGTCAATGTCATGAATTCGCAAGCCCAGTTCAGACATGCGGTCCATGATGATCTTTTTGAAATGCGCGTGATCAACCATTGGTGTTTCCTTTTTGCTCGCTGGATATCAGATTAGGACGGCCACGCGAAGCACATATTGAGAAAAATCAACCGCGCCGGGACCGGACCGGCAGGTTGAATACTTCGACAAGAAAGGCGGTGAATAGACCAAAGGTCAAGAGCCCGTGTGTCGCCGTCATCCCGGCCAAGAGGCGCCAGCCCGGTTCCAGCACGACATCACCGTAGCCGACGGTCGTAAAGGACGCGATGGCGAAATAGAGCGCGGGTTCAAGCCCGGTGAACAGATCAAGCGACAGGTAAAGCGCGGCCCAGCCCCAGACTGAGAAGGACAGGACGAACAATATCCAGACAAAGGTAACCGCCAGTTCAAACAAATTGGTGAACCGGCGGTAGCCAAAGGCTTGCGTCTCTTCCAGCCAACGCAGCACACGTGCGGCGACGCCGAAAAAGAAGATGGCCGCCGCAAGGCAGCCGATCATCATTGTGGATCCGATCAGTAGGGCAAAAAGCATTCAAGGTGCCCTTTTCTGGTCTCGACGTTACTCTGCCGGTTGCGCGGTCTTTCCGCCTGCCCCACCCCGGGTCAGCATGAAACGGGTGAAAAACATACCCGCAATCAAGGCAACAACGAAGATGATAACATTCGTGTTGCCTGTGCCAAGGGCAGGCAGTGCACCACCCGGACAAAAACCCGCGATGCCCCAGCCTACGCCAAAGATAGCAGATCCTCCGATCAGCTTGACGTCCAAGCGACGGTTGGTGGGAATGTCGAACTGCGGCTCAAACACGGGCCGCTCGCGCTGCAGCACCAGCCGGTAGCCGATGAAGGTAACGATCACCGCACCGCCCATCACGAAGGCAAGGCTGGGATCCCATGATCCGGCGATATCGAAAAAGTTGATGACCTTGGCAGGGTTGGCCATGCCAGAAAGGGCAATACCCGTGCCAAACACGACACCGGTCAGGAGTGTAAGCAAATTACGCATGATCAGGCTCCAAACACGTGACGAACAAGGTAAACGGTAATGCCGGTCGTCAGCATGAACGTTCCCGTTGCAGCAAAGGACCGCGGCGACAGCCGCGCCATACCGCACACACCGTGACCAGAGGTACAGCCGGACCCCAAGGTCACACCGATGCCAACCAGAAATCCGCCGATCAGCAGCATCACGGTGGATACCGGCACATCAATCGCCGGCAAGCTGCCCGCAAAAACAAGATAGACCCAAGGGCCGGTGAACATGCCAAGCAGCAACAGGGCCCGCCATGTCCAATCATATCGGCTGGCAGGTCTCAGGGCACCGGCAAGCACACCAGTGGCCCCCATGATACGACCACGCAGAAACATCAGCATGACCGCAGCCAGACCGATCAGAATGCCGCCACCCAGCGACGCGAAAGGGGTAAATGAAGTTTCCATGGTTCAGAGCTTGCAGGTTGAGACGCCAATGAGGCGATAGAGGGGACAAAAACGGAAAAGCGATGTTGCGATCAATATCACACCCACCGCCATACTCGCATAAGCGAAGCCGCTGCTGGACCAGATTGCAGGCATATTAAGCAACGGAGAGAGAAGCAGAATGATACCGACCACAAGCCGGAAGTGGCGGTCGGCATTACCAACGTTGGCGCTCATTTCGAAGTCCTTTCAGTTAGGTTAAACTTCATCCTACCCGTCACAGGGACGGCGTTCGGTGAGTTTGTCACACAAATGTCAGGCTGTGTCAGCCAGACGTTTGATTGCGACCGGGTTACGTAGTTCGATTACGCCCCGGCTGAGGGTCAGCCAGTTGCGGCGCTCGAATTCCTTGAGTTGACGGGAAATCACTTCCCTTGCGGTGCCAAGTTCGACCGCCAGTTGCTGATGGGTGAGATGCAATGTGCTGTCTTCACCACTCAGCTCTAGCAGTTTTTGCGCGACACGGATGTCCATGCGTTTGAACGCAATTTCCTCGATCACAAGGAAAAGATCCGTGATCCGCTTGGAATAGGCCTCAAAAACGAAGGCGCGGAATTCCTTTGAGATCGACATGAGTTCGTCAAAGTCATCTCTTGGGATCAGGATCGCCTCGACATCTGTCTCAGCGATGCCTTCGGCGGAATAGTCTTCGAACGCCAGAAGGCACGCAGTGGTCAGAACGCAGCTTTCACCTGCGTGTACACGATAAAGCACGATCTCGCGCCCTGCTTCTGACAATTGCTGAACCCGGACCGTTCCCTTGACCAGCAACAGGAGGTTTTCGGCCGGATTGCCGGGACCAAATATAATCGACCCCTTGTCGAGCTTCACAGTCCGCGCTTTGCGATCAAGAAGGCGGGACACGTCGTCGGAAATTCCGCCAAGACCGGGAAAATGCGCACGCCAAGTCGGTTGTGTCAGCATAGGAGGTCATCCTTCGTTGGGGCGTTGATAGCCCGGCCATAGGGCTTTTCCATTGATATTTGTCAACGCGAAACCTGCTTTTGGATTGTTCGTCCGGTTTTTGAGACAGATCAATTCGGCAACTTCTGTGCGCTTTAGAGTGAAAAGAAAAAAGGCTGCATGATGTTCTCAAACTCAGTTAAGATCTTCTCTTTTGCCGGCTTTGACATCAAATTGGACCCAAGCTGGCTTTTGATTGCCGCGCTGATCACCTGGAGCCTTGCGCAACAGTATTTCCCTTCAACCATGCCCGGCCTCAGCCAGCAAACCTATCTGATGATGGGCGTCTTTGCGATGCTGTGCTTCTTCGCCTCGCTCTTGTTGCATGAGATGTCTCATTCAGTCGTGGCGCGGCATTTTGGGATTGAGATCAAGGGTATCACCCTGTTTCTTTTCGGCGGCGTGGCAGAGCTGGAGGCAGAACCCAAATCAGCCGAAGTTGAATTGCTGGTAGCAATTGCAGGACCGCTGATGAGTCTGCTGCTATCACTGGGTTTTTGGATCTTGGCAGGGGTATCGACCCTGGCCATTGGCTCATCACCACTGACCGAGGTCCTGTCCTACCTGTCGATGATCAATCTTGTGCTGGCGCTGTTCAACCTGGTGCCCGCCTTTCCGCTGGACGGCGGTCGCGTCCTGCGGGCCTGGCTGTGGCATCGCCACGGGGATATTCTGCGTGCCACGGAAACAGCGGCAAAATCGGGTACCATCTTTGCCATGGTGCTGATGTTCTTTGGCGTTCTGGCGCTTTTCCAAGGCATCATTGCTGCGGGCATATGGCAGATCATGATCGGTTTGTTCATCTTGGCGGCCGCGCGCTCAAGCTACCAGCATCAGCTCGCACAGAGCGTGTTCGCAAACAAATCAGTGCGTGAACTTATGGTCGCGGATCCGGTTGTCGTCTCGCCGGGCATGACGCTCTCTGCCTTCGTCAATACGGTGATGCTACAAAAGCATGTGCAGTTTGTTCCAGTTGTCGAAGACGGCGCGCTGCTTGGGCACATGGACGCGGGCGTCCTCGCTTCCATCGACCGCGAAAATTGGGCCAATACGCAAGTCGGGGATGTGTTTGCCGGGCTTGAAAACGCCTCGATGGTGTCGCCGGACATGGCTGCTCAGGATTTGATGTCACATATCTCCAAGACCGGAAGACGCAAGTTTTTGGTCGTGGATGATCACAAGCTGTTAGGCGTCATCACCTTGGCTGACCTCACAGACTATCTACGGATGGCCGATATTCTGCGTCACCCGCAAACCAATGGGTGAGCCATGAAGAATATCGTGATCATCCTGGGACATCCTGACGCCGCCGGCGGCCATTATTGTCACGCTGTTGCCGAGGCTTACCGCCTTGCCGCAGCGCAGGCAGGGCACATGGTCACGGTCTTGGATGTTGCCCGGTCAGAAGTGACTTTCCTGCGTACCAAGGAAGAATGGGAAAGCAACACGGTCCCTGACTACGTCCGCGACGCCCAGACCGCGATCAAGGATGCGGATCATATCGTGATGATCTATCCGCTGTGGATGGGCGATGTGCCTGCCCTGCTGAAAGCCTGGATAGAACAGGTCTTTCGCAAAGGCTTTGCCTTCGAAATGGACGGTCAAAACTGGCATGGCGCGCTAGTCACCTGGAATCGAAGTTCGGTTCATTGTCTTGAGGCAGAAGCGTTTGAC